>Ga0208938_1000654_pt1 | contig 24138 bp, 24 predicted proteins | sample AD_UKC125_MetaG_FD_184434 | JGI IMG/M metagenome (GOLD analysis project Ga0208938, IMG submission 184434) | Active sludge microbial communities of municipal wastewater-treating anaerobic digesters from USA - AD_UKC125_MetaG (SPAdes) (version 2) | ecosystem: Engineered > Bioreactor > Anaerobic >...
CACCGGCGCTCGCTGGAGTCTGGACGGTGCCGAAGCGGTGCTCCGCCTACGCTCCCTTCGTGCCAGCGGCGACTTCGAGCAGTACATGGCCTTTCACTATCGCCAAGAGCGCCAGCGCAACTATGCGTCGGCACCCCAGAACGATGACGTCAAGTGGGCTGCGTGATCGCCGAGAAACCGTGGCTCAAAAGAGCCACACCCGATTCAATTGGAAGCGGCCGGCGGCTATATGAAACAGATGCTGTCCTCACTGCGGCAGAGTCTGTGCGAGGTGCTCCCGGATTTCGGCCGGCACCTGTGGGCAAAAACCACAGTAGCGCCATCACCATCCAGACATTTCGCGATGGCATACCTCACAAAACAAAGCATACGCCATCGCGAAACCCGCCAAATTACAGAAAATATCGATCAAATACAAAAGCTTGAAAAAACCGTACTAAATTTCCGAATTCAGGAGGTTTCGAGAGAAACGGCCCGTAAGACGCCAAAATCCGTCAGATATGACATTTGTGGGGGTGGCGAAGTCAGAAGCCATAAACGAAAAACCCCGCAAAACAAGGCGTTGAGCGGGATGTTCGTTTTGGCGGCAGAGAGTTTGCAGCCGATATCCTGGCGGAGAGAGCGGGATTCGAACCCGCGGTGGGATGTTATCCCACACACGCTTTCCAGGCGTGCGACTTAAACCACTCATCCATCTCTCCGGAAGAGGACGGATTCTAGCAGAAGGCAAAGCCAATACCAAACGTGACGCACTGCCATGACCAGCATGCGGCCACCCTCCCGCAGATCTCGGAATCACTTCTTGCTGGTTCCCGCCTACCGTCGTGCCCCGCAGTCGGGCGGTCCTTGCTCGACGAATCGGCGCATCCTGCCGCTGCAGGACGGTGCGCCACCTTGCGCGGGGGCGAGTGCTATCATTCGCCACTTTGTGCCCGGCCTTCGTCAATGAGTCTATACACCCTGAAGCCTCGTTTTCAGGCCCTGCTCCGCCCTTCGGTGCGAGTTCTGCATGCGCTCGGTGTCACCGCCAATCAGGTGACGATCGCTGCCTGCACAGGTTCCGTCATGGTCGGATCCGGGCTGGTGATTGCCGCCGAGTCGGAACAGCGGCAGTGGTTCCTGCTGCTGCCCGCCTGGCTTTTGCTGCGCATGGCGATGAATGCGATGGATGGCTTGCTGGCACGGGAATTCGGGCAGCGTTCGGCAATCGGCGCCTATCTCAACGAACTCTGCGATCTGCTGTCCGATGCCGCGCTGTACCTGCCTCTTGCCTTTGTGCCCGGGGCCGGCGGAGTGTTGACGATGCTGCTCATCGTATTGTCGAATTTGTCGGAAATGGCTGGCGTACTGGGTGTTGGTGCGGCAACCCGAAGGCATAACGACGGCCCGATGGGCAAGAGCGATCGTGCCTTCGTTTTTGGCGTGCTTGGCCTCCTGCTTGGCTTCGGCACCGCTCCCGGTCCATGGCTGAGCTGGGTGCTTTCGGTCACCGCCCTGTTACTGGTATGGACCATCGCCAACCGAGTCAGGCGCGGCCTTGCCGAAGGTCGCAACGTCAATGCCGAGTAACCCGGAGAAAACCGAGATGCGTACCGCGCATGAACAGCAATTCACGACTCACGACGGCACGGTACTGTTCTACCGCTACTGGCCGGCAATGGAAAACATGACCTCGCGGGCTGTCGTGCTGTTTCACCGCGGCCACGAGCATTCCGGACGACTACAGCATGTCGTTGATGAACTGGGATTGTGCGATTTCGCGATGTTCGCCTGGGATGCGCGCGGCCACGGACGCTCTCCGGGTGCGCGCGGCGACAGCCCAAGCTTTGCGGCCCTGGTCAGGGACGTCGACAGCTTTGTCCGCCATGTCTGTACCACCTGTAACATCACTCCGGAGAACATCGTGGTTATCGGCCAGAGCGTCGGTGCCGTGCTGGCCGCGACCTGGGCACACGACTACGCACCGCGGATCCGCGGCCTGGTGCTGGCGGCGCCGGCTTTCCAGGTAAAGCTCTACGTCCCCTTCGCGCGGCCAGGACTGGCTTTGCTGCAGCGGCTCTTCGGCAATTTCTTCATCACCTCATACGTCAAGGCCCGCTTCCTGACTCAGGATACCGAGCGAATCCACTCTTATGACAACGATCCCCTGGTCACCAGAGCCATCTCGGCACGCGTCCTGCTGGGCCTCGGTGAAGCTGCGGACAGGATCGTCGCTGATGCACAGGCCATTCGCCTGCCGCTTCAACTGCTGATCTCGGAAAAGGACTGGGTGGTGCAGCGGGCGCCGCAGGAATCCTTCTTCGAACGCCTCGGCTCGCCGCTGAAGGAGCGCCACCTGCTTGCCGGGTTCCTCCACGACACGCTGGGCGAACGCGACCGCAAGCTGGCGATCGACAAGATCCGCAGTTTCATCGTGCGCCTTTTCCGTGCGCCGCCGCCGGCCGACTCGCTGCTGGAGGCGCATCACAGCGGCTACACGCGTGACGAGGAACTTTGTCTCGGCAAAGCGCTGCCGACCTTGTCGCTGCGCCGGCTGAACTTTGCGCTGACCCGCCTGGCAATGCGCACGCTCGGCCGGCTCTCGGAAGGCATCAGCATCGGGTTGACGACAGGCTTCGACTCCGGCAGCAGTCTCGACTACGTGTATCGCAACCGGGCGCGTGGTGCACTGCTGATCGGCAAACTCATCGATCGTGGCTACCTGAATTCAATCGGCTGGCGCGGTGTCCGGGTACGCCGCCTGCACCTGCTGCGCGCAATTGCCGCCGCCGCACGAGAACTCCGGGAGAGCGGACAGCCGTTGCGCCTGGCCGATATCGCCGCGGGACCTGGACGCTACGTGCTGGACGCCGTGGCCCAACTGCCCGAGCGCCCAAAGTCGATCGTGCTGCGCGACTTCAGCGAATTGAATGTCGGGCTCGGCCGCGCACTGATCGCGGCGAGGCAACTCACCGACATCGCGCGCTTCGAAGCCGGCGACGCTTTCGACGAAGCCGCTCTGGCGAGTCTGGCACCGCGGCCCAATCTGGTCGTCGTTTCAGGCCTCTATGAGTTGTTCTCCGACAATGACCTCGTCGCGCGCTCGCTGCGCGGTCTGGCGCGGGCCGTAGACGTCGGAGGCTATCTGATCTACACCGGCCAACCCTGGCATCCACAGATCGAGTTGATCGCCCGCACGCTCACCAGCCATCGCGGTCAGCAGGCCTGGGTGATGCGGCGCCGCACCCAGGCCGAACTCGACGAACTCGTACGCACCGCAGGTTTTTCGAAGGTCGCGCAATCGATCGACGACTGGGGAATGTTCACCGTGTCGGTAGCCCGCCGGATCTGAGCGTGCGGGGCAACGAAGGGTCTGCCGCCGGTGTTGCCGAGACCCATCCATGGCGACGGGCAGTCGCCTGGTTACTGCTCCTCGGCCCGTTCTTCTTCGCCAGTTACGGCTTCGCAACCTGGATCAGCAGCCAGCGCCCGGATGTCGGCTTCATCGTCTTCGACTGGGAGCGCCATATTCCCTTGCTGCCCTGGACGGTCATCCCCTACTGGCTGATCGACCTGCTCTACGGCGTCTCGCTACTGCTGTGCACGACCCGACGGCAGCTTGACACGCACGCCTGCCGCTTGCTGTTCACGCAACTGTTGGCAGTGAGTTGCTTCCTGCTCTTCCCCTTGCGTTGCACCTTCGAACGGGGCGAAGTGGCTGGCCCCTTCGGCTGGCCGTTCGCTGTGTTGATGAGTTTCGACCAACCGTTCAACCAGGCCCCGTCGCTGCACATCGCGCTGCTTGTCGTGCTCCTGGAACCGTATCTGCGCGCCGTTCCGCGCGCCTGGCACACGCTGGTCCATGCCATGGCCTTGCTGATCGGCGTCTCGGTATTGACCACCTGGCAACACCACTTCTTCGACATCCCGACCGGCCTGTGGCTGGGATGCTGCGTGCTCTGGCTGTTTCCCACCGACACCCGCCCACCGCTGCGGCGAGCGTCGCTGACCCGCGACCCGCCGCGGCGACGGCTGGCTTTGGGCTACGCCAGCGCGGCCCTCGCCGTCGGTTGCCTTGCCATGAGAAACGGCGGCGCCTGGTGGTGGCTGCTCTGGCCCTGTGGCTCGCTGGCATTGGTGGCGCTCGTCTACCTGATGCTCGACGGTGAATCGTTCGGGAAGCGCGATGACGGTTCGATGCCACTGGCCGTGTGCTGTCTGCTCGGGCCCTACCTGCTCGGCGCCTGGCTGAACTCGCGCTGGTGGACGCGCAGGCTGGCCGCAGCCGATCCGGTGCTGCCGGGTCTCCTGCTTGGGCGACTGCCAACACCAACCGAACTGCAACGCCAGCGGGTGCTGGCGGTCGTCGATCTCTGTGCCGAGTTGCCGTGTTCGACGCCAGGTACCCGCCATACGCTGGTGCCGATGCTCGACCTGGTGGAGCCGCGCCTGGCACAAGTCGAAATGGCCGTAGCCGCGATCGAGGATGCACGCCCGGCGGGACCGGTACTGGTGTGCTGCGCGCTTGGCTTCGCGCGCAGTGCGCTGGCGGTGGCTGCATGGCTACTGCGCACCGGTGCTGCAACCTCGCCGGAAGCTGCGGTCGCGCAAGTACAAAAGGCACGCCCGGCGGTGGTCCTCGGCAGCGCACAGATCGACCTCCTCAGGCGGTGGCAGCTGCAGTACGCGAAACCGGCAGCAAGTCCGCGGCCTGAGTGATGAGCCTCCATCCTCCGCTGACCGCCAAAACTGCGCAAAGCGCTTTCACCCGTTTCATGGCGGAGCACTCACTCGGCACTGTCGCCACCCTGCAGAACGTGCCAGCGATCTGCAGGGTGGCGGACCGATGACGAGTCATCACTTCCCGATGCTGCAGGACGATGCCTTGCGGCTGGTCGCCGCTGTCGCCGCGGTGCTGATTGTCGCCTCAGTGATCGGGCAGGTATTGAAGTACACGTTGGCCAGAAACGGCGCGCACGCAGCCATCGACAATCTCAATCACCGGATCAATGCCTGGTGGGCGATTGCCATTCTGGTCGGGCTGGCGCTTCTCGCCGGACGCGCCGGGGTGACGCTGCTGTTCGCCCTGGCGTCGCTGGCAGCGTTGCGCGAATTCGTTCCATTCGTTCCCCGCGAGACCGCGGCTGGAACGCCGGCATGGGTCTTGCGCGGCAGCTTCGCTCTGGTCCTGCCGCTGCAGTACCTGCTGATCTGGAACGGCAACCACCTGCTTTACAGCCTCTTCATTCCAGCCTGCGTGCTGCTGGTGCTGCCGCTGCTCGGCTTGCTGTCTGGTCGTCCGGATAGCTTCATGAGCCATACACGCAGCCTGCGGGCCGGGCTCCTGATCTGCGTGTTCGCGGTCTCGCACGTTCCGGCAATTCTCACCCTGCACCTCCCCGGTCCAGCCTACAGCAATGCCTACCTGCTGGTGTTCCTGCTGCTGGTCGTCCAGTCGAGTGACGTCTTCCAGTATCTGTGGGGAAAGCTCATCGGTCGCCACCTGATTGCGCCGCGGCTGTCACCGTCAAAAACCGTCGAAGGAACCGTCGGCGGCATCCTGAGCGCCAGCGCGCTGGGCGCAGGACTGGCATCGCTGACGCCGTTTACACGCCGGGAAGCCATGCTGATCTCATTGCTGATCACGCTGCTCGGCTTCCTCGGCGGCCTGGCCATGTCGGCGATCAAGCGCCGCCGCGGCATCAAGGACTGGGGAACGCTGATTCCCGGCCACGGTGGCATGCTCGACCGGCTCGACTCGCTCTGCCTCTCGGCGCCGGTCTACTACTACCTGCTGCGTTGGGGATGGGCCACCTGAGCAGACACGGCCAACTGCATAAGACTAACGACGCCGCCACAGTCGGCCGAGCAGGCCACCCAACAACAGACCGGCAAATCCAGCGCCGGCGGCAGCGTACCAGATGGCTGCCTTGGCTTCGGCAATCAGCGAGTTGGTGAACACGTTCGACGACAGGTGCATCGAGACCACTTGCCATTTCCCGTCGATCTTCGCCGAAGTCGAAGTCCAGTTCGAACTCAGGCGGAAAGGCCCCCTGGCCACCGGAAAGAATTCGTCCTCCATCGTCCCGTCGGCGACCGCAACCTCGCCATTGCCGAAGAAGTGTGCCGACGCTCCAAGCTTGGCGGTAGTCAGATAACGGTCGAGGGTGCGCTGCTCGCCCCTGAGCATGCGATCATAATACGCCTTGATCTCGGCGCGCCCGCGCGACACCTCGCCATTGAGCCAGGTGACTGTCGCCTGCGGATGCATCTGCGCCAGCATGCGGTCGACATCCTGGGCATTGATGCTGGCTTCGATTTCGCGGAACAGCTTGATCAGCGCCTGGCGATCGGGCGCGTACGGATCGGGTTCGGCAGCCACCGCCCGGCCCGGACCGATCAGGACGAGAAACAGCGCAAAGAGCAGTTTCACTATCGGACGCATGCGATCTCCAGTCATAGCAATGGGGTCAGGGAAACGGCCCCGCCCGGCCTGGTGGACGGGCATTGAGCCAGCTTGCCGGCTAGTCCGCGGTGCCGGACACCGGCGCATGATAGCCCGCTATCGCTTCGCTGACCACCTGTTCAAGCGGTGCTCTCCCCGACCGGGAGCAGGTCTTTGACGGCAGGGGCTTAGCCATCCTGGCGACGCCGGACGGTCTCGAATAGGCAGATCGCAGCGGCTGCCGCGACATTGAGCGATTCCATCGCGCCCGGCATCGGGATGTGCACTTGCCGCTGCGTCGCGGCCAGTACTGCCGGCCGCACGCCCAGCCCTTCGCTGCCGAACACCCACGCCAAGGGTCGATCGAGCCTGGCCGTATAAAGGCTGACAGGCGCCGCCAGCACTGTGGCCACAGCCTGCCCGTGATAAGCCGCCAGAAAGCCTGCCAGGTCGCCCCCCTCGTAAATCTCGATCTGAAAATGCGCACCCATGGCCGCGCGCAGCGTCTTCGGCGACCACGCCTGCGCGCAATCCGCAGACAGCAAGACCTGGCGAAAACCCGCCGCCGCAGTACTGCGCAAAATCGAACCGACATTGCCGGGATCCTGGACACCATCGAGCAATACCGTATCCGCGTCATGGTCGAGGCCGCGTGCGGGCTGCGGCCAGGCCACGATGGCCATGATGCCGCTGGGCGTGTCGACCACCGCCAGATCGTCGAACAGGGCATCCGAGAGACAGGTCACGCGCGTACCGGCACCGCATTTCGCCAGGTAGCTGGCGGCTTCCAGACGAACGGCACCGCTGTCACTAACGACGATTTCCTCGGGCATCCCGCGCTGACGACCGTAGGCCTCGATCAAATGCATGCCATCGAGCAGCACGCAGGCACTCCGACGACGCTCCCGACTACTCTGGCAGAGTTTCTTCAGCGTCTTGTAGTGCGGATTCTCGCGCGAAGCAATCCGCTTCATCGCTGGCTCAAGCGGGCAACCGGTCCGAAGCTGCGACGGTGGTGAGGGCTGGCACCGTGTTCATCCAACGCCCGGAGATGCAGCGCTGTCGGATAACCCATATGGCGATCAAAACCATACTGCGGATAAGCCAGGTGCAGATCACGCATGCCGGCGTCGCGCACCGTCTTGGCGAGAATCGACGCCGCCGCAATGGCTGCAATCTTTCCGTCGCCACCGACGATCGCTTCGACGGGGTACGGCAGCATCGGGCAACGATTGCCATCAACCTGCACGCGCTCGGGAATGACATCGTGCCCGGCGACGAGCGCGGCCACAGCGCGCTGCATGGCCAATAAACTGGCCTGCAGGATGTTGATCCGGTCAATCTCCTCGACACTGGCCTCCGCCACCGCCCAGGCCAGCGCGCGCAGGCGAATCGCGTCGGCCAGCACCCGCCGCCGTCCGGCCGAGAGTTTTTTCGAATCGTTCAGGCCGACGATCGGGCGTGTCGGGTCGAGGATCACCGCAGCCGCTACCACCGGCCCGGCCAGCGGGCCCCGGCCCGCCTCGTCAACGCCGCAGAGTAATCCTTCAGGCTGCAGCAAGGGCAGCATGATGCCGTCCCGAGTGCAGGCAAGCGACCACCGCTGCCGCCGCCTGATCAGCAGCATTCTGGCGCAGTTGCAGATGCAGCGCCAGAAAACCCGCCTTGATGCGTTCGCATACCGGCTTGTCGGCGTAAAGGTTGAGCATCGCCTGCGTGAGGTTCTCGGGCGTGGCGTCATCCTGAATGAACTCGGGAACAACGAACTTGCCGGCAAGCACGTTGGGCAAACCAACGTAGGGCAGATAACCCATTCGACGCATCATGCGGTACGAAAGCGGTGCCATCTTGTAGACAATGGCCATCGGCCTCTTCAGCAGCGCCGCCTCAAGAGTGGCGGTACCGCTGGCAACCAGGACGACATCGGCAGCCATCATCGCCTGATGGGCATGACCAAACAGCAGGCGAATCGGAAGATCCTGCGCCGCGCAGCGGTGCAGCGCGCTCTCGAACAACTCGCGTGTTTCGCGTGTCGCCAGCGGTACGAGAAAAATCGCCTCCGGGATCTCCCGGTGAATCCTGCGCGCGGTTTCGATGAAGGTATCCGCCATGTACTGCAGTTCGGACTGCCGACTCCCCGGCAGGAGTGCGAACACCGGTGCAAGCAACGAAAGATCAAGCAGCACGCGCGCGCCGTCGCGGCCGTCTTCAAGCGGCAGCATGTCGGCCAAGGGATGGCCGACATAGCTCACCGGTATGCCCTGTTTCTCGTACAGCGCCGGTTCGAATGGAAAGAGCGCCAGCACCCGCGAGACAGCGGCACCAATCTTGTGGATCCGCTGCCCGCGCCAGGCCCAGATCGATGGACTGACGTAATGGATACTGGGAATCCCGCGCTGCTTGAGCGCCTTTTCGAGCGCCAGATTGAAATCCGGCGCATCCACACCGATGAAGACATCGGGCGGATCGGCCAGAAAGCGGCGTTTGAGATCCCTGCGAATGGCGGCAATTTCACGATAGTGTCGGAGCACCTCGACATAGCCGCGAACCGCCAGCTTCTCCAGTGGATGCCAGGCCTCGAAGCCCATGCCCAGCATCTTCGGACCGCCCACGCCATAAAAAACGGCGTTCGGCAACCTTGCGCGGAGCGCCTGGATCAACTGACTGGCGAGCAGATCGCCCGATGCCTCACCAGCCACCATGGCGATCCGGAACCCCGCTGCGGTCATCGAATGATGCCGCGTTTCGACACCGCGAGGAAATCGATCAGGGGCTGAATTTCGGGATGCGCAACCACCTCCTGCGCCAGTTTGGCGCGCGCCTCGTCGAGCATCAGCCCGGACTTGTACAGCGTCCGGTAGGCACGCTTCAGGGCCAGCAGCGCTTCCGCCGAAAACCCCCGGCGCTTGAGCCCTTCGGCATTGATTCCGAATGGGCTGGCGGTGTTGCCGGCAGCCATCACGAAGGGTGGAATATCCTGCAGGACCACCGTGCCGACGGCAGTCATGGTGTGCGCGCCGACCCGGCAGAACTGGTGGACGCCGGTGTAGCCGCCGAGGATGGCCCAGTCATCGATATGCACGTGGCCGGCCAACTGCGCATTGTTGGCAAACACGGTACGGTTACCCACCTGGCAATCATGCGCGATATGCACGTAGGCCATGATCCAGTTGTCGTCGCCAACACGAGTAACGCCGGCATCGAGCGCCGTACCCAGGTTGAACGAGCAGAACTCCCGGATCGTGTTGCGATCGCCAATCTCAAGGCAAGTCGGCTCGCCAGCATACTTCTTGTCCTGCGGCACTTCGCCCAGGGAGCAGAACTGGAAGATGCGGTTTTCACAGCCGATGCGTGTCCGCCCGGAGATCACCACATGCGGGCCGACGATCGTGTTGTCGCCAATCTCCACGTGCTCGCCGATGATCGAATAAGGACCAACGGCAACGTTTTCGCCAAGTTGCGCACCCGCTTGGACGATTGCCGTTTGATGAATCATTGCCGCCATCACCCCGGCGCCTTGACGATCGAACTCTTGGCGCACATCAGCTCGGCTTCGGCGACGATCTCGCCGTCGACGCGTGCCTCGGCCTTGAATTTCCAGATGTTGCGCATCTGACGCAGGATGCTGACGTGCAGGTGCAGCTGGTCACCCGCGGTTACGGTCTTCTTGAAACGCGCACGGTCTATTCCCACGAAGTAGAAAAGGGAGGAACTGTCGGGCTTGGCACCCAGCGTCTTGAACGAGAGGATGCCTGCGGCCTGTGCCAGCGCTTCCAGAATCAGCACCCCCGGCATCACCGGATGATGCGGAAAATGGCCGGTAAAAAATGGTTCGTTGATGGTCACATTCTTGTAGGCGTGGATGGCCTGACCCGGCTCACACTCAAGCACCCGGTCAACCAGCAGGAAGGGGTAGCGGTGCGGCAATTGCTCGATGATCTCGTGAATATCCATGGCGTTCAAGACGTCTTCCCCATCATTTCAAGTTTTTTCTCCAGCTCGGCAACGCGTTCTGCGAGCTTTGCCAGCCGCTTCACCTGGGCCGCATTGCGCAACCATTCCTGGTGGGGTTCGAGTGGAAACAGCGCGGTATATTGCCCAGGCTGGCGCAGGCTCTTGCCCACCAGTGTTCCACCGGAAATATGCACGTCGTCGGCCAGTTCGAGGTGGCCGCTGATCATGCCCGCGCCACCTACGGTACAGCGGCGACCGATGTGGGTACTGCCGGCAATGCCGACGCAGCCCGCCATCGCGCTGTGCTCGCCAATGCTGACGTTGTGCGCCACCTGAATCTGATTGTCGAGCTTGACGCCATCGCCAACGATCGTATCGTCGAGCGCACCCCGGTCGATCGAGGTATTGGCGCCGATCTCGACGTCGTCACCAATCAGCACGCGGCCGATCTGCGGGATCTTGACCCAGCGTTCACCGTCCTTGGCGAAGCCAAAACCGTCGGCACCGATCACCGCGCCGGAATGGATGATGGCGCGCTTGCCGATCACGCAGCCCCGGTAAACCACCACATTCGCGTACAACACGGAATCATCACCGATCGTCACACCATCGCCAATCACGCAGCCAGGGTGCAGGATCACATTCTCGCCAAGACACACGCCTTCGCCGACAACAACGTTTTCTCCGACACTCGCCGATGACGGTACTGTGGAGCGAACCACCGCCCCAGGATGAATCCCGGGCCGACCTTGCGCAGGCGGATTCAGCAAGCCCACGACGCGCGCGTAATAGGCGTAGGGATTCCGGACAACGATGCGCGGTAGTGACGTTTCCGTCGCGAAAGGCGGCGGCACGATCACCGCGGAGGCCTGTGTGCGATGCAGTTGGTCGCGGTATTTCGGATTGGCGAGAAACGCGATCTGCCCTGCCCCCGCGGACAGCAGCGAACCGACCTGCGAGACGAACACCGTTTCGTCACCGTGCAGCACCCCACCGAGACGGGCGACGATATCGCCTAGCCGCAGACCTTGTGACACATCCACCCCAGAATCTGGCAGCCGGCCGCGCTTATTTCGCGGCCTGGGGTTCGGACAGGGCTTTGATGACCTTGTCGGTAATGTCGAGCTTCGGACTGACCCACACGACATCCTGAACGATCAGGTCGAACTTCTCGTTTTCGGCCAGTTGCTTGATCGCCTTGTTGGCCTTTTCGATGATCGCTGCATTCTCTTCATTCTGGCGCAGATTCAGATCTTCGCGGAACTCCCGCTGCTTGCGCTGAAACTCCCTCGACAACTCACCGAGATCCTTCTCCTTGACACGGCGCTCCGATTCAGCCATCGTCAAACCGCCCTTCTCGAGAGTCTCCTGCAAACCCTGAACCTGCTTGGCCAGACGCTGCAGGTCCTGGTCGCGCTTGGAAAACTCCTGCTCGATCTTCTTCGCGGCTCTCACGGCTGCTGGTGCGTCACGAAATAGACGCTGGGTATTGACGTAGCCGATCTTCAACTGGTCCACCGCCGACGCGTAAGACACCGGCAGCGAGGCCATCAACGCAACCAGCAGCCTGGCAATCGTCTTCTTCAAACTCATTCTCCTGGATTAAAAGGTGGTCCCCATCTGGAACTGGAACTTCTGCAGTTTAGCATTACTTTTCTCGTTGATCGGCTGGCCATAACTGAATTTCAGGGGTCCCAACGGCGATATCCAGGCTGCGGTGAGACCGACGGACATCGCCAGTCCTTCCTTCCCGATCGTGTAGTTATCGCTGAACACGTTACCCGCATCAAAAAATGGCCCCAGACGGACCGACTTGTCGAACCCGGGCAGCGGCATCAGCAACTCGGCGTTGAACACCGCCTTGCTCGTACCTCCGAGGTAGGTATCGGGATACAGCGGGTCTACCGGGCCGAGACTGGCAGTCTGGTAGCCGCGCACCGAGCCGATGCCGCCAGCGTAGAAATTCTTGTAGAACGGCAAGCTCTGGCCTTGCAGACCATTCGCGTAACCGAGTTCCCCCATGAGCATCAGCACCAGGTCTTTGGTCAGCGGAAAGTAGTGTTCGTTCTTGTAGGTCAGGCGATAGAACGTCAGGTCGACGCCGGGAATGGCCACCTCGACCCCAGCCCGCTGGACGCCTCCGGAGGTCGGATAAATGGCGCTGTTTCGGCTGTCGCTGGTCCATGTCACGGTCGCCGGCAGGGTGATGTTCGAGTCCCCGTGCTCGGCCTGGAAGGTCACATATTGCGGCGGCGTTGCGGCCGTGATCGGCGAAATGTCGATTGTCGTCTGGTCGATCGCCAAGCCGAAGCTCAGGGTTTCCTTTTCGCTGATGGGATAGCCGAAGCGGATGCCGCCGCCGATCGACTCCGACTGGAACGCGTAACCCAGAGAAGTGGGGTTAACCCGCCGGTCGTAAATGTCAAAACCCTGGCTGATGCCGTCAACGGTGAAATAGGGATTGGTATAGTTGATGCTGAGCGTCCGGTTCAGTTTCCCGGTATTGACCTGCAAAGCCAGGAACTTGCCGCTGCCAAAGATGTTGGACTGCGAGATCGAACCGGACAGAACCACCTTTTCCGCACTCGAATAGCCAGCACCGATGGAGATGTTACCGGTCGACTTTTCTGTGACATTGACGTTCACGTCGACCAGATCGATGGTTCCGGGTACCGGCGGAGTTTCCACATTGACTTCGCCGAAATAGTTGGTTCGGTCGATCCTCTCCCGCGACGCCGCGACCCGGTCGGCGTCATACCATGCCCCTTCCATCTGGCGCATCTCCTGGCGAATGACTTCGTCACGTGTTTTGGTGTTGCCGCTGATGTTGACCCGGCGCACGTAGGTCCGCTTCCCCGGATCGACAAAAATCGTAAATGCCACCTGACGCTTCTCCTTGTCGAGTTCCGGAGCAGCGTTCACGTTGGCAAATGCGTAGCCTTGGGCAGCCAGTTTGTCGGATATGGCCTTGGTGCTCTCGTTGAGTTTTTCGCGGGAAAATACGTCGCCGGGCTTGACCTTGACCGCCTTCCTGAACTCTTCCTCAGGCAGGGTCAGATCGCCAGCCAGCTTCACCGACGAAACTTGGTAGCGCTCCCCTTCGTTGATGCTGACGGTGATGTAGATTTCCTTCTTGTCGGGAGTAATCGACACTTGCGTTGACTCGATACTGAATTCCAGGAAGCCCCGATCGAGGTAGTATGAACGTAGCGTCTCGAGATCGGCCGAAAGCTTTTGTTTCGAATACTGGTCACTCTTGGTATACCAACTGATCCAGTTCGGTGTCTTCTGCTGCAACACGGCCAGCAGATCCTTCTCCTTGAAGGCCTGGGCGCCGACGATGTTGATCTGTTTGATTTTGGCGGTTTCGCCTTCGTCGATATTGAAATTGATCGCCACGCGGTTGCGGTCCAGCGGCGTGATCGTGGTGGTGATCGTCGCCGCGTATCTGCCCCGTGAGAGGTATTGACGCTTCAGTTCCTGTTCGGCCTTGTCCAGCGTGGCCCGGTCGAAGGTGCGCGCCACGGCGACCCCGACTTCCTTAAGGCCCTTGATCAACTGATCCTTCTCGAATTCCTTCAAGCCCACGAAGTCGATCTGCGCGATCGCCGGCCGCTCCTCAAGCACCACAATCAGGACGCTGCCATCGATCTCGATCCGGACATCCTTGAAAAAACCGGTCGCAAACAAGGTCTTGATCGCTTGTGCGGCACGCTCGTCGGTCATCGTGTCGCCGACCTTGACCGGCAGGTAGCTGAAAACCGTGCCGGCCTCAACACGCTGAATCCCTTCGAGGCGAATATCCTTGACCACGAACGGCTCCATGGCCGACGCGGCACAGACAAACAAGGAGGCCACCAGACCTGCGAGCAGGTTTTTCTTCATAAGCTCAGCCGGAGAACAGTCGATTGATGTCGTTGTAGAAGGCGAACGCCATAAGCATGAGCAGGAGTGCCAAGCCGATTTGCTGGCCGATTTCCATGGTTCGCTCGGAAACGGGCCCACGCTTGATGATTTCGACGAGATAATACAACAAATGCCCCCCATCCAGAATCGGGATAGGCAGCAGATTGAGGACTCCCAGACTGATGCTCACCAGAGCAAGGAACTTCAGGTAATAATCGACACCCAGCTTTGCCGACCGTCCAGCGTAGTCGGCGATGGTCACCGGCCCACTGATATTACGCCACGAAACCTCGCCGGTAATCATCTTGCCAATCATCAGGAGGGTAAACGCCGACTTGTCCCAGGTCTCGATAACCGCCTTGTTGAGCGCCGACAACGGGCCGTAGCTGACGGTCACCATCAATTCTGCCGGCAAGCGTCCGTCAGCGGCGACGGCTGCACCAATGCGGCCAATCTGCCGCCCGCGCTCTTCGACGGCAGCCGGTGTCACCGTGCTCTCGACGCGCACGCCGTCGCGCAGCACCTCCAGATGAATCGCTTTCCCGGGCGACTTGCGGACGTGCTGCACGACGTCTGCCCAACTGCCGATCGGCGTTTCGTCAATGCTGAGCACTTCGTCTCCGGGACGCAGCCCGGCATCGGCGGCGGCACTGTTGGCATTGACCTGACCCAGCACGGGAGGCAGCCGGGGGCGGAAAAGCGTGAGGCCCAGACGGTCCAGCGCCTCGCCTTCCCAGCCTGACTGTCGAACAGCCAGCACGTCAAGACGCCGCAACGCGATCTCGTGTTGCGGGTTGATCACCTCAAGCTCGATCTGATCCTGCTCAACGGCCCGCTGCAGCAGAACCCAACGCATTTCCTGCCAGGTCTGCACGCTTTCTCCGGCAACCTTGAGCACCAATTCACCGTCTTCCAGTCCTGCCGACGCCGCCGCACTCTCGGCGGCGGGCGCGCCCAGAAGCGGCTTGAACTCTTCCGTTCCGTTCCAGAACAGTCCCCAGTAAAGAACAATGGCCAGCAGAAAGTTGGCTGCCGGCCCCGCTACGACAATCACCATCCGCCGCAGGACAGGTTGCCGGTTGAAGCTCCGGTGCAACTCCTCGGCAGGAACCTCGCCTTCACGTTCGTCGAGCATTTTTACATAACCGCCGAGCGGGAAAGCGGCAATCGCCCACTCGGTGCCATCCTGGCCAAAGCGCCGCGCCCAGAGTGGCCGTCCGAAGCCGACCGAGAAGCGCAGGACCTTGACCCCTGCCCAGCGCGCGGCAAGATAGTGCCCGAACTCGTGCACCACGACGAGGATTCCCAGGACCAGCGCAAACGCCGCAAGATAGTAGAGAAAGCCGCTCATCGGAAAGCTGGCTCCATGATCAAATGTTCTGCCGCTGCGCGCGCCGTGCGGTCGACAGCCAGTACCTCGGCCAGCGAGACCGGCATCCCGCCGGTCGGCAAGCGATCCATGACTTCGGCAATCACCCGTGCAATCGCCGTAAACCTGATCCTGCGGTCGAGGAAGGCCTGCACCGCCACTTCGTTCGCCGCATTCAGTGTCGTCGGCGCACTGCCGCCCTCCCTGAGCGCACGATAGGCCAGTCCCAGGCACGGAAAGCGATCCAGGTCGGGACGCTCGAAATGCAGCGACGCCACCTTGTACAGATCAAGCGCCTCGACGCCAGCCGCGATGCGCTGCGGATAAGCCAGGGCGTGCGCGATCGGCGTGCGCATGTCCGGATTACCGAGTTCTGCGATGACCGAGCCGTCGGCGTACTGGACGAGCGAATGAATGACGCTTTGGGGATGGATGACCACCTGAATGCTGTCCGCCGGAACGTTGAACAGCCAGTGCGCCTCGATCACCTCCAGGCCCTTGTTCATCATCGTCGCGCAGTCGACCGATATCTTTCGTCCCATGATCCAGTTCGGGTGGGCACACGCCTGTTCGGGGCTGACGGCTTCGAAGTCGCCGAGGGCCAGTTCACGAAAGGGACCACCCGATGCCGTAAGGAACAGCCCAAGCACGCCACTGCCGGCCGGATCGCCCGAGTAGGTGCTCGGAAGAGACTGGAAAATGGCATTGTGCTCGCTGTCGATCGGCAGCAGGGTCGCACCGTTTTCGCGCACGGCACGCATGAAGACCGGGCCGGCCATGACCAGTGCTTCCTTGTTCGCCAGAAGGATCTTCTTCCCGGCGACAGCCGCCGCCAAGGTGGGCGGCAGACCCGCCGCGCCGACGATCGCGGCCATCACCGCATCCACCTCCGGGAGTTCCGCCATGCGCACCAGCGCGCCCGGACCATGCCCCACCTCTGTCGGACAACCCGCGGCCAGCAAGCGCGCGGCGAGATCGGCGGCCAGAACCGCATCGCCAACAACCGCATGGCGCGGTCGAAACTCCAGGCACTGTGCGAACAGCAGGTCCACCTGACGGTGCGCGCAAAGTGCCACAACCCGGTAGCGCTGTGGGTGACGTCGCAGGACATCCAGCGTATTGACCCCGATGGAGCCTGTCGAGCCGAGAATCGTGAGCTGCTGCACAGCCGTCCCCGACGGCGTCAAGGCTGTGTCACCAACCAGACCAGAGCGACCATCGGCAGTGTCGACGTGAGACTGTCGATACGGTCCAGCACCCCGCCGTGCCCTGGCAGCACGTTGCTGCTATCCTTGAGTCCCGCCTGGCGTTTGAGCAGGGATTCGAAGAGATCACCAAGGATGCTGATCGCCGCCAGTACGCTGAGCAGCCCGGTCAACAGTGGCAGGTTTCCCGCCAGCGTCGCCGGCAACTGCGGCGACAACAGCAGCCCATACGCCAGAACCGCGACAACACCACCGAACGCGCCCTCCCAGGTCTTGCCCGGGCTGATGTTGGGCGCCAGCTTGTGTTTACCCAGAAGTCGTCCGAAGAAGTACGCGCCAATGTCCGCCAGCCAGACAACAGCCATGATTGCCAGCAAGGTCAGCGGCCCGGCTTGTCGCAATTGCAGCAGGGCCATCCACGCGGGCAGGATCAGCACGCTGCCCGTCGCCAGAGCGATGGCAGCGTTCGGCATGGGCCAGCGCCGCGTCAACCAGAGCGGCACCAGAAGTAGCCAGAAAATTGCCGCTGGCAGATAGAAGCAGGCCCCCAGAGGCCAGGCTGCCTCGGCAAAACCTGCGCTGATACCGACTGCAGCGGGGGCGAGAATGGCCACTACCGCACACACCCCGGCAAGCAATACACCAAGCCAGATTCGACCTGTCTCGCCAAGACGCATCAAGGCACCCCACTCCCAAGCTGCCACGGCGGCCACGGCCGTGGTGAACAGCAGCCAACCCAGCGGTGGCAAATAGAAGAGCGCAGAAAAGAAAGCGGCAAACAGGACCACCGCGGTGATTACCCGCGTCCTAAGCATCTATGCGCGGGCCTGTCGGTACGACAGCAGGCAGGGAAGTACCCAGTACCTGTTCACTGGTCCGCCCAAAACGGCGTTCGCGCTGCTGATACGAGGTCAGTGCGGCCTCAAATGCACGCGCGTCAAACTCGGGCCAGAGCACCTCAGTGAAGTACAACTCGGAGTACGCCAGTTGCCAGAGCAGGAAGTTGCTGATCCGCTGCTCACCACCGGTGCGAATGAACAGATCGGGCTCGGGGGCATAGCTCATTGCCAGATGTGGTGCCAGATCGCTTTCGCTCCATTCTGCGCGCGCCTCCTGGTCGCTGTTCAGCATGCGGTTGACCGCCTGCAGGATGTCCCAGCGTCCACCATAATTCGCAGCGATGGTCAGAACGAGTCGGTCGTTACCCGCTGTGCGCTCCTCGGAGGCGGCGATCAGCGCCTGCAGGTCCGGATCAAAACGCGAGAGGTCGCCAATCACCCGCAAGCGTACGCCGTTGCGATCGAGCTTCTTGACCTCTTCCTTGAGCGCGCGTACGAAGAGTTGCATCAGCAGTGAGACTTCCTCTTCAGGGCGGCGCCAGTTCTCTGAACTGAAGGCGAACAGGGTCAGATACTCGATGCCCCGCTCGAGGCAGGTCTTCACCGTAGCGCGCACCGTATCAACGCCGCGATGATGCCCGGCGACGCGCGGCAACAGCCGCTTCTTGGCCCAACGCCCGTTGCCGTCCATGATGATCGCCACATGGCGAGGAACCGCCGAGGTATTCGGCACATCGCGAGTGGAACTGGCAAAGCGTACCATTCTGATGACTCCTGCGGCAGTCGCTAGATGGCCATCAACTCGGTTTCCTTCTGACTGAGTTGCTTCTCGATCTCCGCCACGTAGCGGTCGGTAAGCTTCTGGATCTCGTCCTGGGCCCGATGCTCGTCATCCTCGGAGCACTCCTTGTTCTTGAGCATTTCCTTCAGCGTCGCAATGGCATCGCGTCGCAGATTGCGGACCGCAACCTTGGCACCCTCGCCCTCGCCTTTCACGACCTTGATCAGATCGCGCCGCCGTTCCTCGGTCAGGGCAGGCATTGGCACGCGGATCAGGTCTCCCTGTGCGGCCGGGTTGAGGCCCAGGTCGGAATCGCGAATGGCCCGCTCGACCTTTGCTGCCATGCCCTTTTCCCAGGCCTGAACACCGAGCGTGCGAGCGTCGATCAAGGTCACGTTGGCCACGGTATTGATCGGCACCGGCGAGCCGTAATACTCGACCTGCACGTGGTCGAGCAAACCCGTATGCGCACGCCCGGTCCGCACTTTTGCCAGATCGGTCTTGAGTGCCTCAAGCGACCTGTGCATCTTGTGCTCGGCGGCCTTTTTCACGTCTGCTATGGACATTCCCATCTCCGTCAGCAATATACCAGAGTGCCTTCGTTCTCGCCCATCGTAACCCGACGCAGCGCACCCTGCTTGAAAATCGAGAACACGTTGATCGGCAGCTTCTGGTCACGGCACAAGGCAAAAGCAGTGGCATCCATGACCGCGAGGTTCTGCGCGATGGCATCGTCGAAGCTGATCCGCTCGTAGCGGGTAGCCTGCGGATCCTTCTTCGGGTCGGCCGAATAGATGCCATCGACCTTGGTAGCCTTGAGTACGATTTCGGCACCGATCTCCGCCCCCCGCAGTGCCGCAGCGGTATCGGTCGTAAAGAAGGGGTTACCGGTACCACCGGAAAAGATGACCGTCCGGCCCTGCTCCAGGTAGCGGATGGCCTTGGCTCGGACGTACGGCTCGACCACCTGCTCGATGCTCAGAGCCGACTGCACGCGCGAAACCATCCCGGCAACGCGCATCGCGTCGTGTAGTGCCAGACCATTCATCACCGTCGCCAGCATGCCCATGTAATCCGCCTGGGCGCGATCCATGCCTCTGGCCGCCGGCGCAACGCCCCGAAAAATGTTGCCACCGCCGATGACCACGCCAACCTGTACCCCCATGTCGACGACCACCTTGATCTCGGCAACAATTCCCGAGATCGTTTTCCGGTTGATTCCGTAGGCATCACTCCCCATGAGCGCCTCACCGGAGAGTTTCAGCAGGATGCGTTTGTACTTCGGCGAGTTGGTGGACATCGGCCTCGGCCTCCTTCAGTAAGCGAGTGATCGGTCAGTCAAGCCCGGCGTTTACCTCTGCGCGGCGGCAGCGGCTTGTGCGGCCACTTCGGCGGCAAAATCGTTGGCCCTCTTGGCGATCCCTTCACCGACCACGAACAGGGTGAAACTCACCACCGAAGCCTCTTTGGCCTTGAGCAACTGGGCAATTGTCTGTTTGTGGCTTTCGTCCTTCACAAACACCTGACCGAGGAGCGTGACCTCATTGAGAAACTTCTGTACGGAGCCTTCGGCAATCTTGTCGATCATCGCCTCCGGCTTGCCACCTTCACGGGCCTTCTCGATGGCAATGCGGCGTTCGCTCTCGATCAGTTCGACGGCGACACCGGTCGGATCCAGTGCCCGCGGCTTGGCAGCCGCAATGTGCATGGCCAGATCCTTGCCGAGTTGATCGTCGCCGCCAATGTAATCCACCAGAACACCGATCTTGGCCCCACCATGCACGTAGGAAGCGAGCCTGCCCTTGGCCTCGATGCGCGCGAAACGACGAATCGACATGTTCTCGCCAATCTTGCCGACCAGCGCCGTGCGTGTCGACTCGACACTACCTTCACCCATCGGCAACGCCGACAAGGCAGCGACGTCGACTGGGTCGTACCCGGCGACCAAAACCGCGCAATCACGCGCCAGGCTCAGAAACTCCTGGTTCTTGCCGACAAAGTCAGTTTCGCAGTTGATTTCGACGATCGCACCAAGCTTGTCGTCACTCGATCTGTGGATGGCCACGACGCCCTCAGCGGTAATACGACTCGCCGCCTTGCTGGCTTTGGAACCGAGCTTGACGCGCAGAATTTCTTCGGCCTTGAGCAGGTCGCCACCGGACTCCGTCAGCGCCCTCTTGCACTCCATCATCGGTGCGTCGGTTCTTTCCCGAAGCTCCTTGACCATACTTGCGGTAATTTCCGCCATTTCACAATCTCCACACACGCGTAAGGCTGCCGGTGACACCGGCAGCGCCTCGCTATATACACTCAATCAATACGGAACCCATTGGCCACGGCAAGTTCCTGCGTAACCCGTGGCGGCAGCGTTCACTCGTCGTCGGCTTCTTCGATGAACTCGTCGCCTGACACCGCGTCAAGAATCTCTTCGACAAACTGACTGCGCCCCTCGAGAACCGCATCGGCAACACCACGAGCGTACAGGCGAATGGCACGCGACGAGTCATCGTTACCCGGAATGACGTAATCCACGCCGTCCGGGGAATGGTTGGTGTCGACCACGGCGACGACCGGAATACCGAGTTTGTTGGCCTCGGTAATGGCGATCTTGTGGTAACCGACGTCAATGACAAACAGCGCGTCGGGCAGCGAGCCCATCTCCTTGATCCCGCCAATCGACTTGTGCATCTTGTCGAGTTCGCGGGTCAGCATCAGCGCCTCCTTCTTGCCGAGCCGATCGAGGGAGCCATCCTCGCACATGACCTCCATCTCCTTGAGGCGCTTGAGCGACTGCTTGATGGTCTTGAAGTTCGTCAGCATGCCGCCCAGCCAGCGCTGATCAACATACGGCGTATCGCAGCGCGTCGCTTCTTCGGCCATGATCTCGCGTGCCTGCCGCTTGGTCCCGACAAACAGGATCGTGCCCTTGTTGGCCGACAACCGGCGAACAAAGGTCATGGCTTCGTTATATTTGGCCAGCGTCTTCTCAAGGTTGACGATATGAATCTTGCTGCGGGCGCCAAAAATATAGGGCGCCATCTTGGGGTTCCAGAATCTCGTCTGGTGGCCGAAGTGAACACCGGCCTCAAGCATCTGTCGCATGGTTGTGGACATTCTTACTCTCACTCTCATCAGGGTTAGACCACCATCCGCCCACCTACAGCCCGCCTTCTCTTTCTGGCAGGCACCCTTGAACAGGCGAATGTGCGTGATAGGATGCACTTCGACAGCACACCCCGCGCGCCACGAAGGCGCGCTTTCCAATTTTGCTCGCGCAGGCCAGCAAAAGCCGGCGATAGTACCACCAAGCACCACAGAATTTCAATTCCGACCTGTCCCGCGTATTCCACCCAGCATGTTTCCGCGCCAATGAGGAACCTGGAGCAGAGCCGCTGCACTGGCCGCGCGTCGCAGGGCGAGCAGGCGCCGATACGTTCCGGCCATCGAGGGGTGGGGGAAAGAGAAGCTGGACAGGCGACGGAAGTCTCCGAAGACAGCTTGCGACGGCCGCGAAGTCGAACGAGAAAGATAGTTTCGCCTTCACAACGCTTGCCGGTGAACTAATATGAACCGGGAGAGGGGGGGAAAACCATGCTTCATCGCCTATGGAAGCACCTGAAGGTCGCTCGGCGTTTGAATCTTGGACCGGCTTCAGTCGTTTTTCGCTTCGAACGGGCCGTTCGGCTCAGGACGGCGCCCCGTAATCTCCCGGTACTTGAGAATCAGGCGCCGGTTACCGAGGTGGCGCACGCGCGAGCGGACACTTTGGGCGCCGAGAGGGGTTCTGTATCCCAACCCGTTTCCGCAAAGCCCGAACGGGAGACGGCACTGATCGTGGGCGCTGGTCCGGGGTTGGGCGAATCACTCGCGAGGCGACTCGCCAGCGAAGGAATCAACATTGCACTGGCCTCCAGAGACGGACTGCGTCTTGAGCGGCTGGCCGGGGAACTGCGACGGGGCGGGGTACGGGCGAGCGGATTCACCTGCGATGTCACCGACGAACTTTCCGTACAGGAACTGTTTGAGACCGTCTGCCGGGAGTACGGCGTTCCACATCTCGTGGTGTACGCACTGCAAAGCTTTGGCCCGGGTCGCACGGTGGACATCGAAGTCCCGGCGTTCGAGGCGGGTTGGCGGCACAACTGCTTTGGCGCCTTCCTGGTCGCGCGGGCGGCGGCCCGTCTGATGGCTGCTGCGGGGAGGGGCACCATCGTTCTGGTCGGATCGACTTCCGCCCTGATCGGCCGCGAGAATCACCTGAACCTGGCGGCAGGAAAGTTTGGACAGCGCGCCCTGGCCCAGGTGCTGGCCAAGGAGATGTGGTCACACGGAGTACACGTGGTGCATGTGGTCATTGACGCAGACATCCGTGAAGACGTACAGGAGGAATTCCCGCAATCGCAGCCTGAAGACCTGGCCGAAACCATCTGCTTCCTGCATCGGCAGCCCAGGACCGCCTGGACGAGCGAGATCGACCTTCGTCCGTGGAATGAGCGTTTCTGGGAACACTGCTGATGGAGTTCTTCCGCGGTGGCCGCCGCGAGGGCTTTCCGACCGCGGCCGCGCGTCGGGCGTTACTCGGGAAGGCCGTTGATCAGGAACATCGCCTGTAGCGCATCGTTCGGTTTGCCCAGCGGTTCGAACCAGCGCGCGAGGATTGGGCTGATCTCGCCGGTGCGGTAAAGTCTGGCCAGGGTCCGGTCGACGGCCAGGCGCAAGTCGGCGTCGCGGCGCATCGCCAGGCCGTACGGCTCGTAGCTGAACTGCAGCGTAGCCAGCGCGAAGGCCTGTCCCTGCCCGCGCACCAGCGCCGTGGTGACCAGCACCGTACGATCCGCTGCATAGGCCGTGGCGGTCCTGTCCTTCAGTGCGTTCAGCGCGGCATCGTGGTCGGCGACCTTGAGCAGGTGAACGCCGAGTTTGCCCGCGGCGATCAGGTTTTCGAGCGTCTTTTCGGTCGTCGTTCCGGACACCACCGCGACACGCTGCTCCTTGATCGCTTCCACCGACGACGGCACCTCGCCCTCGCGAAACAGCAGGCCGGCACCGTCGACAAAGGTCATCACGCTGAAGTCGAAGTCGGCCCGACGCGACAGCGTCTGCGTCGTGTTGCCGCACTCGATATCGATCGCGCCACTCTTCAAGGCTTCGAAGCGGTTCTGTGCAGTGACCGGCACCCAGCGCACATCGAGCTTCGGCAGGTCGAGCTGCTTGCCGATATCCTCGGCCACGATCCGGCACAGCTCTACGCTGTAGCCGCGCGGCTGCTTGTCGTCGCCGACGAAGGAAAACGGTATCGAGTTCTCGCGGTAGCCCAGCTTCAGTGTCCCGGTCTGCTTGATGTTGGCCAGAGTTGAATCCGCCGCCATCGCCGGAGTGGCGATGGCGAAGCTTGCGGCAAGCCCGGCCAGGAACAGGGTGCGTTTGATCATGGTTCTTCCTCGGTGGTGGTTAGTCACTTATGACTCAGATCTTTACATTTCCTGAGCAGATCGGGTCACGGGGTAGCGTGGGCGAGAGCCGGAACGATGGCTTGTTCAGTGATTCGACAAGCGGCGGCGATGGTCGAGCGACCCAGGCGGGTGAGGTAGTAGCGATAGCCATGAACGACCTTCTTGATGAGGCCGAACTGGCGCAGGCGCCAAAGCTGGCGCGTGATG
>Ga0208938_1000657_pt1 | contig 24051 bp, 17 predicted proteins | sample AD_UKC125_MetaG_FD_184434 | JGI IMG/M metagenome (GOLD analysis project Ga0208938, IMG submission 184434) | Active sludge microbial communities of municipal wastewater-treating anaerobic digesters from USA - AD_UKC125_MetaG (SPAdes) (version 2) | ecosystem: Engineered > Bioreactor > Anaerobic >...
GCTCCTCTCGGGGGCACAACAACGTTGTGCCGTGCACAGGGTTCGGGAGGAGCACCGCCCCAGCGGGGCGACGGCTCCTCTCGGGGGCACAACGACGTTGTGCCGTGCACAGGGTTCGGGAGCAGCACGCCCCAGCGGAGCGACGGCTCCTCTCGGGGGCACAACAACGTTGTGCCGTGCACAGGGTTCGGGAGCAGCACGCCCCAGCGGAGCGACGGCTCCTCTCGGGGGCACAAGCCGGAGCCCTTTCCGGATGCCAGGTCTCCCCCGACACGATGCCGCCCGGCGGAGACTAACCCCGCCGGGCGGCCGACTCCCCTACACAGCCCTACCTGATCACGATCTCCTCCGCCGTCAGCTGGATGCCCCTCGGAAGACGCACCAAGGTCCGTTCCGGAGTCCTTCCGCGCTCATCGCGGTCGTACTTCACGACTCCGGTCTTGGTGTTCACGACCAGCGCCGGGCCGGACCCCTTGGGCAAGGTCTCGGAGGTGGGATCGAAGACCCTGAACGCCTTACGCAACTGCGCGACCTCCGGGCCGTGCACCTTGGCACTCAGAACGAGTTTGTCGCTGCCGAGGGTGAAGTCCGTGATGTGGTGCGCGAGCTGTGGGTTCCCCTTGGCCCGGCTGTCGTCCCCACTCGGCTTGCCGCTGAGCACGTAGCGATCCGCACCGGGACCACCGGACACTGTGTCGAATCCGACGTCCGACAAGGTGATGGTGTCCTTACCCGCACCGCCGATCAGGCGATCGAAGCCGCCGCCCTTGATGACGTTGTCGCCCGCGTTGCCGACGATCTTCTGGTGGCCGTAGGTGCCTGTGGCGTGCAGATTCTCAGACCCCTGCAACCTGAGCGTTTCCACTTCGTCCGGCACGACCAGCGACCGCCAGGACTTGATGACATCGAGGCCTTGATCGGGGAGTTCGGTGATACCCGACCGAGTGGCACCTGCGCGCAGGATGTAGGTGTCCTTGCCGGGCCCGCCGACCAGGCCGATGACACCCGCCTGCGCTTCGAGTCGGTCGTTGCCAGGCCCCCCGGAGAGCGTCGACCTACCCTGCTTCGCGGTGAGCTTGTCGTTGCCCGGACCGCCGTGCAGGAAGTTGCCCACACCTGCCACATCGATCAGTCGGTCCTGACCTTTGCCTCCACGAAGGTTGTCTGAGCCCTTGCCCCCGCGGATGGTCTCGTCGCCACGACCGCCCTCGATCACATCGTCGCCGTCCTGCCCGTCCAGCACGTTGTCGACTCCGGACCCACCTTCGAGGATGTCGCGGCTGTCACCGCCTCGCAGAGTCAGGCCGGAGCGGTTCTTTGCCATCAGCAGATCGCCGTACTCGGTCCCTTCGATCACCGTTTCATTGGCCAGAGGTGCTTCTGAGGCATCGAAGGAGACCGGGTACCCCTGCCGCGGCCCGTCGCACTTGGGCGCGGTGTTGTAGATGGTCCGCTCGTCAGCCTGTGGCACCTGCTGGGATTCGACTCCCCCACGGGGCGGCGCGACGGAAGCGCTCTTCTTGATCGGCGTGTAGTACGTGCACGCCGCTGACATGCCCTTCTGCGTCTCGGAGACATACCCGGTGCCTTTGAACCAGGCCCGCGACGGGAAGCCGGTGGTCATGCCCGGGCACTGCCCAGATGAGCCGAAGTTGTCGGTGTTCGACAGGAACCGTTTCACCCGGGCGGGATCGCCCACGCCACCTGTGTCCTGAATCCACTGCCGCAGGGCCAACAAGCTGAACGGCACCCGGTAGCTGCCGATGGCGACGGCGAGGCAGGGCTGGTCGTCCACCGGGGAGATCAGGGAGTTCGAGAACACCGGCGACTTGATCGGTTCCACCTTGTCGGTGTCCGGCCCGATGACGACGTCGGCCGTGTACTCCGACTGGGTGGTGGCGATTGCGTTCTGCAGGATGCGCCACTCGACCTTGGAGTTCTTCGGCACGGGGATGGTGTACTCGCTGCTCTTGCTCTCCGACTTCGACGTGGTCTTGGTATCGCTGTACTCCCACTTGTGGTCGGTGTTGACGGTGACGTTGAAGTCCATCCCGAACGAACTGACACCCACACTGACTTTCTTCTTCACGCCGAAACTCACCGAGCCGCCCACCGAATGCGAGTGCGTGCTGGTGCTGCTGCTGTCCTCCCCTGTGGTCAGGGTCCGGGTGAACTTGTACTCACTGTCCTTGGGAGTGGCATTGGCCCACACCCCGCTGTCCACCTTCTCACCCACGATCTGCACGTTCTTGGTGTCGATCTTGAAGTCCTTCTCCTGCACCGTCAGGCCGCTGAAGTCGGTCCCCGGGCCGTCCACCTTGTCGCACAGGCGGGCCACGATACCCCGCGACCGGCAGCCCTCTGCCTGAATCGCGGCGATGGTGGGCCACGAGTTCGGGTCAGCGCGCAGGGCGGTTGCGCGAGCAGTCGCGCTGGGTTTGGCCCCTTCGAAGAACTCCCACGGCCTGGTGCTACCGGGCGGGGCGGTGCTGATGGTCAGGTGGCAGTAGATCGCCGAGCCGTTGTGGTCCCGGCACTTGTCCCAGTCGCCGGAGTCGTTGAGCTGGGAGTTGACGCGGAAGTAGAGCGCAGACTCCTTGCTCATGTCCACACCCATCGTGCGCTGCGGCAGGGGCCAGTACCCCCATGGCGCCCAAATCCACGCTGAGTCTCTGGGACTGTCCGGGAAGTAGAAGGTGAACGTCGACTTCTGATCCGACGCCCGGCCGTCGTAGAACGGCTGGGTCGGAGTGAGCTTGTACTCGCCTGCCTGCCCGACGATGGCCGCCCGGAAGACGATGTAGCAGTGCAGATGACGTTCCTGCGTCCATGCCCGACCGCCCTTGGTCTCACCTGGTTTGAGTGTGATGTTCGGGTTGCCTGGGTTGTCCCAGCACTCGTCGCCGCTCTGCGACTCCGGCCAGATGTGCAGCGTGTACGGCGTCTTGTTCGTGAAGTCGAAGTCGGCCGGGTAGGTGGTCCATTGCGGGGCGTCGTCCGCGACCACGGCCCGAGCGCGCAGGCCGATGGGAATAGCGGATGCCCGTGCAGCCGCTTCGGGCGCGGGCTGTCCGGAGGCCGGCCCTCCTATCAGCGTCAAGCCCACCCCTGCCAATGCGGCACTGATCCCGGCAACCGCTCGTCGTGCACCCACGATCCACCCCTATCTCACGCATCACGATGATGCGACTCCCTCTTCGTGATGATCGGCCGCGCACCGTGATTCTTTAGCGAGGCGATCGCGCCGAGTCCGACACGCCGGGTGGAGCGGTTGGAGTCGTGGCCGAGACCGTGTCGCCTGCTGCCTCGAGGAGCGCGGTGTCCACGACCGGTGTTTGAGTGGCCGCCACAACCTTTGTGTCTGCGGGTGGTCCAGAGAACGCAAACGCTGGCACCGGATGCGTTGCCAGTTCACCCGCATCACCGACGACTCATGGCATCGCAGGCTCCCAAGGGAGGCTCTGAGCGATACGCTGCGCAACCCTGAGGCTCTCCACCAGTCGGTTCAAAACTCCGCGTCTTTCGCTGGTATCTGCGGAGAATTGACCCCCCAAAACGGGCAATCCCGGCGTTCTGATGCTGCGATCGGGTCAAAACTCCGCGCGCCAGGCTAGTCCGCGCGGATCTTTGAACCACATCCACATCCAAGGTGGCGGGTGCTGACGGAAGGACCCGAGCCCTAGTGAATGAGCACGACCTTGCCCGTGGTCGCCCGGGACTCGAGTGCGGCAAAGGCGTCGTGAACCTGCGCGATCGGGAACTGCGTCGGCGGTGCCACACAAACCTGGCCCGAGCGCGCCCACCCGAACAGCTCCTCGGTGCGTCGCTGCAACTCGCCGGGCTCAGCGATGTAGTTCACGACAGTGGGCCTGGTCACGTACAACGAGCCACCCCCGGCGAGGCGCAGAATGTCGAAAGGGGGAACGGGACCGCTCGCGTTGCCGAAGCTGACCAGCGTCCCCCGTGGCCGCAGGCAGGCCAGGCTCCCATCGAAGGTCGCGGCACCCACCCCATCGAATGCGGCGACCACTCCCACACCGCCGGTGAGGTCAGCCACTGCCTGGGCGAAGTCGTCGTAGCCGAGCACATGATCGGCGCCCGCCTCCCGAACAGCCTGCGCCTTGGCCTGCGTCGAGCAGGTGCCGATCACCGTGGCGCCGCGCAGCTTCGCGATCTGCGTGAGCAGTAGGCCCACTCCCCCCGCGGCAGCCTGGACGAGCACGGTATCGCCGTGCTGCACGGGATACGTGCTGGTCGCCAGGTAGTGCGCGGTGACTCCTTGCATGAGCAGCGCCGTTGCGGTGACGTCGTCGATGTCATCGGGCAGCGGGACCAGCATCGGGGCCGCGACGACCGCCAGTTCCGAGAACGCACCCAACCCACCGGCCAGCCACCCAACGCGCTGCCCGGTCCCGAAGCCAGCCCCATCGGCCTCGACGACGCCCACCCCCTCGACCCCGGCGCGGAACGGCAGCGGCATGGAGTACAGGCCGCGGCGATGGTAGACATCGATGAAGTTGATCCCCGAGACCGCCAGCCGCACGAGCACCTGATCGGGGCCCGGCACCGGATCGGCGGTCTGCTCGAACTGGAAGGCTTCTGGACCGCCGACCTGCTTCACCACGACTGCACGCATGTGCTCACGCTAGTCGGCGCGCGCCGTCACGTAGCCAGCTGATCCACGGGGCGCGTGTTGATGATGCGCTCAATGGGCACACCCGCCTCAGCGGCTCGCGCGGCACCGAACGGCAGCCACGCCAACTGACCCGGAGCATGTGCGTCGGTGTCGATGCTGAAGTCACAGCCGATCTCGAGGGCTAGGGCCAGCAGGGCCTGCGGTGGGTCGCGCCGCTCGGGCCGGCAGTTGATTTCCACCGCAACACCGAACTGGCGGCACGCCTCGAACACGACATCGGCTTCGAACTCCGAGGGTGGCCGTACCCGGCGACGATCGCCGCGCCCGCTGGTCATCCTGCCGGTGCAATGCCCCAATACTGAGGTGGCGGGGTTGGCGATCGCTGCGACCATCCTCTGCGTCATCTGGCTGCTGGGCATGCGCAGCTTGGAGTGGACCGAAGCCACCACAATGTCCAGCGACTCGAGCAGATCCTGATCCTGGTCAAGAGCGCCGTCATCGAGGATGTCCACCTCGATGCCGGTCAGGATGCGAAAGTCATCCCAGCGGCCGTTCAACTCCTCGACCACCGCCAGCTGCCGTTCGAGCCGTTCACGCGTCAACCCATGTGCCACCGTCAGCCGGGGCGAATGGTCGGTGAGGGCCATGTATTCGTGGCCCAGCGAGTGAGCGGTCTGAGCCATCTCGGCAATCGGCGACCCACCATCGCTCCAGTCAGAGTGGGCGTGCAGATCACCGCGCAGTGCCCGCACAATCGCCTCCCCTGCACCGGCGTCGGGCCCAGCCGCAGCCCGAGCATTGACCAAGTACTCCGGCTGCTCACCCCGTCCGGCAGCGCGGATCAGCTCCCCGGTGGTTTTGCCGATGCCGGGCAACTCCTGCAGTGTCCCCGCTGCCAAACGAGCCCCGAATTCGTCCGCCGGCAATGCCGCGATCACCCCCTGTGCGCGGCGGAACGCCTGCGTCCTGCGCGATTCGGCATGCGCGCGCTCCAGCAGGAATGCGGTCTCCCCCAAAGCTGCAATGGCCCGTGCCCTGGCCGCCGCATCAGTGGTCTCCATCAGCACATTGTGAGGCCTGAGCGCTCACACAGGACAGGTCGCGAACTCCCAACCGAGTGCCACCTTCGATCAGCTCCGGCGTTCCATCGGCCCACACCACCAATGCCTTACGGCCTGGCCGTCCCCGTAGCCATTGGGCGGCGCGCTGGCCGAGCGCATACGCACATGTCGCATCGATGTCAGCCCACGTCAGCGTCGGCGCGATGACCGTGACCGAGGCGACACCCTCCGGCACCCCACCGGCACCTGACCACAGGTGGTGGCCGCGGTGCGCGGTCCCTGACGTCGCCACCGCACCCACGCGCACCGGGACGGTGGCGATCATGCGCGACGGGTCGAGCGGGTCCTCGATACCGATCTGCCATGGCTCACCGGATGACCTACACACCATGTCGCCGCCAGCGGAAAGGCAGAAGTCCAGGTCCGGCACCGCCCGCAGGAAGCGTGCCGCCCGTTCGACTGCCCAGCCCTTCACGACTCCGCAGGGATCGAACGAGTCACGCCACACGGTGAACGCGCCATCCGAGGCGATCTGCGCCGCCTGCGCGAGAGCCAACACCTCGGCCAACTCCGCAGGGCAGTCCGTCAGCGCCACCTCACCGCGGCCGAACCGGCAGACGAACGAGTCCGGCCGGTAGGTGCTGAACACCTCATCCACCCACCGCAGGTCAGCCATCACCTCGTCGAACTGCTCCGCGCAGGGCGCTGATGCCGCCAACGACACCGGCATGCCCATCACGTGCTCCACGTACCGATTCATAGTCCAGCCTCATCCAGGGCGGCCTGCAGCGAGGAGATGTAACCGTTGCTGGTCACCGTCGCGCCACTGACCATCTCAATATTGGCGCTCTGCGCGGAGAGGGTCTCATCCACCAGGACAGGCAGGGCGTAGTTGTTGATCTGTACGTCCTTGGGGTTCTCGTTGGGGAACTGCAGGACCTGCACGTCCGTGATCTCCGATCCGGATACGGTGATCGCCACCTGCACCGGCCCCCATTCGGTCTGCGCCACGGCTCCGGTGACTGTCTGGGAGTCCGCCGTCGACGGTGCATCAGCCGACACCACTGACTCGTCGGCGGTCATGGGACCCATCAACGAGGTGCGGTAGCCGAAGAGCAGGACGAGGATCGTCACGGTGGACAGCAGGAAATAGAGGATGCGCTTCATGGTTTCACCACCCGAAACTCTCGACATGAAGTTGCGTGTCCGGCACCCGGCACCTGCTGGCGGCGCGTTGGACCGCGTCGGCCCAGGCCTGCGGACCGCAAACGAACACGTCGCGGTCGGCGATGTCGGGGACCACGGCGTGCAGGGCAGCAGCGTCATCCAGCGATCCTGCGCCGTGACCGAGCCAGGAGTCGTCGCTGCGTCGCGATCCCGGCAGATACACCACCCGCAGCCCACGCTCCTGGGCCAGGACCGCGAACTCCCGGTCAAACAACGGATCGGCCGAGAAGCGGTAGAGCAGTACGGCCTCATCCGGGCGGTAGTCCATGCCCTCGACCAGAGCACGCAGTGGCGCGATGCCCACACCAGCACCGATAAACGCGACCTTGTCCCGGGTGCGCGACCGCGGCGACAGCCGCCCGTATGGACCTTCAACCAGGATCCTCGTGCCTGCCGTCAGCTCCGCGACCCTGGCACTGTTGTCCCCGAGCGCCTTGACCGAGATGCGCAGGGAGCGACCATCGGGTGCTGCGGACAGGGAGTACGGGTTACCGCGGGTCCAACCCGCGCGACCCAGGAACCGCCAGATGAAGAAATGTCCGGGCGCCACCGGCAACCGGTCGAGGCGGCGGCCGGCGACGTACACGCTGCGGACTCCGTCGCCCTCATCCACGACCGATGTCACGCGCAGCGCGTGTCGCCGGCTGCGCGCCAGCGGCAAGCCGACCCGGAAGACCGCGACGCTGGCAGCCGCGACCGCCCAGAAGGTCCACCAGTAGACAGTGGCGACGCGGGACTGCAGGAACTGCTGGCCCGTCCACAGCTGATGCGGCAGCGCCAGGCCCACCCCGAGGTAGGCGTAGAGGTGCAGCAGATGCCAGGACTCGTACCGAAGCCGACGCCGGGCGGCTTTCACGCTGGTCACCACGACCATCACCAGGCTGATCGTGCCCGCCAGCGCCAGCAGCATGCCCGGGTACGTCGTGGTGAGGTTCCAGAAGGTGCCGGGGATCGCGGTCAGGCTGGCCCCGGCGTACCCCCAGGTGTTCGCCACGATGTGGGTCAGCAGCAGGGTGAACGAGGTGAACCCGATGACACGGTGCAGGCGGACGACCCGATCCTGACCGAAGGCACGCTCAACGAGCGGGATTCGCGCGATCAACAGCACCTGGATGAGCAACAGGTCAGAGGCGACCAGGCCCGCGATACGGCCGATCGAGTTCAACGCCGACTCGGCGCCGCCCAGCAGGTCCTGGATGCCGCCGTCGGCAGCCCACCAGTACCCGACGAGCACGAGACTGCCCCACAGCAGGGCCGTACCCCAGGCCCGCACACCGGCGTCGAAACGTGCGGCCGGGTAAGCCTGTGTCCTGACCAGTCGCGCCGGCCCCGGTTGCGCCACGGCGGTCATCAGTGACCCCCGGGCCCGTGGTGTCCGAACTGCCCGCCCGGTCCGTAACCATCTCCGTCGCGGTCGGGTCCGAAGCCATCGGCGCCGTCGGGTGCGGTCGGGTCCTGCGTGGCGCCGTCGCTAGAACCTGCGGTGGACTCGGTCACGGTGGTGTCGCTGGCGTCACGCGTGGCGTTGCCGGCGACGGCCAGACCCACGGCACCTCCGGCGATCGTCGCGGCGGCCACGATGGCCACGGCCGCCGCGATCTTGGGTACGCGACGTTTCGGGGCCGGGCCCGCAGTCCGCTCCTCGCCCAGCCCAGGGATCATCTGCGTCTCGGGCGCCACGGGGCCCGCGAGCCGCTGTGTGTGTTGTTGGTCGGGATCCGGCTCCCAACGCGAGCCGCTGTGGTCGTTCGGTGTGTCTGCCATGGATTCATCGTGACCTCGCCAGCTGAGAGGGCCCCGTGATCCAGGTGTGAGGAGGGTAAGAAGAGCCGTGCGGTTCTTGACCCCTTCACCGCAGTCCCACGATCGACCAGACTGGCCCCATGAAGACGGTGCTCGCGCTGTTCGTGGGCTTCTGGGCGTTGATCTTCATCACGGGCGCGGCCAATCCGGGATACGTGCACTATCGCGAGCATGTGAGTCTGCTCGCCGCGGACGGCAACCACCTGATCTGGCTGACCACTGTGGCCATTCTGCTCACCGCCCTCGCGCAATGGGTGGCGGCGAGGATGTTCTGGCCGATCAACCGTCCCGCGGCCATCCTGCTCGTCATGGCTGGCTGCTCGCTGGTCGTGGTGGCGGTCTTCCGGGTTCCCTGCCCACCCCGTGCGCGGCACTGCCCGTTCGTCGTCGAAGACACCCCTAGCGAAGCCATCCACAACGCCGCCGTCATCGGATACGCCGTGCTGACCATGACCACGATGGCGATTCTGGGCGTCGTGGCCGTCACGCAGGGTCGGCACAGCCTGGTCGGCATTCCCGGTCTGGTCGCCTGTGTGATCTTCGGCCTGACGTTCAGTGGGCTGCTGGTGTTCCCGGAGGGGCTCGCCCAGCGCACCTGGATCGCGGTCGGGCAGATCTGGTTGGTCGCGGCCGTCTTCGAGGCCCAGGAACATCGAGAGCGCGTTGCCCCGTGACTGACGTTGTGCTGTTGCCGCAGCGGTAGCAGCCAGGGGCCCGCGGCCGGCAGTGCATCTACTGGGATCGTCGACGCGCCGGAAACTATCTGAAAGTTTATGCCGGAAATCTATTGCATCTTTTGGAACGGTCCGCTAAGAATGGAGACAGAAGAGGGGAGTACCCCACCACTTCGCAGATCGTCATTACGGTGGCTGTGTTGGCCACCCGGTCGCGAGGGGCCTTCGGGCTGGGAGAGACCTCTGGTACACCACCAGGAGTCAACTGTGACCGCAACATTCCCCGAAGCCCGACCGATGGTTACCAGACCGTCCCGCGCCGACCTCGACGTGCTGATGCGCGAACAGGGCCTGTGTGTGTCCATCCTCATCAACACCACTCCGGGGTCGGTCATGTCGCAGGAGGATCAGGCCAGATTGCAGGCTCACGCCCGCGATGTGATCCGGCGCCTGGAGATGGAACCGGATCAGGGCCTGGTGCACGTGTTGCACGCACGTCTGCTGGTCGGCATCGACAAGGCACTGCGGGAACCGACCGACGTCGCCTTGGCCCTGTTCCTCAGCGAGTCCACCATCCGGGTCTTCCACCTGGCCGTTCCCGTCGAGGACCGCGTCGTCATCGACCCGACGTTTGCCACCCGCGACATCGTCATGGCGGTCCAGCACAATCCGCGCTTCCTGCTCCTACACATGGACAGCCGGTCGGCGAACCTCTACCGGTACAACCAGAAGTACCTCGAGCCGGTGCTCTCGGGTGACTTCCCCGCCCTGCGAGAAGGCAGGGTGCGGGCCGACCGCGACCGCGAGCGCACCCGCTCGTTTCTGCGTGCTGTCGACGCCGGGCTCTCGCGCCACCTTGCAGAGACCGACCTGCCGGTGGTCCTGGTGGGCGGGGAGCGCACCCTGGGCGAGTTCGTGCGGGTCAGCCGCAACGGGGCCAAGATCTCCGGCATGGCGCGCGGGATCCACTCCCGGCCCGCGCTGCGCGAACTCGAGGACATGGGCCGGGCCGTGATGGCCGACCACGTGGCCGATCTGAGTGCTGCTGCCCATGACACCTTGTCGGCACGGCTACGGGTCAAGCGCGCCGTGACCGGACTGTTGGGATGCTGGCACGCGGCCTCGACCAACACCCCTGAACTGCTCGTCGTCGAGCGCGACTTCGCGATGCCGGCTCGGTTGGTTGCCGAGGGCCGGTACGTCGAACCCAGCGACGACGATGAGCACCCCGAGGTCATTGACGACGCCGTCGACGACCTCATTGAAATGGTTCTGCGAACTGGAGGGTACGTGTGCGTAGTGCCCAACGGCACCTTGCGTGAACACGGCCGTGTGGCCATGACTCTCGCCCGCTAGAACCGCCACGCCCGCAGACCCCGGCGCCCACCTCCACCGGGCCGCCACCAAAGCGTCGGGGTCTGCGGGTTCCGTGGTGTTTGATGGACTGCATGGACCTACTCGCCCAACCCGACCCCACCTTTCTCCCCGACGACCCGGCCGCCAGTTCGGAAGGCACCGCCGAGGAGATCGTCGTCGCCTACCCCGCGTCCAGCCTGGCCTGGGCCCGGATGGCCGAGATCGCCCGGGACGAGGGCCGCACGATCGAGGCCTACGCCTTTGCGCGGGTCGGCTACCACCGGGGCCTGGACCTGCTACGGCGCAGCGGATGGAAGGGCCACGGACCGATCCCCTGGTCCCACCCTGCCAACCGGGGTTTCCTGGTGTGTCTCTACGAACTCTCGCTGGCCTCGATCTCCATGGGTGAGACCGAAGAGGCGCTGCGGACGGCGCAGTTCCTGCGGGATTCGTCGCCGGAGGCCGCCGACGCTCTTGGGCTGGATTGACCGAGCTTTTCCGAGGCCTTGACCTTTGCTCGACCGGGCGACGACCTCACCGGTGGGCCAGCCCCCAACCCGCCGCGAATGGGCACTAGGTGCGATCTGGCGCGGCGTGTCGCAGCAACAAATGCCCAGATGCGCGCCAATTCGGGCCGCCCTTCGAGCGAGGGCGGAACGCTCAAGACCAACAGCTCAAGAAATACTCAGCGCGTCGGGCTGTTCCAGGCCGCGCGCATCATCGGGACCTGCAGTGGGATCCGCGCCCACACAGCAGCCTTGAACCACGCGGGGCGGCGGCTGCGCTGGACATCGACAGCCATCTTCAGGTTGCCGACCCACACTCCAGCGAGAACTGCCGTGGTGGCGGCCGGCGCCCAGCGCTGCCCGGTCAGCAACCCCGCCGCACACGCCAGTTCGGCCACCCCCGAGCCGTACACCCAGGCGCGCCGATTACCCAGCTGTGTCGGGATCAACGGCTCGAAGACCTGCGGACGGACCATGTGCACGATGCCGCTGGTGGCGAATGCTCCTGCCACGGCCTTGGTGCCAACTGGAAGCTCCATTGGTACAGCCTAGGGTCAGACCAGGAAGGTGTGGCTCACCGTGTAGATCACGACGCCGGCCAGCGCACCGACCAGGGTGCCGTTGAGGCGGATGAACTGCAGGTCCCGGCCCACCTGGATCTCGATCTTGCGTGAGGTCTCCTCGGCGTCCCACTTGTCCACGGTCTCGGTGATCAGCGCGGTGATCTCGTCCCGGTTGTTGCGGACGACATGGATGGCGGCGTCCTCGATCCAGCCGTTGACCTTGTCGCGCATCTCGGGCTTGTCCGTCAGGTTGCTCCCGATGCTCACCAGCGCATCCACCAGGCGGACGCGCAAGTCGCTGGTGGGGTCGTCGAGGGCACCCAGGAGCATCTCCTTGGCCACCGTTCCGGTCGTCTGCAGGGTGCGATTGACCTCTGGGTGATCCAGCACGCGCATCTTGGCCTGCTCGGCCTTGTACTGCATGTCGGGGTCGAAGCGCAGATCGTTCGACAGTTGCAGCAAGGCCTCATCAATCGATGTTCGCAGCGGGTGGTGCGGGTCGTTGCGCACGTCCTCGGCGAACTTCACCGCCTCGCGGTACACCTTGTTGGCGACCATGTCGTCGGCCCACCTCGGGCTCCAGCCGGGCGCCTGCCGCTCCACGACGTCCACGACCCGGTCCCGGTTCTCCGCCAGCCATTCATGCAGCGATCCGGCCACCAGGTCGATCAGGGGGACATGGGCCCGGTCGGTGACCACTTCGCCCAACAGGTTGCCGGCGGGCTCGGCGATGGGGAACTCCTCGGCGCGTTTGCGCAGGAACTCCGAGACGGCCGAACGCACCTGCTCGTCATCGAGCAGGCCGATCGCGGACTTCAGGCCCACGGCGAGTTCGGCCGACACCCGCCGGGCGTTGCCGTAGTCGGACAGCCAGGTTCCGAGCCGGGTGCTGATGTCCAGGGCCCGGAGCCGTTGCCGCACGACATCCTCGGCCAGAAAGTTGGTTCCCACGAAGTCGCCGAGGTTACGCCCGATGGCGTCCTTGCGGGTCGGGATGATCGCCGTGTGCGGGATGGGCAGACCCAGTGGGCGCCGGAACAGCGCCGTGACCGCGAACCAGTCGGCAAGCGCACCGACCATGGCCGCTTCACCGGCTGCCCGGAAGTAGCCCGCCCAGGTCACACCGTCGCGCTCGGCGATGAAGGCCACTATGTAGACCAGCGCCGCGACCCCGAGGGCTGCGAGCGCAACGACTTTCATCCGCCGCAGCCCGCGCAACTTCTCCTCGTCGGCCGGCGTCAGGGCCAGAGCACTCATACCCGCATCTTGCCCCACGGGCTAAGGATCAGCCGTCAGCCATTCCCCGGTTCAGGTGCCACACCATGGCCACCAAGATGCTGGCCACTCCAGCGGCCACGACTGTGGCCACGGCGACCTGCACCACCACCTGCAGGGCTGGGGATCCGGCCATCGCGCTCGCTGTCACCAGCAGGGCCAGCGCCGCACCGCCCATCACGGTGACCCGGGCAGCGATCTTGCCCAGGCGCGACGGCTCGCGTTGCAGGGTGACGGTCGGCGCGGTGCGGTACCAGCGCACCGCCCACAGGGCCATCAGCACCAAGCCCACGACCGACAGTGCAACCTGTGCGACGTCGGGCACGGGCACTCCGGCGATGTCGGCTCGGAGGAACGCCACGTTCGCTGTGACCAACGTGCCGGTATGGGTGAACTGGTCCAGAAGCAGATGCGTGGCCTGCCCGACGATCAGGCTGAGCAGGACTACGGCAATACGTGCCGGTGAGTTCAAGCGGCGCCGCAGCCCTGGTTGTTGGGCAGGGGTCAGGCGGCGGCGGATCGCGGACGGCGCGAACCAGTCGGCCGGGCGCGCAAAGAAGCCGTGCCAGATGACGAAGAGCAACAGACCCATCAGCAGGTTCACCGTGAGAGCGCCCACCACTGTATGGCTCAGGACCAGCCCGAATGGACTCGGCAGGTACAGCGGAACATCGGGCAGCATCGCGCCGATCACCAACGCCGATGCCGACAACCGGCGGCCCATGGGCAGCACAGCGGCGGCATGGGACACGGTGAACGGCATAGCCTCAGTATCCCCGCCGAAGGCAACGACGGGAACCCGCACGAGATCAAGGTCACGTCAACCTCACCCAGGCAGGCGTCGGTATCGTGGGCGTATCGCCCCGTTAGCTCAGTGGTAGAGCACTCGCCTTGTAAGCGAAAGGTCGTCCGTTCAATCCGGACACGGGGCTCCAAATGTGCCTCTGATCAGGCATTTTACCTTCAGATACCCTCTGTGGAATAACTCACTTTCAGCCCCAGAATTTTCCGACTTTTCGGACATTTAATGGCGAAACCTCCTCGGGAGTGGTCAACTGTTGTCAAACGTTGTCAAGGATGTGTGCTTTTTTTGTGCTAATTCTGGGCCGTCAAGAGGGTCCAAATGTGGCCGAGAGTGGGCCGGACGACACATCGCTTTGCAGGAGGGTGGTCGTCCGTTCAATCCGGGGACGGGGCTTCACCAAGAAACTGCCCTTGATCAGGGATTTTACGGGGTTCATGGTTCCATGATCTTGCATTGAGCTTGTCTGTCTTTGCCAGAATTGTGTGCTAATCGACTCCCAATACCGGATCAAATCGGACACAAAAATGCGGATCTGTGCTTTTAGCACAACTTCGCCACATCCCGTTGATGTATCCGAAGCAGCGATTGCGACCTCGCACAGCGGTCGTGGAGCGTAGACAACTCAGCGTGGCTGAGGTACTGCAATGACCCCTTCAGCCAACTCCCCCACCTGCCGAAGCAACCCGTCAGGCTCCTGGGAGAGGTCCAGCGCGTGAGCCACGACCTCAACGCCCGCCCCGTCTACCCCCGTGTTCGGGAGCCGATAACCGCGCACATCTCCGAACCCCTTGGCATAGACCAGGTGCCCGACCGGGAGTCGCAGCGCAGAGCAGTAGGCCAGCATCTGGTACACATCGGCGTTCGGGAAGCCGGCAATGGACTCGGCCTTGTACTTGGCATCGACCACGACTGCTGGATGTCCGGGCGATGAGTACCACACCAGGTCTGGTCGCAACGCGATGTCGCGGCCTGCATCGAGGAACCACTTCTTGTCCTGCATGACTGCGTGACCACCGAAGCGGCGCTCAAACTCCTGCCCCAGAGCTACGGTCACGAAAGCTTCGAAGACCGCCGGCATGGATACGAGAAAGCCAACGGCGGGCACCGCACCGCGACCGAGGTCGAACGAGGAGGAGTGCAGAATCAACTCCGCCAGGCGCAGGGCGGGTTGGTACCGGGCGTTCAGCCGCGAGGGCTGCCACGTCGGAAGACGCTGCCCACCGTGCAGATCGGTCACGTTCACAAGTCTCTGGCGCAGTCGGGTCAGTCGCCGACGCGTCATGGATGGAACACCGGGGATGGACATGACCCGCCACAGGGCCGCCCGCAGAATCTGGTTCTCGGCGATGTCAGGGCCGTAGTCGTCGTAGACGATCTCGGCTGGGAGAGCCATCCCGAATCGGCGCCGGATCTGATCGGACTCGCGCAGACGTCCGCGGAAGGTCATGCCTGCTTCCTCGACTGTGCGATATCCCTGCAGCACCCCTTGGCGAAGCGCCCTGTCTGCGACACGCACGAACACCTCGGCCACGCCAGCGGGCAAGTCCATCGCCGGCGGCAGGTCGACGGATTCCTCCCGCCATACGCCTCGGCTGTTGGCGTACGTCATGAGGAACAGCAGCCGATCAATCGTGACCTTGGGCTCCACCCGTAGGTCAACCCAGGTCCCGGAGCGGTCGCCGAGCACTGCCGCCCCCACCCACCCATTGGCCTTGACGTCCCACAGGCCACGTCCCGCAGGTCGCAGTTGCACGGCCTCGCTGGCGGCGAGCAGGTCGGACAGCAGCGCTGACAGTGGTACTGACTGCCAGTCGTCGATCTCTCTCAGGTCCAGGCGCACCGGGCTACTCCGCGTCCTCCTGCACGGGGGCGCCGATAGCACGGCGTAAGACGTCCAGACCGTAGCGGCTGCGCACATTCACGTCTTCACCGGCGTGGTGTTCCTCCAGCAGCGGCAGTAGGTCGGTCTCCCACACCTCGTCCAACCCATCGTCGTCGCTGTACACCCAGGGACGCATGAAGTACGACGGACCGATGGCGAAGTCTCGATGTGGGATCCGCTCGTTGAGGGCATCCAGCAACTCGGCTGCCTCGCCGGGTAGTTCCTCAGCTGCAAGCCAGTCGCGGAGGACACCTTGAACCGGCGGACTGTCCGGGTGCATCTGCAGGAACGCGAACCGTCGGCGCATGGCTGCGTCCACCAGGGCGATGGACCGGTCGGCGGTGTTCATGGTGCCGATGATGTACACGTTGGGCGGCAGCGTGAACTGCTTGCTGCTGTCATCGGCGTACAGCGGCTCGATCGGTGCGTCACGGTACTCGAGGAGGAAGTACAACTCACCGAAGACCTTCGCCAGATTGGCGCGGTTGATCTCATCGATGATCAGGATGTACGGGCTAACGGGATCGTCCTTGGCCCTCTCAGCGAGTCGCATGAACGGCCCCTGCCGCAGCACGAAACCTACTCCCCCAGCGTCAGAGGTCTCCGGCCGGTAACCGGCGATGAAGTCCTCGTACGACACCGATGGGTGGAACTGTACGAGCGTGACGTTATCCGCGTCGGCCCAGTGCTCGGCCAACTTCCGCGCGAGATACGTCTTACCGGTCCCGGGCGGGCCGAACAGGATGGCCTGCTTACGTCGACGCATCGTCGAGGTGAAGCGCTCCAACCAGTCCAGCGGCATGTGAAGACTGTCGGCGAGTTCCTGACTTGGGGCCGCAAGGTCCGCCGGGAGGATCTCTATGATTTCGCCGCCCGGGTCACCGCCCTGCTCCGGCGGCTCAATCAGCTGGGCCAACGCGTCGCGGCCGTCGCTGATGTCGGTGACGTCATTCTGGATCCCCTTCAGCCGCTCACTCAAGCTGTCAGGAAGTTCGCTGCGCGGATAACCCTGTTGCTCCCACGTCACAGCCCGACGAAGACCAGAGACAGCCCGGTTCGCGTCGTCCCACACAGGCTCCCCGGAGACGGTTCCCACCCACACCTGCCGGTCTGCTTGGGTCACCACGATGTCGCCGGGCTTCATGTCGTGCAGGAACATCGAGTAGTCAAGAGTCTTGCGACGTCGGTAGTCAGCGTTGCGACCGCCATGCGCCTCGCTGATGGCGTCATGGACGGCGCTGCGCTCGTAGGGGGGATCGATGTGCGGGAGGTTGGCGGCCGGTAACGAGACGAAGCCGTCCTTGAGCCAGTCGGGGATCAGGTTTCGTCCGCTGACTCCTGAGCCACGGATGAGCCAAGCCCGTCCCGAGCGTGGCGGCGGGGTCCAGAGCTCAAGCCAGGGCGAGCGGTAGTACTCCACCGGAGCGCCCGAGTCCTTCTGCAGGGCAACCGTTATGTCGAACAGGTCGCGGTTCAGGTCCCCCGAGTCCGCACCGACCTCGTAGCGGAAGGCATCGGCGATCAGGGTCTTGTGCTGAACACTGGTCACGGGGAGGAAGTGGTGCGGAAGCGCCAGGTACCTCAATGCTTCCCGTTGGCTGGCCATCGTCAGTGCCTCGGAATCCGTCAGGAGCGTGCTCCACGCCCACGGATCGTTGAGCGCGGCTGAGCGGACCGACTCTTCAAGAGTCCACCAGTGGCGTAGGAAGGCGATCCAGTCATGGATTGCCCGCCAGATGAGCGTGTGAGCGCCTTGACCACCGCTCCAACTCCCCTGTGAGAAGGCGTGGTACATCTCGGTGGTTGGGGAGTACACCTCGTCTGCCCACGACAGGATGGCGCGGATTCGGTCGCGCTTGGTGGAGTCAGTCAAGTTGAGCACGGGCAGTTGATGCAGCGTCAGTAGTTCCGCAGCAAGGAGGACCGCGGCATCGGAGGCCTCCTCCAGTTGATCGCGCAGTTTCTCGAGGAACTTGCGGTCGGATTCGTCAGGGTGAAGGTTGTACAGCCGGTACAGCTCGTCAACCGTCTCGGCAGACCATGCGCGTACCTGCGGGTCGATAGTCGACCTCCCCGATCCAAGGCCACTAACCAGCATGGCTCTGGCCAGTCGTCGGACCCGATAGTCGTCGGTTTGAGGCTGGATCCGCGTGGCCAGGTCATCAGCAGTTGGCTGCGGGTCTGGAGTCTTCAGTCCCAGTTCTTCAGCCAAGGACTCGGTGGCGTCCCACATTGCGACCGGGTCCCGGTAGTCCTCCAGGGCCTGTCTGCCTGATCGAGTGACCATCCACCGGCCGTTGTACTTGGTCATCCATGTCGCGAACGCGTAATTGCTGCTCATCCACTCCAACGTCACCTGAGCCGCCGCACGGCCACCGCTGACCCTGCCGTCCTCGCCGTCGACCAGAGGGACCACTTCCACTGCCCGTCGGTACACCTCATCCTTGTGGAGTCCCCTCGGCTCCTCGGCCAGAATCTCCAGGGCGGCACGCAATCGCTTCAACTGGGCCCGTCGCTTCTCCGTCGTCTCGACTCCAAGCGGACCAGGATCAGACTTCCCCTCGATCACCGCCAGAAAGCGCTCATCGGCTCCCGCCTGCTTGACCTCGAAGACCGTAAGCAGGCTGCCCAGCGTGTTCTGCAGATCCTCTTGCAGGTCCTGACGGCGGAAGGAGCCGAGCCATTGGACGGGCCTGACCTGTCGAGCCTCAGCGGGAAGGTCCGGACGATACTCGCAGTCGCCAACCACGCGCCCCAGATGCAACTCACCGCCAGGCGGACCAGGAGCGACAACGAGATCGCCGTCATGCAGGTCGAAGCGAAACGCCCGGGTCTGCGAGAAATGCTTCGATCGGATCGCAGGGGAGTCCTCCACGTACACGCTGTCGATGCGCGCACGCAACGTTTCCGGATCCTCGATGGCTGCCAGATCGCCGAGTTCACCCCAGCCGATGCACACCACGGACTCACGCTGGGTCAGGTCGGTCAGTGACCCCTTGGTGCCGGCTCTCACCACCCAGATACGTGTCATGGCCTGTCTCCCTCCGTGGCCTCAGGACTGATTGTGGCTGGCGCGGGCCGACCGGCGCGGGGTGAGTGGCACCGACATCTAACCCGGAGTAACTCATCAGCGCCTGCCCCTGCAGTTCGCGTTAGCCAATGCCCATCATCGCGCTCATCCATTCGCATCTCGGAGAACTCGTGTCGACCTCTGACGATTGCGCTTCCTGTTCGCCACCCTGCGTGTTTGGGCGTGCGTCAGTCCCGGAGCCCGAAGTCCACCGGATCGTAGGAAAGCCACACGCCCAGGTTTCCTATCCTTGAGTCCTCACGAGATCCTCCACCAGCGATGACACCTTCAAGTGCGATCGGCTTCCGGTGCTCTTTGAGGAGGCGGATCACTCCTGGACGCAAGCGGATTGCGTCCTCTCGGCTGAGGTAGCCCACCTTGTTGCCGCCGATGAAGACAGCGACAGCGTTGGGGTCGTACGGGTTGCCGTCTTCGGCAACAAGGAAGCCGTAGCAAGGCACTCTCACGCGGTCCTCCTGGCGCCCCACGATGGACCACAGGTTGCTTTGGTAGGCAGCCTCTCCTACCACGGCCAGTTCGGATGTACCGGTGTACGCGATCGCTTCCACGTTCTGTTGCATCCACGACGGACGCATGTTGTCTGCCCGGTAGGGCGATGTTGGCGTTACTGACAGTGCTCTCTTAGTGAAGAGGCCCATGACTTCCCCCAATCTGGAACGAACGCTCTCGGGATCCCCCCTGCAGTGCTGGACGAAACCTCCTTGTTGCCACATGTACGGTTTGCGAACCAGCGGCTTACTTGAGCACGACAGTCTCCGCGCCCGTATGGGCGTGATCGACGCGGTGTCGACTTGGGTCGGCTTTATGTCCCAACCTCTTACCGCTTCCCCTTGCTGGACTGGGAGGACGACTTGCCCTTCTTCCGCTTGCCTTTCGACTTCGACACAGATTTTCGTCCAGAGGAAGACTCGCCCGCCGGCATGTCAACCCAAGGCGGGCCCTCCATGTCGATCCAGCTATCCCGTCGGCGCAGAGCCTTCGGCTGATCCGACCTCGCCCATTCGCCTGTGCCTGGCTGATGCACATACCCAAGTCGTTTGAGCAACTCCTCCGTGCCTTTGACCGGGAGAGCAAGGCGACGTGCCAGTCTCTCCACGTCCCAGCTATCTCGTGTGTCAACGTATTCACGCAACTCGGTGGGCCCGATCACGCCCTGATACTCGACCCACACTCTGGCCAACGCCCGCGCCTTGGCGAATCGACGCTTCTCGAACTTCTTCCTGCCGGCGCTGAAGAGTCCCAGTAGTCCCAACCAGTAGACGTTTCTCATCGTCTCGTCAGCAGCTGTCTGCAGAAGGCCTTGCCAACTCATGTGGCCGTTGCCACCCAGGCCGTACTCCTCGATGACCAAGAAGATGCAACTCTGATCACCTCGATTGAGGTGCTCGGTGGAGGCTCGGGCCAAGTCCGCCGGGCGGACGTGCCATTGCAGTTGACTGCCACGGACAAGGATTCGCCCGACATCGTCTATCGCGTAATTGGCGAAGATCAGCGGGGGCCCACCCTGTTCATCAGATGCGAAGGCCACTTGTGGCGCCGCGGCCCAAGGGTTGTCTGGGAGCGCTTCCGCAAGTTGGACACAGAGGTCTTCATCCCATTGCGGGTGCTCTAACAGGGTCCATTCCTTGAGTCCGTCACGTGTCAATCGCCCAAGCGCCTCATGACTACCAACGCTGCGGTAGCGGATCTGGATAGGCGGTTCGTGTACCACGATTACTCCCTCCCCTCAATGCCCGGTGGCCCACTCGGGCTTGGCCAACTGGCGCAGTTCCGCGGACATTTCGTCGTAGAACTCCAGCACCAGCCGCTTCGTCCGGAACTCCCCGAGGTCCCTCTCCTCGTACTTGCGCAGCACGGGGAACGAGTCAAGGACGTGTTCCACTTCGTCGCGCTGCAGTCCGTAGATGTGCATCATGGCTGCGTCGATCTCGGCACGCAGGATCGCGCGGCGTTCCGGGTCCCAACCGAACGGCGGGCCGTCGTAGCCCAGGGATCGGGCGTACGGCGCCATCCGATAGGAGGTGTAGGTCAGCTCGAGGACACGCGGACGCAGCCAGTCGGCGAGGGGTTCGTCGGACCATGGAGTGGTGGCGTCGAGGACGCCGGGGGAAGGGGAGGGCAATTGCTTGAAGATGTAGTACTGGAAGTTGTTGCCGCTTAGTTTCTGCCGTGCGACGTAGTCGAAGGCGAGACTGCTTAGGGTCGCCTGAAGTAGGAACCACCGGACGGAAGGCGAGGGGAAGGCGAGAAGAAGGGAGTCACCGTATGCGGTAACGGGCATGGCTTGGACCACGAAAGTCCTCTCGTTGCCGGAGTTCGTGATCTTCCGCCATCCCACCAGCCAACTTGACTCGAAGCGATCGAGTGCCTTCCCCACCTCCTCCTCATCGACCCAGTACCGCGCCAGCGGCTCACACGACGGGTCGGCGTGCTGGGCATCCGTCAACCGCGGTAGCGATCCCACGTTCAACTGAGCCTGTGTCGCACCGGCGTAGGTCGAGAACCGGTCGTCGTAGTGGCTGACCATCTTCGCCTCGTACAGCGGCAGCCAGCGCAGCTCGCCCCGGGCCCAGGCCCAGCCATCGAACTCAGCACCCAGCCCCTCCAACTCCTCGGCGGTCCTGAACAGGTGCGAGTCGCTGGCCATGTTGAAGAGCCCCTGCTTGAAGCGCAGACCCCATGGGTTGCCGTCCTCGACGCCTTCCCGGATGAGGACCGGGTGGCGCTTGTAGATCCCGATCGTGATCTCCGCGTCGCGGCGGGAGCGAAACACCGGCAGTGTTCCGGTGTTGGGGTTGAGCAGCAGCACCTCGTCGGGAGAGAGGGCGAACCGTCGCTCAGGGACATCGGCAATGTGCCGGATGACAAAGGCAAGGCGGGTCGTGGGCGAGGCGATCCCACCGGTCATGCAGCAGACGGCGAAGCGATATGCGTGGTGCACACCTGCGAAGATCCTCGCCTCGTTCTCGAAGTCGTAGAACGCTGCCAGCCGCTTGGCGCGAAGGGTGTCGGCGAAGAACGGGGCGGTGGTCGCGTCAGTGGCAAGACCCGTCGGTGCGATGAACCCGCACCGCCCCTCGAATGCGATGAGATCCCGAAACGTCTCAGCAAACAGGGAGTACGTGTTCACCTTGCCTCGCGCTGTGAGCGGGAAACGGCCACCCCGCGCCAGGTGATTGCCGGCCTCCGTCTCTCTGAGCGCCTCTATGTACTTGCGGTGGAGCGGTGGGTCCGACTTGGCGAGGGCAGCGATCAACTTCTTCCTTGCTGACGCGTTTGCGGCCGTCGCGATCTCCGGGGCTGCCTCCGCGAAGAACTCCTTCTCCGTCATCTGCAGCGTCTCCCACGGCGGATTGCCCACCATTACCGTGAATCCACCGGACCAGCCCATCGGCGACTGTTGGCCGGTGGAGTCGAAGATGTGCGGGAACTCCAGGTGCCAGTGGAAGAAGCGGTGGCGGCTGGCCTCGGCGTGCACCAATGTCAGCGTCTCGACGGTCACGGGATCACCAGCCGACAGTTGCCTCACAGTGTCGTCGGTCACCGCCACCGCCGTGGTCTGCGCCGTCTTGGGCTGGGTGAATGCCGCACACCACGCATCGGCGGCGGTGATCGCCTGCTGCCGCTCGGGTGAGGCTTCGAAGTCGGCCAAGCGTCGGGCGGCGGTGTGCAGGTCCACCAGGCTTGCATCCGTGAGTCCTGCGGTAATCGACTGCAGCTCAGCAGCCAGCCCCCGGTTGGACGTGGGAGCAGTGACCTCCCCGAAAAGCACGTCGTGCTGTTCCCCGCGGGCAGCCTGCAGTCGCTGTCGCTTGTTGTCCTTCTTGAGCGCCGCGACGGTCTTCTTGTCGTCCCCGGTCAACGCGACGAACGCCTCGTCGGGGACCCCTGCAGCCAGCAGGGCAGGGGTTGTTCCAAGCAGTGCGTTGCCCACGCGGATGTTCGCGTCGAGGAAGGCCATCGGTTTGCCCGGTTCGACGGCCTCCAGCCACAGTGACACCTTCGCCAACTCCGCGGCCATCGGGTTGAGGTCGACCCCGTAGATACACCTCGTCACCACATCGCGCAGTGCCGCCTGCACTGCTGTCGGGGTCGGTTCTGACTCCCCCGACCGGACCGCCGCCAATCGCACCGCGATGCGCCGGGCCGCAGCGACCAGGAAGTGCCCGGAGCCGCATGCGGGGTCGCAGACGGTCACGTCGAGCAGCGCCTGCTCGTCCCGCGCCTCGTCGAGGACGGGGTCCAGAGCCTCGTCCAGCACCAAGGCGATGAGCTCCGAGGGGGTGTAGTAGGAGCCGCTGGTCTTGCGCTCATTGCCGGCGCCGGTGGTCAGCCGGAACTCCCCTGTGCCCGTGTCCAAGGACGGATGCAGTTCCAGCAGTCCCTCGTAGATTCCGCCGAGTTCCTCCGCGCCGAGGTGGGTGAAGTCCACGACCCGCTGGCCCGCCTTGTCGTGGGTGGTGGACAGCAGCCGCACGGCCGCAAGAAGGTGGCTGTTGGCCAGTTCGCAGGTGTCGGTCACGTCCAGGGCGGTGTTCTCGAACAGTCCGCCGAGGGCGGGCAGTCCGAGTTGCGCCAGACCCTGCGTCGAGGCGAGGCCGGTGTGGACGAGACGCACTTGCTGCCACAGGTCGTGGTGGCGTCCGGCGAGTGACCGGCGGGCCAGCGCCCGTAGCCGTGCTGAGGAGTAGTAGCGGGTGTAGCGGTCGCGGGCGAGGTCGTCGGCCGACGGGTCGAACAGCAGCCCGCGGTCCTCGATGACGAACCAGAAGAGCAGCCGGTAGATCTGCCGCAGCAGGGACCGCTGGTAGTCCGCGGGGGTCACGTCGCCGCTGGCGAGGCGCTGCCGCAACTGCACGTTGGCTGGGTTCTGGTAGAAGCCGGTGCCGAGTACTTCGATGGCGTGTTCCACGCCGCGGCGCAGGTCTTGCAGAGCCCGGGTGCCGGTGGTGATCGCGTCGTCGCGCCAACGTTCGATCCACCTGTTGGTGACCGGGGCGTGCTCGCCGGGCAGCAGTTCCAGCCGGGACTCGTGGCACATCGTGAACAGGGCGACGAAGTCGCTGAACAGCTCCCCGTCGAACATCGCCTCAAGGTCGAACTCCACGTAAGCCTGACCGACCAGCGCTGAGGAGTCGCGCAGCATGCGCAGAACCCGACCGTTGGACAGCA
>Ga0208938_1000659_pt1 | contig 24034 bp, 16 predicted proteins | sample AD_UKC125_MetaG_FD_184434 | JGI IMG/M metagenome (GOLD analysis project Ga0208938, IMG submission 184434) | Active sludge microbial communities of municipal wastewater-treating anaerobic digesters from USA - AD_UKC125_MetaG (SPAdes) (version 2) | ecosystem: Engineered > Bioreactor > Anaerobic >...
ATCCATTAGGGCATTAATGAGTAATGTTAATGCTTCTTTTAAAAAATCTTTATCTTTTTCAACAACATACTTGCTAAGTTGTTCTAAAAGTGCCATTCTATTATTAGTAGCCACGGTATGACCTCCTTTACTTTATTTGTTTTGTTTTGTTTCCCTAATAAAGTAGAAATCATATCGTGGTTACTCTTGTCAAGCATACTCCACGAAATTTACACCACTACTTAAGACTATAACCAGTTGATGTGCGACTTAGTCTAACCTGATAATACATTTATTACCATTGTACTTGCACAATATAGAGTATTTACATTCTAATTTTATAATACAATCAGTAATACTAAAATTCGATTTTATCAAGTAAAACTAAACATATTAGTTTTACTTTAATATAATAATCGGCAAATATTATAAATCTTTTACATCTGTCTTTTTCCCAAGTACTGCTTTATATATTGGGCATTTACTCCAAGTGATTTTATCACTTCCAACTCAAATAAAAAGTCCTTGTCTCTCGCTTCTTACCTTATATCATACACGCAACAATTCTATACGTCATTAGTCTAACACCGATGCTCATTATATCATTATGAAGATTACTTCATGCTGTTAACCGGTTTTTATTCATTTGTTAGTGTGTTCTATTACATGTGTGTCTAACTTATTTTGACTGTTTTGTCTATCTTAACTTCCGGTATCATTATAATGTTTTACGGTTTAACCGGCTGGCTGGCCGGAACAATAACAGGCCTTGGAGTTTCGTATGTTATTTGCGAGATTATCCAAAGTATTGGAACAAATATTATATGGATAATACCTTTATTATATGGATAATACCTTGGCCTGAAATATTAATTGCTTTTGGATTTTGCGTTATCGGCAGCATTATTTCAGCGGCTCTTCCCCTTTCAAAACTCAGTCGTATAAGTGTTGTTGAAAATATAAGCAATATCGAATTCTAGGTAACGCCACAGCTTGACTCTAAATTGGGGGATACAAAAAGGGGGTATCCTCTTTTTATATCCGTATGTTTTCATCAAAATTTCAACTTTTTTCAATACTTTTGCATTCATTTTTTCCAAAATCCTTTATAATAGTATTAATAATTCAGTTTAGGCTACATAATACATACGCCTGAACATTTTCAAAAAAATATTTAAATTGTCTAGGAGGAGGTACTTTATGAGTTTCAAAAAGCACATAGCAAAGTTTCTGGCTTTAACAACAGTAATTGCAGGAACATTTGCAGGAAGTCAGTTTGCATTGGCAAATAATAATTCAGTTGATTTAGGTCTAAAAAGCAATTATGTCAATTCAGATTGCTCTTTCGCAGAAGGAAGAGTAATTGTTGGATTCAAAGAAGGATACGATATAAGCATTATTAGTAATAAGCTTCAAAATTTGGGAGTCGAGTCGTTCGAAGATTTGACGAAAGCTCAAAAACCTGCAAAAGCTAATGATAACAGTACGGAAAAGAAGAAAAAGAAAAAAATTTATTTATTGTATTTAAAGGACAAAACCAAAGATGGAGTGCTAAAGGCGATTGAAAAGTTAAATAATGAACCAAATGTTGCATATGCTGAACCCGACTTTCTGATAGAAACTGCAAGTGAAGAAAACAATAACGAAGGAAAAACAGAAAACCCCATGGAAATAATTAGTGCATTGGAAGCAATGGGACTGTGTTCAGGCAATCAGGATGTAGTTGTGGGAGTTATAGATTCAGGAATTGATTATAATCATCCCGATTTGATAAACCATATGTGGATAAACACAGCCGAAGCCAATGGACTTCCGGGAGTAGATGACGATGGAAATGGGTATACGGATGATATTTATGGGTATGATTTCGGTGCTGACGACTCTGATCCTATGGACATAGGAGACCATGGCACACATTGTGCGGGAATAATTGCAGGTTTTGGACCTAATGTTAAGATTGCCTCACTTAAGCATCTTAGCGGAAATAAATTTAAAGATTTGGACAATTGGGTTTCTACTATGATTAAGGCAATTAATTATGCCGATGCAATGGATATTAAAATTGTAAACGTTAGTTTGGGATTACATAAATCTCAAATTGGAGATAGGCCATTTGATTCTCAGGCTCTAAATGATGCAATAAGTAATGCAGACTTGTTATTCGTAACAGCTGCCGGAAACTTCAATAAAAATATTGACCTACCGGACGATGTTATTTATCCCGCAAGCTGTACCGCTGAAAATATTATTACTGTTGCAAATACTGATAAAGATGATAAACTTTATGAATCTTCAAATTATGGTGTTATTTCGGTTGACCTTGCTGCCCCCGGGACAGATATTCGTAGTACTATTCCAACACATCTTGCAGGAGAAGGCGGACCTTACGATATAAAAACAGGTACATCCATGTCTGCGCCACATGTAGCAGGAGCAGCTGCTTTGTTGTTATCTTCAAATCCGTCTTTAACTACACAACAACTAAAAGATTTGATTTTATCCAGTGTGGATTTTCTACCGGACTTGCAGGGTAAAGTTGCCACAAGCGGTAGGTTAAACGTTGCAAAAGCCTTGAGGAAGATTAGAACTTCTGTCAAAATTGGAGATATAGACGGAAATGGAGAAATATCCTCCATTGATTACGCCATACTTAAATCACATTTAATAAATTCAAACCTGACATTTAAACAGTTAGCTGCCGCTGATGTAGATGGGAATGGATATGTAAATTCCATCGATCTTGCCATACTTCAAATGTATTTATTAGGCAAAGGTGGCACGTCAGATATCGGGAAAAACCGCATATATACGTATGGCGACATTGACAATAACGGAATAGTAGACGAGAATGATTATATACTGATATGCAACCATATTAACGGTACAGGACAATTATCGGATGCTAGTCTGTTTGCTGCAGATGCTGACGGAAATAATGTTATAGACCAAACCGATAGAATTCTTATAGAAAAATATATCACAGGAAGAATTACTCATCTACCTGTCGGAAATCAATAATACATATCACCGCTAAAAAACTTTAATACAAATAACATAATTATTGTCAATTTATTCGGATTCTATTTATGACTTCGAATAAATTGACAATTTTTTTATGTACTTTAGCCTGCTTAGATTTTAGATTAAAAAAAGGGCTCTGCCGCAAAAATTCATTCTGTTTTGAGACAGCCCCTTTTGAATCCCATTGCATTTAAGTATCTGCTAATCGAAAATTCTAATGCCTTATCACTTAAAAACAACGGATGCCTTTTTATTACTTATTAATGCCGAAAGCAATCGTCACTTTTCCAACACATACCACAACTTCGAACTACCTTTGCAAAAGTCAAAACAAATCTTTAGCCAGCCTCAATAGTCTTAGCATATCCAATATCAAATTACATGCGCCATCTTCTGCTTTGCCAATCTTGTGCAGTTTTTTATCCAATGCTTTTATGGTATAAGAGTCATCAAAACATATCAATTCCGGTGTTCTTATTCCGTTTGATTTAGCCAACAGTGCTGCCACCGACTTCGTGAAAGCGTCCGAAATTTCATCCGGATGGTCCGTAGGAATTCCTATAATATAGTTTTCTGTTGCATATATTTTATTTGCGATACTATGGGTATTTAATTTAATACATGGTTCATTTATGCGATTTTTACGTAAAATCTCCAAAATTTTTCACTTCATATTTCACTTCATACTGTCTATTGTATACGTAGCAAAGTCCATTGTCCAAAATTCTGACCGATACTTTCGAATTTACTTAACTATCCATAAAAATCTCCTCCCCGGCTATTATGATTCTTGCCAGGAAGGAGATTTTCGTCTTTCAATAAAACCTTTAATTACATCCATGTGTTCAACAAGCTTCCCAAATGATATACAATATCTTCCGTATCAGCATTTATACCTGCTGCTTCATTAATTTGAGAGAGAGCCTTCAATTCCTTTATATTTGCGTTATAGCCTATGGTATAAATCGGAATTGCAAAAGACTGCATCATATCTTTAATATCGTTTAAGGAATGACCTGAATTGAAAAGCAATTTTTCCTTTTATTGATTTTTGTAAAGTTCGTCACCAAATTAGCTCTCTACAAATCTCGCCAGCAAAGCATTGAATTCATCCTTCTGGTCATAAAAAACTCCATGCCCGGAAAGTTCAAACGGTACCAGCCTGGAATTTCGAATCATCCTTTGCTGTATCTCTCCCAGCTGAAAAGGAACCACTTTATCATGAATGCCATGAATAATCAAAGTGGGCACATGAATAGCTTCCATATCTACAAACAATACTTCATTTATCCATGTCTTTGCAATCGCTGCCGTTGCCCATCCGGCCGCCTGCAGCCCCAACTGGAAGAACCAATTGGAAAATGCCTGGGATGTACGTTGAAAGAAAAACCTGTCGCCAAAATTCTTAAGCATTTGCGGACGGTCATTATATGTACCTTCAATCATCTCCAGCACCGTCTCTTCGTCAATACCATAGGGAAAATTGGGACGCTTTATCAAACTTGGCGCAGCTGCTGCAATAAGAACCAGCCTGGATACCCCGTACCCCTTATGGCGTCCCATGTATCTTACCGCTATTGCACCGCCGGTGGAATGTCCCGCCAATGTAAAATCACGCAGGCCTAAAGCTTCCACCACGCCTCTCACATCATCGGACAAGGTGTTGTAATCGTATCCGTAAAACGGTTTATCCGAGTTCCCAAAGCCTCTTGTATCGATTCCAATACACCGATACCCTAATTGGGGCAGCTTGTCAAATTGGTATTCAAACAGTTTGTGACTGCCCGGCCAGCCGTGTAAAAACAGGATTGTCTTTTTGCACTCCGGATTTAAATCTTCGACATATAGTTTTACATTATTTACTTTAAGATAATAGCCCATATTCTCTCCCCTTAATGAATAATTACAGATTATCTTATTCATTAAGAGGATTTATTGTGAGCTATAATCCCTTGCATTAAAAATCTATTTTTCAACAGGAAATATATCTATCGTTTTTAAAATATACCGTTTAAGTAACTGGTAATCAGTGGAATTTGCTTTTCCGTCACCATTTAAATCTGCAGGTCTGATATCTGAAATTTGTACTTGTTTTAAAAGATACCTTTTCATTACTGCCAAGTCCGTCGAATTTACCCTTCCGTCACCGTTTAAATCCCCGTATGTAAAATTTCTTTCCCTTTCAGCAATAGCATCTTTCAAACTGAAAAATCTCACCGTGTAATTAATTTCAGTCGGTCCGTCGGTAGAAAGCCTTATTCCTTTGATGTTTACATCAAATACATCATTCTTATTATAGCTACCGATACCCTTTGGCCTGAAAATAATACATTTTGTCATTCCATAATAATCATTGTTCACATTAAAAAGCCCATATTCCTCAATATTGTCTTTATTAAAAATCCATACTTTGTTGTCACTTCTTCTCTTAAGAGTCACTTCGACTTCATTAAGGGAAGGCGAAAAATAATCGCTTCCAAGATTAACCGACCAAGGTACGCTTGCATCATTAAAATATTCCACAGGCATATAATTTCTTGCAGGCCACGCTATAAAGTCAAATTTAACGGAAGCACCCATAACTGAATCCAATATATATGTGCAATAGTAACGCCCGCACTGTCCAAAGCCTGTTTTCTCCATACCTGGATTTAGCAGCCATCTGCGGTGACCCACTGTACTAAGATTCAATTCACTATTATTATCTTTCATAAATGCCATAATGCTATCCATTAAAGATGAAAAACCGTATGCAATACTGGAACTTGAAGTTCCTTTATATGCAAGATTGTAAAATTCATCAGGCATATCACCGGGTTTTTGAGGATAATGAGCTATACCTCTTAATCTTGCCAGTAATACTGTTCCATGCTGGGCATAATTATTATAATTGTCGTCCAGAACAAGATCATTCGGCAATCCAACCAGATAACGCATAAAATTTACACAATTTAATGCTTCCTTTAAATAGTCACTTTTTAATTTTCCTGCAACATAAGGAGGCTCAGCTTTGGGCTCAATTTCATATATGTCAGAAACGGACACATTAATACGAAACGGATTGTTTTGATATCTCTTCACTATGTCATCAATGGTCCTGTCTTGCAGTACGCTCTCTGCAGCACTTGAACAGACCGTATTAAACAAGAGCGCTGCAATCAAAATCAAAAGTAAAAATGTGCCCTTTAGCTTGACTTTCATATTTACTCCTCCTTTGTTTTTTATATGTTTTTTTTATAAATGTTTTATTGAAATTTAAGATTTCTTTCCTGACGGTTCTTTTCCCTCCTGAATGATTAAGTACTGTGGTTCTTTAAAGCCCAGCATTCATGTTATTTTCCACTGGCAATTCTTTGAATCTATCAAAAACCTTTTCATACATATTATACCATATAAGTTTACAGAATAAAATAAATCATTCATTATAATAGAGAAAAAATAAAAAATTTGGCATAGCCCGTCTCAACGGCTATGCCAAATTTTTCACAAGAACAAAATCCTTAAATTACATCTGGGCGTTGAACAAACTTCCCAACTGATATACAACATCTTCCGTATCAGCATTTATATTTGCCGCTTCGTTTATTTGTGATAAAGTCTCCAATGCCTTTATATTTGCGTTATATCCTATAGTATAAATTGGAATTCCGAAAGTCTTCATCATATCTTTAATATCGTTTAGCGAGTGGCCGTAATTTGTCACACCGTCACTTAACACAAACAGCATCAATTTGGCATTAGGATTCTTTGCTTTTTCTTCCTTAAGCATTTTCGTTGCCACAATTATCGCGTCAAACGTTGCTGTATTGCCGCCCGCAGCCAGGCTTTCAACCGCACCTACAAACAAAGACCTTTGGTTTAAGTCAAATTTGGCAATCGGAAGATTTATATTCACATCCGTGGAATAAGACACCAACCCGATGGAAACATCTGAACTTATATATTTAGAACCATTTATAAGAGATTGCTTCAATCTGTTGAGCGGTTCACCTGCCATACTTCCCGACACATCGGCAACAAAAACGGCTACAATGTCATTGTTAACATCCTTCTTTTCTTTCCAAAGCTTCTGGGCTTTCATTATAGCCTCTCCGTCAAAATTCGATATTTCAGGCAAATAATCGTCAAGCCTGTTGAAACCGTATTCTGTTGCAAGCTCCTGTGATTTGCTGCTTTTGCAAAACTCAACGAATTTATTGAGTATTTCTTTTTTCTCCTGAGTTAGATTTCCGATGGCATACATCGGACTGTCATGTCTTACACCAAAAGGAGTGAAAACATAGTCCTTTTTCAGTTCAGGAGTATTTTCATAGGTCTGGTACTCCAGTATAAAGCCGTCGAGAACGCCGGATTTTGCAGACTCCCTCATCTGTAAAGTAGTATAAGCCACAAAAGGAATATTGGTCTGAAATTTTTCAAAACCTTCTATAGCTTTTTCGCTCAATATATTTTTACTGTCAAAAGTACTCAATGTTGAAACAAGAAAGTTCATTCCCGTTGAACTTGCAAAAGGATTGGTATAACCCATTGCTATTTCGTTTGCCGCAACCGCCTCAGTAATATTTTTTAAATTTATTGAACCATATTTCTGAAGCAATTCCTCATACTTTGCTTTTGAAAGAAGCACTCCTGCAACATTACCGGCAAGTCTTTTTTCAACAAGGGATATATCCACCCCGCTTGCCCTGATCATTTCCCCCCAAAGCTCGTTGGAAGGTGTAAAGGCATCAGGAAGATATTTACCGGAAATTATGTAGTCTGTCGCCAAACCCGAGGCAATACCTCTGATTCTGACAGAAACAGGTTTACCGTTTACCTGTATGTTGGCTCTGTTAAATTCCCTTGCCACATCAAGAAGCCATCCGTCTTTTTTCTCTCCTGACTTTTCAGTGGAAGAAAAGATTTCTATAAAAGTGCCTGTAGTTTCTTCCACCTGAGGCGGATATTTGGAAATATCAGGCAAAGACTCTTTAAGGTCCGGAGGATCAATGTCCACCTGCCCTTTTTTTGGCTCAATAATATTTACAGTTATATCTTTATAAAGTTTATCCAGTTTTTTTTCGGCACTTTCCATTGAAATTACTTTTTGACTTTTTCCAAAGTTTTGCGTCAAAGAAATGCCACCATAAATAAGCCCGAACACAACTAAAGCTATTCCCAATAAAATTACTATAACTTTTAAATTCTTTTTGCTTTCCGGCATTTTCCCCCAAAACCGCCCTTTCTTTTAAAATATTTAAAAAAATAAACTATTTTAAAAAATAAACTACCAAATGCCTGTCACTGCAGCATATTTTAATAATCATTAGCCGATACGGCATTGATTAACTTTTAAAAACATCATAAACCGTTGCATTGTTTTAATGGCTTATAAATAACTATATATAATATCTGGATTTTTTTATCAGTTCGTCCATTTCTTTAATTTCTTTCATGTTTTCGATTTCTCCCGCTTCAATGGTGCTGTGTTTCGAAATTTCAAGCAAAAGTGCATCAAGTTTTATGATTATCTCTTCATTATCCTCTATTGCATTTTTTACAAAGATGAAGTACTCTTTATATATATTCTTTTTTGAAGCAATAACTTCGTCGGAAAACTTTTTTTGAGAAATATCGCGGCACAGCCTTTCGTAATCTTCCTCATCAAAAGCATTTATCTTGCTTAAAATGGCTTTAATATTGGACAAAAAAACATATTCAACATCAAAGATGGTTGTCTTAAACTTTTCATAGACTTTGTCAATAACATCAAATTTTTGGCCGAGAATCTCAAATATTTTTTCCTTCTTTTTTTTGAAACGTTCAACCTGCTCTTTTATTGTAGTAATGCTTTCGTCAAAAGCTTTCTTTCCATAGGACTGATTGAGTGCAATAATACAATCTCTATAATCGTCTATCTCATTTATATTGATTTGGGTATCATTTTGGGATAAGAGTGTGTAGTTCCCATACAAGAAAAATGATATGCTCAGAAATATTGCAGCACCTCCAGCGGCGGTACGTAAGGCGTCAGCTCCGTTCAGCTGTATGCCCACCACGCCGAAAAGTATAATATTGAACAAAACAATTCCAATATTTAAAGCTGCAAGTTTTAATATCTTTTTTGGTTTCACTCTGTTTACACACTCCTAAATAAAATTAATACAATTAAACAATTAAAACAAATACCCTCTCACTTTTACTAAATTTAGTATAGCATTAAAACGTCCGATTGTTAATAATAAAAAAATTATAGCCCAAATGATTGATAAATGAAAAAAGGATATAACAACTTCAAACAGGTTTAGACTATTACCGCAACCACCGTTAATATCAAAAGATAAATTATGTTTGCCAAAGTAAACCAGAGAAAATACCGTCCTTTAAGTTCATTATAATGGTTCGCAAATATTTTATAGGATATCAAACTCGCCATTGACGCAATCAAAGTCCCAAGGCCGCCTATATTCACACCTTTCAACAATACCCGGTAGTTGTCCGTAAATTCGGACAATAAAAGCGCCGCTGGGACATTGCTTATGGCTTGACTTGCAAAAACGCTTATAACAAGTTCCCGACCGGTTATCAAATTTTGCAATGTATCTTTTACCGCAGGAATATTTTCCAAATTCCCCGTGAAAATAAAAAAACAAATAAAAGTCAAAAGCAAACAATAATCGACTGATTTTAAAACATCCTTTTCCATTATAAAAACTACAAGCAATACCAAAATCAGTACAACCATGTAATGCAAAATCTTGGCAACACTCAAAAGAGATAAAGCAAACAAAATCAGATAAATTATGTTCTTTTTCAGTGAAAGCCGCATGTTCGTTTCTTCTTTTATAACAACCGCTTCGTGTTTGCCCTTAATAAGCAACAACGAGATTACCAAAAGCAGTCCTGAAACCATTGTATAAGGAAGCATAAACAGCACAAACTCCAAAATTCCCATTTGAGACAAGTTATATAAATACAAATTCTGGGGATTGCCTATTGGAGTCAGCATACTGCCCAGGTTGGCTGCGATTGTCTGAAGAACCACTACAGGTATAACCAGCCGTTCCTGTCCGCACTTTTTCAAAGTTAAAATGGCAAAAGGGACAAATGTGATAAGGGCAACATCATTAGTAATAAGCATACTGAGAAAAAAACACAAAAATACCAGTACAAAAGCCAGCTGCCATACCTTTTTGGTTCTTTTCAGCAAGGCAACAACCAAAGTATCAAACAGCCCATTTTTCTGAAGACCTGCCATAACCGTCATCAAACTCAATAAAATTCCCAGCACACACCAGTCTATATATTCCATATATGCTTTAGTGGGCGGAACAATAAAACCGGAAATAAAAGCAAGTACCGCAGCCACAACAAGCACAATTTCTTTTTTAAAAAAAGCAATTATTTTACTTTTCACATTTCGACACCCTTCACATCAAAGCAATTACTTATATACATATACTTCAATTTTTCAATTATTTCAATAGCTCTAATACTTCTCCAAAACTTTTTTATACGGTGCAATCATACCTTCATTCATTTTATTTCCTATTTTAGACCTCAGTTTCGGCGAAGATATTATGGCACCTGCAAGATACATTTTTAATGCCGTACCTCTTTTCTTTTGAGGAAAGTCATACAATCCGTGTGTTTTGTAAAAACGATGGTCCTCTCTCATAAGACCGCGCATGAGCCAGATAAGGTCCCTGAAAATCTTCATTCCGCCAACACCATAGAAATTTTGAGGCTGCACATACTTATGACTGATTGCATAATCAAGCCTTGCTGCAAGCCTGTCTATTTCTTCATCCGGATTTGTTTCGTCACACGCAACCCCGGCAAGGAAATTACCTCCAACTTCGCTTCGTCCTTCAATAATCACCTGCAGATTAGTCTCCGCCGGATAGTTACCACTAATCAGGTATCCTGTTGGCTTTCCCATAGTCACTGTTCTGTGGCCGTTGCAAAACTGCCTGTCATCATACATCTTAAAAACAGAACCCATGGAATGGTCTTTGATGGTAAATGCATATATTATGGCATCCGCAGTCTGAATATTGTTGCGCAGAAAGTCGTCAAAACCGTCCTTGTAAATGCATTTTCCCGAAGCTGCACAATTAAAGCAGCTTATACACCCTCCCTGAAAAGGGTATTCCGAAATATTGACAACACGGCTCTTATAATTTAAAACCGCTCTGAACCTGTCAATCATATCATTAAGCTGCTTGTCATCCTTTGCACAATCCGTAACTATGACCACATCTCCATCCTTCTTTTCCTGAGTCGATTTTGCAGGACTGACAGAAATATGCGCCGCAGCCCCGGGACTCTTTGAGATAGCTTCATATATGTCATGTTCCATGCACCAGCACACATATTTAAAAAACTCTATCGCAGTTTTACGTCCATTTTCCGTAAGAAGGTCATCCATATCCGCAGAAAGTCCCTTAATATATTTCATACCAAGGTCCTGACAATTATCCTGAATATATTTGTGGGCAGTAACGTCATAAAAATGTTTGGAAGTGGTAATTTGGGTGGCAAATTTCCCCGACACATCAAGGCCGGATGCTTTTAAAAGCTCTATAAAACGGTGCAGCTGACTTGGCTCAATAAAGGTATAAACAGGATAAGAAAAAATAATCAAGTCTGCACCGGCTATCGACTCAGCCGCAGTGGAAAAATCTTTTTCCAAAGACTTAATCTGCTGACCGGCCCGAAGAAACTCGAATTCATGCTCCGGAAACTTTTTTTGCAGATACAATGAAGTTTGCAATGTAATACTGTATTCACCTTTGGGACTTCCGTTTATAACTAAAACTTTCATATTATACCTCCTGTGTTTTTCCTCTGATTCAATCTTCTTACGATCACTAAAAGATAAAAATAAAAAAGAAAACGCTATCTTTAAATCGCTGTCTTTTGAGAACAATAAATTTCTTTTTAAAACTTCTTAGCGTCTATATTATTTTTTTGCATATACAATACCATCCATCTGTTTTTTGCAAATGAAAATTCCCCACTTTTGCAAAATGGGTGCTGGAAAATTTGCCAGCAGTTTACAGCATTATAATTGTATTTTTCAATCATGTCAAAGATTCGCTAACGCTCACTCTTACGGGCTTTGTCCTTGACATGATTTTCAAATACAATTACTAAAACCTTATCCTGCTTGGCAAAAAAGCTGGAAATTTTTCGTTGCAATTCTGGGGAATTTTATTTTGCAATTAACAATCCATCCGTTCGCAAAGCATTTTAGTCGTATCTGACATATTCAAAAGTATACCTCGAAATTTCATTAGGTTAAATTATAAGCCATCCAGTTTACATTTACAATTGAATATTAAAAATACTATAAACATTAAAAATTTTACTGTGTCTAAAAAATTCATTTTCATAAAAAATTGCTGAAAATATATAGATTAAAGAAACACAGCGCACTGTTCAAAATAAATTGTTCCAGATAATGAAAAAGCAGGTCTAAAGCTAAATGTGGCTTTATCCTGCATACAAACAATTTGAAAATCAAGAAATTTTCCCAATCCTTTTTTACAGTTTATCTTCATTTTTGCCAATGCCGTATGCGGCATCAATTAACTTGCTGAATTCCTCCTCGCTTTTGGCAAAATCGCGCACATCCTTACCCCATTGATTATTCGCCCATTCACGCGTGTACCGTATAGAATACGGCTCCAATCCATCATCAAGTGTAAAACTGATATATTCAACATTTCCAATCAGAGAAAACATAATCACGGCATTATTTTGAAACTGCTGCCGGTTTTCTTCACCAACATATAAATTTTTGGTTTCTGTATCCGTTTTCAAATTGATATTTACTCCATAAGGTTCCTTGTCAGTAAAAAGCTCAAAAAAATCATAACTTACGTTTTTAGGAAATTTTAATAAAAAGATGATACCGCCGACTTTTGAGTTATCGCCTACATATTCGGTTTTATTTTTTAAAAGCTGCGATATATACTTATCTTCATCCGGTTTAGCCACGTAAGGATTAGCCAGCAAACCAAATCCAACAACTATGGCTAAAGCTAAAGCAACTGTAATCACCCAAAAAGCCGGTTTTTTATAACTTAATACATTCTTGATTCTGTCCTTTACATTTCCCTCGCCAAAAGCCAACGGACTTCCATTTAAAATATGCCTTTCAGTTGCCAGGGACAGCAAAGAAGCAGCATAAGGTTTTTTAATATTTTCATCCATTTCTTTCAGCACTCTTTCATCACAGGAAAGTTCCATATCCTTGCTCATTAATCTGAACGCAATCCAAACAAGAGGATTAAACCAGTGTATGGACAGTATTAAAAAAGCTAATATTTTAATAATATAATCTTTGCGCCTGATATGGATTTGTTCGTGCAGCAAAATATATCTTCTCTCAGTGGCATCAAGCCCGGCCGGTAAATATATCCTGGGATTTATTAATCCAAATACAAAGGGAGTTTTCAAATTCTTTGCTTCGAAGATATTTTTGTCTACAAGCTTTGCACTTTTAAGCTGCCTTTTTAGTTTTAAAAACGACACTAAACTATAAACAAGCAATGCTGTTATTCCCAAAACCCATATATATGCTGCTATTTCTATGTAAACGTGCGAGGAATTTGCGCTTGCTCCCATGTTGGATACAGGAAGTGATTGGCCTGAAAAAGAATCCATTACTTCCATCCCGCTGACAACCGTCGGACTTTGCTGATAGATGACACCATGAAGAATCGGAGCCGCATTCATATTTCGAGGCAGAAGACTAAACATGCTTTCAAAAGAAAACGGAACTATTAAGCGGAAGGCAACAACTCCCCACAAAGCATAGGATATGAATTTTGGAGCTTTTTTAAGTAACAGCCTGACAAGTATCACGCACAGAATTACATAGCTTGCTGTAAAGCTCATATTTAAAACGGAGAGAAATAATTTACTCATTATTGTACCTCCTTGGTCTATTCATTATAGACTTCACATTATTAGTCTATAACAAATAGACCAAATAGTCAATGACAAATTTTTGAAAAAAATTGACAGCTATCTTTCAGTCAAAAAAACACAATGCTATTCGGAAATATCATTCCAATTCGGATTGAATCGGAACAGTTTGGAAGGCCTGTGTCCCGCATCTTTGGTGTACTCATTCGTCTCAATTACCATATTGGCTATTTTTCTTCTGAAATTGGCTTTTAACAGCTCCCTACCCAGAATAACCTCGTACACCTGCTGAAGTTCCGTCAAAGTAAACCTCTCCGGCATAAGGTTAAAAGCAATATCCGTATACTCAATTTTATTGCGCAGCCTTTCGACGGCGTACTCTATAATCTTTGCATGGTCAAACGCAATACCGTGTGACTCAACAATTTCCCTCTCCACTCTGGACACTCTGCCCTCAACGGTTTTTACAACCTTTATAACTGCCGAAAGATTGTCTTCTTCATCGGACAGCCTCAGGTTATACAAGCGCTGAAGAATATATCCCTTTTCCGTTAACGTTTTTTGTTCCTGATATAAATTGCATGATACGGTAAACCACTTTGCATCGTCGGCGTCATCACTGGCTTTAATATTCAGATTGGAACTGTCCACCAATGCCATATACGAAACACTTATTATCCTTGTACGCGGATCCCTGTTTACATCTCCCCAGGTATAAAGCTGCTCCATATATATATTGTCAATATTTGTCTCTTCTTTCAGCTCCCTCAAAGCTCCCTCTTCCAGGCTCTCATCCATTTTTATAAAACCGCCCGGAAGAGCCCATTGTCCTATATACGGATGATCCGCCCTTTTAATCATAAGCAGTCTTAAAACCTTTTCCGGAAGCTTCCTGTAATTTTCCTTCTTTTCATTGGTAACCGTAAAAATCAGCATATCCACCGTAACTGACGGCCTTTCATACTTGCTCGCATCATAAGATGCCAAAAATTCCTCTTCAGTAAGTCCTTGTTTGTTAACCTTCTTACTTTCGCTCATTGTTTCACCCCGAACTTGAAATTTGTATTTTGATATTATCATTATGTTAGTATCAATATATTTATTTATTGAAGTTTTGTCAATACTCCTTAAAGCCTATTTTTATTTTCCTTTTCGATGCTTAATCCTATTACATAACCTGTTTTTAAAATCAAAAAAGCTCCCCGTGCATAAGGGAGCCGTATCATTTCATTATTCTTTTTTAATATTATTTTATATTAAGAAATATTGATTCTTCTTCCTCTTGAGCGGGGTTCTTTCTTCGGCAATATCAGTGTCAGCACTCCGTTTTCGTGTTTTGCAGTAATTCTGTCACTGTCAACATTCTCAAGAGTAAAGGACCTTGACATTGAACTTGCCCTTCTTTCTCTTCTTAAGTAGTTTTCTTTCTTTATTTCCGTCTGTTCATCCCATTTTGCACTTATTGTAAGTACATCACCGTTAACTTCAACAGTGATGTTTTCTTTATCTACTCCGGGTATATCAGCCTCAAGTATATATTCTTTATCATTTTCTCTTATATCAACTTTTATCTGATTGCCGCCATAGAATGCGGGAAAGAAGCGGTCATCGAAAAAGTCGTCAAAAAAGCTGTCAATATCAAAAAGATCTCTGCCTCTTCTGCTAACACCCATTCCTCTTCTTCCAAAAGGTACTATGCCGAACATAAACAACACCTCCTGAATTTTTTGATATTGTTTCTTGACGTTTAATCATCTTTCTATATTATTTATACAATTTTCCAGTCACATTGGCAACTTTCGACTTTGACTTTCTTTGACTTTTAATTTTTATCAACAATAATATAGCGATATTTTCTTTATCAATCTCAAAATATCTTCATATTTCTATTTAAATCTGTTTTTTTATCTTTTATCCCCTTAAAGATTCATTTTGACTTTCATTTTCAGAAACAAGAATGGCTTTGCCCACAAATCGGCCAAAGCCATTCCGAATGAATAATGAATTATAAAAATAATACTGTTAACACTGTATATAAAACGTAAGGGGCATTATCAGCTTATTGTTTCTGCTTCCACCAAAGCTACCACACCATATTTTTCCCTCAAACGCGGCTTTTCAATCTTTCCTGTTGGATTTCTCGGTACTTTGTCAAAAATAATTTTACGAGGTCGTTTGTAACGCGGCAGTACGAGACAGAATTTGTTTATTTCCTCTTCAGTGCACTCAAAGCCCGGTTTCAATTCTATAATGGCGGCCGCTATTTCACCAAGGCGCTTGTCCGGAAGTCCAATTACCGCCGCATCCTTGATTGCCTCATGCGACCTTAGGAAATCCTCAATCTGCACAGGATATATATTTTCTCCTCCGCTGATAATTACGTCTTTCTTGCGGTCCACCAGATAAATGAATCCATCTTCATCCATTCACGCCATGTCACCGGTTAAAAGCCAGCCGTCTTTCAGCACTGCGGCAGTAGCCTCCGGATCTTTGTAATAGCACTTCATCACACCGGGACCTTTGACAGCCAGTTCACCTACTTCTCCCTGTTTTACAGGGCATCCGTTTTCATCCACAATTTTAGCCTCCCAATTATAACCCGGCAAGCCTATGGCACCTACTTTGTGAATATTCTCCACACCCAGATGCACACATCCCGGTCCCGCAGACTCACTCAAGCCGTAGTTGGTATCGTAAAGATGATGCGGGAAGTACTTTTTCCAGCGACGAATCAAGCTGGGAGGCACCGGCTGTGCACCGATATGCATAAGTCTCCACTGGGAAAGGTCATAATCTTCCAGTTTTACGTCTCCTCTTTCAATGGCATCCAGGATATCCTGGGCCCACGGGACAAGAAGCCATACAATTGTAATTTTCTCTTCTGAAACCGTCCTTAATATCCATTCCGGCTTAATACCCCTTAGCAATACTGCTTTGCTGCCTGACAGCAAACTTCCGAACCAGTGCATTTTCGCACCGGTATGATAAAGGGGCGGAATACACAAAAAATTATCCTCCCGTGTCTGGCCATGATGTTTCTGCTCCGTATAGCAAGCCGACACAAGGCTTCTGTGGGCATGCAAAATTGCCTTTGGAAATCCTGTGGTTCCTGATGAAAAATATATTGCCGCATCGTCATCATCGGTAATTTCAACCTTTGGTGCTTCGGAAGGACAATTTGCCGTCAGACGGTCATAACTTTCGGCAAAGGAAGGACGGTTTTCTCCGGCAAACAACAATAATTTTATTTTGGGTATTATCTGGTCGTAAATATTCTCTATGCGACCGATAAATTCAGGACCAAAAACCAATGCTATGGAATCGGACAACTCAAGACAGTATTTTATTTCCTCGGCTGTATAGCGGAAATTCAACGGTACTGCGACAGCACCCGCCTTCAATATCCCAAAATAAATAGGCAGCCATTCCAAACAGTTCATTAAAAGTATAGCCACCTTGTCGCCCTTTTTGATTCCTCTTTTAATCAAGAGATTTGCAAACCGATTTGCTTTTTCGTCAAAAACCTTCCAGGTCATATCTCTGCGATATTCCCCTGCCGGATTGTTTTCGATGAGTTCATACTCACGCCATATGACATTATGACTCTCCTGAAGGTCAAGATTTATCTCCGTCAGGCACTTTTCACTACCGTACAACGCAGCATTGCGTTCCAAAAATTCAGTAATCGGCATTTTCTTTTTCCCCCGTTCTACCGCACAACCTAAAAACTGTGCAAGTATTTTTATATATATCAATGAATAATGAAGCCATACTACATTACGTAATAAAAGCTACCACAATTAATTATAAGGCTATAAAAACAATTATTCAATAGATTAGAAGAACTAATCGGAAAATATAAAAATACAAATAAGAGAGCACTATCACAGTTTTTAGTTAAGTGCTCTCTTATTTTAGTTCCACAATAGTTTTATTTTTTCAAATATTCTATGACTTCATTACGCAAAATGGTATAGGTATAAAGCTCTTTAGCTTTTTGGTCCGTATATGAAATATCATGCCACGTTTGTGCACTTCCGTCCAAGTCCTGATTTTCATCTCCTATGTCAATGTATCCTTTATGAGGCCCGTGTTTGCCATTAGAATGTGCATATTTTATTTGAGTAACTTTTCCGTTTGTTTTTACAACTTCATATATTACGATAACATGACCGCCGTCATCAGTATTCATTATAGCTCCCGGAACAATATCTTTCGCCCTGGTTATTTTCTGTCCAAGTTTAGTGTTTGTGAGGGCTGCCGCACTAATTCCATTTGCATAACCGGTTTGCCCGTGGGTTTTGTGAATCGCTCCTTCTGTTGCTTCATTAAGCACATAAGCTACCAGTCCCGAACAGTCAACTCCAACTTTATGCCTGTTTTCAGGGTCATCTGCAACACTCTGGAATTTGGACGGATCTGTTGTTTTTCCAAGTATGAAATTTCTTATCTGTTCCGGTGTTGATTTACCTCCATAACGTGTGCCCACAGTCTGATAGTAAGGCAATTTAACTTTAACCCCGTTAATATTAAAATCGGTATATTCTTCCACCAGTCTTTTCAGCTTTAAGCTAAAGTCTCCGGTATCAGAAATATCAGGAGCTTTATCAACAACAAGTTCAAAGTAAGAATCCTGATAAGAACCCTTTATTACATATTTTCCTTCACTGGGTGCTACAACTTTCCATTCACCTTTCCTCAGCTTATTCAGAGTAGCTTCATCTATTTGCCCGTTAACTGCGGCACCGTTTTGACTCTGATATAATTTCACCAAAGCTGTAGTTTTTGGTCCATAGTTTTTTCCATAACCCGCATCACCATCTGCAATTTTAAGATATTCCAGACCGCTTCCAAGGTTTTTGCTAAGTAAATCATGAACTTCTTTGATGTAGCTACCTTTTACGGCACTGGTATCACCATATTTCAGAGGGAATACATTCTCCGTCGGCTTTGGTTCCTCCGGTGTAGTCTGTGAAGCCAGTGTCGCTTTAATTGTATAACCCGGGTCATATTTCTCGGTCTTGCTATTGTATATTACTTCATTTATCCACTCCAATTTAAACACAACTGTCGGTTTTGAATAGCCACTTTTTAAAGGTACCTTTTTTGAGCTCTTAAACAAATTCGAATACTTTTCAGCAGGTTTCTCTCCATTGTTGTCCACCAATGAATTGAAAACAGCTTCTACATTTTTCCACCAGCCATCATGAGTTGCATATACTCCATGGGGTTTAAGCTCAATTATTTCATTAGTATTGAGATCAACCGTTGCCGCCATTGTAGCATAATTTAGGAATTGATACAAATTACCTTTTCCGCTGGTTAAATTAGGCTGTGAAACCTTTAAACCACTTACAAATTCAGAGAACTGCTCCCCATAGTACCTATATGCATTTGCTTTTCTCAAAAATTGATTGTCCAATGCAGCTTTCAAATCTTTTTCAAAATCCGGCTGGATATAATGTCCGCCATTACTGTCCTTTACCTCCGGATTTGTATTAAAACTTCCTGTACCCTCCTGAATTATTATCGCCAGAAGCAGCCTTGGATCAATATCCAGATTTTGGAATTGCAATGAATTTCTATACAGCTTCTCAATTTTCTCATCATTCCATGTCAATGCTTTAATAACCTTAGCCTCAGTGTTATACTCGGCAGGTGGTGTTATGCCGTTTTTTGCACACTGGTCAAGATACCTTTTGGCAAATCTTGTTTTGGTTACGCCATTGGATACCCAGTCATTCGCTATTCTTGAATTAATGAGATTCAATCTTTTAGTCAGCTCAGCACTTGGAGACAAGGACCTTTTTTCCTTGCTGGCATCTGAAATTTCCTTTTCCAATTCTGCCGCGGACAAAAATCTCAGTCTTTCTTTCAGGCTCTGGAAATTCCATTCACCGGAACCTGCAGAAGGCGACTTATCATTCCTTAATGCAGAATCTGAAAACAGTACATTCCATGTTTGGTCACATACAACACCTTTAAATATTCCGTTGTCATTTATACGATTAACTCTCTTAAATTCACTGACAGCAAAAGAAGTATTATAATCAAATACTGTATTGACAGTCAACTGCAAATTATTCTGGCCAAAATATCCCAATTCATTCAATCTCTTTTTAATATCATAAATATCCTTGTTTTGTCCGCTATTGTAGTATTCAGAAATCCAAATGTTATTTATTTTTATCTTTCTCTCATCAGACTTAATAAGAGATTTGCCACTCCCATCCGTTATATGTACAGATATCCAATATACACCATTAGTATATTTAGGCCTCTTATTTACAGCATCCCAATCATTTGATACGAAACTGAAATTATAGTTATTTTGCTCGCGTTTGTATTTTTGTTCGGACGAATCAACCATTACCGGAAACTGTTCGCCATCTTTACGTAAAAACAAAGCAATTTTTTCACCGGCCAGAAGATTGGCATTTTGAGCTATGGAAAAGTTTTTGGTGCCGATTACTGTTTCCAGCGGTGATAAATCCCCTGTCCACTTGATTGAACTTTCCACCTTTACTTTATTTACTGCTGACTCAACAATTATCCTGCCTTCTTTGTCAAACAAAACAACTTTAAACTCCCTTAATCCCGAATCCAGAATATTTAAACTGGTTCTGTATCCAATAAACAAATCATTCAAGCGTTCCGGATATTCTTCAGGCAATTTAAAATTATACTTACTCATAATAAATTTCGAATCAAGACCGGCATTATATTGCATCCAGTTTCCGTTTAACAGCCTGAATAACAATACCGCTTTATCCACCTGCTGTTTTGTTACAATTGTAGCTACCGCATCAACTGTATACATACCCCCTGAATATCCACTTGTGGGAGTTATTCTGACATCCACGGCATTTTTGTTAAAAGCTTCCCTGAAAGTTTTTACTTTCAATCCGAAAAAATCTACCGTAACTTCTTCAAAAAACAAATCGCCGACAGAAAGGTATCCTCCCGATGCCATCTCAAGCAATTCTTCTTTGCTCGAAACTCCTTCCAGTTTTTTTAACATTCCGTTGGATAACCTTATCCAGACACCGTCACCATGGGTTACACTGGCTATGTTGCTAATAAGCGATTGGAGCGCGGAAGAAAAAGCTTGTGTTATATTTGCGTAAACACCGCCTGTTTCAGTATACAAATTCCTATACAATGACTCATAACCGGAAGGTACAATTGCTGATACGACAATTTTATCTTCTTTTAACTTTTCTATCACTGTCTTCATTGACTGAACATCTTCAAATCTTGTAGATTCTTTATATGACACGTCAGTAAAAAGCATAATAAATTTATTTACACCGGGCCTGAAATCCATTCTTCTTGCTTCTTCCAATGCATCCACGGTAGATTCAGGAGCATCTCCTCCTCCGGTTGCCCTCATATTGTTTACACTTGCAATAAAATCACTTACATTGTCAAACCATCCAAGGTTTTTAGTAGAATCCATGCCATCTTCTTCTAAATCCTTGTAATCTATTAACCCCAATCTCACATCTACATTATTTTCCATTAATGTGTTGGCAAAGTTTGTAATATTGTTTTTCACATTATTAATTACTGAGCCCATCGAACCGGTCGTATCAATAACAAAAACTATATCTGCCTGTCCTATTTCAGCAACAGGCGGTATGGTTTCTCCACCAGGGTTTAAAAGTTTATCCAAAATGTCTTTTATACCCCAACTCTGTGCAAACCTTACTATATCTATAACACCATAAATACTAAAATGATCAACCGTTGTTTTTATCGTATTTGTTTCCTCATCCACTTCCGTTTCTAAAAACTTAATAGTGTCATTTTCCTCATCATAATAAAAAATCACTAAATTGTTTATATCAGTAGTTTTTAAAACTTCTTCACTTATTTTAAAACTTATCTGCGCACTTTCAAAATCCTCATCAGTTTTTATGTCTATAGGAAATCCCACCACGCCAACAATGTTTTTAACACTCTCATGCTCAGACGCATTTTCCACAGTAGTATTAATATCAAAATCAGGTACGCCGAACACTTTTATTGAAGGAATTGCTCTGTTTTCAGGAGTCAAAACGTCACTTAGAGTTTCTTCGGACAAATTCATGCTGACAAATTTTTCTGAATCCAAAACACCACTGTTACCGGTATCAGACTTTAGAGGATCAAAACCCTGCTCCAGTTCCAATCCATCTTCAAGCCCGTCTCCGTCTGTATCAGGATTTAATGGATCTGTTTTATAAGTACGAATCTCATCGTAATCACTAATGCCGTCCCCATCTGTATCTTTTAACCATGGATCCGTTCCATATAAAAATTCATCCCAGTTTGAAAGCCCGTCTTTATCCATGTCAAGATCAACATCCGGCACATTCGCACCATAAGTTACTTTGCGTGTCGGATCAGTTCCCAATATCCTGAATTCATAGCCATCAGGAAGTCCGTCTCCGTCCGTATCAGGATTTAATGGATCCAATCCCAAAATTATCTGCTCTTCTTTATAGCCGAATTTTTCAGCTGCCAGCTCCACGCCTTCAGTTCCCATATCTTCGTATTCGGGAGCATTATAAAAAATTGATACTATTGTACCTAATTCTAAAATAACCCATGCTTTCATTTCCTCATAATCCGTCAAACCATCTTCATCTGTATCTGAATTTAACGGATCTGTTCCATAAATATTAATTTCTTCATAGTCTGAAAGTTTATCCCCATCTGTATCGTAATTCAACGGATTTGTATTATATATGTACACCTCTTCATAGTCTGACAATCCATCCCCGTCAGAATCCTTATCATTTATAATTGCCAAAATTTTAGTAAGTTTATTTCCGTATTCGTCTTCTATCACCAGTTTAATGTAAATCTTAAAATAGCTCTTATTAACTTCAAAATCTTTAAGTACCCAACTGTACGGGATTTGATTTTCATTAAATGTTCCTTTGTTTTCTTCATCAGGCCCTGCTATAATTAATCCGTCTGTAATATTGTTTTTTTCCATTTTGGGCGTATCCGTGTCGAATCCATAGTATTCCACATTGTAGTACATCTTTTTTACATTTTCCTTGTCAACCAAACCTTCAAAGGTGATCTTTTTCTGTTCTTCATTCAAAATTTTAAAGTCTCCGCCGGATACGTATAAAAAGTCATCAACTGTTTTACCTTTAAACGGCCCTTTTTCAATTGTTGAACCGGAACCGGAAGATGGTAAAGACGGTGTGCCAGGGTTTGGAGTCGGTGAAACCACGTCATGAGTTGTACCGGGAGTTTTTTCAGGCTCTTCATCCAAATCCTTGTCAATAAAATTCCTGACATAATTTGCAAGCAAAGCAAAAGCTTCCGCTCTTGATGCATAGTTTCCCGGTTTGAAAGTGCCATCCGGATATCCATTTATTATCTTCTTTAACTTACACGTTAAAACAGCTGCATAGTACCATGAATTCTTTTGAACATCAGAAAACACATCAGCATCCTCAGTAATATCCTTTTCGTTCCAATTGTTGATTTTTACCATTAACGCAGAAATTTCTGCCCTGGTAATCGGATTATTAGGCTTGAAACTTCCATCGGGATATCCTTCGAGAATTCCATTACTTGATGCTTTATCAACCACTTCTTTGTACCAATCATTATCTTTTACGTCAACAAATAATTTTACTTTATCACTTACAACCTTGAGATTCGGTTTTGTATTTAAAAGAACGGTAAGATATTCAGCTCTTGTTATGTACGTATCAGGTTTAATTATGTATCCGTTGTCAGTCAAATAGCCTTTTACCAAGCCACGTTCTGCCAGGTACTTGATTGATTCTTCCGCCCAGTGTCCTGATATGTCTCTGAAAAATATAGTGTTCTTTTCGGTCGGCTCTGCAAAAGCAAAGTTTGCAAATAATTGCATTATAATTGCAAGTACAAGCGCTAAAGATATTAGCCTTCCCCTAAAAAAACTCATCTCATTTCTCTCCTTTTATATATTATTTATTTAAATAAAATAATACCAATTTTGATAGTGTCTTGTCAAGTGGTGTAAAATGATTTCTACTTTATCATTTTTTCACCTCATTTATGTAATAAAGCTACTGGTGTCAATGTAAATTCATTTATCGATGTAATCTTTGACATTGATTCCAGA
>Ga0208938_1000660_pt1 | contig 24021 bp, 17 predicted proteins | sample AD_UKC125_MetaG_FD_184434 | JGI IMG/M metagenome (GOLD analysis project Ga0208938, IMG submission 184434) | Active sludge microbial communities of municipal wastewater-treating anaerobic digesters from USA - AD_UKC125_MetaG (SPAdes) (version 2) | ecosystem: Engineered > Bioreactor > Anaerobic >...
GCATACAATCAAAGCAGCAAAAGCAATAAAAACCGTATTAATGGTAAACAAATATAAAGCTCCAAAAAAGAAATTCCATTGAAAGGTTGCCAAGCCGTATCCCGCCGTACAAATAGGCGGCATCAGCGCGGTAGCTATGGCCACCCCCGGTATCACGTTACCCTTGACCTTACTGCTCACAGCCACAATTCCTGCCAAGCCGCCAAAAAGAGCAATCATCACGTCATAGATGGAAGGACTTGTTCGGGCCAACAATTCGGAATGTGCTTCGTTCAAAGGCGAAAGAGCAAAATAAAACGCCGAAGTAAGCAAGCTCACTCCCACGGCAAAAGCAAGATTCTTCAGCGATCGCTCAAACAAAGGAAAATCGTATGTTGCCAAACTATAGCCCATCCCGTTAATCGGCCCCATCAGAGGAGAAATCAACATGGCACCGATAATCACCGCAGTAGAATCAATATTCAATCCTACCGAAGCAACAACAATAGCAAATATTAAAATCCAAAGATTTGTCCCTCTGAAAACAATCCCTTGAGCTATTGTTTCGTGAATAAAATCATAATCTTCGAGTTCCGAGCGAAGATCAAACCAGGCGAGTAAATTTTCGAGCTTTCTTCCCATGTCTCATTTTTATAAATACAAAACTACAAAAAAATTCAAATGAACGAGAAAAGAAATAAAAAGTGCAGCCGGAAATTACCGGCCACACCCAAACACAATGAACTAAAAAATAGAGCTTACAAAAAGATCCAATCAAAAAACATCTTTTAAGTAAACATGAAGCGATTTATCAATTTCAACTGTTTTCCCCGGAGGCACAGCAATTTGAATCGACATGTACTGATTTCTGTATCCTTGCTCGATGGGTACAGAGAAAAATTCAGGCAACAGCAACAATGAATCCTTTTGTTCAACAGGATAAAAAAAATCAGTCAGTTTTGCTTTTCCCATTTTCGTCGACTTCCCGGAACAAGACGCACCCAGATGCAAATGAAATAAAGAATCACGGCTTTCAATGATTTGCAAACTGATTTTAGAAAATAACAGCGAATCTTCATTCTCCGTATAATAGGGTAGTTGAGGAATTTCATTATCGATCCCACAGCCGATTTTAAAAGCATTATAATCGTTGGGATACTTCATCATCTCCACATATAATTTATTGCCATTAAACGACGAAAGCACAATTTCTTTTTCGTTGAAACCGGTCATTTTGAATTTTTCTCCCACTCTCACAGCCAATATTCCTGCCGTAACCATCCCCAAAACCCATAAAATTAGTGCAAACACTCCTATCAAGGGTCTAAATTTTGCTTTCATGATGCGTCGGGCAATCCACGTAACAATAGCCACAACAGGAATTGCCACCACAAGAATCAGTGAAATCCACAACAAGGTAGTTTCGTATCCGGGATCAATAAACAGCGATTTCAACGGCATGAGCCCGATGCCGACAAACATAAGTCCGGCTACAATGGCCGCCAAAATGAGAAAAAAGAAACCCACCACCCCAAAAAAAACAATTTTGCAAAGCAAAATCAACACATTCATACATCCCGATCGCTCTGCTGAAGCAACATCCGAAGATTCTGTAAAATTACCTTTCGAAAGGTCCTCAACTTTATTTTCAGCTTTATTTTCAGCCTTACTCTCTGCCTTATTTTTAGCGCTTGCAACATTATCGCTCACCGTTTCGCGAATGGATTTGATGTATTCTTCCTCACCCATCATTTCGAGTTTCTGCTTTACCGTTGTGGCTTTTGGAGTAATAATCCAAAGAACGATATAAACAAGAAGTATGCCCCCATTGATTTTTATGTTCCAATCGACATGTGGCGAAAGAAACAGCCTATCCCAAATAAAAAAAGAAATGGGAGATATAGCCATAAAATTCAGTAATAACGGGACAAGAAAAATCAAACGCGGAATCCACGAATCAATTTTGAAATAAGCAGCCAATCCCCCACAAACACCTCCCAACACCCGGTCGGCGGGATTTCTGTAAAGACGCTTGATCCCACTCCAATCCAATGGTTCAGCTTTCAATACAATCCATAAAACAATGTATACCCAAAACAAGACACTGAAAAACAATACAAAAATCAGCCGTATCCATGTCGGATCTATCCTAAAAAAGTGAGCCAAACCACTGCATACACCGCTTATCATTTTATTGTTTGCATCGCGACGCAACGAACGCGATTGTTTTTTGTCCTGAAGTGGATCTTTCAACAAGTCGGAAGGAGAAGCGGTTTGTTCCCCCTCCCTGTCCACGACATGTGCAGGTGCTTCATATTCCGTATCGAAATCTTCTGGCTTACCAATACCGTTAACAATCGCTTCTACATCTTCATCGGTTATACAATTGATGCCATGTTTCAAACGATTTCCAAAAAGTTCGGCAATACGGTTTTCGATATCGTTCACAATTTCGTCTCCACCTTCTTCGTGTGAAAAATAACTTTTCAGACTATCGATGTATTGAGTCAATATTTCAAAGGCCGTTTCCTCAATAGCTATCACCTGACCTTGAAAATTAATACTAATCACTCTTTTCATTGCTGTGGCAATTTTTATTACTAAAATTATTTAATTATGAGCTTGTTCTTCGTTTGCTTCTCCTTTCGTCACCGCTTCCACCCCCTTTACAAGTTCGTTCCATGTAGATTCGAGCAATGCGTAAAACTTTTCGCCCTCCTTTGTCAGACTAAAATATTTACGAGGAGGCCCAAAACTGCTTTCAACCCAACGATACGTAAGAATACCCGCATTTTTTAAACGATTCAACATAGGATACAAAGTACCTTCAAGCAGCTGAATCCCGGCATTTTTCATTTCATCGATGATATCCCCGGGATACGCCTCCCCTCGTTTAATAATCGATAAAATGCAGTACTCCAGCACCCCTTTTCGCATCTGACTCTGTTTGTTCTCGATATTCATTTTTTCATTCATTACCCTTCGCGACACAAAATTACACAAAACAAAGTATTATGCAATACAAAGTACTATATATTTTCCACGATTTTAATATTTTTTATACGAATCAACCACCGTATCTTTAGAAAAAAGAGAACAAAAAACACATCCTCTCCACCCGGATGAAGCAATCTCGCGAAATTTCGTTTATATTTGTAACACAAATTGGAAAAACTATGACGTTACTCGGTAAACACATCGTCTTGGGAATAACCGGCAGCATTGCCGCATACAAGTCGGCCATACTTACGCGTCTACTCATAAAAAAAGGAGCCGAAGTGCAAATTGTAATCACCCCCGCCGGCAAAGAATTCATCACACCCGTAACTCTCTCGGCATTATCCGGGAAGCCGGTAATCAGCGAATTTTTTGCTTCTGCAGACGGCACATGGCACAGTCATGTCGACCTCGGTCTTTGGGCCGACGCCATGCTGGTGGCTCCTGCCACCGCCTCCACCATCGGGAAAATGGCAAACGGCATTGCCGACAACATGCTCGTCACCACGTACCTTTCCATGAAAGCCCCCGTTTTTGTTGCACCGGCCATGGATCTCGATATGTATCGGCATCCCGTCACCCAACGCAATCTGCAGCTGCTGAAATCGGATAATGTACACATCATCGAACCGGCCGAAGGCGAGCTTGCCAGCCATCTCGAAGGCAAGGGACGCATGGAAGAACCCGAAAACATTGTTGCCCTCCTCGAAGATTTTTTTTCGCAATGCGACACGCTGAGTGGAAAAAAAATCCTCGTAACTGCCGGCCCCACCTACGAACGAATTGACCCCGTACGTTTCATCGGCAATTTCTCTACGGGGAAAATGGGCTACGCCCTTGCCGAAGAATGCGCAGCCCGCGGAGCCGACGTTACGCTCATCTCCGGTCCCACCTCCCTTTCGGTTACTCATCCCCGCATCCGCCTCATAAAAGTAGAATCGGCCAACGAAATGTACGAAGCAGCCATAACCGCCTTCCCACAGATGGATGCCGCCATCTTGTCGGCAGCGGTAGCCGATTATCGGCCCGAGCATATGGTCCAAGAAAAAATCAAACGCACCGACGGCCAAAACATCGCCATCACCCTCCTGCCCAATCCCGACATCGCGGCCACGCTGGGCAAAATGAAAAAACCCGACCAACTGCTCGTCGGTTTTGCCCTGGAAACAACCAACGAAGAAGAAAATGCACAAAAAAAATTGGAGAAGAAAAACATGGATTACATCATACTGAACTCGCTCAAAGACAAAGGAGCGGGCTTTGGTTACGACACCAACAAAATCACCCTCCTCTCACGCAACGGAGAGAAAAAGGCATTCGGATTAAAACCGAAAAATGAAGTAGCCAAAGACATCGTCGAACATACATTAATACCCTTTTTCGAAGAAAAGAAGGAGACCGAGTCATGAAAAAACGGAGCCCTTTTTTCATTTTCTTTTTCTTTTGCAAATTCCTAATCTTTTCATCCAATACGCAAGACTATTCCTCACCAACTTATGCGCAAGACCTTGCCTCCGTATCTTATGCACAAAACTACTCACCTCCGCTAAAAATCGATCTCCGACTGAGTGCCAATTTCGGGGAACTCAGAGACAGCCATTTTCATTCGGGTATCGACATCAAAACCAACGGCAGCGTCAATCAACCGGTTTATGCTGTTGCCGACGGTTACGTTTCGCGCATCGGCATCTCTCCCGGAGGCTTCGGACGCGCATTGTATATCGACCACCCCGATGGCCATACCACCGTCTACGGACATTTAAACGCCTTTTCGCCCAAAATAGCCGAGTACGCCGAACAAAAACAATACGAACTCGAGCGTTTCCGCATCGATCTATTCCCTGCTCCCAACGAACTTCCGGTAAAAAAAGGCGAACAGATTGCGCTGAGCGGCAACACCGGCTCATCGGGCGGCCCGCACCTGCATTTCGAGGTGCGCGACACCCACACGCAAGATCCGCTGGACGTCCTGGATTTCTTCGGCAACGCCGTTGTCGACACCCAAAAGCCCGACATCCGCGGCATCGCCTTCTACCCGGTCAAAGGCAAAGGCGCAATCAATGGCAGCAACACACCCCTGCGCCTGACGATAACCAAAAACAAAGCCGGCACCCCCCTCCCTCCGGGCAACACGATTTCCGCATGGGGACGCATCGGCGTCGGAGTCAAAGCATACGACCGCATGAACGGACAAAACAACATTTACGGCATCAAACACGTACGCCTGTTTGTCGACGAACAGCTTGTTTTCCGCAGCACCATCAACCGTTTCCCCTTTTCCAAAACCCGCATGCTGAATTCCTTTGTCGATTTCGAAGAAGTCCGCAACCGAAATTCCTATTACATGAAGTCGTTTGTCGAACCCGGAAACACCCTCCCCTTTTACGAAACCGTCAACAACGGTTTCATCGACATCGACGAAGAACGCGATTACCGTCTGCGTTACGAGCTCGAAGACTTTCACGGCAACACCCTCGTCTATCCTTTCGTCGTCAACGGGATCCGACAACCCATTCCCCCTCCGGAAAAATGCGACCGTTTTATGACATGGAACATGAACAACGCCTTCGTCGGCGCCGATTTTTGGCTGCACATTCCCGCCGGCAATCTCTATGACAATTGTTGCTTCGCCCACTCATCCACACCGTCTGCCAACTATCTTTCCGATATCCATCAGGTCAATTTTTCGCCCGTTCCCCTGCACGACAACGCCACGCTTTGGATCAAGACGAAAACCGACATTCCCGAATACCGAACAAAATACGGCATCGTAAAAATCGGCAAAAACGGAAAAACAAGCTGGATGGGCGGAAAATATAAAACCGGCGGAATAGAAACGACCATCGGCGAATTGGGACAAAAATATGCCGTCGACATCGACACCATCGCCCCCGAAATCGTACCTCAAACACCCGAAAAATGGGTGGCAAACCGTCGTATCCGCATCGCCGCAACAGACGACAAAAGCGGCATTCAATCGTTCAGGGGCGAAATCGACGGCAAGTTTGCCCTCTTCACGCACGACATCAAATCCCGCTACTACACGTATGTTTTCGACAATAAACGACTCACCCGCGGTCAAAAACACCTCCTCGTCGTCACCGCAACCGACGCTGCCGGCAACACCGCCACATACCGCTATGAATTCGTGTATTAAATCAATCCCAATGTCTCTTTTGCCAAGCGGATTTCCTTCTCGCTACCCGTATATTTGCCCTCCGAATCCGACAATTTCACACACTCGTGCCATTTGTCGCGAGCCGTTATTTTGCAGCGGAAAAGTTTCATGACGATATTCATTCCTTTGATATCGTTTCCCACGTCGGCCGTCAAATTGGTACCAATGCCAAACGTAGCCCCGATACGGTCGCCACAATAGTTTTTTATCTCGATGGCCTTGTCCACATTCAGGCTGTCCGAAAAAACGATATACTTTATCTTCGGGTCGATTCTCAGTTCCTCATAGCGTTTAATCGCCTTATCCACATAAACAAAGGGATCGCCGCTATCGTGACGCAAGCTGGTAAACAAAGCCGCATGTTTTCTGCTGAAATTTCTGAAAAAAACATCGCTTGTATACGTATCTGTCAGCACAGTGCCGAGATCACCATCATATACATTAATCCAGTTCTCCATCGACATGTAGTTTGCCATCTTGTATCCATAAACCGATCCGTGAAACTGCACCCACTCGTGCGGATGCGTTCCCGTTACGTTGACACGGTGTTTATACGCCAGATACACGTTGCTTGTACCGAAAAAGTTTTTCCCCGCATAGTGCTTCAACAACTCGGTAACCCGGTCTTCCACATCGAAACTGAACCGGCGCCTCATGCCGAACATCGAAAACACGATATCGTTTTCCTTCATTCTCGCCGCTTTCTCGATAGCCGCTTTCTCCATATACGCCATATCGGGCTTTTGCCCCGTCACCTTGAAATACAGTTCCGAAACAGTTGCCAAAATAGGCGTTTCCCACAACGTAATCCGGTAAAGCAATCCCGATGCCTTGATGTGCAATTTATGATTTTCCATCGTAATCTCCACTTCCGAAGGATCAAAACGAAACCCTTTCAAGTAATCGATATAAAAAGGCGGGAGATAAGGTATATTTTCCCGCATGAATTGCTCTTCATCTTTTGTAAGATAAAGTTTCGACATATCCTCCAGTTCCTCGCGCAACAGTTGGTCGAAACCGTCAGGATAATCGCCGTTGTTCCTGTCCACAAATTCAAACTCGCCGTAAGCACGCGGAAACAGCTTGGAATACGCGTAGCTGGTGGTAAACTTGTACAAATCCGTATCTAAAATACTTTTGATTATTGCCATTTTTCTCCGTTTATTTTAATTCTCGTTTCTTTCTTTTTCTTGCATTGCTTTAATGGTTTCTTCCATCAAATATTCCAAATCCCATCCCAGCATTTCTACTCCTTTTTGAATGACCTCCCGAGAACAACCCGCTGCAAATTTTTTGTCTTTAAATTTCTTTTTCAACGAACGTGTAGTCAAATCCAGTGTACTCTTACTAGGACGCATCAAAATGGCAGCACCAATTAATCCGGTCAATTCATCTGTTGCATACAACACTTTTTCCATCTCATGCTCGGGTGGTACATCGTGTTGGGTAAAACCATACGCATGCGAAACCACTGCCCGCAGAATTTCGGGATTTATCCCCGCTGTTCCCATAATTTCGCGCACCTTTATGCAATGTTCCTCAGGAAACGCTTCAAAATCCAGGTCATGCAATAAACCTACCAATCCCCAAAACTCCTCTTCTTCGTCATATCCCAAGATACGGGCAAAATGTCGCATTACTGCTTCCATTGTCTCACCGTGCTGAATATGAAAGGGTTCTTTATTATATTGTCGTAACAACGTAAAGGCTTCCTCACGGGTTATCCCGGGATTTAGTCGCCCCGCATTATCTTCGGGTAAATGTTTCAATACTTCCATAATTATCTATTTTGCCTAAAAAAGAACTTTAAATGTACGAAATTATTAAAAAATGTTTTTCAATCAAAAACAAATAAACCTTAATTCTTCTTTTTTATCCTTCACCTCGCCTTATTTAACGCCCCAATCGGTTTTTTTGCCCGTTATTTTGATTAATTTTGTTCAAACGTACCCACAATTAGTGAAAAATAGAACAAAACCATGCGAAAAAAGTCGCTTATCGTAACCGTACTTTATTTTTTGATTTTTTCGGTCGCCGTGGCACAAGATCAACCGCGCAAAAAAGTGGGCGTGGTGCTCAAGGGAGGAGGCGCCAAAGGCTTTGTCCACATTGGTGCCCTCAAAGTACTCGAAGAAGCCGGCATTCCCATCGACTACATTGCCGGCACCAGCATGGGCGCCATTGTGGGCGGGCTCTATGCCGTTGGGTACGACGCCGGCATGTTGGATTCGATGGCAACAACGCAAGATTGGCTCTATCTGTTGAGCGACAACGTCCCCCGCGAGAACCTGCCGTCACCCCTGAAAGACGCTTCCGAAAGATACCTTATCTCGCTGCCCTACCAACTGGAACTTAAAAAACGATCCGGCAAACTGAGTCTCCCCTCCGGCATGGTCATGGGGCAAAATCTCTACAACTTGTTTTTGAACCTCACCATCGGTTATCAAGATCCCATGCATTTCGACAACCTCCCCATTCCTTTCGGTTGCATCGCGGCCGACATCCGCACGGGAAAAGAAGTGGCTCTCCGAGAGGGAGTCTTGGCGCAAGCCATGCGGGCAAGCATGGCCATTCCCGGCATGTTTGCTCCCGTCGAAATAGACAGTATGCTTCTTATCGATGGCGGCATCGTCAACAACTACCCGGCAGATCTGGTAAAAGCGATGGGCGCCGATGTGGTAATCGGTGTCGACATACTGCCCGATAAAGATGCGAAGGAAAAATACAAGGGATCCATGATTGAAGTGATTATGGGGCTAGGCAACTTTCTGGACAAAGGAAAAGAAGCGGAAAATCGCCGAAACACCGATATTTTGATTACCGCCGATACCCGCCCATACGGAACCATGAGTTTCGAAGATGATGCCGTCGACACCATCATCCTGCGTGGCGAAGAGGCCGCGCGCGAAAAATGGGACGAGCTGATGGCCCTGAAAGCATCGTTGGGCATCGCCGATTCCGACCCCCCCGAGCCGGCAATCGCAAATCCGTATATCGAAATGGATTCGCTTGAAATCAACAGCATCCGTTTCACCGGCCTTTCCCCAAAAGAAAGCGTGGAAATGCTCAAGCGAATCCAAATCAAAAACAACAAAATCACCCGCAAGGAACTCGAAACCCTTACCTCGCAAATCTACGCCACCGGCCTATTTACCCGCGTATTCTATCAACTCAAGGGAGATTCCCCCTTCGACCTGATTTTCGAAGTCGAAAAAAAAGATTTCAGAACGCTCAATCTCGGCTTGCGCTTCGATACCGAAGACATAGCGGCTATTTTGGCCAACACCACCATCCGAACGGCTTCTTCGCTACACTCGGTCATCGACGTTACCGCACGTCTCAGCAAAAACCCTTACCTTCTGGTCGATTACTACATCAACAAAGGCATCTTCTATCGGGGAGGCATCTCCTACACATTGAGCCGCAACGAGATCGACGTTTTCAATCGCGGAAAACGATCCCACAGCTTCGGCATCACCCGAAATGCCCTCAACCTCAACTTCTCCGAATTTTATTTTCATGACGCCAAATTTCATCTCGGCCTCAACTTCGATTATTGCCACTTCTTTTCCACGCTCGCCAATCATACCGATTTTCAACGCATGAGGTTAAACAACAAGCTTTATATCAATTACTTTCTCGAAGGCGTGTTCGACAATCTCAACAAAAACCATTTTCCCACCGCAGGGCAATATGTATCGTTCCGTTATACGCTCCATACCGACAATTTTTACCAAATGAACGACAATATACCCTTAAACGTGCTAAACGTGCGGTGTTTGAAACCCTTAAAAATCACCGACAAATGGTACATTACTCCCGAAATCTCCGGGCGATCCTTTTTTCACGCACCAGATAGTATTCCATTGATATACAGCAATTTCGTTGGCGGAAAATTCGATGGTCATTACCTCCCCCAGCAAATCGCCTTGCCGGGATCGGGCGGAATGGAAATTCTGAGAAATGCGTTCCTCAAAATACAAACCAACATCCACTATCAGCTTACGTCGAAACAGTGCGTCTATGCCAATCTCAATGTTTCCGCACACAACGACAAGGCGCTGAAAATCTTCGACGGCCAATATTTTGCCAGTGCAAACATCGGCTATTCCCATCTCACCGTCGTGGGCCCATTGGCCGTTGAAATCGGGTATTCCGATCTGTCAAAAAAAGTACATGCCTACCTGGGCATCGGACACTATTTTTAGCCCCTTCCCATGAAGTTCCCCGCTGTTCGCATATCCTGCAAACAGCGGCAGATGACCGCCGCATCGGTCGGGGCACATGAAGTTTCTCAAAGTTTGCATGCCCGGTAGACAGCCGGCGACGGATATATCCGACCATAAAGCGGGTTCGTCGAGAAAAAACCCCCGTTAATCTATTTTGTTTGTACGTGTGATGAGATAAACTTAATTTTGACATACAAAAAAAAGCGAACTAAAAGAAAAAGCGAATTATTTATCACACGAACAATATGAAAAAGATATTTTATCTCCTTCCCTTCCTGTTGGTTGCCGTTCTCTCGGCAAAGGCACAAACACCCTCTCAATCGGGCACCGGCACCATATCGGGCAAACTCATCGACCAAGCCACCAAAGAACCGGTCGCTTTGGCCAATATTCGCGTTCTTCAGCAAAAAGACAGCACGTTCGTTACCGGTCAGGCCAGCAAAGCCGACGGCACATTTTCCATCCCGGTAAAATACGGATCCTATATTGTCCACATCTCTTTTTTGGGATACAAGGACATTTTCAAAAATGTTCAAGTATCCGCATCTTCACCCACCGTTCAACTGGGCACCCTCCTTTTTCAACCCACCGAAATAACGCTTTCCGAAGTCGTCATTGCTGCAAAAGCGCCGGAAATAAGGGTAAAGGGCGACACGCTGGAATTCAATGCCGACTCCTATAAAGTCACCGAAAGTGCGGTTGTCGAAGACCTGCTGAAAAAAATGCCCGGCGTTGAAATAGACAAAGACGGAAAAATCACGGTTCACGGCCGCGAGATAAAAAAAATACTCGTCGACGGAGAAGAATTTTTCAGCGACGATCCCAAAGTTGCCTCCAAAAACCTTCCCGCCAAAATGGTAGAACGGCTGCAAGTATTGGACAGAAGATCGGAAATGGCACAAATGACCGGTTTCGACGATGACGAGGAGGAAACCGTCATCAACCTCGTGGTACGCCCCGGCATGAAGCAAGGATTATTTGGCAATGCCTTTGCCGGTTATGGCAACAAAGATCGTTACGAAGGCAATGTCATGTTGAACTATATGAAAGATAAAAACCAATATACGTTGTTGGGCGGGATCAACAATACCAACAATGCCGGATTTTCCGATCTGGGGTCGAGCCTATTTAGCGGCATGGGAGGCCGCGGCATGCGGGGAATGATTGGTGGCCGTAGCGGAATAACCACCTCCGGAATGGGAGGAATAAACTTCAGCAGACAATTCTCCGAAAAATTCAAACTCAGCGGAAATGCGCGCTACGGTTCTACCGACAACGATATCATATCGAAAACCCATACCCAAAACCTGCTGAGCGGCGGCGACACGTTCGAAAACGAAAACGATGCCACCAACAACAAAAGCCAAAATTTCAATATGGATTTTCGTCTGGAATGGAACCCCGACACGCTCACCCGAATCATTTTTCGTCCCAATGCGGGAATATACGACAACCGCCGTACCGAAACCGGCGACTTCCTCACCCGTAGCGAAAACAACGATACCATCAATAGCGGAAATTCGGAATATTTCTCCGAGGGAGACGGGAAAAACATCGGTGCCCGTCTGGACGCCAGCCGCCAACTCGGAAAAGAAGGACGCGTCCTCAGCATTCAACTCAGAGGCGGAATCAACGATTCCGAAAACAAGGGAAGCAACAATTCCCGAACTTTTTACCATCGCACCTCAAACGACAGCATTATTGACCAGCAATTCACCAACATCAGCGACAGTAAAAACCGGCAAGGTTATGTTTCGTATGTCGAACCCATTGGCAGAAACAACTTCGTCCAACTGGCCTATCGCTACCGGCGAAATTTATCGGAATCGGATAGAGATACCCGTTCAAAAGATGCCGAAGGCAACTACACCGTTCTCGACTCTGCTTACAGCAAAAGACTCGAAAACGATTTTATCAATCAGGAAATCGAACTCAACTTCAAAGCACAACGAGAAAAATACGACTATACCCTCGGATTGAGCATACAACCTTCGAGCTCCAACAGCAAAACGTTCAAAGGCGAGGAGAAAATACACGATCTCAGCCAAAACGTGATCAATTATGCCCCTTCGGCACAATTCAACTACCGTTGGAGCAAACAGAACAACCTGCGCATCCGCTACTCCGGTCGCACAAATCAGCCTTCGGTAACCCAACTCTCGCCGGTTGAAGACGTTTCCGACCCCCTAAACAAAACCTATGGCAATCCGGACTTGAAGCCTGCATTCAACCATCAACTAAACATCCGTTACATGAATTTCATTCCCGAAAAAAACAGGTCCATAACCTTTTTCGGCAACGGCGGCTATACGTTCAACGATATCGTTTCGACAACATTCATCAATCCCGAAACCGGAGGAAAAGAAACCACGTACACCAATATCGACGGCAACTGGAACGCCAACGGCCGACTCATGCTGAATCTTCCGCTACGAAACATCAAGTTTTCCGTTTTTTCCATGACTTTTGCCGGTTATAACCACACCAACGGATTCTCCAACGGAGAAAAAAATCTAAGCCGCCGAACAAACCTCGGACAGAATCTCGGACTCAATTATCGGTCGGACGTCATCGACTTCGGCATACGCGGCAATATCAACTACAACAATGTGCGAAACAGTTTGGAAGGGCAGCAGAATCAGGAATACTTCAATTACAACGCATCGGCCAACACCATCATCTACCTGCCCTACGATTTTTCTATCGAGAGCGATATAACGTACAACACCAACTCGGGCTATTCCGGCGGCTTCGAGCAAGAGGAGTGGCTGTGGAACGCTTCTCTGCAGAAACAGCTCTTCAAACAAAAAAACGGCACCCTGCGTTTCAAGATATACGATATTTTACAACAACGCAGCAACATCGGCCGCAGCGTCACGTCCAACTATATTCGGGACACCACGACCAATACGCTGACCACCTACTTCATGTTCCATTTCGTCTACCGCTTCAATATCTTTAAAGGCGGTGCATCGCAAACAGACATGATGCCGGGAAGAGGTCACGGCGGCGGACCCGGAAGAGGCCGTGGGCTTGGGATGTTTTAAAAACGCCAAAGAGAGGGGACTTCATCATGATAAACGAAAAAAATTCGAAACGTTCCGTAGACACGGTTTTTATCCATATCCTGGTATGGATCATCGTCTTCGGGCTCCCGCTATTTTTCTTCGACAGAAGAAACGTCTTCAGCTGGTCCAATTTTTGGCGATCCACTTCCGCTCTGCTGTGCTTCATGGCCGTTTTCTATATCAATTACCTTTACCTCATCGATAAATTTCTTTTTCGTCGCAAGACCAAGGAATTCATCATCATCAACCTGCTGCTCATCACTGCGCTGGCGTTTCTCATGCACTTTTCGCACGAATTCATCTACAGCCTCAACCTCGACGGACGCCCTCTTCGCCGAAGAAGAAAGTCGCCACCCCTCCTCCCCTTCATTCTCAGCAACATGTTTTCGCTTGCACTGGTAGCAGGGCTGAGCGTCGCCATCAAAATGAGTATTCACTGGGTACAGCTCGACAACGAACGCAAAGAGCTCGAAAAGGCAAAAACCGAGGCCGAACTGCAAAACCTCAAAAGCCAGGTCAATCCCCATTTCCTGCTCAATACACTCAACAACATTTATGCCCTCGTCGAGTTCAATCCCACCCAAGCCCAACAGGCCATACACGATCTGAGCAAACTCTTGCGGCACATTTTATACGATAATAATCAAACTTTCGTACCTTTGTCTCAGGAGGTGGACTTCATGCGAAATTACATCGACCTGATGCGGATACGGCTTCCGGATAACGTTGAGCTGACCACGCAATTCGACATTCCTCCCGACAGCGACACCCGCGTTGCGCCGTTGATATTCATTTCGCTCATCGAGAATGCGTTCAAACACGGCATTAGCGGCAACAAACCTTCGTTCATCCGCATCCGTCTGACGGAAAGCCCAAAGGGGATCGTAAGGTTTTCCTGCGAAAACAGCTACTTCCCCAAAACCAAATCCGACAAAAGCGGAAAAGGAATCGGACTAGAGCAGATGCAAAAACGCTTGGATCTGTTGTATCCCGGGCGATACATTTGGGATAAACGCATTTCGGACAATACCTACTCCTCCGTTCTGATTATCGACACAAAAAAAGAAACCGAAAATGATACTCAACTGCTGGATCATCGATGATGAACCTCTTGCACTCAACCTGTTGGAATCGTACGTGCAAAAAACCCCGTTTCTGAAACTCACGGGCATGTATTCGAGTGCCCTCACCGCCATGCACGACCTCGAAAACCAACACGTCGATATCATCTTTCTCGATATCCAGATGCCGGAGCTGGACGGCCTCGAATTTTCGCAATTCATCGACCCACAAACGCGAATCATTTTTACTACCGCCTTCAGCGAATATGCCGTTGACGGCTACAAAGTAAACGCGCTCGATTATTTATTGAAACCCATCTCCTACGCCGATTTCCTTACGGCAGCCAAAAAAGCCCTGAATTGGTTCGACATGGCCCGCAAAGCGGCTCAAACGGAAGAAAAAGAAAAAGAAAAAGAAAGAACCGGCCTGTTCGTAAAATCGGAATACAAGCTGGTTCAAGTGCTTTTTGACGACATCCTTTACATCGAAGGCTTGAAAGATTACGTCAAAATTTATGTACGAAACGAGCCCCGCCCCATCGTCACCCTCATGAGCATGAAAAACATGGAAGAAGTATTGCCCGCCGACCGGTTTCTGCGGGTGCATCGCTCCTACATCGTACAGAAAAACAAAATCGAAAACATCAACAAAAACCGCATCACCATCGCCGGTCGCGAAATCCCCATCGGCGAAACCTACCGCCGCGATTTCATGGACGAGATCGGCTGAAGTCTATCGTTGTTTTCAATAATCAGCAGGATAATCCTTATTGAATTGTTCTTGCTCGCGGTCGGCTTGCGGAAAATAAATAAGATACCGCCGGTTGTGCAACCCGTAAAACGGAACAAATTCCATATCCTCCCGCTCCGGAAACGTTTCTCCCACGTACACAAATCGCAATTCCTCGTCGGCCGTTTTATGCAGCGAGCTTTCGATTTCTGCCGGCGTACCGATAAAAGTGGGAATTTCGCTCAGCGGAATCCGTCTCCCTTGCGGAATATGTCCCCCACGACTATCATCGGCATAAAGTCCTTTCAAATCCTCCGTTCCCATCGATGCTGCCAATACGATGGGGCCGTATTGGAAAGCATAAAAAGGACTTTTGTCGGGCATCTGTACCAGGTTGACCTGCATGGGCAAATGCAACGACACCCGGTCGCCCTTCTCCCACTTCCCCTCCAACGTCAGGTATTCGCCCGTCACCGCACCAAATTGCAGCAATTCGTCGTTGACAAACACCTTTATTTTTTCGGGTTCCACCACCCAGGAAGGAATTCGCAGTTTCAATGCCAACTTCTTGTTTTCCGCATCATCAAACACAAAATCGACTGCTCCGTCGTTCGGGAAACGCGTATGCTGCGAAAAAACGATGCCTTTCTCCTCCCACGTCACACGCGAAGGAATAAAAAGATTCACATACAAGGCATTTTTGTCATGTGCATAAATCGACTCGCCATATTTGGCATGGTTCTCCAACCCCGTTCCCACACAGCACCAAAAACTCGTTTCCGGCTGCGAATACACCCGATAATGTCCCGGCCGCATGGGCGTGAAATACACAAAACCGCCCCGTTCGGGCTCTTCCGACGAAAGGATATGGTTAAACAACGCCTTCTCGTAATAATCCATCAGATACACTTCCGGCGAACTCGCATACAACATGCCGGTCAGCCGCAACATGTTGTAGGTATTGCACGTTTCGGGACCCTCCACCTCTTCGATCATCGCACCGAAATCGTCCGGCGGATTGAAATGCTCCCGCACACTGTTTCCTCCGATACACACCGAGCGGTTTTCCGTCACCGTTTTCCAGAAAAAACGGGCTGCACGGTCCCAATCGGCATCGTTCTCGTTATCGGCAATACGTTTAAACCCGATCACTTTGGGAATTTGCGTATTGGCATGCATTCCCGTCAGGCTGTCCTTTTCCTGCATCAACGGCCGCAGAATTTCCAGGTGCGAAAAACGGCGTGCCAACTGCAAATATTTTTTCTCTCCGGTAATTTCGTACACGGCCGCAAACACCTCGTTCAGTCCGCCATGCTCGCTTTTCAGCATCTCCTGCATTTGTTCGTCGCTCAATCCCGAGGTAATGTCCATCATCCAATCGGTATATTTCACCAACATATCCCGTGCCTGCACGCTTCCCGTATGCTTCCACGCATCCAGCAAACCGTTGTAAGTCTTATGGATATTGTATAGCGGGACCCATTTGCCGTTCAGGTCGAACGAACCCGCCCGAATATCGCCCCTTTTGATCTCTTCCCACAACGCCAAACTGCCGGGCGTTCCTCCGATGAATCCCGTTCCCACGTGATCCTGACACCGTTTCAGCTCATCGAGAAAATAATCCAGCCGCTGTTTCGCTTCCGCATTACCGGTCGCCGCATACATCATCGACAAAGCCGACATATAATGCCCGCCAATATGCCCGTCCAACCCCATATTTTCCCAATTGGGATACGACGGCGCCTTGGGTTGAAGTCCGGCCTCGCGCAGAAAAGGCGACAACAGCCTATCCGGCTCCAATGCCAGCAAATACCGCAAGTCGGTTTGTTGAGAGGAAAGAAAAGGGCCCTCCAACAACCGCACGTGATCAAGAGGAAATAAATCGACCCGATGCTTGGTTTGTGCCGTTGTCGGAAAAACACACAAAACAATCCCCACAAACAACATTATATACTTCATGTTGAAAAACCGTACAAAAATCGAATATACAATAAAAAGACAGACAAATAGGAAGGAAAATGAATATGCCGACTCGTGTATTTCATTACGATAAGTCAGAATCATTTAAAAGAAAGAAAACCAATCAGAAAGCCAAAGAGTTCAAATAATCGTTGACGTCGGAAACCGAAGAAAATTTTAATACCGCATTATCATTATCGGCTATAGTTTTTGAATTTGTTTTTTTCTTGCCGGATTTTACCGCATCAAACATAGCCTGTATATCTTCAGGTACATTAACCAATTCAATATCGATATCCGCATTTTTTAAAAATGTCCGATAAAATTCATCGATAAAACTGCGTGTAGCGAAATTTACACCTTTAAAATCGATCTCAATTACACTTTCATGAAAATTTTCAACCCATTCACGAAAATCTCTCACTGCATATCTTGATTTCAGATCGCAGCCCATATATTCAGCAATATCGATGATTTTCTTTGACTTCATAATACAAATATAAGTCATTTTTTTCATTCGACAAAATCTATATACCTGAAATTATTATTATCGACATAGGGAATACGAATGGCAATAATAGTCCCCTGCCATTTTATATGAGCAGGAAGAAGCAGGTATTTGTCAACCTTTCGATTCTTCAAATGCAAGGCAGATCCGGATAGCATAACATAATAACCATTCAATCCGTCAATCAACATTTTTTTTGAAGTAACAATGCCAAACCCCCTATTTTCTGCAGCAGACAAATTTTTGGTTGAAATACCCCGATTGGCAGCCTGCATGGCGCTTAAATCGTCAGTATAAACATTGGAAGGCATTTTCCTGTAACTACCTAGCAATGTAATGCCGTTATCTGCAATACAAATATCCAAAAACTTTTTTTTCGGATAAAATTGTCCGAAGATATAACCCCTTTCCGATTCAGAATGTTCGATAATATTGTCGACACATTCTTCAACAATATATTTCAGGCCATATGTAATATTGTGCCTTAGGTTGAGCCGGCTTGCAATCATATTTTCTATAGCTGTTAAAATCATATTTCTTTCAGTAGTAAACTCATTATCCGTAGAAAAATTGATTATTGGTATAAAAGTTTTTTTCGAATAACTTTTCATTTTTTCGGAAAACCGCATAGGAGAATCGAATGAATCCGATTTCAAGCCGCCATTACTGAAACAAATGGTATTTAAATAAGAATTTTTGTTGTCGTAAATTAGTTTTTTATTGCATCCTTTTTCATACACCAACAGGGGTAATATAAAAATTGGGGTAACGAAAGTTTTCTCATGAAAAACAATTGTAACTTCATTTTCGTCACATTGATTTATACACTCTATTATTTTAAGGACTTCCTGTAATCCAAACAAGAAATCATCATCCGGAATAGATATTTTAACGTCGATTTTCATTCAATATCGGTCGGTTGTTGTTTGATTTCGCAGAAAAGGGTGTTGAAAAATGGTGCGGCAAACACCCAACCGACGGCAACGATCAGGATTTGCGGTGTTTCTTTTTGGCTTTTTCGTTGCCGTAGCCGTAGCGGTAGCCGTAGCGGTAGCCGTAGCCGTGATGAAACTCCTTCACGTCGTTCACCACGAGCAGCATGTTTTTCAATTTACCCTGCTCCATCAGGTCGTTGGCAAAGCGCAGCGAATTTTTGCTCGAATACCCCGCACGGCACACATACACCGTTGCGTCGGAAACGCGGTTGATGATCAACGTATCGGCCACCTGACTCACCGGCGGCGAGTCGATCACGATATAATCGTATTTCTCGCGCAAATGCTCCATTGCCTTGTCCAGCGTTTCGCGCGTCAACAGCTCGGCCGGATTGGGCGGTATGGGACCCGAGGGCAACACGTCCAAATACTCGTGTATGCCCGACGGCACCACCAACTTGTCGATATCGGTTTCCAAACCCGACAAATAATTGGTAATCCCGTCTTTGGCCTCCAGATGCAAATACTGCCGTACGCGCGGGATGCGCAGGTCGAGCTCCACAACCAACACCTTCTTGTTGAGCAGCGCAAAGCTCAGCGCCGTATTGATGGCCACAAACGTTTTCCCTTCGCCCGACACGGTCGAAGTGAACACCACCACCTTTTTGTCGCCTCCCAACGCCAGCATCAGGCTGGTACGCAACATGCGAAACGCTTCGGCAATGCTGCTGCGGTCGCCCTTCGAAATGGCAATATTCTCGTTCTCTTCCTCGAACTGCGGAATTTCGGCCAGCAACGGCACCTTCGAAATCTTCTCCACATCGGCACGCGACTCGATACGGTATCGAAACAAACTCACCACGTAAATGATTCCTCCGGGAAGCAGCAAGCCAAGCAGCAACGCAGCCGCCAATATCAGCGGTGTGCGCGGCGCCACCTTGCTGTCGAGCGTAGCCTCGTCGAGCACCTTCGCCTTGTTGGCCACCGCCGCCAGCGCCAGCGCATTCTCCTCCCGTTTCTGCAGCAGCATCAAAAACAGATTCGCCTTGATCTGCTGCTCGCGCGAAAGATCCAGAAACTCCCGTTCCTGCGTCGGCATGCTGCCGATTCGTCCGCTGTAAAGATTGGCCTGATTCATGAGGTCTTTCCTTCGCGTGGCCAACCCCTCCAGCACGCTGTTGATCGACGAATTGATAGCAGCGCGCAACCCCGCTATCTCGTCTTCCAGCTTCCTCATCACCGGGTTGTCGGGCGTCACGCTCTGCGCCAGCCGCTGCCGCTGCAACAACAGTCGGTTGTACTCGCTGATGGTTGCGTTCAGCGTGGGATCCTCTATGCCGATGTTCACCGGAATGGACTTGTCGGCATTCGCCGGATCGTTCACATACTCGCGTAGCGACCTCACGATATTCAGCTGGCTCTCCACCTCCACCAGCTGCTGTTCGTATTGGCTGCTCATCTGCATGGTGCGCGCCAGGTCGGCCTGCAAGTCCGTCAGCCCCTGCGACCGTTTATACTCTTCCACGCTCTGCTCCGCCTCGCTCAACTCCCTGTCGATGATGGCAATGCGCTCGTTGATGAACTTCTGCGTATTCAGCGCCTCCATGTTCTTGTCCTCGATGGCCTGATTGTTGTATTCCTCGATCAGCGTATTCAGGAAATCTTTCCCTTTCGTGGGATACGGCGTATTGAAAGCCAGGTTCAGCACCGACGACTGCCGGTTGGCCTGCTGGATATCCAGATTGGATCGACATGCCCTGATCACCGCTTCGGGTCTCCGAATGGAAACCAGCAGCTTGCGGTAATCGGCCGGCACGCCCTCCCTTCGCGTAAAGCCGATGTTGCCGTGAGGCGTATGCAGCAATGCCGGCAGAGATTCGAACACCGTATCCGCCGGCAGTCCGGGCGTAATCCCTTTCACCCTTACCGCCGTTGCCGACACCATCTGCATCTCCATTTCGATATCCTCTTTCAGCTTGTCCAGCTCGCCGCGCTCCATTGCCACCACCACCGGACTCTCCGTGTACAGGTCGGTATCCTTTACACGGCCCGCCACGATATACGAAGTATGCAGGTTGAGGCGATCGACCACCGCCTGCACCACCGCTTTCGATTTCATCACGAAAGCCTCGTCTTCCACGTTGTTCACCGCTCCCAGCAACGCCAGTTCGTCCAACGTGCCCAACGCCGGCGTTTTCCGTGCCGACTGCACATCTTTCAGTATCACGCTCGACGACACCTTGTACACCGGCGTGGCATAATAAAGGTAACCCACCGCTGCCAGCAGTGCAACGGCCACTCCGGCCACGATCCACTTCCAATGTCGGATATATTTCCAAAAAAGTTCAATCAAAGAAATTTCCTCTTCTTCGCCCGTGTTGCCGGAAGAAGCATTATTCGCATAGTATGGCTGTTCGTTCATGAAATCAATTTAAAATATTGACGATTAAGCTGGCAAGAGAAATCAGGATAGACGTTGCCGACACCCACAACCCCGTGGCGTTGCTGATTGCGGCATTCTGCGCCTTGGTTTTGTTGGGCTCCACATACACCACATCGTTTTGTTGCAGATAAAAATCGGGCGAAAAAACGATATCCGCGTCGTTCAGGTTCATCGGGATGATGCGCTTGTTGCCCTCCGCATCTTCGCGGATGATTTTCACGTTATCCCGCCGCCCCCATATCGTCATGTCGCCCGCCATGGCCAGCGCTTCAAAAATATTCACTTTTTCGTTCGAAATGGTAAACGTGTTCGGCCGCGCCACTTCGCCCAGCACCGCAATCTTGTAGTTGACGAAACTCACCGTCACCACCGGTTCCTCTTTCAGGTAAGCACTGAGCAGCCCCGTGATTTTTTCCTCGGCCTGACGTTTCGTAAGCCCTTTCAACGTGATCATCCCCAGCACGGGAAAATCGATCTGTCCGTTGTTGTCTACCAGATACGGCTGCAGCTGCGGCTGCGAAGTCATCACCAGCCCCGTCTTCACCGGCGGCACAATCAGGTTGAACGGCTGCACCGATTCCGGATCGGTTGCCGTCACCGTTATGGTGAGCAAATCCTTCGGCATGATGCGCGCGTCGTACAACGGCACCGTTTGCTGAGCCAATTGCTCGGCCGTGAGCATCTCCGCCCCTTGCAGGTAGGCAATTTTTTTTGTCGAGCCGCACCCCGTAAGGGCTGCCGCCGCCAATACCGCCAGAAAAAGGTATATCGTTTTTTTCATTTCACCGGTTTTTTCTCGTTTACCCTTAGGGGATGAAAGGCAGCGTCCATCCGTTTCCCATCCCCAAGGCTGTTTAGTAGTTTGTTCATATATCGGGACAAAAATAACGAAAATCCCGTTACTACGATTAACAACGAGCCATTATTTTCACTAATTAAGGTTTTTTAAATATGAAAATGCCTTATCTTTGTACCGCAAACCCAACACGACAGGCATTCTGCACGCATCGACAGGCGTTTCCCAATGCCTTAATCCGTGGGGCTGCAACTGAAGTGTAAACCATAGGATATATAGAAAGAAAAGAGAAAAACGAAATGATTATAGCAGTAGATTTTGACGGCACCATCGTAGAACATGCCTACCCCGCCATCGGCAAGCCCATTCCGTTTGCCATCGAAACCCTCATTCGCCTGCAACAGGAAGGACACCGCCTCATCCTGTGGTCGGTGCGCGAAGGACGGCTCCTTCAAGAAGCACTGGACTATTGCGCCGAGCGGGGGCTTCGCTTCTTTGCGGCCAACGAAAACTACCCCGGCGAAGATCGCACCGCCGCACCGCGCAAACTCACGGCCGACCTTTTCATCGACGACCGCAACCTGGGCGGCCTCACCGACTGGGGCATGATCTATCACACCATTCAGGCCATGGAAAAAGGCATCAGCATCCGCGAGGCGGTCATGTCGTCGCAAGATTACAGAGCACCGGTCAACCCAAAAAAAGGTTTCTTCTCCCGCTTCAGCAAAAAAAAATAAAAACACCAATTTTTAACAGAAAATCGGACACCATATAAAAAGAATTAATTACATTTGCATCTGCAAAAAAGCTATCGGTTCTACATGGACAATGCACTCAAATGGTACGCGGTTTACACCCGCTCGCGATTCGAAAAAAAGGCTGCCGAACGACTGACGGAGCAAGGCATCGAAGCCTACGTGCCCCTGCAACGGGTGATGCGGCAGTGGAGCGACCGGCGCAAACTGGTGCTCGAACCGGCCATCCGCTCCTACGTCTTTGTCCGCATCAATCAGCGCCATTATTACAAGGTATTGGACACGCCGGGCATCGTGCGCTACGTTTTTTTCGACGGTAAGCCCGCCGTGGTGCGCGACGAGGAGATCGAAACGCTGAAACGCGTGATGGATGCCGACCTCGAGGTGGAGTGCCTGCCCGACGACCTGCAGCCCGGCACGCGGGTGCGCATCATCCAAGGTCCCCTCACGGGTGTGGAAGGCGAACTGGTGCATCACGTGGGCAAACAGAAAGTAGCCCTGCGCATCGAAGCCATCCGGCAAGTGATGATGGTCACCCTCTCGCCCCACATGCTCGAACCGCTGAGGTGAGATTAGTGATTGGAGAGTGGAAAGTGAAGCTTAGCCGTTTGGGATTTGCAGGCGGGAACGGCCGGTTAAAGGTTGAACCCGGCAAACAGAAGCGCCGGATAGCGTAGCCGAAAGAGTGAAAGGAGTAGGCCCTATGACAACCACGCTCATGGGACTGAAAGGGCGAAGCCGTGAATTATCGTATCAAAAACGCACCTTCCTCGCACCAAGGCCGTACCATCCTCGCTCCATCCTTGCTCCAAGGCCGGTTGAAGACGGGGTCTGTTTTGCAGCTCAAAGGCGCATCTGCTCTACATTAGCGCGGTGAAATCCGGTGCTCTTCTCCCCGCCTTGAAGCGAACAAATAGCGAAGGAGGAGCGAAGGAGGAGCGAAGGAGGAGCGAAGAAAACACGATTTCGCCATCGACATCCTCAAAAAATGACAAATAAAGGTTTATGAAAGCATGTTTTATGGGGCTGGGGTATATCGGATTGCCCACAGCCATTATTGCAGCCCAACACGGCATTGATGTCGTTGGCGTGGATATCAATCCCAAAGTCGTCGACACCGTCAATCAAGGACGCATCCACATTGTGGAGCCCGGTTTGCAGGAGTTGTGTCGACAGGTGGTTTCGCAAGGCAAACTCAAAGCCTCGCTTCATCCCGAAACAAGCGACGTTTATTTGATCGTGGTGCCTACGCCGTTCATAAAAGACGGCAACCACCAACCGGACATATCCTATGTGGAAGCTGCAACACGCACGGTCCTGCCGTATTTGAAAGAAGGCGATCTTTTTATCATCGAATCGACTTCACCGGTAGGCACGACGGAG
>Ga0208938_1000663_pt1 | contig 23895 bp, 18 predicted proteins | sample AD_UKC125_MetaG_FD_184434 | JGI IMG/M metagenome (GOLD analysis project Ga0208938, IMG submission 184434) | Active sludge microbial communities of municipal wastewater-treating anaerobic digesters from USA - AD_UKC125_MetaG (SPAdes) (version 2) | ecosystem: Engineered > Bioreactor > Anaerobic >...
CTGTGGCGGTACGTAATCGCCTCGTAACCGGTTACATACCACCCGAGAGACCTCTTCACTAGGCCCTTTATGCCCCCACGCTTTGATCTGCCTACGATCTTTCGTGGCCAAAAAGATCCACACCCGAAGGATTTGAAGGGGAATCTCTACAAGATCTGGAATCGAATGTCGTCGGGAAGCTACTTTCCGCCGCCGGTCAAAGCGGTTGCCATTCCGAAGAAGAATGGCGGGGAGCGCATCTTGGGCATTCCGACGGTAGCGGATCGCGTGGCGCAGACGGTGGTCAAGCAGGCGATAGAGCCTGGGATTGAAGCAAAGTTTCTACCGGATTCCTACGGTTACCGGCCCGGAAGATCGGCGCTGGACGCCGTGGGGGTAACGCGGGAACGATGCTGGAGGTATTCTTGGGTTCTGGAGTTTGATATCAAGGGCCTGTTTGACCACATCGACCATGCATTGCTGGAGAAGGCGCTCGAGAAGCACGTGGAGTGTGAATGGGCCATGCTTTATATCCGGCGCTGGCTGACGGCGCCGCTGCAACTGGCGGACGGAACCCGGGTAGAACGTACTCGGGGGACACCGCAAGGCGGCGTCGTCAGTCCGGTGTTGGCCAACTTGTTCCTCCACTACACGTTTGACGTCTGGATGACGAAGCACTATCCCGACAACCCCTGGTGCCGGTATGCGGATGATGGGTTGGTCCATTGTCGGACCGAGCAGGAGGCGCAGGCCCTGATGGCGGCGCTCGATGCAAGGTTTGCGCAATGCGCCCTGCAGATGCATCCGGACAAGACCAAGATCGTGTACTGCAAAGACGGTAGTCGCAAGGGGAGGTATCCGGTCACGCAGTTTGATTTCCTCGGATATACCTTCCGGCCAAGGGTGGTGAAGAACAGCAAGCGCAACAGCCTGTTTGTGAGCTTCACCCCGGCGGTCAGCAACAAAGCGCTGACGGCGATGCGGGCAACGACACGCAAACTGAGCTACCGAAATCGGACGGAACTGAGCCTAGCCGACATTTCCCGACTGCACAATCCAATCCTGAGGGGTTGGCTGGCGTATTACGGAAGATTCTATCGGTCGGCGATGTACCCCGTCTTCAGGCACTTCAACAAGACGTTGGTGGCTTGGGCGATGAGGAAGTACAGACGGCTGAAGGGCCACAAAATACGGGCGAGCAGGTTTCTCGAACAGCTTTCCGAGAAGAAGCCGTATCTCTTCGTGCATTGGCAGAAAGGAATGGTCGGTGCGTTTGCTTGATGGGAGCGGTGTGAATCGAGAGGTTCACGCACCGTTCTGTGAGAGGCCGGGGGTGCAATTCCTCCGGCCGACTTGCCACGAGAACAACAACACCCTCAAGACCAAGGGCTACCATTTCGACCACAACTTCGGACACGGCACACAGTTCTTGGCCAACCTGTTCGCCACCCTGATCTTGTTGGCCTTCCTGGTCCATACTGCACTGGACTGGATCGACACCCGTTACGCCAAGGTGCGCGGCCTGCTGCCCTCCCGTCGCACCTTCTTCGAACACCTGCGCGCCTTGCTACAGTACCTGCCCTTCGATGACTGGGATCACCTCATGCGCTTCATGCAGCAACGCCTCGCTCCCAACGCCCCAGACACCGGCTGACTTACCCCATCCAACAGTCCTTACCTCACCACCCGCTGCTACCATGGAATTTGAAATGAGAAATGCTGGTGTCTGCCGGTGTCGCGCCTGGCAAGGTATAATCGCCCTTTTTGTCGTCCCGACCCCAGCATGAAGCTGATACCAACGATCCTCTGCGGTGGCGCAGGCTCTCGCCTTTGGCCCGTATCCCGCGAACTCCACCCGAAGCCATTCATTCGGTTGGCCGATGGCCAAAGCTTGTTGCAGAAGGCTTTTCTCCGCGGCGGCGTCTTGCTAGGCGTTTCGGAAGTGCTGACCGTGACCAATCGGGAGCTTTTCTTCAAGACCGAGGACGAGTTCCGTGAAGTCAATAAGACCGGTCTCGCCACCTCGTTCATTCTCGAGCCATTTGGACGCAACACTGCGGCGGCGATCGCTGCCGCGGCTCTTCATGTGGCCAGGGTGCACGGCGAAGCCACGCTGCTCCTGGCTCTCCCTGCGGATCATCTGATCAGCGACCAGGACGCTTTTGCGAATGCCGTCGCCAAGGCAATGGAACTCGCATCCGGCGGCAAGCTGGTGACCTTCGGCATCACGCCAAACGCCCCCGAGACGGGGTATGGCTACATCGAGGCGGAAGGCAGCACGGTCTTGCGCTTTGTTGAGAAGCCGTCCATGGAGAAGGCCCGCGAGTACGTAGAGTCCGGTCGCTACCTCTGGAACTCGGGAATGTTCTGCTTTGGTGCAGGCGCGATGTTGCAGGAGATGCAAATCCATTGTCCGGAGATCCTGTCAGCCACCACGGCCTGTATTGAACAATCCCTGGTCGCCCAGGGCAAGGGTTTTGCACAACTTGAGCTCGATCAGGGAACCTTCGGCAAGGTCCCGGACAATTCCATCGACTATGCCGTCATGGAGCGTTCGGCTGAGGTTGCGGTGGTGCCCTGCAGCATCGGTTGGAGCGACATCGGGTCGTGGAGTACGCTGGGCGATCTCTCCGCGCCGGACCTCGACGGCAACCGCATCGAAGGCGAAGTGTTGCTGCACGATGTCAAGAATTGCTACATCCAGAGCAAGCAGCGCATCGTCGGCGCGGTGGGGGTCGACAACCTGGTGATCATCGATACCCCGGACGCTATTCTGGTGGCAGACAAGGCGCGTGCGCAGGATGTAAAATACCTTTACGCCGAATTGAAGATTCAAGGCCACGATGCGCACCGCTTGCACCGCACGGTGCATCGTCCCTGGGGTACCTACACCGTCCTTGAGGAAGGCAGCCGCTTCAAGATCAAGCGGATCGCCGTGAAGCCTGGCGCCACGCTGAGCCTGCAAATGCACCACCATAGAAGCGAACACTGGGTGGTGGTAAGCGGGATGGCCAAGGTCATCAACGGCGACAGTGAATTCCTGGTCGGTACCAACGAATCCACTTACATCCCCGCTGGCCACAAGCACAGCTTGGCCAACCCTGGCGTCGTCGACCTGGTGATGATCGAAGTGCAGAGCGGTGAGTACCTGGGCGAGGATGACATCGTTCGCTTTCAGGACGCTTACGGGCGTTGTTGATGAGGGGTCCGGCGCTGGTGAAATCGATCACCGCCTGGTTGATGCCGGGTTGGCAACGGAGAGACCTCTCTGGGCTGGCAGGCAGGCAAAAAAATACAACCTCCTTGAACCGGGAAGAGCGTGAATAACACACTCGACGATACTTCAGAGAAAGCGGGCCAGCGTTCTGCACGCGCGCTGATTGCTCGCATCAAGGGCATCAACCGGTTGTTCCTTCTGACCGTGGTTCTCCCGACCTTGCTGTCCGTGATCTATTTCGGCCTCATCGCCTCGGACGTTTACATCTCGGAATCTCGCTTTGTCGTGCGCAGCCCGGAGCGGCAAACCGCCTCTCCGTTGGGTATGCTTCTCAAGGGCACAGGCTTTTCCCGATCGCAGGACGACACCTACACGGTACAGGATTTCATGTTGTCACGTGATGCTCTCCAGTCCCTTGATGAAAAACTGCAGATCGGCAAGGCTTTTGCCAGCAAGGATGTGGATATCTTCAGCCGCTTTGCCGGCCTGGACTGGGACGATAGTTTCGAGGCCCTGCACCGCTACTACCAGAAGATGGTCGACATTCAGCTTGATGGGCTGTCGTCCATTACCACCGTGAAGGTCAAGAGTTTCACCGGCGAAGAGGCTTTCCGAATCAACCAGCAACTGCTGGAGATGGGCGAGACGCTGGTCAACCAGCTTAATGAGCGCGGCCGGCACGACATGATTCGCTATGCCGCCAGTGAAGTGCTGGAGGCCGAGAAGAAAGCCAAGGCAGCGGCTTTGGCCCTGTCGGCCTACCGCAACCAGAAAGGCGTGATCGACCCCGAACGGCAATCGACCATACAGTTACAGCAAATCGCCAAGCTTCAGGATGAGTTGATTGCCACGCATGCGCAGTTGACGCAGCTACAAACCTTTACCAAGAACAACCCGCAGATACCAGCCCTGCAACAACGCGTGCAAATTCTTCGACAGGAAATCGAAACCGAAACCACGCGCGTTGCAGGCGGCGATCGCTCGTTGGCCAACAAGGCGGCCGAATACCAGCGCCTCGCCCTGGAGCGTGAATTTGCCGACAAGCAGCTCGGGAGTGCCCTGGCCTCACTCGAGCAGGCGCGCAACGAAGCGCAGCGCAAGCAGCTTTACCTGGAACGCATCGTTCAGCCCAGAAAACCGGATATGGCACTGGAACCACGACGGCTGCGCAGCATTGTTGCCACCATGCTACTCGGCCTGATAGCCTGGGGTATTTTCAGCATGCTTATCGCTGGCGTCAGGGAGCATCAGGATTGACCGGGGCTGTCGGCACTACCCCTCTGCACCGTTCGCTGGCGATCCAGATGCGCGTCATCGGCGCACTGCTGATGCGCGAGGTCCTGACGCGCTATGGTCGCCACAACATCGGCTTCCTATGGCTGTTTCTCGAGCCCATGATGTTCACCCTCGGTATCACCGCATTGTGGACGTTTGCCCAAGCCACGCACGGATCCAACCTGCCAATCGTTGCGTTTGCGGTCACCGGCTATTCGTCGGTCCTGCTTTGGCGCAATATGCCCACCCGCTGCAGTAATGCGATCGAGCCCAATCTGGCGCTGATGTATCACCGGCACGTCAAAATCATTGATATCTTCGCTTCACGCATCCTGCTCGAGATAGCGGGCACCACCACCTCGTTTTTTACTCTCCTGCTGGTCTTCAACGCCGTCGGATGGATGAAGCCACCGGAAGACATTTTCAAGATCATGCTCGCCTGGTTCATGCTGTCTTGGTTCGGCGCAGCCTTGGCACTGCTCGTCGGCACCTTGAGCGCGCGCACCGAGATTGTTGAAAAAATCTGGCACCCTATCTCCTACCTGCTGTTCCCGCTGTCTGGCGCCGTTTTTATGGTGGAGTGGCTGCCTCCCATCGCGCAAGACGTGGTTCTCATTCTGCCCATGGTGCATGGCGTGGAACTGCTGCGCGAAGGCTACTTCGGCTCCATGGTCCATGCGCGATACGATCTCCCTTACATGGCGACGTTTTGCCTGGTGCTGACCCTGCTCGGTCTGACACAGGAGCGGGTGGTCTCGCGCCAGGTAATGCCTGAATGATCACGCTCAACCACGTCGTAAAAACGTATCACACCCGCCACGGTTCCAGCACGGTACTCGATGGCATCAGCCTGCAAGTGAAACCGGGGGAGAAGATCGGAATTCTTGGCCGTAATGGATCCGGAAAATCTACGCTGATCCGGCTCATAAGCGGTGCCGAGCGCCCTACAAGTGGCAGCATCACGAGAGGTATGGGCGTTTCCTGGCCGTTGGCTTTTGGCGGAGCCTTCCAAGGCAGCCTGACCGGGCTCGACAATCTCCGCTTCATTTGTCGGGTCTATGGAACCACCGCCGACGACAAGATTGAGTATGTGCAGGATTTTTCCGAACTCGGGAAGTATCTGCGCGAGCCGGTCAAGACCTACTCCAGCGGAATGCGCGCGCGTCTGGCTTTTGCTATCTCGATGGTCATCGAGTTCGATTGTTACCTGATCGATGAAATAATCGCCGTCGGTGACGCCCGCTTCCACGCCAAGTGCCAGCAAGAGCTATTCGAAAAACGCCAGGACCGGGCAAAGATCATTGTCTCGCACCAGACAGACGTGATCCGGTCCCTCTGCAAGACGATTTTCGTCCTAGATAATGGCCGCATCGAAGAATTTGACAACATAGACCGAGCGTATGCCTGCTATGCAAAACAAGTTTGCTAGAACAAAGATACTGCTGGACCTCAAGCCTGCACTTGACGGCTACGCCGGAATTCCACAGGAAGCGCGCCTGCTTTTTCGCGGCTTGCGAACGATGGATGGTTGCGAAATTGAGGGGCTTATCCAGCATGGAGGAAAGAAGCTGAGGTCGGCGGTCTCTCCGAAAGGGAAGACATTGTCTGTTTCCAAGCGCATCAATCGACTCTCAAGGGTAATCGTTTCGCTTTACGAAAAGCCCTATAGCAATATACTTGACACCTTGGCTGATGCCGCTGATCACTATTTTTCCAGGTCCCTCCTGCGTTGCCGCGCGCTGACTGGAGTGCCGCTCACTCCCGGCGTGTTCGAGCCTGACCTGTTCGAAGATTTCATCTGGCGAACGTTTTTCAGCCAGACGCTCAAATCTGCAGACAAGAAGCTGGTGACATCTGCACGTTATCGTGTCCTTAATGCCCCGCGAAAGCTGCTTCACCAAGTAGGGCTGGCCGGGGTCAAGTATTCTTCAAACCCCAGATATGTGCGGGTGGATACCAGTGGCTTCGATTTCTTCCTCGCCCAGACACCATTCCCTGCAAGCGTCTCCCCCGGTACGCAGATGATCGTCCGCTATCATGATGCCGTTCCCATTCTATTGCCTCACACCATCAATGACAAAGCCTTTCATCAGGCTTCCCACTTCTACTCGCTGCAACACAACGTCAAGTGCGGCGCGTGGTTTTCCTGTGTCTCCGAGGCTACTCGCAATGATCTCCTCAAAATATTTCCTGAAGCGGAATACAGGTCATCTGTAATCCACAATATTGTTTCGCCGGAATACTTTGACGAACAAACACCCAAAGGGCTTGTTTTCCAGATCATCTGCAATCGACTGGGTAGCGCGGATGCCTTTCAGACCAATCTCGACGGCATTCGACTCGATCACAAGCGGAACCAGAGTGAGGACTTCAATTATCTGCTGATGGTCTCCACGCTGGAACCACGCAAGAATCACATGCTTTTATTGAGTGCGTGGGAACATCTCAAATACTTTTCCATGCCTCGCCTCAAGCTCGTCGTTGTCGGCAGCGCAGGCTGGGACAGTGCCCCTATCCTTGAGTCATTCAAACCATGGGCTGAGCGTGGCGATCTTTTTTACCTGAGCAATGTCCCTTCGGCCGAACTGCGGGCGCTGTACAAACATGCTGCTGCCACCATTTGCCCCAGCGTCGCCGAGGGTTTCGACTATTCCGGTGTCGAAGCCATGCGCAGCGGAGGCATCGTGATTTCCTCAGACATACCCGTGCACCGGGAGATTTACGGGGGCGCTTCGGAGTACTTCAGCCCCTATTCGACAGAAGACGCTTCGATGGTGATTCGGCGCGTGCTTTCCCAAGACGGCGGCGCTATCCGGGAACGCCTGCGAAGGGAGGCTCTGCAGGTTGCCGAAAGATACACATCACCAAACATCCTGCCCAAGTGGAGTCAGTTATTTAAGATGCCGAAGCCTACTCAATGACTTTATCAGCATTTTATAACTGGAGATACGAATGCCAATTCTTGTAACGTGCGGCCATCCCGATTCTGGATATCAACTGGCTTACGAGGCGTTGGTCCAGGCTGGCCTGGCATACCCGAAGCCGTCCTGCGGCGACTGTGTCTCACCAGAAGATCTGCATGGAATGATTTTCAGTGAGGACACGCTCGATTCTTCCGGGTTTCGGCCCAGTATGCTGATGGTCCCGGAAAATGCATGGCGTGATATCGGCGTTGCGCTTTTTGCCAGTAATGGCGAGGAGGAAAACTGGGGATGGGCGGATAGCCGAAGTGTATGGCTACTGAATTTCTGGAAGGACCTGGACCCGCATGTCCGTTTTATACTGGTATTCTCGGCACCGGAACTCGTGCTTGCGAAAGTGCTCGGCGACAACCCGACCCCGGATAACATCCCGTCGGTTCTGGCTGGCTGGATGGCCTACCATACGGAGATACTGCGCTTCTACAACCGCAATCCCGAGCGCAGTCTGCTGGTCAATGTCTCCGCGATTATTTCCGACGCGAACGTGCTTGTCGACAAAGCCATTGGTTCCTTCGGCATGGAACTGATCCACCTTGCTCCGGAGTTCCTGCTCGATACGGGTCGGACGTCCCCCATCATCACCACGCTGGCAAAGGCGCTTATCGAAGATGAGGAAGATGCCTATTCGCTTTACCGTCAACTCGATAGCGCTGCTGACATTCCCGACAACGAGAAACGGCGTTCGGACGCCGAGAAACGCCGTGCTCTCGACGAGTACTCCGCGCTTTTGGTCAGCATCGACACGACCAAGACCGAAGCGGTCGCCAACTCGGACTATGCCAATAAGCTCGAGGACGAGCAGAGCAGGCTTGCTGCGGAGCTACAGGCTCACGATTTCCTCCTGACGGAAGCACGTAATGAACAGGCCAGACTATCGTCGCTGCTGCAGGCGCAAGACAGCCAACTGCTTGCTGTCCAGAGCAGGTACGACAGCCTCGAGCACGAGCAGGCCAGGCTGCTGCGCCAGTTCAAGGGTCTCGAAGAAAATCTCGGCAACGAAAGAGCCATTGCGTCAACAAGGCAGGTCGAACTGATACAAGAGAACGAACTCCTGCTGCTCCAGTTGCGTCAGGTTCAGGAAGAACTTGAGTACCGCTTCGTGCAGGAAAGCGAAAATTCCGAATCCAGCAACTCCTCGAAGGACGAGCAAGCGCGCCTTGCCACAGAACAGCAGTCGAGAATCCAGCAACTGACGGCAGAGCTCGAGGCCCAGACGACACTGCTGAAAGACTATCAGACCAAAGTTCATGGACTTACAGTCGAGCTGGACGAACAGACCCAGATTGTAGTGGCGCGTCAGACCGCCATTGGACAACTGACCAAAGCTCTCGACGAGCAGACGGGATTGGCAGCCGTACGACAGACTGCCATTGAAGAACTGACCAAGGCTCTCGACGAGCAGACGGGATTGGCAGCCGCACGACAGACTGCCATTGAAGAACTGACCAAGGCTCTCGACGAGCAGGCGGGATTGGCAGCCGCACGACAGACTGCTGTTCAGGAACTGACCATGGTCCTGGAAAAGCAGACCGCAGTGGCGGCCGGGCTGCAGGCGACAAGCCGCGAACTGATCCCGCTGCAAGCCGAATGCGAAAGGCTCAAGCACGACAATGCCTGGCTGCAGGAGCAAGTCGCCACTCTGCACGCGGGAATCACGAATGTGCAAGCCAGCGCCGCAGCCGAGCAGGCTGCACTGGCACAGGAGAACGAACTGTTGCTGCTGCAGTTGCAGCAGGTTCAGGACGAACTCGAACACTACCTCGTCCAGGAGCATAGCCTTTCCGAGATGGCCTTAGCCAAAGGGAAAGCCGCCGAAGAAGCGTCGACGAGTTTGATCAACCGGCTTTGGCGCAAACACCAGCCCAGCGAAGTGGTGATCGATTTCCGCGACGAGATCGAGGGCGAGAACTGGTACGACGCGGAATTTGACGGCCGCTGGGCGGGACCTGCCTCGGTGAGTACACTCAGACTGCCCGCGCTACGCACGGGACGCTACGAATTCTACCTGGATGTTGTGGACGCCATGGATCCTGGCATCATTGCGGGCACGAGCGTTTTCCTCAACGGCTCACCGTTCCCGACAGCAGTCGATGGAGAAGGATATCAGGTCATCGTTTTGGGTGAGTTCTCGGTCGATGCTGCGGCGCAGCATCCAGTCTGGGAGTTTCGCTTTGAGTTTCCCAAGCTGATGTCGCCCCTGCTGCGTGGTTCCAACGACAAGCGCACCCTTGCCATTCGCGTACGTTCGCTGAAATTGCGAGTGACTCCCTGAGGTAGTTGATTGTCCATTGAATTCCCAATACAAATGACTTCTTCTTTCGAAAATTGGCTTGATTGCCTGCGACAGCTGATACCGATCAACGGTGTGGTGCATGTCGGTGCGGGCGTGGGCGGGGCGGCCCTTCTTTATGCCGATTGGGCTGTTCCGGCGGCTGTATTTGTCGAGGCCAATGAAACTCTCGCGACAAGGCTCTCCGCCGTGATAAGTGGCCGTTCAGGGTGGACCTCGCATACGGCACTGCTTAGTGATCGCGACGGCGAGGCGGATTTCTATCTGGCGACCAATCCCAGCGAAAGCGGCCTTCTGCCACCGGAGAGCCTGTCCAGATTCTGGCGCAACCTGAAAACCAGAGAGGCGCGCCCGACGAAAACCACCACGCTCGACGCCCTGTTGTCTGCTGGCAGCGCGGAAATTCAGCTCATCAACTATGCGGTGATTGATTGCCTGCCGGCCCTGTCGGTCTTGCGGGGAGCAGAAGACAGCATGGCGATGTGGGACGTCATCATCGCCAGAGTCGTTCTCGACGAAGCGCAACTGGCTGAACAAGGCGCCAGAAAGTCAGAAGTGGACCGCTGTCTCGAAGCCCGAGGCTATCTCTTCATCGCTTCTGAAGAGGAGAATCAGCCCGCTCTCGGGCGTGCCCTTTACTTCCGGGACTGGAAGGGACTGTTTCTCGGCAGCCGCGACGAGCAGCGAGCCGAAACGAGAATCCTGACGCAAGCGCGGGACGACCTGCAGCTACTCGTGGAACAGCGGGACCTTCTGCTGGGCAATGTCACGAGAGCGCACGATGAGCACGCGCGCGTGTCGAAGGAACGTTTGGGGAACATTGAGCAACTGACGCAGGAACGCGATGAGAAAATCCAAAGCCTTGCCGAGAAGCAGGAGAGCATCCTGCATTTGCAGGAGAGTGTCGAAGAGCGGCAGGCGCAGATCCAGGTCCTGACACAGGAACAGGACGAACTGCTGCAAATCGTGCAACAGCGAGATATTCTGCTGAACACGCTGGCGCTCGAACGTGATGGGTACAAGCGATTAGCCAATGAACGTTTGGCCAATATCAACTCACTGACGCAGGAACGCGATCAACAAGCCCAGGATCTTGCCGAGCAGGAGCAGCGAGTCCGGGGCTTGCAGGAAGTGGTCGAAGAGCGGCAGGTGGAGATCGCGACACTGACTCAGGAACGGGATGAGTTCATCCAAGTCGTGCAAAAGCGAGATGTTTTGCTGAACACACTGGAATTGGAGCGTGATCGACAGGAGCAACTGGCCAATCAACATTTGGCGCGTATAGGCGCACTGAAGGAGCAGTGCGACCATCAAGTCCAGCGCGTCGCCGAGCAGCAGGAGCGAGTTCTGGACTTGCAGGCAAGCGCCGAAGAGCGGCAGGTACAGATCCAGACTCTGACGCAGGAACGTGATCAACAGGCCAGGGAGCTTGCCGAGCAGCAGGAGCGGGTTCGGGACTTGCAGGCAAGCGCCGCAGAGCTGCAGGCCCAGATTCAGACCCTGACGCAGGAACGTGATCAACAGGCCCAGGATGTGGCCGAACAACAGAGCCTCCTTCAGGTCTTGCACAAATCTGCCGACGAATGGCAGGCGCAAATCCTGCAACTGACCCAGGCAAGGGACGAACTGGCAAAGCAGCTTCAACAGCGAGATATCCGGCTCAGTGAGATCACGCTGTCACATGACGAGCATGCGCGCGTATCACGGGAACGTTTGGGGTATATCGGGGCCCTGACGCAGGAACGCGACCAACAAATCCAGCTCGTTGCCGAACACCTTGACCGCATTCGCCATTTGCAGGACGATGCAGACAAGCTCAACGCGGCGCTCGCGCAGTCCACCGAAGACGTCCGGCAAGCGCGCCAGACCGCCAATCTGGCCACCAAGCTCCAGAGCCTGCGCCAGGCTGATCTCGATGATCTGCAGATTCGCTACAAGGATGCTCTTGCCATCCAGGACCGGCAGCACCAGTTGATGCTCCAGCTCAAGGAGAAACTGCGTCTCGCCGCCCGGTATTTTCATGACCTCACAAACAACACAGCGGCTACGGGTACTCTGTCCGCCGAGAACACGCCGCTTGCCAAGCCAGCGCGCAGGCGCGGGGTGGTGAAACAGGTAGCCAATCCAGAATGACGCAGTCCGCCGCTCTCTCGCCTTCTGGTGAGCTTCAGGCTCTGGTCGACATTCTGGATGACGCCTTGCTTCTTCTCGCAGGGCACGACACGGTGCGCGAATCGCCGACGTCCGCCGAAACCATCCCGCCGGCCCTGTTCGAGCAGTGCATCGACTTGTGCCGACACGTGGAGCGGCGCGAAGCCGAGCCGATCAGAACGATCCACCATCTTTCGTGCAGCGGTGGCACGCTGCTCGTCAAGTGTCTGGCGGCAATGCCCAACGTGATGGTTCTCAATGAGGTCGATCCCTTGAGTACCATGTTGTTCGATCCTGAAAAACCACATTTCTCCCCGACAGACTTCCTCGCGTTGGTACGGCAAGGCGACAACAAGGCATCGGATAGCCTCCTCATCGACCTGTTTGTGCAGAACCTGGAGACACTCCGACTGGCTCTGGCTTCAAGAGGCAAGCGGCTTCTCCTCCGCGATCACAGCCACAGCCATTTCCTGATGGATATCGACATCGCCGGACGACCTTCCGTACTGAACGTCATTGCCGACCATTTTTCAACACGGTCAATTCTTACCGTGCGCAATCCTCTTGACAGCTTTCTTTCACTCGAAACACTGGGATGGAAGAACTTCAGCCCCTTCACCTTTGACGAATATTGCATCCGATATGCATACTTCCTCGATGCGCATCAGGGCCTGCCAATCTACCGCTACGAAGATTTCGTCAGCGATCCGCAAACGGTGATGCAGCAAATGTGCGAGGCTCTCCACTTGCCCTATTCGCCAGTTTTTTCCGAGACCTTCGATGTGTTCAGGTTTTCCGGGGACAGCGGCCGATCGGGAAAGACGATCAGTCACCGCGCGCGGCGATCATGCAACGACGGGTTTCTCGAAGACGCTAAAGCCTCGCTTCCCTACCGATCTTTGCTTGATCGCCTGGGCTACGAGCCATTCCCTTGAGAACGGCAGGCTGGACTTGCCGGCAGTTTTGCGGCCATTAGTTAACTGCCCTTTGATTTCTCACACATGAAAGAAAAATTGCTCGTGAACAGCAACAGCGCATCCCAAAAGATTCGATCGCACCGACGGGAAATCGAGCCTGTTTTGACCCGAATCAGTCCGGAGGATATTCAACCCAGCCTAGATATTCTGTGGTCGGTCTTCGAAACCGGCAAAAGCTACCAAGACGCCAGCAGTCTGTTGCCTCTGCTCAAAGACCCGTCGGTTTCGAATGCAGTGAAGTCGATCGGCTTGTTCATCTATCGTTCGTGGCGGCTCTGGAGCAGTTCGTCGCTCGTCGACAGCGTCGCCGCGCTGAAGGACCTGCACTGGCTACTGGCTCGGCTGAATGCTCTTCAACCAGAATGGCGCCAACCCGACACTTCGACTGCCGGGTCTCTTGATTCCCAGGCAGACCCATCGTCCCATGAGGACGATGTGGTTCGCAGGGGAATCATTCTTGCCTATCGACTGTGTATAGGAAGGAATCCAGCACCGAAGGAAATCGACAGCTGGCGGAAGACGATCAACGACGACTCGGAATTCGCCGACTTCCTGACCCTGATATATGGCAGCTCGGAGGCCGAGAAATACCGCAAGTCCACGTTCACCTTCGTCACCGTCCAGCCGGGCGATCGTTCTCCAAACGAGCGTGACGCCATGCGCGACGTGGTCATGTTCGTCTACCAGTTGTGTCTTGGGCGAACGCCGCATCCGGATGAGATTGACATCTGGAAGCGCAATTTCCGGAATGGCGTAAAATTTGCCGAGTTCTTCTGCCTGACCGACGCTTGCCCTGAGGGTGAAAAGCATCGAAAGGCCAGTTTGAGCTCGTTGAGCCATGGGTTGTTTGTGCAGTTGGCCTACGAATCGATCCTGGGATCCGGCGTCAGTGCTCGGTATCTCGACAGTTGGGCGACCGAACTGGCCTGCGGCCGTATTGACCGTGGCTCCGTCCTGCAAAGCATATTCAAAGGCTACGCAGATGCCTTCGCCATCCAGGCTGAAGCACAATCGCATGCAACGCACGACGGATTGTCCTGTCACGTGATGGGCACAGGCCAGTTCATTTCGGTCGACGACTGGAAAAGGCGGGCGCAGGAACTCCAGGCATCGACACAACCGCCGCCCAGGGAACCGGTGTCCTACAGCAGATTTCACATCAAGCGCGAGCCAATGCCGCTGGTCAGCGCCATTGCCAGTCTCTATCGGGGCGGGAAGTTCATTGAGCAGTTCATGGACAATATTACTTCCCAGTCGGCGTTCCACGATTACTGCGAACTGGTGATCGTCGACGCGGATTCGCCTGAGAACGAGTCGGCGGTGATCGAGCGCTACTGCGAACGGCACAAAAACATTGTCTATCACCGCATCAATCACCGCATCGGCATCTATGATGCATGGAACGTCGGAGTCAGGCTTGCGCGCGGCGAGTATCTGACCAACACGAATCTCGATGATCTCAGGAGGAAGGACTCGCTGGAACTGCAGGCCGCGGTGCTTGATAATCTTCCCTTCGTCGACGTGGTTTACCAGGATTTCCTGTATACCTTTGATCCGCGTTTGAGCGTCGAAGAGATTGCCCGCTTCGGCTACAAGAGTAGCCTGCCCATCGTCACATCGCAGAACATGATGGACTACAATTCCCCGCACAACGCTCCGATGTGGAGGAAAAAGTTGCATCTTGAACTTGGATATTTCGACGAGTCCTACAAGTCGGCGGGTGACTACGAATTCTGGATGCGTTGCCTTGCCGCACACAAGGTGTTTTACAAGATAAACGATCCGCACGTCGTCTATTATCAGAACCCGGAAGGGCTTTCCACGCGTCCGGATTCTCGTGGCGTCGAGGAAGCGAAACGAATTCTCAAGGCCTATGGCAGGCGCCTGGTGTCGGAAAACGTCGTGATGCCCGTAGAGCGCTTCGTCCGCAGCTTGTCGCCAAGGACTGACGCTCCGGATCGTCTCAAGAGCAGCCGTTATACCCGTGTTCAGCACGTGCTGAGGGAGGCCGCAATCAGGCAGAAATTCGCTCAATGCAGTGGCAGGGGTCAGGCATGAAATTACTCGTTGACGGTGTCTTTTTCCAGATCAACAACACCGGCATCGCGCGTGTATGGCGATCCATATTGACCTACCTCGTGGCGCGTGGGGATCTAGATATTTACATGCTGGACCGCGGCAATTCGCCAGTAATAGCCGGGATCACCTACATCCCCTTCCCGACGAACCTGTTCTATTACTGCGCCGATGATTCGATCCTCATCCAAAGGATCTGTGATCACTACGGAATCGAGGTCTTCACGTCGACCTATTACACTACGCCGCTGTCGACGCCCATGCTGCTGATGGTCTACGACATGATCCCCGAGTTGTTCGATTTCGACATGATGCAACGGGGCTGGATGGAAAAGGATACGGCCATTTGTTTTGCGCAAAGATACTTGTGCATCTCGGAGAACACACGTTACGACCTTCTTTCGTTCTATCCTGAGATCCCACCGGACAAAGCCACCGTCGCCTACTGTGGTGTAGACGACACCCAGTTCACCGTTCGTTCCACGGAAGATGTAATGGCATTTCAGCAGGAGTATGGGCTGGTCCGCCCCTATTTCCTCTTCGTGGGCTCACGCGTGCAGCACAATGGCTACAAGAACAGCCAGCTATTTTTCGACGCACTCAGCCAGAATCATTCAGCAGATTTCGATGTATTCTGCGTTGGTGGCGAGAAGGAAATCGAGGCTGAGGTGTTGGCCAGGATGCCGGCCGGCGTGGGCTGCCGACGGGTCGCTCTCTCCGATGAAGAGTTGTCGCTCGCCTACAACGGCGCGATTGCGCTGGTCTATCCGTCGCTGTACGAGGGATTCGGTATGCCCGTGATTGAAGCGATGGCATCGGGCTGCCCGGTCATCACGACGCACCATGGCTCGCTGGCGGAAGCCGCCGGTGATGCTGCCTGTCTTGTCAGCGGCACCTCGGTAGAGGAGATGCACGATTCCCTGCTGCGCGTGCGCCAGTCGGGCTACCGCGAAACCCTCCGGCGCAAGGGGCTGGAACATGTGAAGCAGTTCAGCTGGGAGAAGATGGCTGACCAGGTGGCCAGAGATCTGCTGGTGTTGCACGACGAGGCGCGGCAAGGTCTTTATGACCGCTTTTTCCAGAGGTGGCGCCAGCTGCGGAAGGTTCAGGCCAGTGTCGATTTCTGATGATTTCTGGAGTGTTGGACGATGAAGGCGCTGATTTGCGGTGTCAACGGCCAGGATGGCAGCTTCCTTGCCCGTCTGCTGCTCGACAAGGGCTACGAGGTCTGGGGTACTTCGCGGGATGTGCAGGCATCGCCCCTGTCCAATCTTGGGGCCCTGTCGATCGAGAAACGGATCAACCTGATTTCCATGGCGCCCAACGACTTCCGCAGCGTGCTGACCGCCGTGGACAAGAGTGAGCCTGACGAGCTGTACTACCTCTCAGGGCAGAGTTCCGTCGGGCTATCCTTCGAGCAGCCCGCTGAAACGCTGGAAAGCATGGTTACCGGCGTACTCAACATCCTCGAAGTGATACGCCTGCGGCGAAAATCCGTCAGGTTCTATAACGCCGGTTCGAGTGAATGTTTCGGCGACACCGGTGTGACTCCCGCCAATGAACTCACGCCCTTCTACCCGCGCAGCCCCTATGCGGTGGCCAAGGCATCGGCGCATTGGCTGGTCACGAATTATCGCGAATCCTATGGCTTGTACGCGTGTAATGGCATCCTGTTCAACCACGAATCGACGCTTCGTCCCAAACGCTTCGTCACCCAGAAAATTGTGCAGGCTGCCAAGCGCATAGCACAGGGCAGCGACGAGCGCCTGGTGCTCGGGAGGCTCGACATCCGGCGCGACTGGGGATGGGCTCCCGAGTATGTCGTCGCGATGTGGCGGATGCTTCAGCAGGAGCGGCCTGAGGACTACGTCATCGCTACCGGCGAGTCCAACACCTTGGCCGATTTCGTGGCGGCTGCTTTTGACGTCAATGGGATAGATTGGCAGGCACATGTGGATATATCAACAGACTTCTACCGCCCGACCGACATCGATCGCAGCGTCGGCGATCCGGGTAAGGCGATGGAAGATCTCGCTTGGAGTGCCCGCTACAGGATGCGCGATGTCGTGAGAATGATGACCGGGAATACTGTCCCGACGGCCGCCACAGAATGACCATCATTGGCGATCCGGGGCTGCCTCCACTGAGCAGGTCCGCCTTGACCAAGGATCTCGGCAATGCAAGGCTGATGAACGGCCCCACGCCCGTCGACGCCTGCAGTGTCGCTTCGGCGCAGCAGCCCCTTGCCTGGATCAGTGATTTGTATATTCAATGCATGCTTGATTTGTCTGGGGCAGTCGATGTCGAATAGCACGATCAGCGCTAACTTCTGCGAAATTGGCACCCGCTTGTCGTTCGCAGAGAAGGAAAGGATTCAGCCTTATCTCATGAAGGGCTGGGCCGATCATGAGCCGAACCATCGGTGGACGGTGGGCCGTCGTGCGCAGGTATTGCTGGATATGCCAGATATTGGAAAGAAGGATTTTCTCCTGCGCGTGCAATGTTCCCCTTATTTTTCTGGCGGACGGTTGAATCATCAAATTGTCGATGTGTTTGTCAACGGGAATCATGTGGACACGTGGATCGTTCGAGAGATGTCCTGGCACGAAGCGATAGTACCCAACCAAGCCATCGATAACGGCCGCGTGCTTCTCGGCTTCGTGGTCAGCAATCCGGCGGCACCGCTTGACGGCCAGTCGTCCACGGATCCGAGAAAACTCGGTTTGAACTTTAGAGTCCTGGAAACCGTGTGCGCCGGACGTCCCGATCTGGGCGACCCGACGCTCGATTGGATAGGCAAGGGAGAAGATCCGGTCGGTGACGTATTCCGCAAGAACGGCAATTATTACCGAGCGATCAAAAATACCGCGGTTGAGGAAGTCCGCCACCTCATTGACCAAGGTGTTTATCAACAATTGGCCAGTCGCAACCTGATCCCTGAACATTCATTCTGGGATGTTGACCACCCAAAATACGCGATGGTAGCCAGGACTCATGCAGGAACATTTGTCTATCCGCCAAAATATGCCCTGCTCGCACTCAGAGATGCCGCCGATATCTGGCTGGACATCAACGAATTCCTGATGGATGTAGATGGCGACTATGGCCTGATTGATGGCCATTATGGCAATTTTGCCCTGTTTAACAATTCCAGACCGATGTGGGTCGACATCGGATCCATAGGCAAAAAGGGAGGTTCGCTCCAGGGATGCCCACGCTTCGGCTTGAACCAGTTCATCCAATGCTACGTTCATTCGCTCTTGATGTTACAGCATCATCCGGACACGGTGTCCACGCGAGAGTTGATGCATGCCCAACCCGACGGCATCACCCATGCCCAACTGAAAGCGGCTTTGCCGGCATACGTCGGGATCGACGAGATCGCCTCCTTGACTTTAGAAGGGGACCGGCGCGCCACTCTCAGGAGAATTAGGGAACTGCTACGCAGCATCGATTTCGCGTCCATCAAGGGCGGAGGGTCCCCTTTTCGGAGCGGTCGATCGCTGCAGTGGGCAACTCAGGGCAAATGCCTTAAGGATGATCAGGACCCCAGGTTCCGTGCAGTCGTTGGCCTCATAAGACGCTCCGCGGCATCAACCTTCATCGAAATCGGTGCGAAACACGGGCTCTTTTCAATTTTGTGTACGCGCGAAGGCATGAAAGGGATTGCTACCGATTGTCAAGAGTTGTCGCTGAATCATCTGTATCGGTTTATCAGTACCCGTCCCGAAGTTCAGTTGTCTGTCACTCACAGCTCATTTCTGAAGGTTCCTCATACTGCAGAGTTGGTGCTCGCTCTCGCCATTACAGACCACCTGGCCATTTCCCAGGGGCTTGGTCTTGATCAGATCAGCCAGTCCCTGGCAAAGAATAGTTCGCGAGTGGTGATCACTGAATTCATGCCGGATGGTCTGGGGGGGGCTGCGAAGGCCTCAGATTCCCCAGATAGTCACCTCCCTTCGGGATATACTCTGGAGAATTTCCTTAGCGCCTTGCAAAATTGTTTTACGCTTGTCGAAGTCATTGATTATCCGAGGCCCGAACGCGTCTTCGAGGCGAATATTGATTTACTGTGAAGGTCCAAGGAGAGTTTAATATTGGCAACGTTCCGGAAGGCATCTCGTCGGCATATTGGTTTTCTTGAGCATTATATGGGGCGTTATGGAATGTGAACTCACCGTTGCCTGTTCGAGCACCATTGGGTGCTGGACCTTGTGTGCACGCCAGCCATTTTCGAGTGCTGTAACTGGCCCGAGCTTCGGCATCTCAGCAGAACAACCTAATTTTTATGGAGTCGATGATGTCGAACGTCGAGAGCAATAATCTACTTTGTAAAGTCGGCCAGCGCCTGTCATTCAGGGACGCTGCTGGCATTTCACCTTATCTTCTCAGCGGCTGGGCAGACAATGAGCTGAACCACCGCTGGACAGTGGGCCGTCGCGCGCAAGTCAAGCTGCGTGTTTCCAATGCAGGCCGGAAGGATCTCCTCCTGCGTGTACAATGCTCACCATTCCTTGCGGGTGGGAAACTTAGTCATCAAACAGTCGATGTATTGGTGAACGGCGTGCACGTGGCGACGTGGCTGGTTCGCCAGCTGGGCTGGCAAGAGGCTATCGTGCCTAACCATCTGATTCCGGCTGGCGACGCCACACTCACTTTTGTCATTGGCCAGCCTTCGGCTCCGGTTGACAGTCAATTATCTACCGACCAGAGAATGCTCGGCGTAGACTTCAAGGTTCTGGAAGTGGCGTATAGTCCACAACCCGATCTGACCGACCCGACCCTTGAGTGGATCGGGCAAGGCGAGGACCCAGTCGGCGACGTATTCAGAAAGGATGGAAACTACTTCCGCGCGATCAAGCATTCTGCTGCCGGACAAGTGCGAAATCTTGTCGCTCGGGATGTCTACCGGCAGTTGGCCCGTCGCAATCTGATTCCTGAGCATCATTTCTCGGATATAGAACATCCAAAATATGCCATGGTCGCCCATACGCATGCGGGAACATTCGTCTATCCACCCACCTATGCCTTGCTTACCTTCAGAGATGCCGCCAATGTATGGCTCGACATCAACGAATTCCTGATGAATGTGGATGTCGACTACGGCCTGATTGATGGCCACTATGGTAATTTTGCCTTGTTTAATAATTCGAGGCCGATGTGGGTAGACATTGGATCTATTGGGCGAAAGGGTGGCTCGCTGCAGGGCTGCCCCGACTTCGGTCTGGCCCAATTTGTTCAGTGTTATGTTTATCCTCTCTTGATGTTTCAGAACCATACGGACACGGAGTACACACGGCACCTAATGCTTACCCAACCGGACGGTATCACTTACGAACAACTGAAAGCCGCCTTACCGGGATACTTTAGTATCGATGATCTGGGTTCTCTGGCTTCTGGAGGGGACCGCAGCGTGAATTTCAGGAGAATTCGCGATCTGCTTGGCAGCGTCGACTTCAACTCCGTCAAAGGTTTTTGGTCCAGCTATCGGAATGTTGGATCGCTCGAATGGGCGATGCAAGGCAAGTGGCTGGATGATGATCAGGACCCCAGATTCCGCGCTGTCGTCGGCCTTGTCAGACGCTCTGCCGCATCCACATTTCTCGATATCGGGGCAAATGATGGACTTTTCTCTCTCCTTTGTACTCGCGAAGGTAGAAAAGGGATTGCGACTGATCTTGATGATTTCTCTTTGAACAAGCTTTATCAGTTCATAAGTACCCGTCCCGCTGTTGAACTCTCTATCGCTCACGGGTCATTCCTGAAAATCACGCACAGCGCAGAGTTGGTGCTCGCTCTCGCAATTACGCACCATCTGGTCATTTCGCAGGGGCTTACTTTTGATCAAATTAGCAAGACTCTCGCAAGAAATAGTTCAAGAGCGGTGATCACTGAATTCATGCCCGATGGTCTAGGTGGTACCGCGGAGAACCCGGAACCCGTCCCGAATCCGCTTCCAGGAGACTACACGCTGGAGAATTTCTTGGGCGCCTTGAAGAATGATTTCCGTCTTGTGGAAGTGATTAATTACTTGCGGCCGAATCCATCTTCTAGACGAATTCTGATTTATTGCGAGAACCCAACGATTGCGTGATCCCGGCCGATTTCCTGCTCAAGGAAGCGCTGATTTAGTCCGTAAGCGAGACTAACGCGTCAATGGACTCAATGGGCTGCATGCAGGTTTGCCGCGAAAAAACTATTAAATCAGCACCTCCTGAAGCGTTTCGGCCAAGACCGGTTCAGTTCTTTCCTTATCTTCCACCTGGCATGGGGGACCGTCTTGACATCCACTACTGACACTCCGCCGGCGTACCGCCTGGGTGATCGGCTTCTGTTTCAGGAAGAAGGAAACAGTGAAAAGCATCTGCTCACCGGCTGGTCGATACGCGAGCCGACTCATCGCTGGACCGAGGGCCACTTGGCCACGCTCCACCTAACTTTTTCGGAAACAGCGAAGCGGGATCTTGTACTCCGGATTGAGTGTTTTGGGTTCCTTGCCGGCGACAGCCTGGCTTACCAGTCCGTAGATGTCTGGGTGAATGACCACAAGATCGCGTGCTGGCGAGTACACCGAACACAATGGTACGAGGCGGCGGTGCCCCGGAACCTGGTTCCCGCTGGCTATCTCAAAGTCGGTTTTGAGATCAGCAATCCGTCCTCGCCCTGCGATAGCCAGCTGTCAATGGACAGAAGGCAATTGGGGCTATGCCTTCTTGGCCTCGAAATTCTCGTAGCCGATGATCCCGGAGTCGTGTATCGCACTGCGCAGGCGCGTGAGAAGCCGTTTTTTTCCGTTTATGGGAACTGCCAGGCCGAATCTATAGCGCGCTGCCTTGAAAGCTGCCCTGAGTTCGCCGAAAGGTTTGATTATCTCGAGTTGCCGCCAGTTTATTACATGACATCGAAGAGACTGCAGGAGTTTGCGTGCCAGGCTTCGAAGATGGGCCTGCTGATTTTCATGAACTCGCATGCCGGAGAATTCCCCAGTTCTGACATCGTTGCATTAATCCCCGATACCTGTGAGCGAATCTGTATTCCGTCCTTGTTTTTTAACGGCTACAACCCGGAGATAGCCTACTTACGTCAACCGGGTTCAGTCCTCTTCTATCATGACCGAATCATGCTCCAGTACATCCACGACTTCGATGGTTTCAAGGGGCGGTTGCTGGTTGATGAAGATTTTTTTCCCGAATCGTTTTCCAAGGACTGTGTCGACGCGAGTCTGACTGAGCTTGCCGGTAGAGAGCGCAAGCACAACATGGATGTGCGGATTACCGACTTCATTGCCGAGCACTATCAGCGGCATAGACTCTTCCACGTCATGAATCATCCATCCGTCGCCTTGATAAGAGAGGTGACCGCCAGGATACTCGGTTTGCTGGGGATCACCCTGAACCCTGGATCTGTCGTTCCGGTAGGAGCGCTTGATTCGTGGCAGTTTCCAATTTATCGCTCGCATTTCCTGAACTTGGGGATCATGTTTGATAACACGCCCGAGTACTGGAGATTGGGCTCCCGCCTTTCTGTCGAAGAGTTTTTTCAGGTCCGGAAAGCAGATTATGAGGTTTTGGACCTCGATTTCGCCAAAAGAGATCTGTTCTCGTTCACCAGGCCGGTTTTTCGGGGCGAGGACATGGCGTCTGGGTTCCAATTTTGAACTTCATTTGTCGAGACATTGAACCGAGAGCACTTGGCGAATTGATGAGTCGCTGTTCCGCACGGTTGTTGTTCTCTGGTGAGCGACGGCTCGCATTTTCGTTAGCATCCGTTCGTCATCTCGGGTTCTGGCTGGGTGTCCTGTTGCTTTTCGGGCTTCCTGGTACAGCAGTTGCCCGAGACTCAGTCAATTCCGATGTTCCAACAGCGTCCGTTCGCTGCAAGACCGACTGGATGTATCGCGGCATGGTGGGACTGTCCACGCATTATTTTCCGTTGACGGTCGCCAGCGTGGAGAGCGTCGCGGATGCCTTTGACGTCCAGCGCGTGGCCAATCAGGCTACCGAGGCCGGATCCGCCTGGTTTGTATTCACGCTACAACACCAGAATTGGCTAATGATGGCACCCAATGGGACCTTCGACCGCTTCGTGGGGCACGGCGACCGCACCCCCGAGAGGGATGTTCCGCTCGAGCTTTTCCGGGCCCTTGACGCGAAGGGGATCAAACTGCTCCTCTATGTGAATCTGTACATGAGCGCCGCGCCGGCGGTAACGCAAGCCATGGGTGGATGGCCACCGAACGACCAACTGGTGGACCGTATGGCTGCCGTTTACAGGGAATTCTCGATCCGCTACGGCGACAAGGTTGCCGGTTGGTGGGTCGATGGTGCGGGCATGCCGCACTATCGCAACTCACCGCATCGTGAGCGCTGGTTCGCCAAGATTGCTGGCGCGCTGCGCGCGGGCAATCCGAATGCGGTTGTGGCCATCAGCCCCGCTCTGGAGGTGGGCCGCTATTCCGTCGACTCCGATTTTACCGCGGGCGAAAGCAATGATCTGAAGCCCATACCGGCCGGCCGGTGGCTTGATGGCGCGCAATGGCATTTGTGGACCTACCTGGGCGGCTGGTGGGGATCGAATGGCAAGCGTTTTTCAGACCAGGAATTGGGTAAGTATCTTGCGCTCGTTACCTCAAGGGGTGGTGCGATAACTCTTGATGTCGGGACATGGGGGGTAGTTCGGGATGGGCTGAAGGGCGATACGGCTGCCGTCTCCGAAGGCGGACGTATCGATCCGGAGCAGATTGTGCAGATCAAGCGGGTCAGGGAGCAGCATCGATTGAGGTCTCCTTCGTTATCTGAGCCCGTTCCGGCCTGTCCTGCCCACTAGCAGCCTGTCGGACTATAGGCCTGCCGCTGCCGGATATGCTATAATCATAGCTATTCAAGCGACCGAGGTCTGGCATGTCCAAGTTCATCGTCACCGACCGCAAGACCGACTACCTGCTGCCGC
>Ga0208938_1000664_pt1 | contig 23874 bp, 17 predicted proteins | sample AD_UKC125_MetaG_FD_184434 | JGI IMG/M metagenome (GOLD analysis project Ga0208938, IMG submission 184434) | Active sludge microbial communities of municipal wastewater-treating anaerobic digesters from USA - AD_UKC125_MetaG (SPAdes) (version 2) | ecosystem: Engineered > Bioreactor > Anaerobic >...
TGCGCCAACACATATAACTCTCACGTTGCCACTACAGAAATTTTAGAAACGGGAGGGTAAGTGCTTGATTTGATTGGGGCGCGAGGGCTAAAAACGTGAAAAGACGACTGCAAGTGTCGAACTCGGGCTCCTGAGACCTCAAAGACGATGTCTCCCGGAGCCAAAGATCGCGAACGAACATTGCTTGGCTGATGCCATCGGAATGGCGCGCAGTCCGTAATTCCGGACTGCACGGATTCAAGATCTGTGCCGCGAATTACATACGCATCGACAGAATGCTTTTCATCGGGCGATTCTTTGCCCCATCCGCCACCGATGTATTCGCTGATGATTTGGCGCAAAGGAACCACTGTCACGCCCCCAAAATCCCCGCCACATTCGCGGCAATCGTCTGCTCCAGTTCCCGCGCCTGCGCGTTCAGCGTCTCCAGCTCCTCGTTGAGCGCCTGCAACTGCTCGCGGAAGTCCTCGTCGCTGACGTCCTCGCCCGGCGCCACGCCGACGTAGCGGCCGGGGTTGAGCGACCAGCCCTGGGCCTCGATCTCGGCCAGCGTGGCGGCCTTGCAAAGGCCGGGCACGTCGGCGTAGGCGGGCGTTGCGCCAAACACTTCGTTCAGCTTGGCCTCGGTCTCGGCGCCGCCGGTGGTCAGGTCGACGGCCTCGCCGCGGTACAGGCGCACCAGGTTGGCGATGAAGCCGATCTGCGCCGGCGTCCAGTCGCGGTGGGCGCGGTCGATCTGGCGGTGGATGTGGCGGGCGTCAATGAACAGCACGCTGTCGGCGCGTTTGGTCCCAGCCTTGCCGCGGTCGAGGAACCACAGGGTGCACGGCAGGGTGACGGTGTAGAACATGTTGGGGCCGACGGCGACCATCACGTCGACGGCGCGGGCCTCGATGAGCTGGCGGCGGATGTCCTGCTCGCTGCTGCGCGCGTCGGACGCCGAGTTGGCCATGACGAAGCCGGCGCGGCCGCCGTCGCACAGGCTGGAATAAAAGAGCTGGATCCAGAGGTAGTTGGCGTTGTCGGTGCGCGGCAGGCCAAAGGGCAGGCGCCGGCCCGGGCCGACCATGTCCGCCAGGCGCTCCTTGTCCACGGCGTTGACGTTGAAGGGTGGGTTGGCCAGCACGAAGTCGAAGGCGCCGGTGGCGGCGTGCGGGTCGTCGTAGTAGCTGTTGACGTGGCCGCCGTGGCGGATGTCGCCTTCCAGAGCGTGCACGGCGAGGTTGAGGCGGCACAGGCGGCCGGTTTCGTCGGTTTTTTCGATGCCGCAGATGGACAGCTCGGCGGCGGGGTTGCGCTGATGTTCGGCGACGAAGCGGGCCGACTGCACGAACATGCCGCCCGAGCCGCAGGCCGGGTCGAGGATGCGGCCGTGGTAGGGCTCGATCACCTGCACCAGCAACTGCACGATGCTGGCGGGGGTGTAGAACTCGCCGCCGCCCTGGCCCTCGGTCATGGCGAACTTGCCGAGGAAGTATTCGTAGATGCGGCCGAAGGCGTCGAAGTCGAGCGTGACGGGGATTTCGGAGATCTTCTTCAGCAGCTCCTTGAGCAGGGTGGCGGTGAAGAGGTTGTAGCTCTTGGGCAGCACGCCGGCCAGTTGCGGGTTGTGTTGCTCCACGGCGCGCATGGCGGCGTTGACCTGGCCGCCGACGTCTGCCGCCTCGGGCAGGGTGAGCAGGTGCTCGAAGCGCGCCTCGGGCGCCAGATACAGCACGCCGCCTGCGTGGTAGGCGGCGGGCTCGTCCACCCGGCTACCGCGGCGTGAGGTGGCGCCGGCCGCCTGCAGCTTGTCGCGCAGCGCGGCAAAGCGCGCCTCGGCAAAGCGCAGGAAGATCAGGCCCAGGATGGGGCCGGAGTATTCCTGCGCCTTCAGGCCCGAGTTGGCGCGAAACTGGTCGGCGGCGTCCCAGAGGCTTTTCTCCAGCGACGCCGCACCGTTGTCTTTTTCAGCGGGGGCAATCCATTGCAAGCGGGTTCTCCTTGGCGCGACACCGATCGGGTGCGCGGGCCGAGGGAATATACCGAAGCGTGGCGCCCGGGGTGGCTGCTTACGGCGCTATCTTTTTCTTGAGCGCCTGCGCCACCGGCTGCGGCAGGCTGGGCAGGGACTTGAGCAGCCAGGGCAGGACCTTGCGCTTGGCGCCCGACAGCGACTCGGGCACCAGCGCCTCGATCAGGTGCGGGCCACTGTGGGCCAGGGCGTAGTCCAGTGCCTGGGTGAAGTCCTCGGCCGTCTGGGCGCGCACGGCGTGCACGCCCATGCCCTGCGCCAGTTGCGCGAAGTTGAGCTGCGGGCCGTGCAGGTCGAGCTGGGCGCGCGCCTTGGCGCCGCCGGCGCCGGCGCCAACACGGTCGAGCTCGACGTTCAGCACCGAATAGCTGGCGTTGTTGAAGACGATGGCCGTGACGTTCAGCTGCTCGCGCGCCATGCTCCACAGCGCCTGGAGGGTGTACATGGCGGTGCCGTCGCCGATCAGGGCGATGACGGGGCGGTCTGGGCAGGCAATCGCCGCGCCCACGGCATTGGGCAGGCCCTGGCCGATGGCGCCGCCGGTGAGGGTGATCAGGTCGTGGCGCGGGGCGCCCTGGGTCATCACGCCCAGCATCAGGCCGCTGGTGATGGCTTCGTCGATCAGGATGGCGCGCTCGGGCAGCAAATGGCCGACGGCCTTGCAGACCTTGGGGGCGGTGAGCACGCCACGCGGGCGATCCGGGCGCTGGGCGGCTTGCAGCGGCGGCTGCGCGCTGCCGGCGCCCAGGGCCTGCGCCAGCCTGGCCAGGCTGGCGGCGGCGTCCTGCTCGGGCGCGGCCAGGGTGTGGACGGCGCAGCCTTCGGGCACCAGGTCGCTCTTCTTGCCGGGGTAGGCGAAGAAGGAAACGGGCGATTTGCTGTCGACCAGCACCAGGTGGCGTGCGCCGGCCAGCTGCACGCCGGCCATTTCGGCCAGATAGGCCAGGCGCTCGACAAAGGGCAGGCCGGCGCCGCGCTCCATGCGGGTGGGGAAGCACTCGGCCAGCAGCTGCACACCGCTGTGCGCCGCGATGCGCGCGGCATCGAGCAGGGCCGCTTCGCGCAGGGCGTGGCCGCCCAGCAGCAGCACGGTCTTTTCGCCGCTGTGCCTGGCCTGTGTGATCAGGTGGGCAATGGCCTGCACCGTCGCGTCGTCGGCGGGTTGCGGCGCGGACGCCGGTGGTGGCGGGCAGGGCTGGCCGCCTTCGCCCCAGGACACGTCGGCGGGCAGGATGAGCGTGGCCACCTGGCCGGGCAGGCCGCGCGCGGCGGCCAGCGCATCGACCGCGTCCCGGCACAGGGCGGCCGTGCTTTGCGAGGTGCGCACGAAGCCGGGCGAGACGTTGCGCGCCACCGTCTCGATATCGCTTTGCAGCTGCGCGTCGTACTTGACGTGGTGGGTGGCGTGGTCGCCCACGATGTTGAGCACCGGCACCTTGCCCTTGCGTGCGTTGTGCAGGTTGGCCAGGCCGTTGCCCAGGCCGCAGCCCAGGTGCAGCAGCACGGCGGCGGGTTTGCCGGCCATGCGCGCGTAGCCGTCGGCGGCGCCGGTGGCCACGCCCTCGAACAGGGCGAGCACGGCGCGCATGCGCGGTTCGCCATCGAGCGCGGCGACGAAGTGCATCTCGCTGGTGCCGGGGTTGGAGAAGCAGACCTGGACGCCGGCGTCGGCCAGGGTCTTCATCAATGCTTGGGCGCCGTTCATGGCGATCACTCCTTGTTTGATAGCTGCTCGCGCTTGCCAGACAAGCGCTGGAGCTGGTTTTTGGCTCAATTCGCGATACCTATCGACTCCGTCATCCCCGCGAAAGCGGGGATCCAGGCGCCACCCAGGCAGTTGATTCGTCGCTGCAATGGATCCCCGCTTTCGCGGGGACGACGGCTGGTTTTGCGGGCATCGCGTGTCATCAACAGGGATCGCTATTGGAGCCGGTTCTTGATCAAATACTCAGCGCTTGCGCCAGAGCATGAAGTTCAGCATCCTGCCGGCCAGGCCGGTGTAGGGCGGCATGAGAAGGTCGACCGTGCGCAGTGGCCCCTGGCGGAACACCGGGCGCAGCTTGGAAAACGTCAGAAAGCCCTCGCGCCCGTGGTAATGCCCCATGCCACTGTTGCCCACACCGCCAAAGGGCAGGGCATGCTGGCCGGCGTGCAAGAGCGTGTCGTTGATGGTCACGCCGCCCGAGAGCGTTTGCTCCAGGTAAAAGCGTTGCAGCGCCTTGTCTTCGCTGAACAGGTACAGCGCCAGCGGATGGGGCCGGTCGTTGATGTAGCCGATCACCTCTTCCTTGTTCTGATAGGGCAGGATGGGCAGCAGCGGGCCAAAAATCTCGCGCTGCATGACCTGCATGCCGTCGTGCACGTTCAAGAGCGCCACCGGCGGCATGATGCGCCGCGCAGGGTCGCCCTGCTGGCCGGGCAGCAGCGGCACGGCCTGCGCGCCCTGGGCGATGGCGTCAGCCAGCATGGCCTGCAGCCGGTCGTACTGGCGCTGGTCGATGATGGCGGTGTAGTCGCCGCTGAGCAAATCGGGGTAGCGCTGCGCGAGGATGCGGCGGGCGTGCTCGATGAAGGCCTGCTCCTGCCCCGCAGGCAGAAACAGGTAGTCCACATTGGTGCAAATCTGCCCGGCGTTGAGCATCTTCACCCACAGGATGCGCTCGGCGGCTTTGGCCAGCGGGTAGTCGGGCGCGACGATGGTGGGGGACTTGCCGCCGAGCTCCAGCGTCACGGGCGTGAGGTGGGCCGCCGCGTTGGCCATGACGGCGCGACCCGTTTGCGGCGATCCGGTGAAGAACAGGTGGTTGAAGGGCAACTGCGTGAACAGCGGCCCCAGCGGCTGGCCCGGCCCGGCGTCGTCGTCGGCAAACAGACACACCTTGTCGGCAGGGAAGTACTGGGGCAGGAGCTTTTGCAGCAGGCGCGCGGTGCGGGCCGAGTTTTCCGACATCTTCACCATGGCGCGGTTGCCTGCCGCCAGCGCGCCAATGAGGGGCTGCACCACCATGGCGATGGGAAAGTTCCACGGCGCAACGATGCCCACCACGCCCACGGGCTGGGGCAGCACGTAGGCGCTGGCCAATGGGTATTGGGTGATGTCCAGATGCCGCTTTTGCTTTTTCATCCAGCGCGGCAGTTGGCGAATCGCATCCAGCGCCGCTTCCTGGCCTTGCAGCAGCTCGGTGGCCAGGGTTTCGAAGTGGCTGCGGCAGCCGAAATCTTGGTTCACGGCGTCGAGCAACGCGGCGCGGTTTTCCACCAGCAGGCGGTGCAGGGCGCGCAGGTCGGCGCGGCGCTCTTGCAGGCTGGGGTAGCGGTGCTTGGCAAACGCCGCCTGCTGCGCGGCAAAGGCATCGCGCAGGAGGGCGGGCAGGTGCTCAGGAACGTGCAAGGCCTTCCAGGCGGTGTGGGGTGGGTTGGTGGTCATGGCCTTCCTTTCGATGACCGGGCCTGGGCGCGGCGAGCGATGCCGTCGCCCACGGCACGCGCCAGCGCCGGGGTGTGGCGGCTAAGCCAGGCGGTCAGCGCCGCCTTGGGGGTGTCGGTAATTTCAAATTCGCGCCGCGCGATGCCGCGCAGCAGGACGGGCACCGACACATCCAGCGTGCTGCTGCCGGCGAAGTCCTTCATGGCGGCGGAGACGGGGTGCATGGCGCGGCGCTCCTGCTCGACCATGGGCGTCATGATCTCGCCCGGGCAGCACAGGCTGACGGCTATGCCCTGCAGCTTCAGTTCGTAGCGCAGCGCCTCGGCCAGGCCGCGCACGCCGAACTTGGACGCGCAGTAGGCGGTGTAGCCGAAGTTGCCGGTCAGCCCCGCCAGCGAGGCGATGAAGGCGATCTGGCTGCCCGGCTGCATGTGCGGCAGCACGGCGGCGGCGACGTTCCGCGAGCCTTTCAGGTTGATGTCGATCACGCGCTCGAAGTCGGCGGCGGGTGTGTCCACCAGCGGCCCGTTGTGCAGCACGCCGGCGCTGTGGATGGCCAGATCGGGTGCGCCCAGCTCCTGCACGGCCTGCGCCACGGCAGCCTGGATGGCCTCGGGCTGCGCCACGTCGGCGCGGTAGCAGGCAAAGCGCTGCCCCGGGCTTGGGGCGGCGGCGCGCAGCTCGGCCAGCACGTCCTCGGCGGCGGAGCGATTGAAGAGGGCGATGCTGGCGCCTTCCAACGCCAGGCGCCGCGCCATGTCGCGGCCGATGCCGCTGCTGGCGCCGGTGATGAAGACGGTGCGCGGCGCGCCGTGCTTCCAGGGGTAGCTCATCGCCAGTCCTCGCGCAGCATGGCGGCGCCCTTTTCGCCCACCATGTAGCTGGGCGCGGTGGTGTTGCCGCCGGGAATCGTGGGGAAGATCGAGCTGTCGATCACGCGCAGGCCTAGCAGACCGTGCACGCGCAGACGGGCATCGACCACGCTGTCCGCGGCATCGGGCCCCATGCGGCAGGTGCTGGTGGGGTGGTAGTTGGTGCCGGCCACCTGGCGGCAGTAGGCGGCGTAGTCGTCGTCCGTCTGGCAGTGGGCCGTGCGCAGGTCGGCTTTCACGCGGGCTTTCATCGTGGGTGTGTCGTAGACCTGCAGCACCTGGCGCACGCCCTTGACCATGGTGGCCATGTCGTCGGGGTGCGAAAAATAGCGGAAGTCGATTGCCGGGTCGTCCTGCCAGCGTGGGCTGGCGATGGCAATCTGCCCGCGGCTCTTGGGGTGCAGCAGCAGCACGTGGGTGGACATGCCGTGGCGTGCGTACATCTTGCGGCCGTGATCCATGGCCAGCACGACGACGAATTCGTACTGCATCTCCGGCACGGGCGAATCGGGGCCCAGCCGCATGAAGCCGGTGACTTCGGCAAAGTTGGTGGTGCACATGCCGCGCCGTTCTTGCCGCCAGCGGCGCATGGCCTGCCAGAAGCTGCGCGCCCCGGTGGGCGAGATGCCGACGAGATGGGGGTCGCCCGGAATGTGGTGGCCCAGGATCACGTCCAGGTGGTCTTGCAGGTGCTGGCCCACGGCCGGCAGGTGGGCCACGAGCGGGATGCCCAGGCGCTGCAACAGCGCGCCGTCGCCCACGCCCGACAGTTGCAGCAGTTTGGCCGACAGCAGGCCGCCGCTGCTCACAATCACCTCCTTGCGCGCGCGGATCTGGCGCTTTTGCCCTGCCTGCGCAACTTCCACGCTCACGGCACGTTGGCCCTCGAACAGGACGCGCGTGACCTGCGCCTCGCATTGCAACGTCAGGTTGGGTCTGCTCCCCAGGTGCGGCAGGATGTAGGCTTGGCCGGCGTGGTGGCGCTCGCCGTTTTTCATCATCACCTGCGTGGGGCGAAAGCCGTCTTGCGCCGCGCCGTTCAGGTCGGGGTTGAGCGGCCAGCCCAGCTCGCGAAACGCCTGGTTCAGCGTGCCGTGCCAGGGGTTGTCGGTGCGCAGTTCTTCCACCCACACGGGGCCGCTGTTGCCGTGCCAGGGGTCGTCGGGGGCGTTGAAGGTTTGGTTGTTCTCGCTTTTCTTGAAGTAGGGCAGCACATCGCTCCAGCCCCAGCCGGGGTTGCCTGCAGCGGCCCAGCCGTCGTAATCGAGCGGGTTGCCGCGCATATACATCAGCATGTTGAGCGACGTGCCCCCGCCCAGGCCCCGGCCCAGCGGGTTGTACGACACGCGACCGTTGAGCCCCGGGTCGGGCCGGCTGTTGAAGCCCCAGTTGTAGGCGCTGGCCTTGGTGCCGTAGGCCAGCGCCGCCAGCGCTGCATTGCTGCCCAAAAGCCCCTTGCGCTGGCCCGGCCCGGCTTCGAGCAGCAGCACGCTGTGGCGCGGGTCTTCGGACAGGCGCGAGGCCACGGCGCAGCCGGCCGGGCCGGCGCCGATGACGATGAAGTCCGCTTCGTTGATTGCTTCTGAATTCATAGCTGCTGGCGCTTGGTGGTAGGGCGCTGGAAGCGTTTATTTGAATCAGCGGCCCGTGATGTGCCGCGCCGCCGCCCGGGCGGTGAGGATGCAGCCGGGCAAGAAGGTGCCTTCCAGCGAGCGCTTGCCGCTGGTGCCGCCGCCGCCAAAGCCGGCCGCCTCGCCGACGCAGTACAGGCCGTCGACCGGCTGACCCTGGCCATCCAGCACGCGGCTTTGCAGGTCGGTTTGCAGCCCGCCCAGGCTCTTGCGCGTGATCAGCTGGGTCTGGATGGCGATGAAGGGGCCCGCGCCCGGTTTTGTCAGCGGCGCGGGCTTGCAGGTGCGCAGGCTGTCGGGTTTCCATTGCCGTGCCTGCAGGATGCGGCGCACCTGGGCGTCGTCTTCGGGTCTGCCGTTGCCCTGGAAGTGTGCGTCAAAGGCGTCGGCGGTGGCCTGCAGCACCTCGGGGCGGATGTCGAGCGAGGCGGTGAGCGCATTCATTTTTTGCGCCAGCTCGGCCAGGGTGGGGGCGACGATGAAATGCGGGCTCTGGCGCGCCATCTGGTCCACCAGGCGGTGGTTGCCCAGGAGGGTCTCTTTGACAAAGCGCAGGAACTGCCGGTCGCGGATGCGCGGGTTGTGCTCGGCGCCGGAGATGGCGAATTCCTTGAGCGCGATGCGGCGGTTGAGCAATTGCCAGGTCCAGGGCTTTTCCTGCGCGGCCACCTGCTGGCACAACCAGTGAGTGTCGAAGCCCGTCACCAGCGGCTCGGGGCCGATGCGCTCGCCCCGGTGGTTCAGCCACAGGGCCGACTTGCACGGGATGAGCGACAGGCCGTGGCCCGGAAAGTGCGGGAAGGGGTGGGGAATGCCGGCGGCGTAGTTCCACATCTCGCCGGCGTGGGTGATCCGCGCGCCCAGGTGATCGGCGGCCCAGTGGTGCATGCGGCCGTCGGCAAAGGGATGCGCGCCGTTGAGCATGGTCTTGGGCAAGGGCCGGTCAGTGGGCCAGTTGCGCCGTGCCTCCTCGTGGCTGCCGTTGAGGCCGCCCATGGCCAGCACGACCACGGGGGCGGCCAGGCGCACTTCGCGCCCCGTGGTTTCATCCATTGCCACGGCGCCCGAGAGCTTGCCGCCCGCGTGTTCCAGCGCCATGACGCGATGGCCGTGCAGCACCGTCAGCCGCCCGCCCTGGCCGGCGGCGCGCAGCTGCTCGGCCAGGCGCAGCGTCATGAAGCGCGAGGTGCCCCAGACGATGTGGTAGCGCGCCACGCTGTTGCCGTCGCTCTGCATGCCGCGCTCGACCAGGTTGACGGCCGGCATGAACTTGATGCCCTCGCCCAGTAGCCAGTCGTACACCTGCGCGCGCGACTGCTCGACGTAGTAGCGCGCCCAGGCCAGGGGCCAGTGTTCATCGGGGGCCAGTTCGCCAAAGCGGATCCAGTCGGCCAGCGCGCGCTCGGGCGTGTCGGGGATCTTCATCTTGGCCTGCAGCGGCGTGCCCACCAGCGCCATGCCGCCAAAGGCCCACAGGGCCAGTCCGCCAAAACGCTCGGGTGTGTCACGGTCCACCAGCGTGACGCTGCGGCCCGCGCGCAGCAACTCCAACGCGGTGACGATGCCCGCCAGCCCGCCGCCGATGACCAGGGTGTCGCTTGCCTTGACTGTCATGTCCAGTGGCCTCCTGGGCCGTAAAGATAGCCGCCTGCACGCGACTTCGATTGACTTTAGAGGCCAGCGATATTGATCATTGCGGCCAGCCTGGACGTCTGGCGGCACAATCCGTCCCCATGGATTCCTTGACGCAAGTGGTGCTGGGCGCGGCCGTCAGCGTGGCGGTGATGCGTCGGCGCAGTGCGGTGTGGAAGGCCGCGCTGTGGGGTGGCGTGGCTGGCACGCTGCCCGATCTGGACGTGCTGATCTCGCACGGCGATCCCATCCTGAACATGGTGCTGCACCGGGCCGAAAGCCATGCGCTGTTCTGGCTCACACTGTTTTCATTCCCCTTTGCCTGGCTGGTCGCGCGCGTGCAGCGCGATGCGGTGCAACTGCGCTGGTGGTGGCTGGCGATGTGGCTGGCGCTCATCACGCATCCGCTGCTGGACGCGTTCACCGTGTACGGCACGCAGCTGCTGCTGCCGTTCAGCAACTACCCGGTGGCGCTGGGCAGTGTGTTCATCATCGACCCGGCCGTGACGCTGCCGTGGTTGATCGGCCTGCTGCTGGCGCTGGCGCGCCGGGGCGACGCGCGCGGGCAGCGCGCCAACCTCTGGGGGCTGGCCGTGGGCACGACGGTGCTGCTGTCCGGTGTGGGCCTGCAGGCGCGGGTGGATGGGCTGGCGCGCGCCAGCCTGGCGCGGCAGGGCGTGGTGCCCGAGCGCCTGCTGGTCACGCCGGCGCCGCTGTCGATGCTGCTGTGGCGCGTGGTGGCGGTGCAGGGCGGGGCGTACTACGAGGGCTTTCACGGCCTGCTGGACGCGCCGGGCCCGATGCGCTTTGACCGCCACGACCGTGGCACGCGCCTTGAATCGGCGCTGGCCGGCATCGACGGCGCGCGGCGCATCCGCCGCTTCAGCCACGGCTTCTACAAGCTGCATGAGAACGGGGTCGGCCAGTTGGTGATCACCGACCTGCGCATGGGGCAGGAGCCGCGCTACAGCTTTGCCTTTGCCGTGGCTGCGCGGGGCTCACCGTTCCAGCCGCTGCCGGTGGCGCAGTCCGTGGGCGGGATGGCGCCGATCGGGCCGGCCCTGGCCTGGCTGGGGCAGCGCATTCGCGGTGAAGACGTGAGCGCGCCACGCTGAGGACGCCGCCATGACCCTGCAGGCCACCGTCTCCATGAGCTGGGTGAACACCGTGCTGAACGCGGCGGCGCGCCAGGGCGTGGCGCGCGAGGCGCTGCTGGCGCAGGCCGGCATCGCGCCCGAAGAGCTGCGGCAGGAGCGTTGGCCGATCGACCACATCACCCGCCTGTGGCGCGCGGCGGTGCGCGCCACGCAGGACGCCGGTTTTGGCCTGAAGGCCGGCAGCCAGGTGGGGCCGGCCAACTTCAACGTGGTGGGCGAGCTGCTGCAGACCAGCGCCACCCTTCGCGAGGCGATCGCGGCGGTGCAGAGGTACCAGCGCCTGATCAGCGACGGCGGGCGTTTTCAGATGGTGGCGGGGGCGCAGGCCAGCTGGCTCATCTATCACCCGCGTCAGGGCACGCTGGCCTTCAGCCCGCACCAGGTGGAGGCGGTGCTGGCGGCGGTGCTGAGTTTCATTGGCGGTGCCATGGGCGCCGTGGTGCGACCGCTGCGGGTGCAGTTCAGCCAGTCGCGCGTGGGGCTGCTGGCGGGCTATCGCGAGGTGTTTGCCTGCCCGGTGGCGTTCGAGCAGGCCTTCAGCGGCCTGCTGCTGGACAACGCGCTGCTGGACGCCCCCTTGCTGCGGGCCGACCAGCGGCGCGCGCGCGAACACCAGCGCGCCGCCGCCGCGCGCATGGCCGAGCTGACGCAGGGCGGGGCGCTGGCGCAGGAGCTGCGCGCCTGGATGGTCGCCACGCTGGCCAGCCGCGTGCCCACCCGGGCCGAGGCGGCGCAGGCCCTGGGCGTGAGCGAACGCACCCTGGCGCGGCGCATGCAGGCGCAAGGCCTGAGCTTCACCGCCCTGCTGGACGGCGTGCGCCGCGACGCCGCGCTGCAGGCCGTGGCGCACAGCACGCGGGCGCTGGCCGACATCGGCCTGGCACTGGGCTTTGCCGAACCGGCGGTGTTCTGGCGCGCCTTCAGGCGCTGGACCGGCTGCACGCCGCAGGCCTGGCGGGCGCGGAACATGGAGGCCAGCGGCGGCCGGCGTTGACCAGGGCGCGGGCCGCATTCACGATGGCGCTCTGCCGAGGAGTCAACCGGCGCGGGCGCTTGCTGCCATCGGGCTCGGCATGTCGGTGCGGGCGCAGACCACCTGGGCCTCGTCGTCACCGTGGCGCGCCATGTCCTGCGGGTCGGACTGGACCACCACCACTCGGTCGCCCGGCGTCTTGTTGAGCAGCAGGCGGGTGACGTCGGGGCGGGAATAGTGGCCGGCCGGGTCGGCGGCGGCCTTGGCCAGCGAGATCATGCCGAGGTCGATGTCCGCGTAGACCAGGCCTTCCTCGGTTTCCGGCAGCGGGGTGTGCATCAGCTGCCCGTCGGGCGCATAGATGCGGGCGAAGCCGCCGCCCTCCAGCAGCAACTGCTTCTTGGTGTCGTCGGTGCACAGCATCTCGACCATTTCCCTGGACACCGTGGCGCAGGGCGCGATGACGAAGCACTGGCCCTCGACGGCGTAGATCTGGCTGGCGGCGTTGTTCACCTCGGCGCCGAGGGCGTGGGCGCCGCCGCGATAGACCGAGAAGCTGGGCCAGGCCGCGATGTGGATCTGCTCGTTCTGGGCGTACATCGCGTACTTGGACAGCGGCTGCAGGTGTTCCCAGCAGCACAGCGCGCCCATCCGACCCTGCGGCGTGTTCCACACCGTCAGGTCGCTGCCATCGCCTTCGCCGAACACCGTGCGCTCGACGTGGGTGGGCTTGAGCTTGCGCCGCTGGGCGATGGTTTCGCCGTCGGGGCCGATGATCCACTGGCCCATGTACAGGCTGCCGCCGGCCTTCTCGGAGTGGCCCATGACCACCGTCATCCGGTGCTTGCGTGCCGCGGCGCTCAGGCGTGCCGCCTCGGGGCTGCCGTAGACGAGCGAATTGTCGTGGTAGCGCTGGATGAACTGCATGCCCCAGGCCGGCGAATCCAGCCAGATGAACCACGGGTAGCCCGGCAGCCAGGTTTCCGGAAACGCGATCAGTTGCGCGCCGTGCTTGGCCGCTTCTTCGATCAGACCGATCGCCTTGTCGATCGAGGCGTCGAGGTTGAGAAACACCGGTGCGGCCTGGACGGCGGCGGCGCGGAACTTGGGATGGGTGGTTGCCATGGTTTGTCTCCTGTATCGGTGGGGGTGATGACGCCGTTCATCGTAGGCATCAGGGGTCGCCGGCGCTTGATCCTGAATGGCGCAGGTCTTGATCCGGTGTTGCACCGCTTGTCGAAACGGATGCTGCTGCTTATCCTGCGCGCATGTCCCGCGACGCATCCACGGCCGACGTCGAGCCGCGCCATCGACTGGCGTACTGGACCGACATGGTCTGCGATACCTATGTCCAGCTGGAGTGCATTCCGCTGGGCAAGGCGCGCGTGATCGAGGGCGAGATTTCGGCGCGGCGTCTGGCCACGCTGGATTTCACGCGCGTCAACGCCACCGCGCAGCGCGTGTGCCGCACGCCGGCCAAGATCGCGCGCGCGAGCGAGGACTACTTCCTGGTCAGCATCCAGTCGGCGGGCGAGGGTTTCGTGATCCAGGATGGACGCACCGCGCGCCTCGGTCCGGGCGATTTCGCGTTGTACGACAGCACGCGGCCCTACGAACTGCGCTTCGACGGCGCCTTCCAGCAATATGTGCTGATGCTGCCGGGGGCGACGCTGCGCAGTGCCTTGCGGGATACCGAACGGCTCACGGCCAGTACCGTGAAGGGCGATCGCGGCGCGGGGCATCTGATGATCGGCATGATCCGCACGCTGGCGGCCGAGATCGGCAGCCTGGCGCCGGAATCGGCGGTCGCCGTGGCCGACAGCGTGACCCAGATCCTGGTGGCGGGCCTGTCGACGCTGCCCGCCGCGCAGCGCGAGCCGGTGTCGCAGCTGACGGCCTACCACCGCGCCGCCATCCGCGCCCTGATCGACGAGCATTGGCGCGACCCGGACTTTGGCGTGGCCGACGTCGCGCAGCGGCTGCGCCTGTCTCCCAGCACGCTGCATCGCGCCTGGCGCGGCGAAGCCATGTCGATTGCCGATTGCCTCTGGGCGCGCCGACTCGATGGCGCGCGGCGCGATCTGTGCGATCCGACCTTGAGCGCACGCAGCGTCAGCGAGATCGCGTATGGCAGCGGGTTCAACGATGCAGCGCACTTCAGCCGGGCCTTTCGCGCCCGTTTTGCCTGCTCGCCACGCGATCTGCGCGAGTCTGTCATGGCCAGTGCACGCCGGAGCACTGACTGAGCTTCGCGGCGCGCTGTCGATCGGCGGCGCGCGAGGCACGCGCGCCGGTCAGATATGCAAGGCCTGCCCCAGCGCGCGCAGCGCCGCCTCCTGCACGGCCTCGCCCAGCGTGGGGTGGGCGTGGATGGTGTGGCCCACGTCTTCCAGGCGCGCGCCCATCTCTATGGACTGGCCGAAGGCGGCGGCGAGCTCGGACACGCCCCGGCCCACGGCCTGCCAGCCGAGGATCAGGTGGTTGTCCTGGCGTGCCACCACGCGCACGAAGCCGCCGGCGGCCTCCAGCGTCATGGCGCGGCCGTTGGCGGCGAAGGGGAAGGCGGCGTCTATGCAGTCAATGCCGGCGGCGCGCGCCTCGCCCGGGGTCTTGCCGACCACCACCACCTCGGGGTCGGTGAAGCAGACGGCGGGAATCGCCATGGGTTCGAAGCGCCGGTTCTTGCCCGCGATCTGCTCGGCCACGCATTCGCCCTGGGCCATGGCGCGGTGCGCCAGCATGGGCTCGCCCGTCACGTCGCCGATGGCCCAGACGTTGCGCATCGAGGTGCGGCAATGCGCGTCTATGGCCACATGGCGCCCGGCCATGTCCAGCTGCAGCGATTCCAGGCCAAAGCCCGTGGTGTGCGGCCTGCGGCCCACGGCGACGAGCACGCGGTCGGCCGGCAGCGCGAACTCCTCGGCGCGCGCGTCGTTGCGCACATGCACGCCGTGCTCGGCGTCCCAGCCCTGCACGCTGCAGCCCAGGTGCAGCACGATGCCGCTCTTTTGCAGCGCCTGCAGCACGGGCTGGGTCAGCTCCTCGTCGTAGGTCGGCAGCACGCGCTGCAGGGCTTCGACCACGGTCACCTCCACGCCCAGCTTGCGGTAGGCCATGCCCAGTTCCAGGCCGATGTAGCCGGCGCCGACCACGACCAGGCGCTTAGGGATGGCGTCGGGCGAGAGCGCGTCGGTGGACGACCAGATGGCGCCGCCAAACGGCATGCTGGGCAGCTCCACGGGCGTGGAGCCGGTGGCCAGCAGCAGGTGCTCGCAGCGCACGCGCAGCGGCTCGCCCTCGGGCGGCTTGACGATGACGGTCTTGCCGTCCTCGATCTCGGCCCAGCCCTTGTGCACCTGCACGCCGGCCTTGCGCAGCAGCGCGCCGACGCCACCGGTCAGGCGCGTGACGATGCCGTCCTTCCAGCGCACGGTCTGGGCGATGTCGATCTGCGGGTCGGACACGCGTATGCCCAGCTGCGAGCCCGCCGCCTGGTGGCGCGCGCGGTCGAACTCCTCGGCCGCGTGGATCAGCGCCTTGGACGGGATGCAGCCGATGTTCAGGCAGGTGCCGCCCAGGCTCGCGCCCTCGACCAGCATGGTGGGAATGCCCAGCTGACCGGCGCGTATGCCGGCCACATAGCCGCCCGGGCCGCCGCCGATGATGAGCAGCTTGGTTGTCAGTTCTTTCATGTTCAGTTCTCCCGCCTCACTCGACAAACAGCAGCGCCGGGGTTTCCAGCAGGGCACGGATGGCCTGGATGAATTGCGCTGCGTCCATGCCATCGACCACGCGGTGGTCGAACGACGAGGACAGGTTCATCAGCTGGCGCGCCACCACCTGGCCGCCACGCAGCATCGGGCGTTCGACCATGCGGTTCACGCCGACGATGGCCACCTCGGGGTGGTTGATGACCGGCGTGCTGACGAGGCCGCCCAGGGCGCCCAGGCTGGTCAGCGTGATGCTGGAGCCCGAGAGTTCGTCGCGCCCCAGCTTGCCCGTCTTGGCGCCATCGGCCAGGCGCGCGATGCCGGCGGCGCATTGCCACAGGTCCAGGCTTTCGGCATGGCGCAGCACGGGCACCATCAGGCCGGCGTCGGTCTGCGCGGCAATGCCCAGATGCACGCCCTCGTAGCGCGTGACCACGCCCGCGTCGTCGTCAAAGCGGGCGTTGATCTGCGGGAAGTCGCGCAGGGCCAGCACCATGGCGCGCGCCAGGAAGGGCAGCAGCGTGAGCTTGCCGCGCGTCGCGCCGTGGATCTTGTTGAGCTGCTGGCGCAGCTGCTCCAGCTCGGTCACGTCCACCTCTTCGACGTAGCTGAAGTGCGGGATGCGGCGCTTGGCCTCCTGCATCTTCTGCGCGATCTTGCGGCGCAGGCCGATGACGGGGATCTGCTCCTCGCCGTGGCGCTCCACATACTGCGAGCCGCCCACGCCCTGCACCTGGCCACCGCCGGCGGCAAAGGCGTCCAGGTCATGGTGCTCGATGCGCCCGGCCGGGCCGCTGCCGTGCACGCGGCGCAGGTCGATGCCCATGTCCAGCGCACGGCGGCGCACGGCGGGCGAGGCCAGCGGGCGTTCGCCCTCCTTGCGCAGCGCGGCGGGGGCGCGGGGTGCGGCGGCGCTGGCGCGCGCGGGCGCCGCCTTGGGGGCCGCCGCCGGTGCAGCGGGCACAGCAGGTGCTGCGGGCGCCGTTGTTGCTACTGAAACAGTAGCTGCTTGCGCTTGACTGGCGGGTGCTGGGGCCGAATTTTCCTTCAAATTCCCCTCGCCCTCGACCTCCAGCCGCACCAGTTCGGCGCCCACGGCCATGACCTGGCCCGGGCTGCCTCCCAGCGACAGCACCTTGCCGTGCATGGGCGATGGCACCTCGACGGTGGCCTTGTCGGTCATCACGTCGGCCAGGTGCTGGTCTTCGGAGATGCTGTCGCCGACCTGCACATGCCAGCTCACCAGTTCCACTTCGGCAATGCCCTCGCCAATGTCGGGCACGCGGATTACGTAAATACCCATGTCATGCCTCCACTGCGCGCTTCAGGGCCTCGGCGACGCGCGCCGGGCCGGGAAAGTAAGCCCATTCCTGGGCGTGCGGGTAGGGGGTGTCCCAGCCCGTCACGCGCTCTATGGGGGCTTCGAGCTGGTAGAAGCAATGCTCCTGCACCAGCGCGGCGAGCTCGGCGCCAAAGCCGCTGGTGCGCGTGGCCTCGTGCACCACGACGCAGCGGCCGGTCTTCTTGACCGACTCGACGATGGTGTCCAGGTCCAGCGGCCAGAGGCTGCGCAGGTCGATGATCTCGGCGTCAATGCCGGCATCGCGCACGGCCGCCTCGCTGACCCAGACCATGGTGCCGTAGGTCAGCACGGTGACGGCCTTGCCGGGGCGGAACACCGCCGCCTTGTCCAGCGGTACGTTGAAATAACCCTCGGGCACGCGGCCCATGTCGTGCTTGGACCAGGGCACGACCGGCTTGTCGTGGTGGCCGTCGAACGGGCCGTTGTACAGGCGCTTGGGCTCCAGGAAGATCACCGGGTCGTCGCACTCCATGGAGGCGATCAGCAGGCCCTTGGCGTCGTAGGGGTTGCTGGGCATCACCGTGCGCAGGCCGCAGACGTGGGTGAAGAAGGCCTCGGGGCTCTGGCTGTGCGTCTGCCCGCCGTAGATGCCGCCGCCACAGGGCATGCGGATCACCATGGGCGCAGTGAAGTCGCCGGCCGAGCGGTGGCGCAGGCGTGCGGCCTCGGACACGATCTGGTCCGTGGCCGGGTAGAAGTAGTCGGCAAACTGGATCTCCACCACCGGCCGCAGGCCGTAGGCCGCCATGCCGATCGCCGTTCCTACGATGCCCGATTCGGAGATCGGCGCGTCAAAGCAGCGCGTCTTGCCGTACTTGGCCTGCAGGCCCTCGGTGACGCGGAACACGCCGCCGAAGTAGCCCACGTCCTCGCCGTAGACGATGACGTTGTCGTCGCGCTGCATCATCACGTCCAGGCCCGAGCGCAGCGCCTGGATCATGGTCATGGGGACGCCGCCCTGGTCTTGGTTCTGTTCTGCCATGGCTTACACCCCCATCTGCTGGCGCTGCCGGCGCAGGTGCTCCGGCATGTCCTTGTACACATCGTCGAACATGGTCGCGGCGCTGGGCACGCGGCCATCGAGCAGGCTGCCGTGGGTCTCGGCCTCCTTCTGCGCGGCGATGACCTCGGCCTCGAGCTCCTTCTGCGCGGCCTCGTGCTGGGCCTCGCTCCATTCGCCGATGGCGATCAGGTGTTTTTTCAGGCGCTCTATCGGGTCGCCCAGCGGGAAGCGCTGCCAGTCGTCGGCGGGGCGGTACTTGCTCGGGTCGTCGGACGTGGAGTGCGGGCCGGCGCGGTAGGTTTCCCACTCGATCAGCGTGGGGCCGCAGTTGCTGCGCGCGCGCTCGGCCGCCCATTGCGAGGCGGCGTAGACGGCCAGAAAGTCATTGCCATCGACGCGCAGCGAGGCAATGCCCACGCCCACGCCGCGCTGGGCAAAGGTCGTGCCCTCGCCGCCGGCAATCGACTGGAAGGTGGAGATGGCCCACTGGTTGTTGACCACGTTGATGATCACCGGCGCGCGGTACACATGGGCGAAGGTGAGCGAGGTGTGGAAGTCGCTCTCGGCCGTGGAGCCGTCGCCTATCCAGGCAGAGGCGATCTTCGTATCGCCCTTGATGGCCGAGGCCATGGCCCAACCCACGGCCTGGGGCACCTGCGTCGCCAGGTTGCCGGAGATAGAGAAGAAGCCGGCGCGCTTGTACGAGTACATCACCGGCAGCTGGCGCCCCTTGATCGGGTCACGCTGGTTGCTCATGAGCTGGCAGATCATCTCGACCATGGAGATGTCGTCGCGCGCGAGCAAAAGCCCCTGCTGGCGGTAGGTGGGAAAGCACATGTCGCCGTCCTGCAGCGCCATGGAGTGCGCCACGGCAATCGCCTCCTCGCCCAGGCACTGCATGTAGAACGACAGCTTCTTCTGGCGCTGCGCGATCAGCATGCGCGCGTCGAAGACACGCGTCTTCATCATCGCCCGCAGCCCGCGGCGCATGCGCTCGGGGTGCATGGCCGGCGCCCAGGGGCCCACGGCCTTGCCGTCGTCGTCAAGCACGCGCACCAGGCTGGTGGCGAGGTCGGCGGTGTCGGCTGGTGCGGTGTCTGTGGGGGGTCTGCGTACGGCGCCAGCGGGGGAGATGCTGAGGTACGAGAAGTCGGTCTTCGCGCCCGGCCGTCCAGTCGGCTCGGGCACGTGCAGCCTGAGGGCTGAGTGCGGTGTCATTCGCGGTCTCCATCTGCACGATCGTGTCGTGCGTTTGCGGTCGGACAGGACAGGGCGCCGGATCACGGAGCACGGTCACTTCTTATGGTGCGCGGTGGCGCAGGCGCGATCGTAGTGCTTGTGGGGCTTGTGCGCCAGCCCCCGCGGCGTGCGTCGGGCGGACGGAAACCCTGTGACCTCAAGCTGGCGATTCGGAGCGAAATCGGGCGCTGAGGCTTGCCTGTTCAGCGGCGGAAGCTATGAAATCAGGAGTTTTCGGTGGGGGTGCCGGCCGCACCGGCGCCCGATGCCGACGGCTGGCCGTGCAGTCGCGCGTACAGCCCGCCCGCGGCCACCAGCTCGGCGTGGGCGCCTTGCTCGACGATGCGGCCGCGCTCCATGACGACGATGCGGTCGGCGTGCTCGATGGTCGACAGCCGGTGCGCGATCACCAGGGTGGTGCGCCCCGCCATGGCGCGCGTGATGGCCTGCTGCACCAGGCGTTCGCTCTCGGTGTCGAGCGCCGAAGTGGCTTCGTCCAGCAGCAGCACGGGCGCGTCCTTGTACAGCGCGCGGGCGATCGCCAGCCGCTGGCGCTGGCCGCCGGACAGCTGGGCGGCGTTGTGGCCCAGCACGGTGTCGATGCCCTCGGGCAGCGCGGCCACGTGGGCCGCCAGGTTGGCGTCCCGCAGGCAGCGCTGCACGCGTTCGCGGTCGACGGCGGCCGCGCCCAGCGCCACGTTGGCGGCGATGCTGTCGTTGAACATGGTCACGTCCTGGCTGACCAGGGCGAACTGCGCCCGCAGCGCCGCCAGCGGCCAGCCGGCGATGTCGCCGCCGTCCAGCAGCACCTGCCCCGACGTGGGCTGCACGAAGCGCGGCAGCAGGTTGATCAGCGTGGTCTTGCCCGCGCCCGATGGCCCCACCAGGGCCACCATCTCGCCCGCCCGCACGTGCAGGCTGAGCTGCCGCAGCACCGGCTCGCTGTCGTCGCCGTAGCTGACGCTGACTTGCCGCAGCGCCAGCTCGCCACGGGCGCGCGGTACGGGCTGGTCGGCGGCGGCCGCGGGGCCGGCCTCGGGCGCCACCTGGGCCATCAGATCGAGCCCGCGCTCCAGCGCCGCCAGCCCGCGCGTGACCGGGCCCACCACGTCGGTCAGGCGGCGCAGCGGCTGGATCAGCATCAGCATGGCGCCGATGAAGGACACGAAGCCGCCCACCGTGATGCGCTGCCCCGCGCCACTCTGGCCCTGGTGCAGCGCGATGCCGATCACCACCGACAGCGCCACGGCGGCCGCCATCTGTGCCAGCGGCATGGCCGCCGCCGACGCGCTGGTGGCCTTGATCGACAACCCGCGCAGCTGGCGCGACAGCGTGTCGAAGCGGCCGGCCTGCTGGCCCTGCGCGCCGTGCAGGCGCACCATGCGGTGGGCCAGCACGTTTTCCTCCACCACGTAGGCCAGCTCGTCGGTGGTGGTCTGTGACAGCCGGGTGTAGCGGTACAGCCGGCGTGACATGGTCTTCATGATCAGCGCCACGATCGGCACCAGCACCAGCACGATCAGCGTCAGCGACCAGTTCAGATACAGCAGGTAGGCCATCAGCGCCACCACCGAGAAGCTGTCGCGCGCCAGGTTCAGCAGCGCCTGCACCAGCAGCGTGGTGCCGGTCTGCACCTCGTAGACCAGGGTGTTGGCCAGCTGGCTGGCGTTCTGGCGCGCGAACAGCGACAGCTCCGCCGCCAGCAGGCGGTCGAACAGCTGCCGGCGCAGCTTGACCATGCCCTCGTTGGCGATGCGCGCCAGCGCGTACTGGCTGGCGAAGTGCGCAAAGCCGCGCAGCGCGAACAACCCGACGATGGCCAGCGGCACCACCCAGATCGGCAGGCTGCCCTGGGTGAAGCCCTCGTCCAGCAGCGGCTTGAGCAGCGCCGGCACCGAGGCTTCGGTGAGCGCGCTGATCAGGCTGCCCAGCACCGCGATCACCCAGCCCAGGCGGTATTCGCGGAAGTAGGTCCACAACCGGGCCAGCCGGGCACCGATCGGCTGCTGCGCCGAAGGCGATGCGGGGGGTGGGACGGTGCGGCGTGGAGCGGTCATGGGTGGCGTGGCGAGGCTGCGTGGATTCTACGGAGCGCCTCGGGCCGCGCCGCGATGGCGGCGCGGCCGGCGAAAATCCGGGAACTTCCGTCGCGCCCGGCGCACGAATTCACACTCTGAAACGGCATGCCGTCCCGGCTTGTTACCATTGCCAGGCTCTGGCGACCTGCTGGCGTGGTGCACGTTGGCGCAGCGGTTTCGCCACGATCTTTTTGATATGACCTTTCAGCTTCCCGACCGCAGTTCCCCCATCCGTTGGCGGCGTCGCGCCGTTGTCGCCGCGCTGGCGGCCGCGCCCCTGGCTTCCGCCCTGGCGCAGTTTCGCGTCGAGGTGTCGGGCGTCGGCCTGACGCAGTTGCCCATCGCCCTGGTGCCGTTTCGCGGCGAAGAGGGCGCGCCGCAGAAGATCAGCGCCATCGTGCGCGCCGATCTGGAGCGCAGCGGCCAGTTCCGCGCCGTCGACGCGGCTGGCCAGGCCATGGACGAGACCACCCGGCCTGACATGTCGGTGTGGCGCCAGCGCGCCGCCGACGCGCTGGCTGGCGGCAGCGTCACGCGCCTGGCGGACGGCCGCTGGGACGTGCGCTTTCGCCTGTGGGACGTGGTGCGCGGGCAGGACCTGGGCGGCCTGGGCTACGTCGTGCCGCAGGCCGACCTGCGGCTGGCGGCGCACAAGATCGCCGACTACATCTACGAAAAGCTGACGGGCGAGAAAGGCGTGTTCTCCACCCGCCTGGCCTACGTCACCAAGGCCGGCAACCGCTACACCCTGTGGGTCGCTGACTCCGACGGCGAGAACGCGCAGGCCGCGCTGGGCAGCCCCGAGCCCATCATCTCGCCGGTCTGGTCGCCCGATGGCACGCAGCTGGCCTATGTGTCGTTCGAATCGCGCAAGCCGGTCATCTACGTGCATGACGTGGCCAGCGGTCGCCGGCGCCTGCTGGCCAACTTCAAGGGCTCCAACAGCGCGCCGGCCTGGTCGCCCGATGGGCGCAGCCTGGCGGTCACGCTATCGCGCGACGGCGGCTCGCAGCTGTACCTGATCAGTGCCAGCGGCGGCGAACCCCGGCGCCTGACGCAGTCGCAGAGCATCGACACCGAGCCCGCCTTTTCGCCCGACGGCGCCAGCATCTACTTCGTCAGCGACCGCGGTGGCGCGCCGCAGATCTACCGCATGCCGGTGGGCGGTGGTGCCGCGCAGCGCGTCACCTTCAACGGCAGCTACAACGTCTCGCCGGCCGTCAGTCCGGACGGCCGCTACCTGGCCTACGTGTCGCGCACGGGCGGCTACAAGCTGCACGTGATGGAGCTGGCCAGCGGCAACACCGCCGCCGTCACCGACACGGCCGAGGACGAAAGTCCCAGCTTCGCGCCCAACAGCCGCCTGATCGTCTATGCCACGCGCCAGGGCGGGCGCGAAGCCCTGATGACCACCACGCTGGACGGCAAGATCAAGGCGCGCCTGGCGGGCCAGGGTGGCGACATCCGCGAGCCGGCCTGGGGGCCCTCGCAGAGATGACGCGCCGGGGCCGGCGCGGGTCTGGGGATCGATTTTTCTTGTTCAGTTCAGGAGTGCATTCATGTTCAAGCGTTATCTGATGGTGGCCGCCCTGGCGGTCGTGTTGGCCGGCTGCGGCTCCAACGTCAAGCTGGATCCGCCGATCGAGGGCAGCGGCACCGCCGGTGCCAGCGCGACCGGGCAGGGGGCCGCCGGCCAGGGCGCGGGCCAGAGCACGGTCACGCAGGTGCAGGCCGGTGCGGCCGGCGCCGACGCGGCCGGCCCCGCCGGTGTCGGCCGGGTGATCTACTTCGACTTCGACAGCTTCGTGGTCAAGCCCGAATACCAGCCGCTGGTCGACCAGCACGCGCGCTTCCTTCAGGCCAACCGCGGCCGCGGCGTGGCGCTCGAGGGCCATACCGACGAGCGCGGCAGCCGCGAATACAACCTGGCCCTGGGCCAGAAGCGCGCCGAGGCCGTGCGCCGCGCCCTGACCCTGGTCGGCGCCAGCGACGCCCAGGTCGAGGCCGTCAGCTTCGGCGAGGAAAAGCCGGCGGTGGCCGGTTCCTCCGAAGACGCCTACGCGAAGAACCGTCGTGTCGAGATCCGCTACCGCTGAGCGCGCCGTGAACGGATTGCGGATGCCGTCGCCGCGGGTCCTCGTTCTGGCCCTGGCCTGCCTGACCGGGCAGGCCGCGCAGGCCCAGTTGTTCGGTGACGACCAGGCGCGCCAGGCCATCCTGGATCTGCGCCAGCGCTTCGATCAGGCGGTGGCGGCGCAAAACCGCCTGGTGGACGAAAACACCCAGCAGCGCCGCGGTCTGCTGGACTTGCAGCAGCAGATCGAGTCGCTGCGTGGCGAGCTGGCGCGCTCGCGCGGCCAGGAAGAGCAGCTGGCGCGCGACGTGGCAGAGCTGCAGAAAGCCCTGGCGTCACAGCAGCAGGCGCTGGACGAGCGCCTGCGCAAGCTGGAGCAGGACGCGGCCGCGCGCGCCCCCGACGCCAGCGCCGGCGGCGCCGTGCCACCGGTGGCCAGCGACGCCGCTGCCGCCACCGAGAAGCAGGACTACGACGCCGCGCTGGCGGTGTTTCGCGCCGGCGACTTCAAGGCCGCGCAGACCGGCTTCGCCGGCTTCATCAAGCGCTACCCGCGCAGCACGCTGGCGCCGTCAGCGCTGTTCTGGCTGGGCAACGCCCAGTACGCCACGCGCGACTACAAGGAGGCGATCACCAACTTCCGCTCGCTGCTCACGGCCTCGCCCAACCACGCCCGTGCCCCGGAGGCCATGCTGGCGATC
>Ga0208938_1000667_pt1 | contig 23697 bp, 17 predicted proteins | sample AD_UKC125_MetaG_FD_184434 | JGI IMG/M metagenome (GOLD analysis project Ga0208938, IMG submission 184434) | Active sludge microbial communities of municipal wastewater-treating anaerobic digesters from USA - AD_UKC125_MetaG (SPAdes) (version 2) | ecosystem: Engineered > Bioreactor > Anaerobic >...
AAGCAAGTATAAGGAGTATAGGACATTGCAATTGAGGTATGGATGGAACAGTAGCGACCCTAACGGTTGGCAAAGCATGTATCTTTATCCCCAATACGGTATTGGGTGGTATAGTGGGTCTATTGGCGATCCCGAGATAGTAGGAAGGCCAAGCGCAGTATATGGATTTATTTCTTTTCCTCTTTCTTATGATCCCAGACATTACCCTTTCATTGAGGCGTCAATGGGTGTTGGCTACAATTTTAAACCGTATCACAAAGAGCATAATTATCAAAATGATGCTATCGGTTCAAAAATCACCGGTTATCTTAATTTAAAATTAGCTGCAAATTATAGATTAAACCGCGAGTTGGACTTAATCTATGGTTTTGATATCATTCATTTCAGCAATGGCAGAATCTATAAGCCCAATGCCGGATTAAATATGCTCGGCATAAATGTAGGTCTAAGATACAATTTTAATACGATGCAAAAAGAGGTTGACAACTCATGTCACCCCAAGGTGGTTCTCGATGCAAGGCCCCAGCATAGTATATTCAGGCCAAAAGAATCGATCAAACGCGGCGAATTTCTTCTATACAGTGCTTTTGGTTTAGTTCAAAACGATATGGACAATAGCAAACACTACGGCACATTCTCAACTTGCATTGAATACAGATACCTTATCAATACCTGTAGTGGCGTAACTGCCGGTTTCGATTTCTTTTATGACTCGAGCCTGAAACCTTTCTATCCGGATGAGAGTTACGACTTGTACGGTGTACATATTGGCTACGATTTTTTATTTTGGAAATTTGGTGCAAGGCTGCAAGGAGGGACTTATTTGACTCAAAAAGGACGTAATTTCAAAGGGCATTTTTTCTTTCGACCTGCCCTGCAGTACAACATTGGGAGTAAGTTTTATGCTCAAATTGGTCTGAAAACTCACAAGTTTAAAGCCGATTGGGTTGAGTGGGGGATTGGGGTAAAATTCCCGTGCTGACAAAAGATTATCAACATCGCCGTTTTTTTTATCGGGGCCCAAATTTTAGGTTATTTTCGATGGAAAACTGTTTTGTCAACCAAGGATTGTATCATACTTTCTCCGGCATATTAATGAAACCCCGAATTTCTAGTAGCTTTCAAATCCTACTGGTACGATTAAAAGATTTAATGAGATGCCCATAGCTTATTCTTAATCAATTTTTTTCACGATGGGAGTAAACTTTATGGTATTGTCTCTTGTTACAATGTGTTCGGATTAACAAGTTAATACGTTCTTTTCATACAACGTTTTATTAAGTTGTCATATTGTATTCACGAAACTGTACAAAATTGAAATTCATTACTTTTTCACCGGTAGCTAACCTGCGGACATTCCTTTTTGTGGTTGATGCTATGCATTTTATCTGATCGCGTTGAAGTTTATGAATGAGTGTATAGCAAAAAGTCATTTCACCCATAATATGAACGACAACATCATTTTTTTCTGTAATGGCTTTTATTTTGTTCAGATATTCGTCGGCCAATTTTTCAATTTCATGTGAATCGGCTTCAGGTGGCACTTCAGGAAAAGGTATATCTACTACTTCACTGTATAGAGCAATAGCTTGTTTTTTTTGAGAATTATCCCACTCATCGAAAGGATGGTTGCTTAAATTAATGAGCATCGATTTAATATATTAAGGATTATTATTGACGTAATCATGTGCACCGAAGCGCCTTAAAATCAGTTTGTTGTTTTTATAAATACAGCTTACTCTTATTTCTTGTGTGATTCTAAAATGTCCAATAGGTTCTCCATTTTCTTTTTTATTAGCGTAGTTTTCGTATTGTAGTCCTCCGTCTTTTTTTAGAATAGAAATATCGTTGTTATTTTGTAGTAGAAGAAATGAGACTTTGGCCAATGTTTCTTGAAGTTTTACCACATCTCTTTTATTGTCCTTGAAATCTTTTTTGAAAGATTCAGAATATATTATATTTTCAAAGTGAGCCAATTCGGTAGACAATATTTCGTCTTTATACAGATCCCAAACCAACTGTCCAATAGGGGATAAAGTGGCAAATTCACCATCTTCTTCCAGATAAATGGGAGGTATATTTGAGAGCATATTTATTGGACAAATATCATTAGCAGCATACAAATATTCTGTACTATATTCTCTCACATTTTCCTTTTTTAATTTAATAGGTAATTTAGGAATTTCAATAATTTCTTTTCCTGTTTCAAAAACATACACTATTTTATCAGCATAAAACATGCCTGCAATATTCATATATCCTTGCAAACTTTTGAACCCCCCGGTCAAATTAAAAATAACTTCATATTTATTTTCTTTGTATTTAGGAATAAGATCATAACACCATTTAAAAAGATTTTTAATTCCCTTATTAAATTCCTGAGAGTTTTTTGTGTTGAGTCTGTCAATTTTTTGAATATAGGCGTTATTGATTCCGATTTCAGCTAAAATTTTTTGAAGATGAATTGCTGCAAGTTCTCCAATATAGGTGTCGGTATGTAAAAGAAAATGAATATCCTCTTTATTAATAGTATTATAGCAATCGTAATATTTTAAAATGCCATTAAGTTCTGCACTTGCTTTTTCGAGATCCTTGATATCATAATAATCTGTTTCTTGAATTTTTTTGTAAATTTCCAAATGTCTTTCATTATTAAAAATTTCTTCTTCCGAAAAATTAGAAATTAAGTTAATTTCATGCCTTTCCTCGACCGGGAATTTATTGGTGATGAGGCTGCTTCCTACAGTACTAATTATGACCTTCCTCATAATTCTTTTTCTTTTAATAGTTCCATTTTTATCCAACCTAAGGGGGCATAAGTTTTTAAATCAATTACTCGTGTAAGAGGGAATTCATCGGCTTCCAAATCAAAATCTTCCCACCGTTTGTTTTTTTTATTATATATTTTACCAAAACCATTATTTCTTAAAAAGTTGACAAATAATTTTTTATCTTCCGTTTCATCTGCATTATATAAAGCCAATCCGATGGAATTAAAATAATATCCTTTCCCGCATCCTAATCTTAAATAACAGATGGTTTCGTTAGCCTGATTAATATCTTCGTCTATTTTTTCATAAAATGAAAATAAGCTTTCGTATAAATCGTCATTTAATTTATCGTTTTCTATTCCACAATTTTCAAAAATTTCCCATTCTCTATCATTCGAATTCCGGCTATAAGTATTTATTTCTTTGCATATTTCAGACCATTTCAATACTTTGTTTTTATTTATTTTTATTGAACTCATTGTTGAGGTAACCTTCTGATTTTCTTTTATGGCTTCCCATGTTTGAGGAATGGTAAATTTTCCTTCTTTTAAGTGCAAACGTTTCGTATCAATAGCTTTTACGCTATTGGTAGAAAACATTTCACTATCACTTACAGCTAATTCAAAACTATTGAGTTTTTCATTTAATCTGTTTTCTAAGTTTCTTCTTGTATTTGCTAATTTTTCTTTTTCTTCTTTTGATAATTTACCGGTAAAATTCTTGACATATAATTTTAGATAGTCTTTACACCAAGTATTGTTTTTTTCTAGTAACCAATTGTAAAGCAGCGCTGTTTTTATAGCTCCTTTTAGGGAACTGCCGGGTATGTAGGGAGTGCTTCCTGCTTGTTTTAAAATAGTATATAGATTTTTGTTTCCTTTTGGTTGTGCTGTTGAATCAATTGTTCTTCGGGTAAACGAAGCCAAATCTAAGCGTGCATGATTATAGAAAAAATTTTCCACATCGAAAACATTTCCTGTATTGTCTTTCCCCTCAATAATACCTTCCACATAAGCATTTATCAAATCAGGATATTTTTCTAATGTTTGTTTAATAATTTCATGATTTAAATAAATCAATTTGTTTCCCTTTAATTTATAATCGGAAAAAGGGGATAGTTTTTGCCCATCGCCAATGCAAAGGGGTGTAAGCGTTGTAACGTTTACCTGATATTGTTGAAACATAATTTAATTATTTAAAAAATTAAAATATTCAGAAGGAAGAGGGATAGTAATGTTTCCTCCATATTGCCACGAGTAATTATTATTTTCTGACAGATCTATTATTTGAGAAGAAATTTTATCATTCAATATACTACCTTCTTCAATACCCATTAGCAGATTAAAACGCTGGTCATTTTTGATTCCATACCACATTCCCCCTCGTATTTTTGTTTTGTAATATAGGTATTTGTCTTTTTCAGCTTCTTTTGGGAAAGCCAATGATAAAAGTAACTGTTGATTGGATGGTTGGTTCGGATTCAAACAAAAGTTGTCGATGACTTCCATTTCTTCAATTGCGCCACATCCTGTAGAACGTTCGCCGCCAATGCCATTGATTGCCATTAAATCCAGCGTTTGATAAAAAATGTCTATATCCTCTTTTGAGAGTTGATTATTCAGATCCAATAAAAAATACCAGTTCACTTGGTAGTTGTCCGATCCCATAAGCACAATGTCTGTTTGCGAATACAGGTTGTTTTCGGGTTCGCTGGTATGTATCCTCGCCTTTTGTAAATCCACCTTATCATATAAACTGAATGTTGAGTCATTCTCATCAAATTCTTCTTTTAAAAACACACATTTATCGTCAGGAATTACACATTTTTCGCTAAACCATTCTAACGGTGTTATACCTTTTTCATAAATGCCCTTTGAAATAAATTTTATTTTCTTTACTTTCTTAGGGTCAATATGTTCATTCAAATGCATAAAATTTAATGAAGCAGGCTTTGGTAACAAATAAAGATTTTTATTTGTACTATTTTCTTCCATACAATAAAAAGCGGAAGAAAATCGAATCTCACCTTCTCCAAACAATTGTCTGAAATCATTCAATTTTTCAGGATAAATTTTGGATAATGAAGAAATGAAGGCACCGAATAAAACATCCGAATGAATATACTCTGATGTATTATGCAGAATTGTATTTTTATGATTAGCATATTCTCCTAAATGGAATCGACTACCTGTACGGCATTTAAGAATGATCGCTTTCATTGTTGTAATTTTTAATTATTGGACGATCAATATTGCTGTCAATTTTTACTTTTCCGTATCCACGTGTGCCGCTTCCCCCTATATAATCATCTTCGAGCAATGCAAAAGCTTGTCTGAGTTTATTTAACATTTCCTCTTTGTTGTCCCCATCATATACATCCATGATAATTTCAAAATCAAAAATTGCTCCTGCGGGTACTCTTTCCATTGAACGGGGATGTTCAGCTTTACCACTTTTACGATCAATTGTGTTTTCGTATTTTTCTTCTGTAAAATCGGTAGCTAAAATGGGGTCTATGAAAGTTTCACAAAATTCGTTTTCATTTAAATAGGCATCTCTAAAAATTAATCGACCAATTTGTGGATCTTTAGCCTCTGAATTTTTATCTTTGGCTTTGCCTTGATAACCAAAAAGTTTTTTTATATCATCGGGGTCATCATGAACATTTTCCGAATTACTGTTTTTTTTAACCAATAGAGTCCGAAGCTTTCCTTTCAATGAGCTGCCGGGAATATAAGGAACGCCATTTGGAGTTTTTATAACCGTATTATCTAACCCTCCAATTTCCATTGTACTTTTAGAACCTCCAATGTGTAGTCCGGTTATTGTTGTTATGGTACCTGTAATAGTTATTTTTTCTTTGAGTTTCATAGGGCAATTAAATTTAGAAATGAATAATTAATTTTTAGCGTAAAATTTGTGGTAGGCCACTATGGCTTCCATGGTTTTTTTGAATGATTGTAATTTATCCGGGGAATCGACTTGTTGAATTAAAAGGTCAATAAATGCCATGAATTTTTTAGCCTTAAAGTTGTCTTGACGAGCCGCAATGTATGCTAAGTTAGGTCGCAGTAGTTTTAGATCATTGGGATTTTTTGTTTTAACGATTTTAGCATAAACATTTCGAAGCTGACTGCTAGTGACACTTCCTGCATATTCTTTTACCATTAATTCAAGCTGATTAAACACTTTATCTAACTGTTTACTCGATTCTAATGCAAATAAATCGTTATATAAGTTTTCATCAGCGAAAAAATTCATTTTGACTTCACCGGCTAATTCATGCAAACTTGGGGATTTTCCCTTTTTACTTTTATTCATGGGAGCCTGAGTTCTTTGAAAGTTTTTAGGACTTGAGTTCATAATTTTTTTATAATTTATTGTGATTATTGATTGATATTTTTAATTAGCAATTCGGTCCATCTTGCAGCAATTGGAAATATTGCCGGATTGGTTAAGGTCGATTTATCGATATTGCTTTTATCGGCCATGAAATCATTCAACAATGCTTCTGAATAATTTTTAAAGAATTCATCTAAATTTTTCCTGTTTTCTTCTGTTTTGACATTACGCAAGTAATATTTCAAACGATATACCTTAGGAAAATCAATTTTATTTCGTTTCCTTATTTTATCCTGTAAACTTCTGAAACCAATTTCCGACGATCTTATTCTGTGTAGCAAAGCTTTTGACTCGCCTTTATTTACAATTAATTCCCTTAAAAAATTGACCATTTCTGAAGTTTTTTCAAATTCTTTCCATGTAATGCATTCGCCAAATACGCTTATTCTGTTTTTTCCTTCTTTTTTAGCTAAGGAAAGCATTGTTTCGGTTTTTTCTGCCAGTCGTATCATGGGATATTTAGGTGGAATTACGACCAAACCGGCCGAAATAGTTATGTCATCGTTTTTTTTGATAATTTTTGTCCTCCATTCCTTTTGAGCTTTGTCAAATTCAGAGTGGATTTTGGGAACAATTTCAAATATTTTATCCCATGCTCCAATTATAAAAGTATCATCCCCCCCTGCAAAAACCGGATAAATATCTCCATTGTTAATATATGGTTTTAAGACGTTGGTATATAAGGTCATTGAAAAGAATGTTTCAACTGCAGAAGACAGTTGTTTATATTCTTCCTTTTTTATCTCTTTAAAAAGATTTCCCAAATTATCCACATCTATCTTTAAGGCTGCTAATTTTTCATCTGCACCTCTTGATGAAGCTTTTTGAGCAATTTCATCAAAACCTATGATATTCCCATTTTTATTGAGTGGAAATTTATTTAAAAGTTTGTTTTCAAATGGCATAGTTACTTTTCCTTCTTCAACAAAAGCTAACGACAAATTTCCGACAGAAATAGTATCGTTTTTATTTCTTTCTCTAATAGAAAAAGCTTTTGATTCTTTAAGACCTTTTGATATCTCATCCCATTTAATATTGTTAATGGAAGGCTCAAAAGTATTAAAGTTCAATTTTCGTTTAAATTTTTCAAGGCCAAGTAAACTCCCCAGCTGTCTATTTTGCATTTCAAATTCATCATCATCAGCTTTTACATATGCGATGAAAGGATAGATGTTACATTGAAGAAAATATGTTTGGAATTCATCGATTTTCTTTTTCAGCTTTTCCTCATTTGCCGAAAGATGCATTAAAAGATTTCCGCCTCCGTTAAAAATAATTTCTGGTGGAGGTGATGAAAAATGTTGTCCAAAAAACGTTTCGGCAAAATGGGTTAATGAATAAACATAAAAGGAGCGTCCTTTTAAATTTTTAGAGGCTTCATCAGATGGAATATCGAAAATAAAATTTTGAATTCCCGAGATATCTACTTTCAAAAGAAACCTGTTGACTGAATGGTTGTTTTCCATATTAGGTGTGTTTTAATAAATTTATTTGTCTTCTTCTTTTACAAAACAAAAATCATAGCAACTGCAACTTTATACTCTGCATTTAAGGTCATTTTACATTTCATACCCGATTACATTTTTAACCGATATAACAGAATAAAAATAAATTTTTTTTTGCAAAATGTGATATTTGCAAATATAAAAAATATTTTTATATTTTTTACCACAATTTAGAGGTAAAAATCTCTTTTTCTTTTGATACGTTTTTTCTGTACAGTTTATTAGTTGAAATTTTATAATTTCATTTCAATTCCTACTGGTACGATTAAAAGCAAAAAATGACATTAGCAAACCTTTAAGTACTGTAATTTCAATTCCTACTGGTACGATTAAAAGCGCTCCGGGAAATTAAAGGAGTATTTACTCCGAATGAAATTTCAATTCCTACTGGTACGATTAAAAGAGAATCGAAAGACTGTTACGAGAAGAATGGCTGATATTTCAATTCCTACTGGTACGATTAAAAGTGTGTTCGGCGTAAAAACGGCTGCTTACACTGATATTTCAATTCCTACTGGTACGATTAAAAGAATTGTGTTGCTTTCATTTCCATGCTGTAAATAGCGAATTTCAATTCCTACTGGTACGATTAAAAGTCTACTTTATTGTCAAACTTATAATTAATACTTCCGTATTTCAATTCCTACTGGTACGATTAAAAGATAACAATCAATTTCACAGATTTCGTTGATGCGTTCATTTCAATTCCTACTGGTACGATTAAAAGATTATGGGGCGATATGGGCTCATTGTAGCGATATTGATTTCAATTCCTACTGGTACGATTAAAAGAATACGAGGCATACAAAGAAAATCCCGAACTGTTTCATTTCAATTCCTACTGGTACGATTAAAAGAAAAAAGAAGGAAGGACTATTTAAAGAAGTAAATAAATTTCAATTCCTACTGGTACGATTAAAAGTATTTAAAAAAGTGAGTAAAAAAGCACCTTGTAGGATTTCAATTCCTACTGGTACGATTAAAAGACTGAAACAGTTTGCAGTTGAAAGCCCACTGTCTCTTTCATTTCAATTCCTACTGGTACGATTAAAAGTGTAAATCAAAAATCGATGAACAAGGAACAAGCAAATTTCAATTCCTACTGGTACGATTAAAAGTGGTTTCAAAAAATTCAATCCGTCCGCTGCTTGGAATTTCAATTCCTACTGGTACGATTAAAAGCGCATAGTAAGGCTACATAAATTATACGAAAAAGCATTTCAATTCCTACTGGTACGATTAAAAGACCGTTTAGGTTTAGGATATCTTTCGATATGTCTGATTTCAATTCCTACTGGTACGATTAAAAGCAAGAACCAGCAAAGCAAATAAATAATGAAACGGATATTTCAATTCCTACTGGTACGATTAAAAGAGTGTGGCGAAGTAAAAGGTAAAGAGATATTCGAAATTTCAATTCCTACTGGTACGATTAAAAGACGTTATTTTTTAGTTGTAATATAGAAACGTTCAAAGATTTCAATTCCTACTGGTACGATTAAAAGTTTCTATTTGGATAGGTGTTATGTAGAAATCTTTGCAAATTTCAATTCCTACTGGTACGATTAAAAGATTTTTTTTTATTTAAAATTTAAAATTAGCAAGTAAATTTCAATTCCTACTGGTACGATTAAAAGCTCCGGGAAATTAAAGGAGTATTTACTCCGAATGAAATTTCAATTCCTACTGGTACGATTAAAAGCTCCGGGAAATTAAAGGAGTATTTACTCCGAATGAAATTTCAATTCCTACTGGTACGATTAAAAGCATCGTCTGTAATGAGACGGGGGAGACTATACATGATTTCAATTCCTACTGGTACGATTAAAAGAGTGAAGCGATGCGATGTCGAAGACGAAGTCGAGACTATTTCAATTCCTACTGGTACGATTAAAAGAGAATCCTGTACAGCACGGGAGGTATTGTATGCTCAATTTCAATTCCTACTGGTACGATTAAAAGGAATCCTGTACAGCACGGGAGGTATTGTATGCTCAATTTCAATTCCTACTGGTACGATTAAAAGTCCTACAAAGCTACGCAAAACAGCTTCGGAAAAAAGATTTCAATTCCTACTGGTACGATTAAAAGAAATATCTGTTTGTTACCAAATCAGGATTCTCCGGAAATTTCAATTCCTACTGGTACGATTAAAAGATATCGAACGATTGCAGTTTGAGGCAGCGAGTGGTGGATTTCAATTCCTACTGGTACGATTAAAAGGGTTGAGCCGTTCAAATGGAAAGCCCTTGAAGCTTCATTTCAATTCCTACTGGTACGATTAAAAGTTAATAAGGTTTACTGGTCAATATTCAAACGTTTTCATATTTCAATTCCTACTGGTACGATTAAAAGCCCTTCCATCTTTACACAACACATCCAGCATGGTCATTTCAATTCCTACTGGTACGATTAAAAGGTTGCATGTGTTTGTAGGAGGTTGCAGGTGCTTGTATTTCAATTCCTACTGGTACGATTAAAAGCGTGTGTGGCAAACACTTTCTGCCTCCACTTCTCACATTTCAATTCCTACTGGTACGATTAAAAGTATAATTCTGTTTACAGACTCCCTTCTATCAATGAAGATATTTCAATTCCTACTGGTACGATTAAAAGAATTCGGTGAACTTTTTCTTTGAGATAGCTCTCTCCAATTTCAATTCCTACTGGTACGATTAAAAGATAAATCAAGCTATTTGCTAATCCGCTTGCTGTTTGTTTATTTCAATTCCTACTGGTACGATTAAAAGCCGAAAATGTTATCCCTGTAACTTTTGCCTTTCGTATATTTCAATTCCTACTGGTACGATTAAAAGTCCAGCCGCAACCCCTTTCGACCCATTGAAGTCATAATTTCAATTCCTACTGGTACGATTAAAAGGTTTATATCATTTTCAATTAATGAGTCAGTAGTATTAATTTCAATTCCTACTGGTACGATTAAAAGATATCAAACTATTCCCTAACCCGCTACTTGTCTGTTTATTTCAATTCCTACTGGTACGATTAAAAGCCAGTAACAAAAGCTATATTTCCGCTGCTTTGAGATTTCAATTCCTACTGGTACGATTAAAAGACTGTTAAACTTCCTTCAACTATTAAGTTACCCTCAAATTTCAATTCCTACTGGTACGATTAAAAGAAGATGCTAACGTTGTCAAGCAATTCTTTAACGAGTTATTTCAATTCCTACTGGTACGATTAAAAGAGCACTTAGTCGGTATTATTCTGCAAAAGAACCGAATATTTCAATTCCTACTGGTACGATTAAAAGATGGTGTAACTCTTTCTTTTCCTCCTAAACCGAAGATGAATTTCAATTCCTACTGGTACGATTAAAAGCCCTGTTTAAGCTCTAACACCCTCGTAACTTTCTCACTATTTCAATTCCTACTGGTACGATTAAAAGTCATCATCATCAAACTCGATATCTGCAAAGTCTGCTTATTTCAATTCCTACTGGTACGATTAAAAGGAAGCTCGTTTGAAATGCCAACTTTATTGTCAATGTATTTCAATTCCTACTGGTACGATTAAAAGATTCTGTTATTTCAGATTCAACATTTTCTGTATTTCATTTCAATTCCTACTGGTACGATTAAAAGCTTCGACCCATTATAATCGATCTGCTTGATTTTTCATTTCAATTCCTACTGGTACGATTAAAAGTGTAAAGGTGTCGCCGATGTGTCTTTCTTTCTCTTATTTCAATTCCTACTGGTACGATTAAAAGTGTTTGAAACGAAGATTAAATTCCAAGGCAAAGAAATTTCAATTCCTACTGGTACGATTAAAAGCACAAATATAAAAGCCGTTACATCTTGTATGATTGTTAAATTTCAATTCCTACTGGTACGATTAAAAGAGAAGGGGAGAAAAATATGAATCTCCCTTCAGGAGATTTCAATTCCTACTGGTACGATTAAAAGCCAGCAGAGTTTATGCACTTCGCAAGTCAGATGCTAATTTCAATTCCTACTGGTACGATTAAAAGCGTTACGACACGAGGATTACATTGTAACAGTCGTTCATTTCAATTCCTACTGGTACGATTAAAAGTGTGAATCCCTAATTTGCAGAAATGAAGAGAGAAGTATTTCAATTCCTACTGGTACGATTAAAAGAAAACAAATGAGCCAATGGAACCAACAGATATTTTATTTCAATTCCTACTGGTACGATTAAAAGTTTGTATTGAATTAATTTAATCCATAATCAAAAATAAATTTCAATTCCTACTGGTACGATTAAAAGTTCTGACAGGACAGGTACGTTTGTCGATGTTATAAATTTCAATTCCTACTGGTACGATTAAAAGTTCTTGATGAATGCGAAGGAATTGATGATGAGAGAATTTCAATTCCTACTGGTACGATTAAAAGAATCGATAAAGTGGCGGGAGCGGTTTAAAGTCGATAATTTCAATTCCTACTGGTACGATTAAAAGACAGAACAGAAACAAGAAATCGTAAACACGCGTGTATTTCAATTCCTACTGGTACGATTAAAAGCGAGAAAAAAGAGAAATTATTAGAAATCTTATGCATTTCAATTCCTACTGGTACGATTAAAAGTATAATTACCCATATATTTTGTTCGACCCGTTTCACTATTTCAATTCCTACTGGTACGATTAAAAGGAACGGTGGACGTATAACATTTAGCGTTGCGTTCAATTTCAATTCCTACTGGTACGATTAAAAGAGTTATATGGAAAAGCAACTATAAATTAGAAAATGATATTTCAATTCCTACTGGTACGATTAAAAGAACTTGACAAAAAATTTAGGTAACTATGAAACCGCACGGAATTTCAATTCCTACTGGTACGATTAAAAGGTGAGTATTGTGGGAAAATTGCGGAACTTCGTCCTTAATTTCAATTCCTACTGGTACGATTAAAAGACAAAGACGGACATCGAAAGAAGGATCGTACAAGCATTTCAATTCCTACTGGTACGATTAAAAGTCCATATGCGTTGTCATCAATCTGTTTCGCATAGAATTTCAATTCCTACTGGTACGATTAAAAGAAATCTATCTGAAAGCAAGTGCAACTATATTATTCATTTCAATTCCTACTGGTACGATTAAAAGAGAGAAATTTTCAATAAAATACGTGAAACAGCTACACATTTCAATTCCTACTGGTACGATTAAAAGTGGAAAAAGAACTTCCATAACCACCCTTTGGTGTATTTCAATTCCTACTGGTACGATTAAAAGTATAAAACAATCAAAGTGACCAATCCTGCTTGTGGGTTAATTTCAATTCCTACTGGTACGATTAAAAGTTCCTCTATATGATTTATGTATGAGCGATTTGTTAATTTCAATTCCTACTGGTACGATTAAAAGTATCTTTCTTGCCTCTTCCTCTATTTCCTCGTATCATTTCAATTCCTACTGGTACGATTAAAAGGGAATAAGGTTCTGCATACAACATCTTTGTTCCTCGATTTCAATTCCTACTGGTACGATTAAAAGTGTGGAAAGCAAAAAAACCGAAAGCAATGAACTTTATTTCAATTCCTACTGGTACGATTAAAAGAGGCTGGTTAAAAATAAAATGAAGAACGATAAATAAATTTCAATTCCTACTGGTACGATTAAAAGTATGCCGTTGCACAGGAAAACAGTACACATTTAAAGAAATTTCAATTCCTACTGGTACGATTAAAAGAAAATAGCTATAATTATGAAACGCGACGAATACGAATATTTCAATTCCTACTGGTACGATTAAAAGGGATTCTTCGCAATGAATTCCCATTTTTAAAATCAATTTCAATTCCTACTGGTACGATTAAAAGAACAAACTCCCACTTTTCTCCTTCTACCCATTCTCATTTCAATTCCTACTGGTACGATTAAAAGACATTAATCGATTACGGTTATCTTCAAAGAGAGATATTTCAATTCCTACTGGTACGATTAAAAGTAGAAGACCGTAATGAGATGATTGGCACAATGGATATTTCAATTCCTACTGGTACGATTAAAAGTGCTTTCAAAGAGTGGTATGAGGTTGAGGAGGGTAATTTCAATTCCTACTGGTACGATTAAAAGAAGGCAAAAGAAATTACACTTAACTTGACTCGTAATATATTTCAATTCCTACTGGTACGATTAAAAGAGGCAAAAGAAATTACACTTAACTTGACTCGTAATATATTTCAATTCCTACTGGTACGATTAAAAGATATGCTCGGTGTTGAACAGGTATATCTTATTAAATTTCAATTCCTACTGGTACGATTAAAAGTGAACACCAATAATGCTAGATATGTGTTGTGTGAAATTTCAATTCCTACTGGTACGATTAAAAGGCAAAAGAAATTACACTTAACTTGACTCGTAATATATTTCAATTCCTACTGGTACGATTAAAAGAAAATCAGCATATTTATATTTATTTAACTATTTTAATTTCAATTCCTACTGGTACGATTAAAAGAAAAAATAGTCGAGAAAATAGAGCATTCGAAAGAAAATTTCAATTCCTACTGGTACGATTAAAAGAATTTGAGGCTGTAGTTGAAAAGATTAAGGACGTATATTTCAATTCCTACTGGTACGATTAAAAGTCTGATACAATAAATAAAGGTCTGCCCTGATAATGCATTTCAATTCCTACTGGTACGATTAAAAGTAACTTCTGCACATCTTTTTCTTTTACTTCTGCCTATTTCAATTCCTACTGGTACGATTAAAAGGACGATATAAAGGATTATGAGAAGGTTGCGAATGAAATATTTCAATTCCTACTGGTACGATTAAAAGCCGTTGAAAAAGGCTGAAAATAAGGCTGAAAATCAGCCTGTAAACAAAAAATAAACTCCATTTTTAAAGTATGCAAGTTGTCGATCCCCAAAGATATGAAAATCCTCGATCATCGACAACTTATTTTATATGTTGATTTTCAATATGTCAAAGAACTCTCCTTCTCTTTTTGCGCACGCAAAAAACAAAAAACACATCCATCGACAATCGACTCACAAGTAATTATCCGTGCTACTTAGCTCTTTACCAATAATTTGTTTGTCAAGAAATTTTTCTGTTCGGCTCGAGAAAATAATCAGCGAATCCTCTTCCAATTTCATTATTTTTTTGGCCGATAGAATCAATTCTTTCAATTTAACTTCTGAAATTTCCCCTTCGAAAACCGAATTTTGTATCCAATTTAAATATCTTCTACACAATTTCAGCATTTTAGCCACTCGCTTTTCTCCTATATCGTATACCAAAATTACGTACACTTCTTCACCAATACATTTTAAAGGGTTTATATTCTTCCATTCCCAAGAGATGTTTGCTCAATTTATAGCATTCCAATTTAATGAGATGCCGATAGCTCACTTTTCTTTTAAGTGAACGGTGCTGTATAGTTTCGTTAAGCCGTTCTTCAAACGCCTGCACGAAAATCTTTTTTCCTGACGGATTGAGCAAACATTTATTGAGTTTGGTTTCGAAATGCTTTTCCTGAAGTTCTTTTTTGTTCAGAAGCTTAAAAATAACTCTATCAACTAATATGGGTTTGAAAATTTCGGAAATATCCAGCGATAAAGAGTACCTTCGTTCTCCGGGTGCATGCAGATAACTAATTGTCGGATTCAATTGGGTTTGATGAATTGCCCTCAGACATTGCGTGTAGCACATCATATTGCCGAACGAGATCAAAGCGTTTACTTCGTTTCGAGGTGGTTGTCTACTTCTGCCACCCATGCTGAAATCGTTTATAATAAGTTCGAAACCGCTGTAATAGGTTTGGCGAATGTTTCCCTCTAATCCCATCAATTCGTCAATAGCCGAAGCGTTGGATATTTTCGATGCATATTGTTCTATTGTTTCGATTACTCCATCCAAGTCTTTTCCCCGGGTATTGTAATAGCGCAAATTTTTGTTCATGTTGAAGGCCGCCCCTTCCACAAATTTACATGCAAGATGCAATCGTTTATTTTTATTTTGGTGATGTGATGTTTGTGCCAAAATCATTTTTCCCGACAGCAAACTGTCGCGAGGCATAAACGAACCGGTATAATTTTCGTAATAATCGAAAAAATGCACGGCAATATCGTTCTTTCCCAAAAAGTTATATAAAGCACTATTGGCATTCAATGCACCAAAAACGTAAAATTCGGAAATATTTTCCACGGGCAGATATCGAGGCTTTCCTTCGTGCTCGTGTCCGTTGCCATCTTCTTTTATGGGCGTAAACTTTATGGTATTGTCTTTTCGTTGCAATGTGCCGGGATTAAAAAGATAATACGTTCTTTTCATTGCTGATGTTTTTCTACTATTATGTTTTATTAAAAATTGTCGATTTATTCTTCTTTCACGAAACAAAAATCATAGTAACTGCAACTTTTGCAAATTTTTGAATGAAGGACGGGAGGACAATCGTCGAAACGAATAATTCTCTCAATTTCTTTCTCCATTTCAATAATTTTTTGTCGGTCGTTGTTAGTCAGTTCCACTTTTGTTGTTTGACGAAGAGTAGGATATTCCAGTAAAGCGGTTACATCTTTTACTCCCATTCGCTCTAAAACATAGATGTAGTATTTCACCTGCCATTCATGTGCGGGTTCCACTTTGTCTGACCGCTTGATCTCGTGAATCACTTTATTTCGAGCATCGTAATAATCGATTTTTATCCCGTCAATTTCTATTTCTTCATATCTTTCGGGACGTTGAGGATACGATGTTTCGTGAATAAGCTTGCCGTCATACACCAAATCGGAAGTATGTTCCATATTGATACCGTTCGCAAATAGCCAGAGCTTTCGTTTGCATACCTGATAATAATTGAAATGCGTGCCGGTCATTGTCATGTATTAACATTTAAATTTAATCTATTTCTATTAGTTTATAAAGAGAATAAGATTGGGAAGATCTGATATGGGTTAATGGAATGATAAATATTTTTTTATTTCTTTTAGTTTTATCAATACAATAGGAATTTACATTATTAAAATTGAGTGATTTGTCAAAATCATCATATTCTTGTAAAACACCGTAATGATTAAGATCTTTATCATCTAATATTTTCACATTGGGTTCATTCGGTGTATCGTTATATTTCATAAATTGAAAGAAGCAACCACGTTTACCAAAATAATTAATCGTATGGAGGTATTTTTTTAAATAATTAGCTTGATTTTCATCTTTGACATCAAAAATAAGTTCGATGTCATTATCTATAAAAATAAATTCTCTAAAGCCAACAGTTGGTTTAAATGGTTCTTTCTCTCTTTGTTTTTGAATTTTTATAAAGCAATTATTAACGCAAAAATTACCTTTAATGTAATAGTTAATTTTAGCCATTTTAATAATTTCAAAATGATCTTTATTAATTTCAAAATTTTCACCTCCAAGAGATATCGCTTGACTAATAAATGCCATTTTAATTGCATAAGGGGATGGTAAAAATAATGTTTTACCACCTGAGCTAGTAGAGCTGCTATCTCTTAAAGAAAATAGTGTTGTAGGTCTATAAATAGCTGAAAATAACATAACTATTATTCTTTTTGAGGTATTGCATATGGTTGGGTTTCCATTAATTCAACAAAAATCTCAGATAGCTGCCCTAAACCATTAAAATTTAATAAATTAATAGCATTATTTTCAATTTTATTGAGATTTTGAACTATTTTTTGTATTTCTTCTTTATAATTCGGATTAATTGCGCTTATAGTAGGTGCAGGTATCAATTTATTAGAAGTTGTTACAACGCCTTTAAAATCTGTAATGTGTGGTTTTTGAGTGCTTGTCATAGCTCCTTTAGGATCAATAAAGGTATTAATAAGACTCTGCAGAATTGCTTTATACCTTTTTTCTCTTTCTTTATTGTCTATTGGATATGTTCTTGAAATATCATTTAATCCAAGTCTATAAACATCTATGCTGCATACAAATGCATAAACACCATGATTAGCCGGGCGATGAAAAATATTTTGTCCTACATTTGAGCTTTCACCTCTTTTGCCCGCTGAGTCAGGTACAATTTTTATATGTAAGTAAGTTTCAGTATTATTTTTTTCAGGTATACCCACTGTCCAACCAAATTCTATAACTGATTTGCGTGCAAGATTCCTATTTTGTTTTCCAATTGAAGTTACTAAAACACCATGCCCATCATCTACTGCACATAAGTTTATAATAGCATCAGTTATATTTTTATCTTCCAATGTTTTGATATCAGAATTTGAGAAATAATTAGCTAAATCATTACCTCCAGATAAACGATTTGGATTACCTACTTGACAATTAGAACAAAGTTTTAGATTATTTTCTTTTGAGTAATTTATTAAATAAGCAGCATGTATATGTTTAAACATATCGCCACTGATACCGTTTACGATATATTCTTTCCCATCTTTGTTTACAATGGTTAATTGTCTAGTTATTGTTTGGTTGCCTTCTCCCCCTTCATTATTTAATGAGTGAAGATTTAATGTTATTTCTCCACTGATTGAGATTGATGAAATTTGTTTTTTTTCCATTTTTTTCGTTTTTTAAAAATTAAACATTTTATTCCGATACAGTTTTAATTATTTTCTATATTTTCTTCATTTTGTTCTGTTATTTTAATTTCTTTAGAGGGTAGGGCAAAGCCGTACGACGCTAATAATGCTCCTATCAGTTTTGAAGGATATTTATCAAGAAGAGAATAAAATTCATTTAACTCATCTGATCTTACTGTCGATCTGTAAGTGCGTCCTTCTTTTTCATAAGATCTTGCAGTTTCTGAATTATAAAATGAAATAAATTCTCCAATAAATTCGGATAAATCTTTTTTGGATTTTGATTTTGATTGCAATTCTTGCGCTAATCCATATCTTACTTCGTATTTTCGATTTTCTGTTGGCATAAATTGTAATGATATTGTACTATTACGAATTGCCTTTGCTACAGCCTGGAAACCAGGGTTACTAATGATTTCTGATAATTTTAATTCTTTTGTTTCCATGTTTTTATATAATTTATTTAGAGTTTTTATTTTATATGGTATTACAAATTCATTCTTAGATAATTTTGTCGATAAATAAATAGCGTACCAATAAGAAAAATCAAAAAAGTTATAAATGTTTGATGTGCTAATAAAATTTCTGTATAACATTAATCCATTAATAGTTTCTCCTAATTCATCAATACCATTTATAATATTTATTTGTTCGTCTAATAAGTCTATCCAGTCGTCATTTTGTTCTTTATTACTAATTTCAATAAAACTGGGTACTTGTATATATCCAATATTTACAACAGCTTTGCCTTGCCCTAAATCTTTTTGATATACAGAGTGTAAACCATCTATTATGTTTTTTACTTTTTGTTTTACAATAGTATAGCCGGAATTTTGAATAACTATTTTTGTTAATGTCAAAATATTTAAAATGTCTATTTTAATTGGTGTATTACCTTTTAAATGTTTTTTGAAATCAGGTATTATGGTTTGTTTAAAAGAATATTTAACTTGTTTATATGCTGATACAAAAATTTTAAGATCGTAACTATTACTTCCTACTTTTACTAGCTGACAAATCATATCTGTAATAGCACCTGATATTTTCATTGTTTCAGGTATCCAATAAGAATCAAAATTTGTATTTGCAGCACTATTAGCTTTAGTTGATTTAATACCTTTACCTTTATTGGGATTTAATAATTGATTTGCTGTAATTTTTTTATGGAATTCTCTATCTTTAGTTATGTTATCAAACTCTTTATCATTGTAATTAATTTCGCTGTAGTAAGACAAAATCTGATGGATTATTTCTGGGAAAATATCTTTATTATTATATATATTTAAATATAATTTTTTGTAACTAACAAAATTATTGTAACTGGCTAGTTGTTGATAGACATCTATTGAAGGATCGATAAATTTGTGTTCTTTGAAAATATTATCAATTTCCTTCAATTTTTTCTCTCTCTCATTTTTATCTTTGTACTCTTTGTAAATTTTTTCGATTAATTCTTGTTTGTCCTTTTTTAGTTCTTTTTGTTTAGGGTAATCATAATAATTAGTGTATGTGTCAACCTCTGATTGAACATCCCGTTTAATATATGGGAATAAGTCAAAATATTTTATTTCTTTTAAATCATCATTTGAAATATCAGAGTGAGTAATAATAGTATAGTAAAGTCCCTCATCTTTTATTATAATTTCAGGATTAGCTATTTGATTATTATCAAAAATTTTTTTTAATAGATTAGCTAATCCATAAGCTTCTAATGACTCAGAATACGTACCTGATTTTTTGTATACTTTAAATGTATTCATATTCTTATGTATTTTTCTAATGATTGAGTTGCTTTTTGATCACATAATCGTAAAATTCTAACAAAAAATAAATATATAATTTGTTCGAGGTCGTTATTAGGTAAAATGTCTTTTAAGCTTCCTCCATTTTCTTTTTTTGTGTAGTCACATTCTACATCAATTTCTTTCATTAACTTTATAATATCTGATAAATATTCATTTGGAATATAAAAGCTTTCAAAGGATTCTGATAGAGGATTGTGATGTCTTAATATTGCACTACTCGCTGCTCTTGCTATTTCTTCGCCATAAATCTCATAAATAAAATTATAAAGTTGTAAAGCGCCAATACCTGCATGAGATGGTTTTTTATTTAATTTACATTTATATGCTAATTCTTTATCTGTATCTTCTTCATAATCTGAATGAGCTAGTATTTCTCTACAGATTTCACTTGTTTTTTTGCTTTGAAATTGTTGCATTGGCCTTTGCCAATAAATATTTAATTTGCCATAATCATGAAAAATTAAAATAAGTTTTATAAGAAGCTCCCAATTTATAGTATTTCCCCAAAAATTGTTTAGCTTGGAAATTACATATTCTAAGTTAGAATTGAATTCATTTTTAAAACAATTTAATAAACCCTTATTGTGCTGATAAAAGGTGTCTTTTTTATATGTTATTTTATTGTTTTCTTTTTCTGAATATTCTTTTATTGGGGAAATTTTATTCTTATTATTTTTTTGGATTAATAGTCCTGCATCGTTATAATCAAAATAGCGATTATCTACAAAAACAATGTCATAATAATTTTTTAAATCATCCAACTCTAAATTTCTTAAGTAATAACTTTCTTTATCTTGCCAGTCAAAATCAAATTGACTTTGCATACTTTGTTCTGCTTTAGCAATTATCCAATCATCTAGATTTATATTGTCTTGTTTTATTTGTTTTATCCAATTAATAAAACTCCATTTATAAACACCAATGGTTTCATATTGAAAAGGATTTATTTTTTTGTTATGTAAATTTTCAATATTCAGCAATGCGATATCTATATTTTGAATATCACGTATGGTCTCATTATAATGATTTTTTGTGCAATCTTGCCAAGATTTTCTTATTTTTTCTCTATTAAATAATTGTGCATTAATATTTTCAATTATATTTTGTTCATTCTCGCTTAAAACATTATTTATTAAGGTCTTTGTATTTAATTCATCTAAATGACTGTAATTTTTTAATTCTTCTAGTGAGATTTCACATATATTTTTATCATAAGGTAGGTACTTATTATTTAATCTCTTAATCTCTTTTTTATCAATTTCGTTCGTAGAATTTGTACGAATTAATTCCTTTTCTGACAAATCTAATATGTGATAAACAAAAATTTCACCATATTCTTCTTCATATCTAGCACATCTACCAGCTCTTTGTATAAATGAATTGATTGGTGAAATTTCTGTATGCATGGTATCGCAAGAGATGTCCATACCCGCTTCTATTACTTGTGTGGAAACTAATATCACATCTTGTTTATCATTTTCTTTACCAAAAAATTCTTTTATTAATTTTTCTCTTTGTTTTCTATCAGAATCATAATACCTTGAATGAATACACATCAAAGTGGTAGCATCATTTTTTTGTTTTTTTAAATCTAAATATAAGTTTTGAGCAGTATCGACTCTATTACAAATAGCAATAGTTTTATTTTTATGTTTAGATAGAATATCTTGAGCATTGATGGTTTTATTTAATGTTGAAGTGCGTTTTTTATACTTTTTATTTTTTTGAGGTATGAGAGATTTGATATTTACAATATCTTCTGGGAAATCGTCTAATGAAATAATTTCAAAATTCAATTCATTTTTTAGGAATATTAGCAGTTTATCAGTTAAAGTAGCAGTCATTAAGCAAATACGGCTTATATTATCTAACATTTTAATTGTTCCTATGAGCGTTGACATCGATAATTTGGGATCTAAAAGATGAAATTCATCAAAAACCAAATAACTGCCTATTAGCGCTCCAGCATTTATATTTGCTTGTCTTTGTGGTAAAGATAATGGGAAACACAAGAAATTGCTTAGTGTTTGATCTATAGTTGCAAAAATTATTTCTTTTTCAAAGTGAGGATCATCGTTATATTCACCAGTTTGTATTGATATTAAATTATTTAAATCAGGATATAAAGTCGTTACTTCTTTATCATTTAAAATGTTTTTAATGTCATGGTGAATCGAATTAGTTAAAGTTCGTAATGGCAAACTATAAATTAATTTCTGCGGGAAATTATCGTATTTAAATTGTTTTGCATATAGAAAAGGCATGATAGATGCCCATGTTTTTCCAGATCCTGTAGGAACTGATAAAACAATATTTTTACCTTTAAGCAACATTTCAGCTGCCTTTTCTTGATATTTATAGGGTTTAAAACCTGTTAGGTTTTTGTAGAAAGTAATGAATGAATCCATTAGTTTTTATATCTTGTTGTAAAAAATCAATATCAATCAACTTCTTAATTCCATTTCTTTGATCATGCCAAACCCTATGCTGTTTTTGCCGCCCATACCGCCATCGTAGGCTATTTGCATTAACTCCGGCGGAGCGGTCATCGTAAATTGACACGAAAAGCCGCGAATTTTGCTTTCTTGTGGAGTATTGGCTTTTATGGTTATAAGTGAAGATTTTGGCTCGGTAATTACTTTGAATTCAAAAGGAAAATCGGTGTCAGGAAATAGCGAACCATGGGCGGCTCTATATTTATCCAACAGATTCTGTTTAATTAAAGGTATTGCCATTGGATGGGTGGGGGGGATATATTTGTCTGTTCCGTCGTCTTGTTTTAGGGTAAGGCATATGGGCGATAGTGTTGCAAACGTCATGTTTTCTTTAAAAATGGGAGGAGGCATCAGTTCAATACTTTGTACGTGGCATTTTATGCGGGCTTTTTGGTTTCCAAGATCAAATTCTTGTTCTTTAAAGATGCCTTGAATAAATTCGCGTGTGCTAATTTCCGGTACAAAGGATATGTGCCATTCTATGGTATCTGAAATAATTTTCAGCATGTGGTCTTCTATGCGAAATCGAGGTATAAATAAACGGGAGAAGGTGAATAGTTTGAATTGTTTTTTATCGGCAAGAAATCCGTTATTGTGCAACCATTCTGAAAATCTGCTGTCGGATTTTGACAGAATTTTGTATATAACGGCCGAACATTCGTATTGGTAATTGAAAGGCAATTTATCTCCCCATGCTCTTTTATCGATATTTAAGGTTATTTTAAATCTCATTCCCGGTTACATTTTATATGACTGATGCAAATGTGAGTTTTGCAAATATAAAAATACTTTTCATATTTTTGTCATAATTTAAAGATAAAAATTTTCTGCTGATTCAACCGGAGTGTTGCCTATCCGACCCGAAACCGATATTCCGAGCGGGGAGGGCCGTGTTTTTATGCGGCGTCGCTGTAGCTCCACCACCTTTCCTTATTTTCCTTATGCCGATAATTGCGGGCGGGGTAAGGTTTTCTTGTGGTGTCGTTGCACGCACGAGGTGTACTGTCGCAGGTACTTGGTCGACTGCGGTTATACTTTCCGTATTTTTCTTTCCCTCTGCCTCAACCGCAGCATGACGTCCTTTTTTTGCATCGCCGATTGCAGGCAAGGTTTGCGCTTCTTGCTCTGCTGTGGCATGACGTCCCTTTCTGTCGGCGACGGCCGCTGCAACCTGATGTTCTTTTCTTTCGGTGGTG
>Ga0208938_1000668_pt1 | contig 23692 bp, 23 predicted proteins | sample AD_UKC125_MetaG_FD_184434 | JGI IMG/M metagenome (GOLD analysis project Ga0208938, IMG submission 184434) | Active sludge microbial communities of municipal wastewater-treating anaerobic digesters from USA - AD_UKC125_MetaG (SPAdes) (version 2) | ecosystem: Engineered > Bioreactor > Anaerobic >...
CAGCACCGAGAGCACCAGCGCTGCGCCCGCCCACATCGGCAGCGAGTCGATGAGCGGCCCGGTGCCCTGCGGGTAGCGCTCGGCGACCGCAGCTGTGGGAATCCAGAAACCCACATGGTTGAGTTCGACAGCCGCGGTGATCGGGTAGAGCTTGTACACCCAGTCAAGGCTGTCGGGAATGACGGTCGCGACGTGTGCCCAGGTGTAGAGCACCGGCGACACCCACGCCGCCATCATGAGGATCAACTCGACGAAGTTCTCGGCATCCCGGAAGAGCACGTTGAAGGCCCCGAACATCAACCCAAGCCCCAACGCGAAGACGACGGTCAGCACGAGAGCACCGACGATGGCCGCGATGTTGAGCAGTCCGGGTCGCCAGCCCGAGACGAGGGCGGCGACAATGAGGACCACCAACTGGGGCACGAGGTGAATGAAGGCCACCCACACGCTCGCGACCGGAAAGAGCTCGCGAGGCAGGTAGATCTTCTTCACCAGGTCCGCGTTGACGACGATCGACTTGGTGGTGTTGCCGAACACCTCGCCGAAGAAGTTGACGATCACCATCCCCGAGAACAGGTAGATCACGAAGTTTGGTATGCCGCGTTCCAGCCCAAGGAACTTCCCCATGGCGATATAGAAGACGATCAACTGGACGCCCGGCTTGACGTAGGACCACAGCAGGCCCAAAGCGCTGCCGCGATACCGGACCCGCAGCTCCTTCTTGACCAGCAGGGACAGCAGGAAACGCCACCGCGGCACGTCCAGCAGGCCATGGCTGCGCCCGGGGATGACGAGCCCGGGTTCGAGGGATGTGGGCCGCTTCACGACGCGCTGTCCAGCCCGAAGATCCTCGCCCAGGCACGGGGCGAGGTCAGCTCGGGAAGCGCCTCCCGGTATGCCGTGGCCAGCCTCCCCCACTCCCGATAGAGCCGAGCGTGCAACCGGGCTCCCTCCACGAGTTGGGAGCGGAACAGCTGCCGATCGCGCTGGTAGAAGGCCGCCCCTGTGCCGTCCGCCCTGGACACCACGGCCGAGTCGAACTGCGAGAGGTACCACCACACGGCATACCGGTATGGAATGACGGCCTGCGGGCGCTGCGTGGCCGCGGGATCCGCCGCCCGAAGGTGGGTGATCGCTGTCTTGGCCGCCCACGGCAGCAACCTCGAGCGCTGTGGCATCGTCGGTGCCGGGCCGACGAGCCCGAGGCCGGTCGGTGCCGGGAACGCATCCGGGTCGGGAGAGAACCGCGTGTCGACATAGTCGCCCTGCATGGCGCGCAGGATGGGCAGGCGGTTCGCTAGGGTCGCCGCCAGATGGTCAGGACCGTCGAGCAGGTCGTTCAATCCCAGAATGCGGGCCGCGTTGGCGTAGTAACGCATCGAGAAGCAGTTCTTGGCCAGCCACTGAAAGCTCTCTTGGAGTGCCGTTCCACCGTGCGGGAGCGGTGAGTGCAGCAAGGCCGCGAGCAGCCAGTTGCGCTGGTGGTAATAGGCCTGCCAGTCGATGGTGTCGTCCTTGTCGTTCCACGACACGTGCCAGACCCCGGCGCCGGGCAGACTCACGGTGGGGAATCCGGCGGCCCGAGCGCGGATGCCATACTCCGCGTCGTCCCACTTGATGAAGATCGGCAACGAAAGCCCGATCGTGCGGATCACCTCGAGCGGGATCAGGCACATCCACCACCCGTTGTAGTGGACGTCGGTGCGCCGATGCAGCCAGGGGGTCTCGCGGAGGCCGTCGAAGGCGAGATTCCACTCCGCCTGGACACCACGCACCGGACCCCACCAGAAGCGATCTGTCTCGATGGCCTCACCGAAGGAGTGCAGCGTCGTGGGGTTGTGCAGGTCGAACATGTGCGCACCGACGATCGTGGCGACCCGCGTGTATGCCGCGAACCGCACCGCCCGCAGAATCGCTTCGGGCTCGATCCGGACATCATCATCGAGGACGAGGTGGAAGGTGCTGCGGCCCGCGGTGAGCGATTCGTACATCCCTCGGGAGAAGCCGCCAGACCCACCGAGGTTGTCCTGCCGGATGATCCGCAGCTGGGGACCGAGTTCGTCGACCAGGCGGTCGAGACCTGGCGCCTCATCGAGGTGGTCGGTGCCCTGGTCGACGACGTACACGGTGTCGAGGTGCGCGCGCAGGTCGCTGTCCGCCGCGATGGCCGCGACGGTGGCGCGGCAGAAGTCCACTCGATTGATGGTGGTGATCCCGATGGATAACCGGGGGTCTCGCAGACGGCTCCCCCGGACGTGCCACTCGGCCCGATGCATCCGGCTGTCCGGTCCTCCGCCGACGAGATCGAACCAGTACCACCCGCCGTCGACGAAGGAGCTGAGGTCCAGGTCGACCTCGGTCGTCGCGGCGCCGGGGCCGACGGCCATGCGCCGGACCTGTTGGGCCACCCCGCGGGCGTTGGACTTGTAGACGACGAGGGTGAGTTCCCCCTCGGTCTGCACGACGAGCCGGACTGCGCTGATGGTGGTCCAATGTCGCCAGTAGGAGGCAGGGAAGGCGTTGAAGTAGGTCGCGAAAGAGATCCGCTCGTTGGCAGGCACGCGCACGGCGGTGCGTCCAAGCACATGTCCCGTCAACGATCGGGGTTCGCCCTCGGGAGGCGCCTGGCGGATGCGGTTGCCCCCCCAGCCGCGGACCTGGCGATCGAAACGGTCGTCGACCCCCGGATAGCGGCGACCCGACTCGAGGTAGAGGGGGAGGACGTCCTCGTCGACGGTCAGCGGAAGAACGACCCGGGCGGCCAGCTCCCACCGGGGTTCCCCGTCCCGGGCAGGTTCTGCCAACGAGGCATGCTGTGTGGTCATTGCCCGGATCTCCCAGGCTGGCGGGTCCCCTGCCAGGCCGCACCGTCCCGGATGCGCGGTTCGATGACGTTGTCGACGAGGCTCAGCGCCGAAGCGATCGCCATGTGCATGTCGAGGTACTGATAGGTGCCCAACCGGCCTCCGAACAGGACGTTGGGCACGCCCTTGGCCGCCTCCCGATAGGCGAGCAGGCGCTCACGATCGGTGGGGGTGTTGACGGGGTAGTACGGCTCGTCGTCCACACCGGCGAAGCGGCTGTACTCGCGGGTGATGACGGTGCGGTCGCTCGGGTAGTTGCGCTCCGGATGGAAGTGCCGGAACTCGAGAATGCGAGTGTAGGGGACGTCGGGATCCGGATAGTTCATCACGGACGTGCCCTGGAAATCTCCGACCGGCACCACCTCGTGCTCGAGATCGACGGTGCGCCAACCCAACTCGCCGTGCGCATAGTCGAAGAAGCGGTCCACCGGGCCGGTGTAGACCACCGGGATCCGCCCGACGACGGCATCGCGGTGCCACGGCGTAGCGGTGTCGAAGAAGTCGGTGTCGGTGAGGATCTCGATGGCAGGGTTGTCAGCCATGCGCGTCAGCCACGTGGCATACCCATCGGTGGGGAGACCCTCGTAGGTGTCGCTGAAGTAGCGGTTGTCGTAGGTGTAGCGCACCGGAAGTCGCGAGATGATGTCGGCCGAGAGAAGCTCCGGCGCCGTCTGCCACTGCTTGGCGGTGTAGTGGGCGATGAACGCCTCGTAGAGCGGGCGCCCGATGAGCGAGACGCCCTTCTCCACGAAGTTCGTCGGCTCCTTGCCCTCGAGTTCGGCTGCCTGGGTCGCAATGAGGGCCCTGGCCTCGGACGGGGTATAGGCCGCCCGGAAGAACTGGTTGATCGTGCCGAGGTTGATCGGGAGCGGGAAGACCTCACCGCGGTGAGTGCTGTAAACCCGGTGCACGTAATCGGTGAAGCTGGTGAACCGGTTGACGTACTCCCAGACCCGTTCGTTGGAGGTGTGGAAGAGGTGAGCCCCGTATTGGTGGACCTCGATGCCCGTCTGCGGATCCGGAGCGCTGTAGGCATTCCCCCCGATGTGGCCGCGTCGCTCGAGGATCAGCACCCGCATCCCCAGCCGGGTCGCGCACTGCTCGGCCACCGTCAGGCCGAACAGCCCGGACCCGACGACAAGGAGGTCGGGATCCACACTCGCTCCTTCGACTCGGGATGATCGCCCCGCAATCCTAGCTGCCGGCCCGGGCCGCGCCGCGCGTCCGACGCCCCCTTCATCCCCAGGCGCGACCGGCGGTCACCCGGTCGATCCCAGGCGCCCGGCCGCTGCTGTGTCAGACTTGACGGATGCATCAGCAGGGACGCGGGCCGCGGGAGCGCCCGGGGTGCCAGGACGACGAGCTGCCACGAGCACGACCGGATGGAGCGACCGATGGACGGCCAGGAACTCTCCGGTGACCAGCCCAGGCCGATCCCGGTCCGGCGGCGCAGCTACACCGCCGCCCCGGATTCCGCCCCCCCAAGACCACCCGCCCCGCCCCACGAGCCACCCCACCAGCCTCGGCGGGACCACCGTGGTCCCTCAGCCGCTCCCACCCGCCGGGCTCCTCGAGGTCGCCAGCCATCCACCCCGCAGGCACCCGCCCGGCAACGGCCCGCGCCGCGCGGCGGCGAAGACGGTTCACAACGGCGTGGCCCGGCAGGTGCTCGATCCGACGTGCCGGGCAGCACGGCATACCGCAGCGCCGGCAAGCGCCGCACTTTCCGGCGCCGGCGGATCGTAGCGCTGGTCTTGCTCGTCCTGCTGGGCTGGATGGTCTTCCTGGTCTGGGTGCCGGTGAGCGCGTGGGGGCGCGTGGAACGGGTCGACAACGTCCCGGCGGGCGAGCGCCCCGCGGCCGGCCGCGGCGCGACCTTCCTCATGGTCGGATCGGACAGCCGGGAGGGCCTGACCGCCGACCAGATCGCCGAGTTGGCGACCGGCCCCGACGAGGGGGGTAAGCGAACCGACTCGATCATGCTCGTGCACGTCTCCGACCACGGGGCCAAGCCCTCGATCGTCTCCATCCCGCGCGACTCATACGTCCCGATTCCCGGCCACGGCAGCAACAAGATCAATGCCGCCTACGCCTTCGGTGGAGCGAAGCTGCTCACCCAGACCGTCGAGCAGGCCACCGGGCTGCGCTTGGACGGCTACCTCGAGATCGGTTTCGGCGGTTTCGCCGGGATCGTCGATGGTCTCGGCGGGGTGGAGGTGTGCGTCGCCGCTGACATGAAGGACCCGAAGGCAGGAATCGACCTCAAGGCCGGTTGCCAGACCCTCACTGGGCCCCAGGCCCTCGGATACGTCCGGTCCCGATACACCGACCCACAGGGTGACTTCGGCCGCGCCGCCCGGCAGCGCCAATTCCTCGGCGCGGTGATGAAGAAGGCCGCCACCCCGACCACCGTGCTCATCCCGACGCGCTACACCGCGTTCGCCGATGCCGCATCCAAGGGACTCGTCGTCGGCGAGGACACCTCCCTCACCGAGGCGATCTCAGTGCTCCAGGCGATGCGGCAGGTCGGCAACGGGTCCGGATTGTCCATGCAGGTGCCGGTCGCGACGGCAGCCTTGGCCACCACCAACGCCGGCGTCGCCGTGAAGTGGGATACCCCTGCAGCAAAGGCGCTCTTCGCGGCGCTGCGCAACGACGAGGACCTGGTGGCCCCACCGGCCGGCACGACGCCCGGCTGATCCGCACCGGACCGGGCCGGAAGCCGGCTCGGCTCAGCCGGAACGGCTGTGCACGTGGTGGCGGATCCGGTGGTAAGTCCGGTAGACGCGACGCCGCACCGGCTCCGGAGTGAGCCGGTAGCCGCCACGCAACAGCACGTTGCGGGCGGACTGAGTGCGGGTGGTGAAGCCCATCGCACGGAAGCGCCGCTGCACATCGAGCTCCGCGCGCAACAGGTCGACGCCGCCACGCCGGTGGAACGCCCCGGAGCTGACCCGATAGCGCAAGAGCGGCTCGGCCACGTTCGCGACCCGGGCCCCGGCTTGGATGAGCTGTGCAAACAGCAGGTAATCCTCCATAAAGGGCAGATCCTGATATCCACCGACCGCATCGACCATCGACGCACGGAACACGACGACGGGATGGTTGAGGGTCTGCTCGAAACGCGCCTGAGCGGTAATCCGCATCGGATCGGTGAGGGCATCGCGTCTGCTCACCGGGACGTCGGGTGAGTCGGCGAACTCCTCGATGGTGGCCCCGACCAGGTCGAATCCAGACTCCATGAGCTCGATTTGGCGCTCGAAGCGATGCGGCAGCGACACGTCGTCAGCGTCCATCCTTGCCACGATGTCGTGGTCGCAGCGGGCCAGGCCGTGGTCCAGAGCCGGCCCGAGCCCGCGATTGCGGGCGAGTTCGACGTGGGTGACCGGGACGGTCGACGCGGAGATGAGCCGACTCACGGTGTCACGCAACTGCGCATCGACGACCCCGTCACGCACGAGGACGATCTGGGAAGGCTTGCGGGTCTGTGCCTCGGTCACCGACGTGAACGCGGTCTTGAGGGCCTCTGGATCGTCACCGTGGTAATAGGGAAGCAACACGCTGAACCCGTCCGGAAGACGCGGCGCGCTCCGGCGCGGCACCGTCGGGTCGAGGTCGGTGCAGGGCGATGCACCGGGACCGGTCAACTGCGGCAGCCCGCGCAGCGACGCGGGCTGTGGCCCGAGACCATCGCGCATCCCTCGCCGCAGGCCCTGCCACAGAGTGGCTCGATCCGCAGAACGCGCCATCGTGCGGCTCCAACGGCGGGCGGTGGCAGCCCCGAAGACGACCCGTTCCACCGGGGCCAAGCCAGGGCTGCCCATCAACGTCCACAGCTTGTTGCGGACCTCGAAGTAGAACCGCGCCCCGGGGTCCTGGTCGGCCCCCGCGAAAGCTGCGGTCTTGTGGACCACGACCGACCGCGGAGTCCACAGCCCGCGACGACCCCGGAGCAGCCGAGCCGTGTACTCGAAATCGTCGTTCCACAGGAAGAACTCGGTCACCGGCAGGCCGACCTGCCGGGCGCGTTCGGCGTCCACGAGGATCGAGACGAACGAGGCAGTTCGCACCGGACGTGCACCGACCGCTGCCGCGGCTTCGCGTTCACGACGGCTGGCCCAGGCCTTGGAACGAGGGGTATTCATCGGGTGGTCGCGTCCGTCGGTCCAGACCACCCGACTGGCGACGAGAGCGGGGGGCGCGCTGCGGGGGCGATCACCGGCATACCCGGTCCTGGTCTGTAGCAGCCCCTCCAGGGCGTAGGGCTCCGGAACGGTGTCGTCGTCCATCAGCCACACTGCGTCGCACCGGCCCTGCAGGGCCTGTTTCAGGCCGGCTGCAAAGCCTCCCGCTCCACCGGTATTGACCTCGTGACGGATCACCTGAACGCCCGGGAAGTGGCGCGCCAGCAGGTCCCCGGTGCCGTCGTCCGAGGCATTGTCGACGACAAGAATCTCGTCGGGAGCTCGCGTTTGAGACTGCAGCGCCCGCAACGACTCCGCGAGCAGGTCTCGGCGGTTCCACGTCACCACGAGTGCGACGACGTGCTCGGATGACATGGCCTCGATCCTACGTCCCGGCCCAGCGGAAGGTCGTCCGCCGGGCCGGGCTCACGCAACAGATCAGGCCAACACCTGTCGGGCCATGACGATGCGCTGCACCTGGTTGGTGCCTTCGTAGATCTGGGTGATCTTGGCATCGCGCATGAACCGCTCAACCGGGAAGTCACGCACGTAACCGGAGCCACCGAGCAACTGAACCGCGTCGACGGTGACCTTCATCGCGACATCCGAGGCATAGCACTTGGCGGCAGCCCCGAAGAACGGCAGGTCACGGTCGCCGCGCTCGGACTTCGCGGCGGCGACGTAGGTGAGCTGGCGAGCCGCCTCGAGCTCCATCGCCATGTCGGCGAGCATGAACTGGATGCCCTGGAAGTCTGCGATCCGCTTGCCGAACTGCTGACGCTCCTTGACATAGGCCACGGCCGCGTCGAGGGCACCCTGCGCGATGCCGACGGCCTGAGCGCCGATGGTGACGCGCGTGTGGTCCAAGGTGCGCAGCGCGATCTTCAACCCGTCGCCGACCTCGCCGACGATGCGGTCACCGGGGATCCGGCAGTTCTCGAAGTAGAGCTCGCGGGTCGGGCTGCCTTTGATGCCGAGCTTGCGCTCCTTGGGTCCGACCGAGAAACCCTCGTCGGTGTCCTCGACGACGAACGCCGTGACGTTGGCGCCGCGGCGGCCGTCAGGGTCGTTGACCGCAAGCACCGTGTAGTACTTGGACACCCCGGCGTTGGTGATCCACGCCTTGTGACCGTTGAGGATCCACGACCCGTCCGGCTGCTCGGCTGCCGTCGTCACCATGGCCGCCGTGTCTGAGCCGGCCTCCCGCTCGGACAGACCATAGGAGAAGGTGGCCTCCCCGGACGCCACCGGCGGGAGGTACTTCTGCTTGACCTCTTCGCTCGCGGCGAGCAGCAGCGGCATGGTGCCGAGCTTGTTGACTGCGGGGATGAGTGAGGCCGAGGCACAGGCCCGGGCGACCTCCTCGATGACGATGCACGTCGCGAGCGCGTCCGCACCCGCGCCGCCGTACTCCTCCGGGATGTGCGGGGCGAAGAAGTCGGAGGCGACGAGGGCCTCGTGGGCCTCCTGCGGATAGCGCGCCTGCTCGTCGACATCGGCGGCATGAGGGGCGATCTCGGCATCGGCGAGTTCGCGGACGGCGGCCCGAAGCTGGCGGTGGCTGTCGGGCAGCTGGTACGTGTCGAAATCCGGGTTGGCGCTCATGCACCCCACGCTACTGCCGCGTATGCCGTGCGCGCTCGGTCACGGGGTGAGGCATTCCTCTCGACGCATCCTCAGCGGCGCTATGCACCCGCTTGATCAGGAACTCGGAAGCCCCGACGTGGCGCCGGTGAGGCCTTCACACAGGGCCCACAAGGTGCGTTGCGCATCGCGGTCGTGCGAGGCCGGCGAGGAGGCCACGATGGTCGGCGGTCCGGCCCATTCGCCACGGCCGGAGGGCCCGACGTAGCTGCCACCGGGCAGCGACGGATCGGTGGCCGCCATGAGCAGCGGCCAGGCGCCCGCGGCGGCCGGCTGGGCGATCCGCAGTGTCGTCTGCAGCGTGCCCAACCCCGGGAGGGACGAAATCCGTTGGTGGCGAGTGAGTTCCGTGAGCGAGTAGCCCGGGTGCGCGGCATACGATCGCACTGTCGAACCCGCGAGAGTGAGCCGGCGCTGCATTTCGTAGGCAAGCAGGAGGTCGGCGAGTTTGCTGGCCCCGTAGGCCCGCCAGGCGTTGTAGCGGCGGTGCCGGAAGCTCGGGTCGTCGAGCTGCAGACCGCCGAGCCGATGCGCATTGGAGGACACCCACACGACCCGGTCGGCGATCTGCGGCAGCAGACCGATGGTGAGGGCGAACGGCCCGAGGACATTGGTCGCGAACTGCACCTCGTGTCCGTCGGCGGAGACCGCCTGCGGGGTCGCCATGATGCCCGCGTTGTTGACCAGGACGTCGATCCGCTCACCGGCCAGTCCGGCGACGAAGGCGCGCGCGGAGGCCAGCGACGCGACGTCGACCTCGCGCAGGTCCAGACCGGCCGGGTCCAGCGACCGGTCGTCGAGCAGCCGCTCGCGTGCCGCCGCGCCTTTGGCCAGATTGCGGCACGCCATGATCACCCGAGCGCCCCGCCGGACCAGCCCGGAGGTGACCTCCAGGCCGAGCCCGGTGTTGGCTCCGGTGACGACGAACGTCCGGCCGGTCTGATCGGGGACGGCGGCGACGGTCCAGGCCATGTCAGCCCTGCAACTCCCGCATCACGGTGCGCTCGAAGAGGTCGACGCCGCTGGTGTCATAGGCGACTTCGGGGAAGTAGGTGATGGCATACCCCAGGCCGACCTTGCCGTAGGACGCCAGGGCCTCGGCGACCTGGTCGGGCGTGCCGCACGTGCCCGCCGCGCGCAGGCCGTCGACTTCTTTGCGCGAGGCCTCCTCCGGGATGCCCGCGCGCGAGCGCAACGCGATGTATTCGCGCACCCGCTCCTCGACCTCGACCTGGGTCTCGCCGATGAGGATGTTGACGTTGGCCGACCGGGTGATTTCGTCGTAGTCCCGACCTACGGTCTGGCAGTGCCCACGCAGGATCTCGCTCTTGCGGGCGAACTCGGTGGGGTCGCCGAAGAAGTTCGTGTAGTCGCCGTACTGCGCGGCGATCTTCAAGGTCACCTTCTCGCCGCCACCAGCTACCCACATCGGTATACCGTTCGACGGCGACCCGTCGACGACGGTGCCTTGCAGGGGCCGCGGCGCACAGATCGCGCCGTCGACGGAGTAGTACTTCCCGGCATACGTGGCCTTTCCTTGGGTCCACATCTGCCGGAAGATCTCGACCCCGTCGCGGAGTGCGCCGAGCCGGTCGCGCGCCTCCGGGAAGCCGTATCCGTATGCGCGCCACTCGTTTTCGTACCAGCCGGCACCGATGCCCATCTCGACCCGCCCGCCGGAGATGATGTCGACGGTGGCCGCGACCTTGGCGAGGTAGGCGGGGTTGCGGTAGGCCATGCAGGTGCACATCTGACCCAGGCGGATGCGGGTCGTCGACGCAGCGAAGGCGGCCATGAGCGACCACGCCTCGTGGGTCGCCTCGTCGGACGGCTTGGGCACGGTGTGGAAGTGGTCGTAGACCCACAGCGACTCCCATCCCTCGACCTGGTCGAACCGCCGGGCGAGCCCGTCCATGACCCCCCAGTGCAGGCTCGGGTCGATGCCGACCAGGTCCATCCGCCACCCCTGGGGGACGAAGACACCGAACCTCATGAGTTCCTCCTTGCACCGGACTGTCGGGATCTGGCCCATCATTGCACCGGCCCGCCGTGGCGGCGTGTGAGACTGGCCCATGGCCCGCGACTCCCGCCCTTCCGCACACCGCAACGACCCCGCCGTGATCCGCGAAGCACTGACGACGCCCGCGACCTGGGCTGTGGTCGGGCTGTCCGAGAATCGGGCCCGCACGGCTTACCGCATTGCGGATTTCCTTGTCTCGCAACTGAGCATGCGCGTGATCCCGGTGCACCCCGATGCGCCGACGGTCTTCGGTCAGGACGGGTATGCCGTCCTCGCGGACATCCCGGACGGCACGACGGTCGAGGTCGTCGACTTCTTCGTGCGCTCGGCGCTGGTCGGCGCCGTCGTCGACGAGGCGATTGCCCAGCGCGAGAGGCTCGGCATCCGCACCCTCTGGTTGCAACTCGGGGTCGTGGACACAGCTGCCGCGGCGCGCGCCGAGGCGGCGGGGCTGCAGGTCGTCATGGACACCTGCCCGAAGATGGAGTGGCCGCTGCCCTAGCCGTAGCTGGCCCGGCATACCAACCGGTGGGCATCACCCGCGCGATGCGCGCAGCGCTTCGCCTTTGGCCTTGGCCTGATCGCACAACCGGCCCTGGAAACGCACCATCTCGTCCCGCACCCGGGCGGCTTCCGGGCCGGATCCCGAGCCGATGATCCGCGCGGCGAGCAATCCGGCATTACGCGCACCGGCGATCGACACGGTCGCGACCGGCACGCCGGCGGGCATCTGGACGATCGACAGCAGCGAGTCCATCCCCTCGAGGTGCGCCAGCGGCACCGGCACACCGATGACCGGCAGCGGCGTGACCGAGGCGAGCATCCCGGGCAGGTGGGCGGCGCCCCCCGCCCCGGCGATGACCACCTGCAGCCCGCGCTCGGCGGCAGCGCGGCCGTAGTCGATCATCTCGGTCGGCATCCGGTGGGCCGACACGACGTCGACCTCGTAGCCGATCCCGAACTCGTCGAGCGCCTCGGCCGCGGCGCTCATGACCGGCCAGTCGCTGTCGCTGCCCATGACGATCCCGACGACGATCTCGTCCTGGTTCAGATCCACGGCATACCTCTTCTGGATGGAGTCGTCGACGCGATTGTCGACCGGGGGCTCGGCCCGGCGGTCATTCGGTGATGACCCCCTGCAGGTAGTCGGCAGCATGGCGCGCACGTTCCCGGACATCGGTGAGGTCCGCCCCCGACACCGTGACGTGCCCGATCTTGCGGCCCGGGCGCACGCCCTTGCCGTACATATGCACCTTCGCCCCGGGGTCGCGGGCCATGACATGGCGATAGGCGGGGTAGACCTGCGGATAGTCGCCGCCGAGCACGTTGGCCATGACGGTCCACGGCGCGACCGGCCGCGGGTCACCGAGCGGCAGGTCGAGCACGGCCCGCAGGTGCTGCTCGAACTGGCTCGTCACCGCTCCGTCGATGCTCCAGTGGCCGCTGTTGTGCGGCCGCATCGCAAGTTCATTGACGAGGAAACCGCTGGGGTATGCCGGGTGGTCGCCGACCCGGAACATCTCCACCGCGAGCACCCCGGTCACACCCAGCTCTCCGGCGATCCGCAGCGCCGCGTGGGTCGCCGCGGCGGCCAGCTCGGGGCTGAGATCGGGTGCGGGGGCGATGACGTCGGTGCAGATGCCGTCGGTCTGGACCGTCTCGACGACCGGCCAGGCCGCAGCCTGTCCGGACGGGCTGCGCGCGACGAGGACGGCGAGTTCGTGGTCGAACGGCACGAGTTCTTCGAGCAGAATGCCGTCGCGCAACGGACCACCACCGGTATGCCGGTCGCGCTCGGCCGCGACCAGCCAGTCGCTCAGGTCCTCGCTCCGCCGGACGACCCGCACCCCCTTGCCGTCGTAGCCGCCGCGCGGGGTCTTGGCGATCAACGGAAACCCCACCAGCGCAGCGAAATTGTCGATATCACTCAGGGTGTGGGCCGCAGCCCACCGGGGGCCGGGGATCTCCATCTCGGTCAGCCGTCGGCGCATGGCCAGCTTGTCCTGGGCCAACACCAGAGCAGCCGGCGAGGGGTGCATGTCGACCCCGGCGAGCTGCAAGGCGTCGAGCACGTCGGCAGGGACATGTTCGTGGTCGAAGGTGATGACATCGCAGGCTTGGGCGAACCGGCATACGGCCTCGGTGTCAGTGTGATCCCCTACCGGAGCGGAGGGGATCACCAGGGCAGCAGAGGCATCCGGGGATTCGGCGAGCACGGACAGTTGCACGCCCAAAGCGACGGCCGGGGCTTGCAGCATGCGAGCCAGCTGGCCACCACCGATCACTCCCACCACCGGGAATCCTCCCGGTGCCCGTCGCGGTGCCGTCACCCGCTCAGCCTAACGGCGCCAGAAGGCTCCCCGCGGACCGAGCATGGGCGACTGCAGCCCCCGGCGAGGTGGCCTAGAGTCGACCCGTGACGTCTCTGGTCGACCGGATCTCCACCTTCCTGCGGGCCAGCGTCGATCGGGTATGGCGGGAGGCGGCCAAGTTCGGCGTCGTCGGAGCGATCGCGTTCATCATCGATGTGGGCGGATTCAACCTGCTCTTCCACGGGCCGCTCTCCGGACGCCTGACCAGCTCGCGGATCATCTCGGGGGTACTCGCCACCCTGGTGGCCTGGCTGGGCAACCGGTTCTGGACCTTCCGGCACCGGGTCAACCGCAAGGTCCACCACGAAGCCCTGCTGTTCTTCTTGGTCAACGGCGTCGGCCTGCTCATCGGGATCGGGTGGCTCAACCTCACCTTCAACACCCTGGGCCTGACCTCGGCGTGGTGGGTCAACCTCAACAACGTCTTCGGCATCGGGCTGGCGACCTTGTTCCGTTTCTGGGCCTACCGCCGCTTCGTCTTCGCGGGCGAGCTCGACCCCGACACACCCGATCCGAGCCCCTGCGTCGAGCCAGACCCGGCTGAGCTCAAGCGCCCTACCGGCCCTTGATCCGGGCCGGGAACCGGCTGCTGGCTTCGGAGAGGAAGACCGCGAACGTCGCGGGTGTGCGGGTGATGAGTTCCAGCCGCCCACCAAAGGATTCGGCCAGGTCGCGGGCCAACGTCAGACCCAGCCCGGTGCCGCCAGCCCCACTACTCACCGAGCGCTCGAAAATGTGGGGTGCCATCGTCGCCGACACCCCGTCGCCCTCGTCACAAACCTCGACAACGACCGACGGCCCACTGCGGCGCACGTGGATGTCGACGGTGCCCCGGCCATGCACGAGCGAGTTCTCCAGCAACGTCGAGAACACCTGAGCCAGAGCAATCGGAGTGGCTCGCACCGACAGACCGCGTTCGCCGTGAACGCGGACGCTGCGCCGGGCCGTCTCGAACGCAGGCTGCCATTCCCGTTGCAGCGAGGCCAACACCGAGTCGAGGACCACCTCGGGGCGCGAGGTCTCCGGATCCGAGCGCCGCCGCTGCAACAACTCGTCGACGACCCTGCTGAGCCGCTCGACCTGGGAGATCGCGACCGCCGCCTCCTCCCGGGCAACCTCGATGTCGTCGGTCGCCGCGATCTCCTCCAGGCGCATGAGCAGAGCTGTCAACGGCGTGCGCAATTGGTGTGAAGCATCGGAGGCGAAGGACCGCTCGGAGGTGATGGACCGCGCCAGCTGTTGCGCCGATTGCACGAGGACCCTGGAAATCCGGTCCACTTCGTCGATGCCGGATTCGGTGGCGACGAGGTGGCCCTCCCCTTCCCCGAGCCGTTCGGCATTGGTCATCAACGCTTCCAAGGGTTGGGCGACCGTGCGCGTGGCAGTCCCCGCAACGGCGAGCGCAACCGCGGTGCCGACGACGACGATGGCCAGGGATACGGCCAGCACATCCAGGACCCGCACCGGTGTCGACCGGTTGAGCCAGGCACCGACGAGGTCGGCCCGCTGCGTCGAGATCCACGCCACGACAACGGCGACCGGCACGACGGTGAGCAAGGTCGAGGAGAGGATGGCCAGGATGGTCGCTCGCCGGATCAGCCGCCGCATCGTGGTGGACCCTGGCCGCCGCTAGCCGGCCGCAGGACGCTCGAAGCGGAATCCCATGCCACGTACCGTCGAGATGAACCGCGGCTGGGCGACATCGTCGCCGAGCTTCTTGCGCAGCACCGAGATGTGCATGTCCAGGGTCTTTGTCGATCCGAACCACTCGGTGTCCCAGATCTCTCGCATGAGCTGCTCGCGCGTCACCACGCGGCCGCGCTCACGCACCAGCACCCGCAGCAGGTCGAACTCCTTGGCGGTGAGTTGCATCTCTTCGTCGTGGAAGTAGGCCCTCCGGGCATCGGCGTCGATGCGCACCTCGGCGTCGGCTGCGTCACTGCCGTCCGCAGCGTTGCGGCGCAACAGCGCTCGCACTCGAGCGAGCAGCTCGGCCAGCCGGAAGGGCTTGGTGACGTAGTCGTCGGCACCGGCATCCAGGCCCACGACGGCGTCGAGTTCCTCGGCGCGTGCCGTGAGGATGAGCACCGGCTGGGTCCGGCCGTGCTCACGGATGCGACGGCATACCTCCAGACCGTCCAGGTCCGGCAGCCCCAGATCCAGGACGATGAGGTCAGGTCGCGCACGGGCCGCCTCCAAGGCGCTCTCGCCGTCGGACCGCACGTCGACGGTGTATCCCTCGCGGCGCAAGGCCCGGGTGAGAGGGACGGAGATGCCGGGATCGTCCTCGACGAGCAGCACCCGGGTCATGCGTGGATGGTATGCCGTGCGAGCGCGCTCAGCGACCCGGCCAGTCGGGCGTGCGCTTCTCGGCGAATGCGCGCACGCCTTCGGCACGGTCGCCGCTGAATGCCGTCGCACGCCAGCAGGCGTCCTCGATCTCGAGCCCGCTGGCTAGGTCGACGTCCAAGCCCAGGCGCATAGCGCGCTTGGCCGACCGCAGTCCGACCGGGGAGTTGGCCGCGATGACCTGGGCGATCTCGAGCGCACGATCCCGGGCGGAGCCGGCGGGCACGACCTCGTCGACGACGCCGAGGGTGGCCGCCTCGGGTGCGGCGAGCCGGCGGGCGGTGAAGATGAGAGAGGCCGCCTTGGACCAGCCGATCCGACGGGTCAGCAATTGGGTGCCGCCCCCACCGGGGATGACCCCGACGGAGACTTCGGGCAGGCCGACGACGGCAGCCTGGCCGGCGACGACGAGGTCGCACGAGAGCGCCAGCTCCAGTCCGCCGCCGAGCGCGAACCCGTCGACCGCGGCGACGGTTGGCATCGGCAGCGCCAGCACCCCGCCGTATGCCGCCCGCGCCAGCGGTCGCTGCTGCACGAGTTGGAGGTCGGTGAAGCCGTTGCGCTCCTTGAGGTCGGCCCCGACGCAGAATGCCTTGGGGTGCGAGGACGTGAGCACGACGGCTCGCACCCCCGCGTCTGCGGCCAGCTGCGTGGTGGCCCCTGCTATCGCCTCGGCCATCGCCGTGGACACCGCGTTCATGGCCTCAGGACGATCGAGGACCAGTTCGACGACGTGGCCGTCGGTGCCATGCCGCTCGATGCGGACCAGCGGGGAATCGGTCATGAATGCCTCCCTCGGGTGGCAGAGCTACCACTACGGACCAGCGTATGAGGCATCACCGTGCCGACACCACGCAGGGTGCGCCGTCGCATCGGGGTGAGCGTGAAGCCCGGCTGCGAGGCCAATGCCTTGGCCAAGGCACCGTCGACCAGCACGTGACCGGGATGCGCCATCGGCGTGAGGCGCGCCGCCGTGTTGACCGTCTGACCGAAGACGTCGCCAAGCCGCGACACGACACTCCCGTAGGCCACGCCGACCCGCACCGACCGCAGTGCGGAGTCCTCGGCGATGGCGTCGACGAGGTCGAGGGCAATGGCGGCACCAGGAGCGGGGGCCATTGTCGAGAAGAGCACTTCATCTCCGACGGTCTTGACCACTCGGCCACCATGCGCAGTGACGACGTCACTGGCGATCGACTCGAATCGCTGTACCACCTGGGCCAATTCGCGTTCGGTGAGCTGACCGACCATCGTCGTGAAACCCACCAGGTCGGCAAAACCGACGCACCGGACCACACCGGCCGAGTGGCGCCCGGGGCTGGCATCGGACAACAACCGCGAAAGCGCGTCGTTGAGGTGGCGACGCCAGGCATAGACCAGCATGGGCTCCAGCTCGTCGGCCAGATCGATGAGCAGCCGGGCCGTGGCCTGAGCGGTCGCCTCGTCCTGGACGCTCGCGCCTCGCGGGAAGGCTGCCCTCTCACCGCTGCCCTTGACGTCCGCAGTGCCGACGTCAGGCTCGTCGGCGCGGTCCGGAAACCACTCGGACTGCCCGACGCCCTGGGCCGCCCGCGCCGACAGTGACTCGGCGAGCAAGTGGACCTGCCAGGCCGCCAACCGGTCAGCAGTGCGGGCAAAGGCCCGCGTGAGCCCGAGCGCGGTCTCCTCGTCGAGCACTTCGGCGCGCACCAGCGTCGCCATCCGTCGCAACGCGCGCAGATCGGCCTCGGTGTACGGCCGGTCGCGCGAGGAGACGTCCGGGAAACCCAGGGCATGCCAGAACTTCCGAGCCCCGATGACCGAGACTCCGGAGAGTCGACTAACATCCGAGCGGGTGAACGACCGGCTCTGCCCGATGAGCAAGGCAGCGACGTCGTCGGCGTCGAGGGCGGGGGTCGGGTTGACCGGCATACCGGCGGTGACTGCGAGGCTGGCGGCGCCCGCCGGCGGTGGCGACGGGAGTGCAGCGGGCAGTGGGTCACGTGTGGGAGTGACCGAGACCGGCTCGACCCAGTCCCCTGCGGGCACAGAGGCAGGTGTGAGTTCGGTCATGCGAGCATCATGCCAAGCCGACGTGAACGGACCGTAGTCGACCGCCCGCTCAGGCTCAGACGGGATGTCGCGGGGGCCGGACGTGGGTGACGTCCCCGGCCTGCAGGGTATGCACCTGCCGACCGTCGTCCACCAGCAAGGCCCCATCGACGTCGACGTCCAGGGCGGTGCCGGTGACGGCGCTGCGGTGGGGCAAGGTGACCGTCACGAGCGAGCCCAGGGTGGCGCAGTGCTGCCGGTATGCCGTGTACGTCGCCTCCCGCTCGGAGGCGGGCAGGCCGAGCTGTGCGACTCGGTGGGCGAGCCGGTCGAGAACCTCGACCAGGACGGTCTCCCGGTCGAGCTCCTGGCCCGCCATTGCACCGCGTCCAGCGCACGCGAGAGCCAGCGAGGTCGCGGTGGGCACGGGCAGGTCAGCGCGCTGCTGATGGACATTGAGGCCGATGCCGACGACGACGAGCGGATGAGCCAGCGGCAGGTATTCGCAGAGGATTCCGCACACCTTCCCCACCGGCGCCGAACCATCGATGGCGGGCTGCGGCTGCCCGATCAGCACGTCGTTGGGCCACTTGAGCGCCGGCCGCAGCCCGGTGACCGTCGTGATCGCCTCCGCAACAGCGAGTCCGGCGACCAGCGGCACCCATCCCGGGGCGCTCGTCGGGGCGGGGAGCACCACAGAGAACGTCACACCCAGACCGGCCGGGGAATCCCAGCTGCGATCCAATCGCCCACGCCCGGCAGTCTGCACCTCGGCAACGACGACGGCATACGGCTGGGCGATCGCGGCGGCGCGAGAGTTGGTCGAGCCGAGTCGCTCGTGGACCTCCACCAGGGCAAACCGTCCAGCGGGTGAACAGACCGCAGCGGTGAGACGCGCGGAGTCCATGGGCACAGGCACGGTGACAAGGCTATTGTTCGCAGCATGTCCAATGACGGATTCGCCACCGCTGCGGAAGCGAACGCTCCTGACCTGTCCACCACGGCCGGCAAACTCGCGGATCTCAAGCGAAGAGTGGCCGAAGTGGCCAACGCCGGATCCACCGTCGCCGTCGAGAAGCAGCACGCCAAGGGCAAGAAGACCGCCCGTGAGCGCATCGAGGCGCTCCTCGACGAAGGCACCTTCATCGAGATGGACAAGTACGCCCGGCACCGCAGTAGCCAGTTCGGCCAGGACAGACACCGGCCCTACGGCGACGGCGTCGTCACCGGCTATGGCCAGATCGACGGCCGCCAGGTGGCCGTCTTCGCCCAGGACTTCACCGTCTTCGGTGGGTCGCTCGGCGAGGTCTTCGGCGAGAAGATCGTCAAGGTCATGGACTGGGCCGCCAAGATCGGCTGCCCGGTGATCGGCCTCAACGACTCCGGTGGCGCCCGCATCCAGGAGGGCGTCGTCTCGCTCGGGCTCTACGGCGAGATCTTCTTCCGGAATGTCCGCAACTCCGGGGTGGTGCCCCAGATCAGCGTCATCATGGGGCCCTGCGCGGGGGGCGCGGTCTACTCCCCCGCGATCACCGACTTCACTGTCATGGTCGACAAGACCTCGCACATGTTCATCACCGGGCCCGATGTCATCAAGACGGTCACGGGGGAAGAGGTCGAGTTCGAAGACCTCGGCGGCGCCCGCGCCCACAACACAAAGTCGGGTGTCGCGCACTACATGGGCACCGACGAGGACGACGCCATCGAATACGTCAAGGCGTTGCTGTCGTACTTGCCCTCCAACAACATGGAAGAGCCGCCAGCCTTCGACGTCGACACCGACCTCACGGTCACCGACGAGGACCGGTGGCTGGACACCTGCATCCCGGACTCCCCCAACCAGCCCTACGACATGCACCAGGTCATCGAGCACGTCGTCGACGACGGCGAGTTCCTCGAAGTGCATGCGCTCTTTGCGCCCAATATCGTCGTCGGCTTCGCCCGCGTCGACGGTCAGGCAGTCGGGATCGTCGCCAACCAGCCGATGCAGTTCGCCGGCTGCCTGGACATCGAGGCATCGGAAAAGGCGGCACGGTTCGTGCGCACCTGCGACGCCTTCAACGTCCCCATCCTCACCTTCGTCGACGTGCCGGGCTTCCTGCCCGGCACCGACCAGGAATGGAACGGCATCATCCGCCGCGGCGCCAAGCTCATCTACGCCTACGCCGAGGCGACCGTCCCCAAGATCACCGTGATCACCCGGAAGGCCTACGGAGGCGCCTACGACGTCATGGGGTCCAAGCACCTGGGTGCCGACATCAACCTTGCCTGGCCGACCGCCCAGATCGCCGTCATGGGAGCCCAGGGCGCGGTCAACATCCTCTACCGCAAGGAGTTGCAGAAGGCGGTCGAGGAAGGTCGCGACGTCGAGGCGGCACGGGCCGACTTCATCAAGCTCTACGAGCAGACCTTGGCCAACCCCTACATCGCGGCCGAACGTGGCTACATCGACACGGTCATCACCCCGAGCAACACCCGGATGAACGTCACCAGGGCGCTGCGGGCACTGAAGACCAAGCGTGAGAGTCTGCCGCCCAAGAAGCACGGGAACATCCCGCTATGAGCACCGACCCCGCATCCCCCACCACGGACGCACCCGTCGTCCGAATCGTCCACGGGTCCCCGTCGGCGAAGGACCTCGGCGTGCTCCTGGCCGTGCTCTCGGCACTCGGAGGCGGCGAGGACTGCGGCGAGGGCACTCGCGCGTCGCACTGGTCGGCGCCGGCCACCCGGCTCGTGCCGGTCGGTCCGCGCTCGGCCCCCAGCGCCTGGCGTTGGTCCGGCATGCCGCGCTAACTATCCGGTGATCCCCAGCGTCGGGATGACGGCCGCGAGCGCCGCCCGCCACTGCGGGAGCGGCGCCACGCCGACGGCCGAGGTCCGCTGGTGTCCCAAGACGCTGTATGCCGGTCGCGGCGCTGGTCGGACGAACGCGGCGCTGGTCGTGGGTAGCACCCGACCCGGATCCAGGCCGAGCTCGGAGAAGATCGCCTGAGTGAAGCCGAACCACGTGGTCTCACCCTCACAGGTGCCGTGGTAAGTGCCTGCGGGGGCTGCTGTGGCCAACAGATCCCCGATGAACCGCGCAAGATCGGCCGTCGTCGTGGGCTGACCCCGCTGGTCGTCGACAACCGACACGGTGTCGCGCTGTGCAGCCAGCGCCGCCATGGTCTTGACGAAGTTGGGCCCCCCCGGCCCATAGAGCCACGCCGTTCGCACGATGAGTGAATCGGGGCATTCCGATCGCACGGCCCACTCACCGGCGGCCTTGGTGCGTCCGTAGGCAGACTGCGGTGCGAGGGCCGCGTCCTCGGCATACGGGCTGGTGGCGTCCCCAGCGAAAACGTAGTCTGTCGAGATCTGGACCATCCGTGCCCCGACCTCGCGGGCGGCCCGGGCGAGGACCGCAGGGCCGACGGCATTGATGCGGAAAGCCACCGCCTCGTGCTCTTCGGCGGCGTCGACCGCGGTGTAGGCGGCCGTGTTGACGACCACTCGATGTCCGTCGAGCGCCTCAGCACAATCTCGCGCGGAGGTGATGTCGACCTCCGGCAGGTCGGTTGCGGTCACCTCGTGTCCTGCGCCCCGCAGGTGAGTCACCAGATCCTGTCCCAGCATCCCGTTGGCGCCTGTGACGAGGATCTTCATGCCGCTGAGGCTAGCGGAACGGCGGATTGAACCATCGCGGGTTTCCCGGGATGCTTCTATGTTCTGTCAAAGCCGCTGATGTGGCGGCTGCGGCGCTGGGGTGGCTGGCGGTGAGGGTGCGGAAGACCTGTCCTCCGACGTAGCGCTTGAGGCAGCGTCGGATCTCTTTGCTGGTCTTGCCTTCGGCCAGTCGCCGCAGAAGGTAGTCACGAGTGACGGGGTCGGTGCGCAGGCGGGTGAGGACGATCGTGTTCAGGGCCCGGTTGAGCCGGCGGTCTCCGCCGCGGTTGAGCCGGTGACGGATCGTGTTTCCCGAGGACGCGGGGATCGGCGCGGTGCCAGCGATTTGTGCGAACGCGGCCTCGCTGCGGATCCGTCTTGGGTGAGACCAGACGGTCAAGATGACCGCAGCCGTGATCGCGACGCCATGCAGGTCGAGTAGCTCGGGTGCCTGCACGGCGACCAGGGCTGTGATGCTGGCGCGGTTGTCAGCCGACTCTTCGTCGGTTGCCCGGGCCCGTTTGGCCAGCCGGACGGCCTCGGCTGGTGCTGTCGCGATGCCGAAGGGTTCCTCTCGTCGTCGCCAGTTCGCGATCGTGGCGATCTGCTGCGGCGTCAGCGACGTGCGGGCATCCACGCCCAGGTCGTGGCTGCGGACGAGCGCGGTCATGGCGTTGATGCACCGGGTCCGCTCGGTGTTGAGGTGGTCACGAGCCACGGTCAGGACCCGCGGTGCGGTGTGCACCTCGCCGGCCCGCCGGTCGCGCAGCATCGCCACCGACACGGTCAGGACTGCGCGCCGTAACAGCCGGTTCCTTCGGCCGAGATCAGCACCGCGTCCAGCTCTCCCTCGGTCCGTCGACGGATCCAGTCCGCTGCACGACGCAGGCGGGCCGGGCTGGTGGGGAAGGTCGCCTGGTCGAGCAAGGCTCCGCTGGCGGTGACGGCCGCGTAGCTGTGGGTAGCGGCGTGGGTATCAACCCCCACGACATACCTGTAGAGGTCGGCCACCGTGACGGGCAGACTGGACATGCGATGATCCTTCTCACCTTGTTCGGGTTGGGCGTCGTTGCCGGCGTCAGCCCGGGTGAGAAATCACGACGAGGCGGGCCTGTAATCAGTTACACCGACGGGACGCTCATCCCGGTGGTGGACATGCTTCTGATCAGGCCATCGTTGTGGGCCAGGGTCGACGCCGGCACCCCGCGCCCGATGGACAGATCCCGGGCATGACACCCCGAAGGGGCCAGGCGATTCAGGAGTCACAACGCGCGCCGAGTGACCAGCACCAACCCTGCCAGCCAGCCCCAGGTCAGCCACAACGAAGACTTACAGACGGTTCAGTCCTGAGCGACCGATAATCTGGCCCGATGAAGGGCATCATTCTGGCCGGGGGGTCGGGGACGCGGCTGCACCCCATCACCAAGGGCATCAGCAAGCAACTCATGCCGGTTTACGACAAGCCGATGATCTACTACCCCCTCTCGACCTTGCTGCAGGCCGGGATCCGAGAGGTACTCATCATCACCACCCCGGACGATTCCGTACAGTTCCAGCGCCTGCTCGGCAACGGCACGGAATGGGGCATCGAGATCTCGTATGCCGTGCAGCCCAGCCCCGACGGTCTGGCCCAGGCCTTTATCATCGGCCGCGAATTCATCGGGTCGGACTCGGTGGCCCTGGTGCTCGGGGACAACATCTTCTACGGGGCATCGCTCGAGGAGCAGCTGCGCGAGGGCACCCGAGACATCGTCGGCGGCCATGTCTTCGCCTACCACGTGGCCAACCCCAAGGACTACGGTGTCGTCGAGTTCGATGAGGCTGGCACCGTGCTGTCGATCGAAGAAAAGCCGGCCAAACCCAAGTCCAACTTCGCCGTGCCGGGCGTCTACTTCTACGACAACTCCGTCGTCCAAGTGGCCGCCGATCTCAAGCCCAGCGCGCGGGGTGAGCTCGAGATCACCGGTGTCAACGATGCCTATCTGCGGCGCGGCGAACTCACCGTGACAGTCCTGCCCCGAGGCACCGCCTGGTTCGACACCGGCACCTTCCAGGGCCTGCTCGACGCCAGTCAGTTCGTCCACGTCGTCGAGGCTCGCCAGGGTCACAAGATCGGCTGCGTAGAGGAGTTGGCCTGGCGCAACGGGTGGATCGACGACGACCAACTGCGGGTGCTCGCCGAGCGTCTGGCCAAGAGTGGCTACGGCGTCTACTTACAGGAACTGCTCGACGAGAAGGACGGCCTCTGATGGAGTTCCGCCCCCTGTCCATCGAGGGCGCCTGGGAGATCACGCCGCGGCAGTTCCCCGACTCCCGGGGCATGTTTGCCGAGGGATTCCGGGCCGACAAGCTGGCCGAACACATCGGGCACCAGATGCAGGTCGTGCAGACCAATATCTCGGTCTCCACCGCAGGTGCCGTCCGGGGCATCCACTACGCCTCGGTCCCGCCCTCCCAGGCCAAGTACGTCACGGCCCTCTCCGGGGTGTTCATCGACTTCATCATCGATATCCGGGTCGGGTCACCGACCTTCGGTCGCTGGGACAGCGTCCGACTCGACATGATCGACCGTCGCGCGAT
>Ga0208938_1000670_pt1 | contig 23673 bp, 16 predicted proteins | sample AD_UKC125_MetaG_FD_184434 | JGI IMG/M metagenome (GOLD analysis project Ga0208938, IMG submission 184434) | Active sludge microbial communities of municipal wastewater-treating anaerobic digesters from USA - AD_UKC125_MetaG (SPAdes) (version 2) | ecosystem: Engineered > Bioreactor > Anaerobic >...
CTCCAGGCCTACCTTCGCCTTGAACTCCGGGGTGTGTACCTTCCGCGTCTTCACTTCGCTCATCGCTTCTCGTTCCCTATGACAGCGCCTAGCTTAAACCACTGTCTCAAATCCTGGGACCACTATAGACCTCTTCAACGGACCTTTCGACTTCAACGACCTGAGCTTCTCGTTCACCAATACGGTATCCAGTGTACCCGAACCCGCCACGCTGGCGCTCTTCGGACTTGGCTTGCTCGGTCTGGCATCAGCCAAGCGGAAAAACAAGAGCTGACACAACAGTGCGGCATCAGGCACCAACCAGGCCCCGGTGCGTCCGGGGTTTTTTTGTGCCTGATCAAGTCCGGTGAGCTGATTCCGTTACCAGCCGACCTGCCAAATCGGGTCGGCGGCACAGCTGCCCAACAACTGCCGCGCATAGGGGCCGTTCTGTGGAGTGCCCTTAGTGGTGGGCGTCAGAACAGGCGCGTCAAGTGGGTTGACAGATCCCGTTCGTTGACGAAAGTCAGGTCGTACATCGCGGTCAGTCCCTTGGCGTGTTCGTCGCTGAGGCCGGCGACGCACATCACCACGTTCTTGCCGCTGACGCCAAGGCGTTTGCGCATGTTGAGATACTTGTCGATGTCATGGCGAAATTCGCCGGTCTTGCACTCGATGCAGACGGGGATCTGGTCATCGATCAGCATGAAGACATCGAGTTCATGGGCTTCGTTGTTGGCCAGGGTGATACTCAGGTTGCGCGCGCAGGAGAAGCGTTTCTGGCGTTCCTTGCCGTATTCCAGGCAAGTCATCAGCGCAAACCATTCCAGCCATTCGCCGTTGAAGAAATCGCGAATGGTCGGGGCCGTTTGCAGGGCCAGCAGGACATTGTTTTTCTGCCGGTTGGGCAGGTACTTGGCCACAAAAGAGAAATCGTAGAGTTGCTGGCAGAAGCTGGCAATGGCCTGCACATCCTCCGGCGATTTCCTGTCGAAGGTGATCGTCGTGCTGGTATAGGCTTTCTGCTGCGCCCAGCGGATGCGTTCGAGTACCTCCTTCAAGACCGGCAGGTTGGCGCCGATGAGCATCGCCACTTCGTCGAAAAAGCCTGTGGTATCGACCCCGCGGAGATTGGCCTGGACCTTGATCTGCTTGCGGCCGAACCAGTCGACGATGGGCTCGTGCTGTTGTTCGCAAGCGAGGTGGTCGGTATTGGAGAGATGGATTGTGTCCGGCGCCTGCCGCTGCGCGCTTGGTGATTGTGGGTTGCTGGCCATGGTTTGTGCTTGCAGGCGGAGGATCTCGCGCTGGGCAGCGAAATACTTTTCGAGCAGCTTGCCAACAAAGAACAGGGTGCTGTAAACCGGAGTCGGGTTGCCGCAGCGGGGGCAGGCGACCGTGATGCCGAGCTGGTCGTCGGGCTGTTCCTGCAGGTGGGCGCACTTGTTGCAGCGCGTTATGGCCATGACTGAAAACCAGGACGGGTGAGTGGTGGAATGCCAAGTGGAGATGACCGGTTCGAGTCGTCTGCCTGGTCTTCGGCATGTGCGCTTGTCTGCCATCGCCGGGGAGGGTTGGCGTGCCGCGGCGGGCTCGTCGTTCCCAGGGAATTGGCGAGACAGTATACCCAAGTCGGAGGCTGGAGACTCCGGTTCGGTCGAAATCTTGAAGGCGATTGTCTTTCCGACAGGTGGGGTTGCACCAGGTTGTTCAGGCTGCAATTCGATCGTGCGTTGATCGATCAGGCCAGTGTCGAACTGAAGCAGCGTCGCCAGCCAGCACAGCCCTATGCCGGTGGCGTCTTCGTCCCGGCGGCAATCCTGATCGACGGCCTCAGCCTGGTATTTACCCCGCCAGCGATCGGCTCCGTCGGCTCGGTCAGCTTCACCGGTTTGGGTCTCCTCGGCAACAGCCACACCATCGAGTTCGACCAGGCGTTCGGTGGCTGGACCTTCGTCAGCGAAATCAGCTTTGACGGACACTCCTCGGCACCCGAGCCTGCCTCACTGGCACTGCTTGGTCTCGGCCTGACCGGGCTGGCCTGCGCGCGCCGTCGCCGGAGTTGATCTCGGGGGTTGCACGGGCACCGAGTCGACATTTCACCGCTGTGTGACTCGGTGATCCCCATCAGCGGGATGTAGCAGTACCTCTTATACGAGTTGCTTGTCCGCCAGGCACAGACCTGCGTGCGACAGGCCGGGCAGCGATGAGCCGCAGCACGCGATCAGGCACCACTTGAATGGCGCGCCCGCTGGCCAGACGCTGAGTAAAGAGCAGACCTCAGCGTCGCCCCTTCACGGTGCACCCGTTACCCGCGGATCAGGGCGACAAGATCCTCGGTCGAAGGCAGGGCACTGGCTTCGCCTTCGGCGAGGATGCTTTCCGCCAGCGCCCGCTTTTCGTGGTGCAGGCCGACGATGCGTTCCTCGACGGTGCCCTTGGTGACCAGGCGATATACGGTGACCGGCCGCAATTGCCCGATCCGGTGTGCACGGCCCATGGCCTGGTCTTCGGCAGCCGGGTTCCACCACGGGTCGGTGATCACCACATAGTCGGCAGCGGTCAGGTTGAGGCCAAAACCACCGGCTTTTAGGCTGATCAGAAAGAGGTCGCCGTCGCCGCCCTGGAACGCCGCGACGCGGCGGCTGCGCTCGGCGGCGGGCGTGGCGCCGTCCAGGTACTGGTAACGGACGCCTGCCGCGTCAAGGGGTTCGCGCAGGACTTGCAGGAAGTCGACAAACTGACTGAACACCAGTGCCTTGTGGCCGTTGGCGATCAGTTCGCCCGCGAGATCGGCAAAGGCCTGCACCTTGGCGCCGGCGATGGCGAATTGCGGGCTGCACAGACGCGGGTCGCAGGCGGCACGGCGTAGTCGCGTCAGTTGCGCGAGGATGTTGAAGTGCGCCTGCGCTTCAGGCGTACTCTCCAGTGTGGCGTCGATTGCGCGCGCGGCTTCGCGGCGCAGAGCTTCATAGTGCGCAGCTTCGGCAGCTTCCGGCGCGACCGTCAGGATCAGTTCGGTGCGCGGCGGCAGTTCCTGCAACACTTCCGCCTTGGTCCGTCGCAGTACGAAGGGACCGATCAGGCGCTTGAGGACGTGTTGCGCCTCGCGGTCGCGGCTACGCTCGATGGGCCCGGCGAAGCGTTCGTTGAAGCGGTTGACGGTGCCCAGCAAGCCCGGATTGGCAAAGCGCATGATCGACCACAGGTCGCCAAGCCGGTTTTCCACCGGCGTCCCGGTCAACGCCAGACGAAAATCGGCGGCGAGTTCGAACACGGCCTGCGAGCGCTTGGCGGCGGCGTTCTTGATCGCCTGCGCTTCATCGACGATGAGGGTGTGCCAGGTGCGGCCGGCGAAGCGCTCCTGTGCCAGTTGCAGTAGCGTATAGGAAACGATCAGGAGATCCTGCGGCCCGACACTGCTGACCAGTTCCTCCCGTTCGCTGTCGCTCGCTTCGGCGTAGATGCGGGCGTTGAGTGTCGGTGCGAAGCGCTGCGTCTCGGCGAGCCAGTTGCCGCAGACCGAGGTCGGGGCAATGACCAGGGCCGCGCCGCCGGCGGCGCGTTCGAGCAGGACGCCGAGGGCCTGCAGCGTCTTGCCCAGGCCCATGTCGTCGGCCAGACAGCCGCCCATCCCGGCGGTGGCCAGACGCACCGCCCATTGATAGCCGTCCTCCTGATACGGCCGCAGGTTAGCCTGCAACAGCGTCGGCAGCTTCGGCTCGGTGGCCTGGGCTTTGCGCAGGCGCTCGATGGCCTGGCGGAAATCGCGGCTGGCGCTGAGTTCGGTACCGTCGAGAACTTCGTCGAGCCAGGCTGCGGCAATGGTCGGTGCCTTGCCGCCACCCTTCTCGGGTTCGAGCACGGCGGCCAGGTCGCTGAGTTTCTGTTTCAGCGAACGGGTCAATGCCGCGTAGACGCCGTTCCCCATCGGCACGAAGCGTGACTTGTCGCGTGCCGCCGAGAGCAGCGTTTCGAGTTGTATGACCAGGCCTTCGTCGAAACTGGCCTGCCCGGAGAGATGAAACCAGTCGCGCTCGCGCTTGACCGTCACCCCGAGTTGCCGCGAATCGATGGTGAGCACGCGCACGCTCTTGCCCTTGGGCCATTCGACGGCGGCCACCGCAGCCAGGGTCGGCAGCGTTTCAACCAGGCCGAGAGCCTCCTCGGGGTCTTCGATCAGCCATTCGCTGAGGCCTTCGCTACCATCGAGGCAGGGCAGGGCGTCGAGCACCGTTTCGAGATGCCGGCGCTCGGCGTTGAGGTCGCGTTGAGTGCCGACCGATTCGCCTTGGAGCATGACCATCAGCCGCAGCCGGCCGCTTGCCGGTGGCAGCCGGGGGCCATCGGATCCCAGCGGTGCGACGACGAGACGGAGCATGAGATGGTCGCCGACCGGTGACAGTTCGGCGCGCAGGCGCGAATCACTGCCGACCTCACGGGCCGCCTGGGCGGCGTCGGCATGCACCTGGAAATGCCCGGCCAGCGCCTGCAGGGCCTTGTCGATCTCGGCCTGGACTCCGGGCTCGTCGGCGGGAACGGCAAAGCGTCCCGAAACGAGCTGGGCGGCCTGCTGCTGTGCTGCGGAGAAGCGCACCAGTCGCAGCCGTTGCGGGGCGTCCTTGATGAGCGTCATGGTGCGTAGTGTGGCGGCCTCGCGGCGCCATTCGGCGTCCATGCTGTCATGGTCGTCGCGCTCGCGGACCGCGCGCAGCGGTGGCTCGACGCGCATCACGAAGTGCTCCCCCTGCCGAAGCAGTTCGAGTTCCGGGTTGCTTTCGGTCAGCTCGATCAATTGCTCCGGCGCTTCAGCGAGAACGATGCCGGGGTGGCCGACCAGAGCGACGAGGGCTGCCGCGAGATCGAGGTGGTAACGATTGCTGTAGCCGCGTAGCGGGCGCAGGGCGCGCGCTACTTTGGCGTCGTGCGGTGCGAGTTGCTGGTTGCCGGCGATTCTCGTCAGGCTCACGGTGCGCGGCTTGCCCCAGCCGCGCTGGGTTCGCTTCTGTTCGAGCGGGCAAATGTCGAGCGGTTCGCCGTCGCTGGCGATCGCCAGTTCCCAGAGCAGACGTGTCGATTGGTCGTTGCTGTCGCCACTCGGTTGCTCGCCGAGCGCCTGCAGCGCGCTGAGCACCTCTCGCCATTTCTGATCGGCGCCGGCGATGAAAAAACGGCTCGGCGGCGGCCGGCCATGCAGCACGCCTTCGGCGCCAGCCAGCAGGTGGAGCAGTGCTGGCAGCCGACAGGCCTGCAGACGTCTGCGCAGTTCGGCGATGCTGTCACCCCAGGCGACCGCCGGCCCTGGATCGCCGGCCTTGGAGATGGCCTCGCTGCCCAGCCAGGCCGAAAGCAATATGGCCCATAGCGCGTCGAGCTGCGGCCGCTGCAGCTCGTCGCGCCGGGGCCGGAAGGCGTCGACGGTGACCTGCACGCGGCCGAGGCGAGCGTCGATGGCATGAACCCAGCGTCCCCATTCGAAATAGGGGCTGGGGTTGCGGCTACCGGATTCGCCGAGGCAGAATCTGCGCGCCAGATCGAAGTGCTTCGGCGTCTTCTGGGCGAGCAGCGATAGCGGATAGAGCCAGGCAAGTCGGTCGGGCAGAAATCGCTTGGTGCCGCCGATTTCGCTCTTGCGCAGCTTGAACGCCGCTTCGAAAGCGGCTTGCCCGGCCGCCCACTCGCCGTCGATGACCAGCATGACGGCGTGCAGGCTGGCGCTCATGCCGTCATCAAGATCAGCCAGCAGCGCTTCGAGCCGAACACCGTCGGCGCGCCACACGGCGAGCTCGGCGAGCGCGCAACGCAGTTGCTTGCTGACCCCGGCGGGATCCCTGGTGAATTGCTGGTAGGCCCATTCGGCTAGCGGTTCGTATTCCGGCAGCCAGAACACGCAGACGTGAGCAATGGCCTCCTGCGTCACGATGGTGCGGCAGCCCGGGTCGAGGTATTCGAAACTGGGACCGTCGAACGGCTGCAGGACGGCCTGGGTGAGGACGCTGTGCCAGTCGAACGAACGCGCAAGAATGCTGCGGAGACGCTGCAGCTCTTCGTACGGTGCCCCCGAGTAGGCTTTGGCGCGGAGGTAGGCGATGGCCGTCGGCAGATTGTTGCTTGGCCAGTAGAAGGGTAATCGCGAGGAATCGAGATGGTCGAGTGCGGCGACCGCCTGCAGCAGTGCCGATCCCGGTTGTGTCTGCAGCAGATCGCGGTATAGCGTCAAACGCAGCGCATCGACGAGCTGGACGCCCGTTCCACGTTGTTGATCGCTGTTCAGCAGGCCCTTCTCGCGCAGCTGGCTGATCGCCAGTTTCACGTCGCTGGCGGTGAAGGTCTTGCGGGCGCTGGTTTTCAGGGCGCACAGACCGAGCAGGCGGTGCAGATCCGTGGGTGTCCGGTAGCTCCAGGCCAGAGCACTGACCACTGCGACCCGGTGCGCGTCGGCAGTCAGGCCGTGCGTATCGAGGTTTTCGATGGCGTCGGTGTTGAAGGGCGTCGAAGTCATGGACGGTCCGTGTCAGGAAGTGGTGGGCGCAGAACCTGGCTCGCGGGTCAGCAGCATCGCGTCGCCGTAGCTGAAGAAGCGATAGCGCTGGCTGATCGCGTGCCGATAGGCGTTGCGGATGGTGTCGATACCGGCGAAAGCCGAAACCAGCATCAGTAGCGTGGATTTTGGCAGGTGGAAGTTGGTGACCAGGCGGTCGACGACACGAAACTGGTAGCCCGGCGTGATGAAAATGTCGGTTTCGGCCGGGCCCGGCTGCAACTCGCCGTGCTGTGCCGCCGCTTCCAGCGCACGCAGGCTGGTCGTCCCGACGGCGACGACCCGGCCGCCGCGTGCGCGCGTGCGGGAGATGGCGGCAATGGTGGCGGGCGGGATCTCGAAGCGCTCGGCGTGCATTCGGTGCTCGGCCAATTGCTGCACGCGCACCGGCTGAAAGGTTCCGGCACCGACGTGCAGCGTCAGCCAGGCGATGTCAACGCCGCCTGCGGAGAGTTTCGCCAGCAGCGCCTCGTCGAAATGCAGGCCGGCGGTGGGCGCGGCGACTGCGCCGGGCTGGCGGGCAAAGACGGTCTGATAACGGGCCTCGTCGTCCCTGCCGGCGGCGTGGTTGATGTAAGGAGGCAGCGGCAGGCGGCCGTATCGATCGATCAAGTCCCACAGGTTGCCGGCGCCGGCCAGTTCCAGCTCGAAAAATTCGTCTTGCTGGCCGCTGCGTCCGCGCACGATCAACGGGATCGTCTCTTCAAGGACCATCCGGCTGCCCGGTTTCGGCGATTTGCTGGCGCGGATTTGAGCCAGAGCGGAGCGGGCATCGACGATGCGCTCGATCAGCACCTCGATTTGCCCACCGCTGTCCTTGCGCCCCAAAAGGCGCGCCCGGATGACGCGCGTGTCGTTGAAAACCAGGAGATCACCGGCTTCGATCAGTTCCGCCAGATCGCCGAAGCGGTGGTCATGCAGGACACCGTCGGCGAGTTGCAGCAGGCGGCTGCCGGTGCGTTCGCTGGTCGGGTGCTGGGCGATCAGTTCGCCGGGTAGATCGAAGTCGAAATCGTCGAGCGTGAGCATGCGAAGAGTGGTCAGCGAAGGAAGGCACAAGGTCCGGAGGGGGCCGTCCAGGGAATCCAGGAATGTTGATCGGTGCGCTTGTCGCCTGCGGGAGAATCGGTGATAATCGCTACTGCTTCGGGCTCGCTTTCCGTGATCCCAAGCCGAGATGGCGGAATCGGTAGACGCAGCGGACTCAAAATCCGCCGGTGGAAACATCGTGGGGGTTCGATTCCCCCTCTCGGCACCATGACAGTGACGGCACGTGTCTGCAAAGCGCCGGATTATATCACACCGCCTGCGCAAGCCTTGGTTCGGCCAGCTGAGCAGTTGCCGGTTCGCCGTGCTGCACGTTATTTCGCCTTGAATGCCCGGCCCTCGCCGATGGGCGCCTGGTGGTTCGCGGTGCGCCCGCAGACCCTGACAGTCTCGCTGGTCCCGGTGATTCTGGGGCATGCCTTGGCGTGGTCGCAGCAAGGCGTCCTGCACGGATGGCTGGCGCTCCTCGCGCTGCTGGGGGCGCTGCTGATCCAGATCGGGACCAATCTGCACAACGATGTGGCCGACTTCGAGCGCGGGATCGATACGCCGGAGCGTCTGGGACCGCCGCGTGCCACGGCGATGGGTTGGCTGCCGGCCGCCGCCGTACGGCGGGGGGCGTGGGTCGCCTTTGCTTTGGCCTGCAACTTCGGGGTCTACCTTGCCTATCACGGTGGCTGGCCGATTGTCCTGATTGGTCTGGCTTCGCTGCTTGCCGGCTGGGCCTATACCGGCGGGCCGCGGCCGATCGGCTATACGCCGCTCGGGGAAGTGTTCGTGCTGTTGTTCTTCGGCCTGGTGGCGGTCGGTGGCAGCTATTATCTGCAGACCCTGAAGATCAGCCTTGCTGCGCTCCTCGCCGGAGCGATGGTCGGGCTGTTCGCGGCTGCGGTGCTCACGGTGAACAACACCCGTGATCTCGATAACGATCGCCGGGCCGGCAGGAGGACTCTGGCCGTCGTGCTAGGCCGGCGCGCTGCAGGTTGGGTCTATGGCGGCGAACTGCTGCTCCCGTTTGTGCTGTTGCCCTGCCTGGCGCTGCTCATCGGACGAGGTGTCTGGCTGGTCTTGCCGCTGCTGACGCTGCCGCTCGTACTGCGGTTGACCGAACGTTTCCGACAGGCAGCGCCGGGGCCAGCCTTCAACCCGTTGCTGGTCGCTACCGCTCGCCTGCAGTTCCTTTTTGGCGTCCTGCTGGCGCTGGCTGTGCTCCTGTAGAAACGGAATTCAGTCGGGTTCGTCGGGCAGCCGCGGGCTAAACCAGGCGAGCTTCCTGTGCAGGCGTACTACTGTACCAACGATGATCAGTGCCGGCGCCGTGACTCCGGCGGCTGCGACTTTCCCGGGCAGGGTCACGAGATCGGCGGTCAACACCCGCTGCCGCTGGGTTGTGCCATTTTGCACCACCGCCGCGGGGTGATCGGGTGGCAGACCGTGCGCGATCATCTGGCGGCAGATCTCGGCAAGGGTGCCGACGCCCATGTAGAACACGACGGTCAATCGCGGCCGCGCCAGGGAAGGCCAGTCGAGGTTGATTGTTCCGTCCTTGAGGTGTCCGGTAGCGAAGGCGACAGCCTGTGCGTGCTCGCGATGGGTCAGCGGAATGCCGGCGTAGGCGGCGCAGCCGACGGCGGACGTTACTCCCGGAACCACCTCGAAGGGTATTCCCGAGTCGACCAGGGTTTCGATCTCCTCTCCACCACGTCCGAAGACAAAAGGGTCGCCGCCCTTGAGACGGACGACATTCCGGCCCGCGCGCGCAAGGCTCACAAGTAACCGGTTGAGTTCGTGCTGCGGCACGCTGTGCTTCGAGCTTTCCTTGCCGGCGTAGATCTTTTCGGCTTCCGGCCGAGCCAGTCCGAGCACGCCTTCGGCAATGAGATGGTCGTAGACAATGGCATCGGCCTCGCCAATAAGACGGGCGGCGCGTAGTGTCAGCAGGTCGAGGTCACCCGGGCCGCTGCCGACGATATAGACCGTTCCGACTGTTGGTGACGTGGGCTTTTGAGTCATACCTGTTTTCCGATCACTGGATCCGAGGTGCAAGCATAAGCGCCCCGGCAGGCACATTTCAACCCGCGTGCAGACTCATTCGTGCATTTCCTCGGGGGCTCGCAATATTTGACGAAGGTCAAGGAACCGAGCCGTGCAGGCATGCCATCCTGAGCGATATCTGAAAGGGGCCCGCGCGCGGGCAATAGTCGAGCAATTTCAAGAAAAAAGGGAGCAAGGCATGCAGAAGGGAGTTCGTGGGGTCGTGATGCTGGCGGCACTGCCGTTCGCGATGAGTGTGGCTTTTGCGGCGACTGCCGAGAAGGTCGCGACACCAGCCCCGTCAACTGGCGGAGTGACGGCGGCGCCGACCTTGTCGGCCGAGGACAAGGCGGCAGCGGGCAAGACCTATTTCGAACGTTGCGCCGGATGTCACGGCATGTTGCGCAAGGGCGCCACCGGCAAGAACCTCGAACCGGCCAATACCAGCAAGCTCGGCAGTTCGCGTCTCGAAAAGATCATGTCCTACGGCACCGAAGGCGGCATGCCCAACTTCGACGACATCCTGACCAAGAAGGAAATCGCCAACATGGCGGCCTATGTCCAGATGCCGGCCGAAGCCCCGCCCGAGTGGAGCCTGGCGGACATCAAGGGAAGCTGGAAGCTGCTGATCCCGGTGGACAAGCGTCCCACCAGACAGATGAACAAGGTCAACCTGGCCAACGTCTTCGCGGTCACGCTGCGCGATTCCGGTGAGGTGGCTTTGATCGACGGCGACAGGAAGACCATCTGGGCGATCATCAAGACCGGCTACGCCGTCCATATCTCGCGCATGTCGACTTCTGGACGCTACCTGCACGTCATTGGTCGTGACGGCCGCTATGACCTCATCGACCTCTGGAGCGAAGTACCGACGACGGTTGCCACGCTGAAAGCCGGCTTTGAGGCACGCTCGATCGAAACCACGAAGTTCAGGGGTTATGAAGACAAGTATGCCGTGGTCGGTTCCTACTGGCCGCCGCAGTACACGATTCTCGATGGTCTGACCCTCGAACCACTGAAGAACGTTTCGACGCGCGGCAATACGGTTGACGGCAACTACCACCCAGAACCGCGTGTGGCCTCGATCGTGGCTTCCGAGAGCAAGCCCGAGTGGGTGATCAACATCAAGGAAACGGGCATGATCCGCCTGGTCAACTACTCGGACCTTGCCAACCTGAAGGAAACGACGATCAACTCTGCCAAGTTCCTGCATGACGGCGGCTGGGATTCGAGCAAGCGCTACTTTCTGGTCGCTGCCAACGCTTCCAACAAGGTGGCGGTGGTGGATACCCAGGAAGGCAAACTGGCTGCTCTGGTTGATACCGCAAAGATTCCCCATCCTGGTCGTGGCGCCAATTTCAAACATCCCAAATTTGGCCCGGTATGGGCGACATCGCACCTGGGTGCGGACGTGATCAGCATCATCGGTACCGATCCGGCCGGCAATCCGCAGAACGCCTGGAAGGTCGTTCAGGAACTCAGGAATCACGGTGCCAACTCCTTGTTCGTGAAGACGCATCCGAAGTCCGAAAACCTGTGGGCCGATGCGCCGCTCAATCCCGATCCCAAACTGGCCGGTTCGGTAACCGTTTATCGCATCGCGGACCTCGGCAGTCCCGATCCCAAACCTGAAGTACTTGACCTCGCTGCGGCGGCCGATCTCGGCAAGACCAAGGGCGTGCAGCGCGTGGTGCATGGCGAGTACAACGAGAAAGGCGACGAGATCTGGTTTTCCGTGTGGACCGGCAACAAGACCGAGCCGTCGGCGATCGTCGTCGTCGACGACAAGGCTCGCAAGGTCAAGACGGTGATCAAGGATCCACGCCTGGTGACGCCGACCGGCAAGTTCAACGTCTATAACACGATGCACGATATCTACTGATCGCGGAGCATCGTCTGCGGCCATACGGGGAGCCTTGGCTCCCCGTTTTTGCGCCGGTCGTAGATGGTCCGCATCTGTAGATCTCTATCAAGGATGGCAAGATGAAGCCACAGGTTCTGTTCATGGTCGGGGTCATTGCCTCGCCGCTGGCGATCGCCGCACCGCCACCCGTCGATCCGGCGATGCTCAACCTTGCCGACAGAAGCCGCTGCCTGAGCTGCCATGACGTCGATGAAACCGTCCGCGGGCCCGCCTGGCGCGATGTCGCCAAACGTTATCGTGGCAGGCCGGAGGTCGAGGATGCTCTGGTGACCAAGGTTCATGATGGTGGCGGTGGCGCCTGGGGCAACGATTACATGTCGGCCAACAAGCGCGCTGGGCTCGATAACATCCGCACCCTGGTGCGCTGGATTCTTTCGCTACCCTGAGCCAGCGACGCTTGAAGGCCGTTCTCTGCTCCAGAGCAGACGCCTCAAAGGCCCGCCTGACCGAGAACTTCGGCTAGAATGGCCTGACCTGCGGTCTGCCGTTGCAACGGATTGTTGGTCGCCTCCTGTTGTGCCCGTGGAACCCTCGCCGATTGACGAAACATGCCATTTCGCCTTGCACTTGCCCTTCTCCTGTCCGCGCCAGCGGTGATGGCGGAGAGTACGGCACCGGTGCCGAGCGCCGAACGCCAGCAGCAACTCGTTCACCTCGTTCGCCAGGATTGCGGTTCGTGTCACGGGATGACGTTGCAGGGCGGCCTCGGTCCGTCGCTGCGACCTGAAGCCCTGCGCGACAAGCCGGTCGATTCGCTGGTCGCGACGATTTACGGCGGGCGGCCCGGTACACCGATGCCGCCGTGGCATCGCTTTCTCAGCGAGGCTGAGGTGCGCTGGATCGTCGAACGGTTATTGGCGGGGTTCCCGGAGTAGTGTGTGCCTTGTGTTTTCCTGTATCGGATCGTTCCCCGTATCGCCGCCGTGCTTACGAAGGCAAGGCCTGCGGCTCGGCGCCACTGATGCCGAATACCTGCTTGCGGATACGGAACAGTTCGTCACGCGCCGCGGCGGCCTTCTCGAATTCGAGGTTGCGAGCGTACTCCAGCATTTCCTTTTCCAGTCGTCGCAGTTCGCGGGCGAGTTGCTTTTCGCTCATCGCCTGGTAGTTGGCCTGCTGCTGCGCAACCTTGAGATCCCGCTGCGCATTCTCCGGATCGTAAACGCCGTCAATGATGTCGGTAATGCGTTTGCTGATGCCTGTCGGGACGATGCCATGCGCGGCGTTGAAGGCGATTTGCTTGAGCCGCCGGCGCTCGGTTTCGGCGATTGCGCGTTGCATCGAGCCGGTGACCCGGTCGGCATAGAGAATGGCGGTGCCGTGGAGATGGCGCGCAGCGCGGCCGATGGTCTGGATCAACGAGCGCTCGGAGCGCAGGAAACCTTCCTTGTCGGCATCGAGAATGGCCACCAGCGAAACCTCCGGAATGTCCAGGCCTTCGCGCAACAGGTTGATGCCGACCAGAACGTCGAACTTGCCGAGGCGCAGGTCGCGAATGATCTCGACGCGCTCGACGGTATCGATGTCGGAATGCAGATAACGCACCCGGACTTCGTTTTCGTTGAGGTAGTCGGTCAGATCCTCGGCCATGCGCTTGGTCAGCGTCGTCACCAGGACTCGCTCCTCGCTTGCGACGCGCAGCCTGATCTCCGACAACAGGTCGTCGATCTGTGTCGAGGCAGGGCGGACGATCAGCACCGGGTCGACCAGCCCGGTTGGGCGGACGACCTGTTCGACCACCTGCCCCTGGTGAGCCTGTTCGTAGTCGGCGGGGGTGGCCGAAACGAAGATGGTCTGGCGCATCAGCGCCTCGAACTCGGCGAACTTCAGCGGCCGGTTATCGAGGGCCGACGGCAGACGAAAGCCATAATTGACCAGATTTTCCTTGCGCGAACGATCACCCTTGTACATGCCGCCGACCTGAGAAACCGAGACATGTGACTCGTCAATGAACATCAGGGCGTCGTCGGCAAGGTAGTCGAGCAGGGTTGGCGGCGGGTCGCCCGCCTGCCGGCCCGAAAGATGCCGGGAATAGTTTTCGATACCCTTGCAGAAGCCGAGCTGGTCGAGCATTTCGAGGTCGAAGCGGGTACGCTGCTCGATGCGCTGCGCTTCGACGAGGCGACCTTCGGCGTGGAATAGGGCGCTGCGCTCGGACAGCTCCGTTTTGATCGCCTCGATCGCCCGCAGTACCGTCGCGCGCGGGGTGACGTAGTGTGAGGACGGGAAGACGGTGAAGCGCAGCAGCCGGTTCTGGAGGTGGCCGGTCAGCGGGTCGAAAAGCTGCAACCCCTCGATTTCATCGTCGAACAGCGAAATGCGAATCGCCTGCTCGGCGTGCTCGGCGGGAAAGATGTCGATGACGTCGCCGCGAACGCGAAAGGTGCCGCGGTGAAAGTCGGTCTCGTTGCGCTCGTACTGCATGTTGCTGAGTCGCTTGATGACCTCGCGCTGGCCGATGCGGTCGCCGACGCGCATGGTGAGGATCATCTTCTGATATTCCTCGCGGTCACCGAGACCGTAGATGCACGACACCGTGGCGACGATCACGCAGTCGCGACGTTCGAGCAGGCTCTTGGTCGCCGAAAGGCGCATCTGCTCGATGTGCTCGTTGATCGACGAGTCCTTCTCGATGAACAGGTCGCGAGCCGGAACATAGGCCTCCGGCTGATAGTAGTCGTAGTAGGAAACGAAATACTCGACGGCATTGTCGGGGAAAAACTCCCGGAATTCGGCGTAGAGCTGCGCCGCCAGCGTCTTGTTGGGCGCCAGGACCAGCGCTGGCCGACCCGTGCGGGCGATGACGTTGGCCATGGTGTAGGTCTTGCCCGAGCCGGTGACGCCGAGCAGGGTCTGGAACGAGAGTCCATCCTGCAGGCCCTCGACCAGCTTGTCGATTGCTGCCGGTTGATCGCCGGCCGGCAGGAACGGCTGGTAGAGCCGAAACGGACTGCCTTCGAAGGTGACAAAGGCAGGCTTTTCGAGAGATTGTGCATGATTCGTCATGCTAGAATTCTACGTTGTTTCGTGGCGGTCGGTCGCCTTGCGCGGCAGGTGACTGCCAGCGGAACAATCTTCCGCCGATCTCGTGGGTGGTGGCTTCAGCCATGAGTTGCCAAGCTCGCTGGCTTCGACAAGAGGCACCATTCCACTGACCAACTTAGGAAACACCCATGACCGCTTCGCTCTTCGCTGCCGTGGAACTGGCCCCACGCGACCCAATCCTTGGCCTGACCGAGTCCTTCAACGCGGATCCCCGTGCCAGCAAGGTCAATCTCGGTGTTGGCGTGTATTTCGACGACAGCGGCAAGGTGCCGCTGCTGGCTGCGGTCAAGGGGGCCGAGAAGGCACGCCTGGAAGCCGCGCCTTCGCGTGGCTATCAACCGATCGAAGGTCTGGCCGCCTACAACCAGATCGTGCAGAAAATGCTCTTCGGAGAGGGCTCGCCGTTGCTTGCCGAAGGCCGGGTAGTGACCTTCGAGGCACTGGGTGGCACCGGGGCACTCAAGGTCGGTGCCGATTTCCTGCGCAGGTTGCTGCCCGGCGCCACGGTATTTCTCAGCGATCCGAGTTGGGAGAATCACCGCGCGTTGTTCGAATACGCGGGATTTCCGGTGCAGACCTATCCCTATTACGATGCCGCGACGCGTGGCGTCGACTTCTCCAGCATGCAGGCCGGACTCAACCGCTTGCCGGCCGGCTCGATCGTGGTGCTGCATGCCTGTTGCCACAATCCGACCGGCGCCGATCTTGATGAAGCGCAGTGGCGCGAAGTGATCGAAGCCATGCGCGCGCGCGACCTGGTGGCCTTCATCGACATCGCCTACCAGGGTTTTGCCGACGGGATCAGTGAGGATGCTCTGGCGCTCAGGTTGTTTGCGGAATCCGGTTTGTCTTTCCTGGTGGCAAGTTCATTTTCCAAGTCCTTCTCAATGTACGGAGAGCGGGTCGGCGCGTTGTCGGTAGTCGCCGCCAACCGCGATGAAGCGGCGCGTGTGCTGTCGCAGATCAAGCGCATCGTCAGGACCAACTACTCGAGCCCGCCGACCCATGGCGGTGCGGTTGTCGCTGCCGTGCTGTCGAGCCCGGAATTGCGCCGGATGTGGGAAAACGAACTGGGTGAAATGCGCGCGCGCATTCGCCGCATGCGTGTGAGCCTGGTGGACAAGCTCAAAGAGCGTGGGGCTGGCCAGGACTTCTCGTTTGTTGTCCGCCAGCGCGGCATGTTTTCCTACACGGGCTTGAATAGCGAGCAGGTCGACCGGATGCGCGACGAGTTTGGCATCTACGCGGTGAGTACCGGCCGGATCTGTCTGGCGGCACTCAACACGCGCAACATCGACTATGTCGCTGACGCCATCGCGGCGGTTCTCTAGCCCCCCGGGATGTGCGCTGGCCGCTGGTGTGGACGGTCAGCGTCCAGCAGTCTGCAGCAGTGGCGACTTGAGGGTGCCGCTGATCAGTATCGGTACGGCGGTATGGTCTGCGTGCCCGCGCATCTGCACCTCCATCCGGCCATGTAGCTGCAATTCCCGGTTGACTTCGATCTGACCACTGGACTGCATCAGGCCGGCGCTCAAGGCCAGTCGGGAGAAACGGGTCGTGCCTGGTGTCAGCACGATGCCGCCAGACAAGTCCTCGAAGCGGGTTCGGCCGCCCAGCGTCGCAGGGGTGGTCGAAACCCGGCGCACCGCTTCGGGAAGGTCGATACCCCCCAGGCTGCCCCGATGCATGCTGAACTCGCCAGTGGCCTGCAATGACGTGAGCACGGTCGACCACGCTTCCGACGTCGCCACGAAGCGCAGCTTGCCCGTCGCATCGCCCTCGAACTGGCCACCAATTCCCAGCGCCTCACCCAGTTTTCCGACGTTGATCCGATCGAAGGCGATCTCACCAGTCATGCCGGGTTGTGGGTCTGCGTGCAGGATCGTCGCTCCACGTACCAGTCCATCGAAGATTCGCAACTCCAGGGTGTCGATGGTGAAAACCGTGCCGACGACGTCTCCCTGCACGTTCAGCGAGCTGAAGAAAAACGGCGAGCGCTCGGAAGGCCGCCAGCCGATGCCCTCCAGACGAACCGTCACACCTCTGGCGCTGGGTTTCAGCTCGACCTGCAGGCTGCGGTCCGTTGACTGCAGCGCGAGCGCGTGCAGGGTGCCATCGGCTGTGAGTTCGAGGCTCCCATGCATTTCGCCCAGCGCCAGTCCGGCGAATGAGAGCTCGGCGTTCGCGGCTGCGACACGCCTTACTCCCGGCGCGTTCGGCTCTCGCGCGGTGGATTCAAGCATCCTTGACAGACTGGCGATGGTCTCTGCCGACAGCGTGAAACCGCGCAATTCTGCTTCACGAAAGATCAGCCTGGCCGATAGCAGTGTGCCGAGTTCGGGCTGCAGACGGAGTTCGCTGACCCGGAGCACATCCTTGGCGGTCTCTTCGCCGAGGTGGACATTGCGCAGCAGCAAACCGGGCCTGGGGTAGAAGCTGACGTGCATTTCTTCCACACTGACCGGCCGGCCCGTGCTCTTGGCCAGGGCGGCTTCCACCGCAGGCAGATAATGGGCGTAGGGGAAGACCAGCGCGGCCAGAAAGACAACGACGCACAGCAGCGCGACGCCGAGCATGCTGGTCAACGGCCAGGTCATTGTCCAGCGCCGTCCGCTACGGCGTATGGGTTTGATCTCGACCGGCATTGCTGCCGGGCGCCGCCTGACGAGCGCCTGCAGGCGCTCCAGAAGGGATGGCGGCTTCTCGCCGGTGTCGGTCGAGGGTTCTGAAGGAAGCAGCGCAGCGCTCTCACCGCCTGGCGGGAAGGTCGTGCGCGATTCCGGACCTGTCGGCGGCAAGGCAGGCGTTGCGATGCCTGCCGAGTCGGGGGGCGGGACCGTTGGCCTGCTGTCGCGATTGCCAGGGAACGGGATGACGCGTCTGGCCCGGCTGCCCGGCAAGGTGGACTTGACCGGCGCGGATTCGGCGGTTTCTCCATACGTGGAAAACTCGGAAACCGGCTGGGGGGGGGCTGCCTTGCTGCGCCTGGCCGCATTTCTGTCCTGACGCCATACCGAGTTCTTCTCGATTCGCCGCTCGATGAAACCGTCGTTCTCCAGTTCCAGTAGGGCGTTCTCGGTGAGTTGCGCGTTGCCCGTCTTGTCGCACAACTCGGCGACGGTGGCGTTGCCGTCGACCAGAATCAGGACCATGCGGGTGTTTCTCTGCACGACCCGTGTTCGTTGCAGCATCGCTTCCTCGCCGGAAGGTGTCTTGGCGAAGATCAGATCGGGGTCAAGCAGATCAGGGTCCATTTTTCTCGCTTGGCTTTGGGGTCAACGAATCGCTGTCTTCGGAGTTCGGCAAAACCGGATTGTGCTCCTTGTTGGGATGCGGGAAAAGCGGAAACGGAACTGATCCGGCACCGCCGCCCATTATGCACTGCAAACGCCGTTGTACTCCGCACGCCTGGTCGTATCGTCCTGGCTGTAACGACATTACCCGGCCGGTCAATCCGCCGGCAGCAGTGAACCGCAATGAACGGCAAGCCAGATGGTGTCCTCGTCAGGCCGGGTCCAATCGACCCGGTGTCGCCGATGCGGCGCGATGAAGAGGTAGTCACCGGCCCTGAGTCTGCGCGCGTGTGGTTCGTCGTCGAAACGCAAGGACGCTTCTCCCTGGACCAGAAGGACCCATTCACCCTGCGGCTGGTCGTACCAGAATCCCGGCGGACTGGCGTGACCGTGCGAAACGATACGTTCGATCCGCAGGCCTGGTCGGGCCAGCAATTGCGAGAACTGCTCTTCAGGAGCGTCCGGCGGTGGCAGGTGAGCGAAAAGATTGTCCAACAGGCGTGCTCCAGTTGCCGCCATCGATCAGGGCCGACTGGGCGGCCATCATACAACGCCAGACAGCGCCGGCGAAAGCAGGGTGTGTGGCCGCGGTGGACCTGCGGCAGTCCCCGTACCGACAGGGACTGGCGCAAAGTCCTGAGTAGCCGGTATCCTTGGACTTTTTCCGATCCCTTGAGCTGCCCGCCAGGCGCCATCCCAACATTCCCCCAAGGAAACTCCTATGACCATCAACAAGGCGGCGCTCCTGCTGTTGATCGTGGTATTGAGCGGCTGCGCCGCGCTTGCCCGGCATACGCTCAACGAACAGTTCGGTCGACCCGATCCCGCGCGCTTTGACACGCCGCGCCCGCCGGCTTCAGGGCTTTCCTACCGCGCCGACGTGCAGCCGATCCTGGAACGTCGCTGCGTCGTCTGCCATGCCTGCTACGACGCGCCCTGTCAGCTCAAACTCGGCGCCTGGGAGGGCGTGGCCCGCGGCACCAGCAAGGATCTGGTCTACGACGGCGGACGCCTCGACGAGGCCCCGCCATCGCGCCTGTTTACGGATGCGCAGCTGGCGTCGCAATGGCGCGAGCGAGGGTTCTCGCCAGTGCTCAACGAGCGCGAGCAGACGCCGGTCGCGAACCTTGCGGCGAGCGTCATGTATCGCGCGCTGCAGCTGAAACAGAGTCATCCCCTGCCAGAGGCCAGCGTGCTGCCAGGCACCTTCGATTTTTCCCTGGACCGCGAGCAGAGCTGTCCGCGGATCGAGGAGTATGACGATTTCGAGCGCCGGAATCCTTTGTGGGGAATGCCCTTTGGCCTGCCGGGACTGAGCCGTGGCGAGTGGAGCACGCTGCGCCGCTGGCTGGAGCAGGGCGCACCTTTCGAGGGCCTGCCGCCACTGCCCGCACACGTTGAAAGGCAGATTCGCGACTGGGAAGCTTTTCTGAACGGTGACTCGTTGAAGGAGCGACTGGTCAGTCGTTACCTCTTCGAGCATCTGTTTCTGGCGCACCTGTATTTCGATAGCGACACCGAACATCATTACTTCCGCCTGCTCAGGTCGCGCACCCCGCCGGGCCAGCCGATCGATCTGGTCGCCAGCCGACGGCCGTTTGACGACCCCGGCGTAGAGCGCATCTACTATCGGCTGGAGCGCGAAAAGGAAACCATCGTCGACAAGACACACATGCCCTATGCGCTTGGACAGGCGCGTATGGCGCGTTGGCGCGAACTCTTCCTGGCGCCGGATTATCGGGTAGACGAACTGCCGTCCTACGCTCTCGATGTGGCCGCCAATCCCTTCATTGCGTTCCGCGCGCTGCCGACCACGGCGCGATATCAGTTCATGCTTGATGAAGCACAATTCACGATCATGGGTTTTATCAAGGGCCCGGTCTGTCGTGGTCAGGTCGCGCTGAACGTGATCGAGGATCAGTTCTGGGTTTTTTTCGAGGCCAACGCCGACGATGCACAGCAGCAGTTCGGCGATTTCCTGGCGCGCGAGGCCAGTCTGCTGAAACTCCCGGCGGAACTGGGAAGCGACGCGGGGATCATCAGGCCCTGGCGCGAGTACGCGCGACGGGAGGCCAGCTACCTGCAGAAGAAGTCTGCTTTTCTGAAGCGTTTTACCGCGACCAACCGCCGGCCGGACCTGAACTGGATCTGGGATGGCGATGGTCGCAACCCGAACGCGGCGTTGACGGTGTTTCGTCACTTCGATAGTGCGTCGGTGGTCAAGGGGCTGGTGGGTCAGCCGCCGAAAACCGCCTGGGTGATCGGTTACGGCTTGCTGGAGCGTATCCACTATCTCCTGGTGGCCGGCTTCGATGTTTACGGAAACGTGGGTCATCAGTTGCTGACCCGGCTGTATATGGACTTCATGCGCATGGAGGGCGAGTTCAACTTCATCGCCTTTCTGCCTCGCGACCGGCGCATGGCTGTGCGTGATTACTGGTATCAAGGTGCCAGCGAGGAGGTCAAGGAGCACGTCTATGGGCGTCTGGCGAGCCTCGACAGCGAGACCGGCATCCGCTTCCAGGGCGACGATCCACAGCAGGAGTTCTACACGCTGCTCAGAAAACGCCTGGGGCCCGTGCTGGATCACCGCTACGACCTCCCGGCTCTGGGCGATGTCGGCCTGCAGAACGATCTCGCGGCGCTGGCGGAACTGCGCGGCCCGCCGCTGTCCTGGTTGCCGGAGCTGGTCTACCTGCGCATCGATGAGGGCGAGCGCGCGCCGCGCTATGTCACCTTGTTGCGCAACACCGGCCACAGCAATGTATCAAGCCTGCTGCGCGAAGGGCAGGAGTTGCGACCCGAGGAGAATACCCTGACCGTCGCGGCAGGTTTCATCGGCGCCTACCCGAACGCCATCTATCGCGTCCAGCGATCAGAAATTCGGGCGCTGGCCCAGGCGATCAGGGGTCTGTCGTCGGAAAGCGACTACCATGCCCTGGCGGACCGCTTTGTCGTTCGCCGCAGCAACCCACGCTTCTGGGAGTACGGTGACCACCTGCAGCAGGCGCACCGGAGCCGGGCACCGATCACGGCGGGTCTGCTCGACTACAACCGCCTGGACAACCGCTGATTGCCGAGGGCGTAGCGCAACGCAACGACAATGCTCCCGCTCGGCAGTCCGGGAGAGTCGCCCGCACGCGCTGCCGGTGGGACCGACATTTTTCTTCGACGAGATTTAACCCCGTTGCGCATTGGCCGGCGTTTACCGCTGCGAACCCTAGCTGAAAGGACTGCCATGACTCGCATGCTCGTCAATTGCTTTGTTGTCGCCGCGCTGAGCGCGTTCGTTTCCTCACCGGCAAGGGCCGCAATGCCTGGAGACCCTGCCGCGCCTCGCAAGACGCTCAGCGCCTTTGCCAACGAACAGGAACTCGCGGGCCTGTTCAAGCGCTGGACTGACGAGGCACAGCGTCGCCGCGACGAGCAACGCGCTCGCCGCGACAAGTCTTCGGAATTTGCGGCTAGCCAGGCGCTTCCCGTGCCGGCTCCGGCAGCGGCCGCGCCCGCGGCGGTGGCCAAGGAAGCGGCGGGTGCCAAGAACGAGTCGGTGACCAACGTGCAACACGCTGGCGTCGACGAAGGCGGCATCGTCAAGGTGCACGGGGAGCATCTGGTGATCCTGCGTCGCGGACGTTTATTCACCATCCGCATCGGAGACAACCAACTGCGACCGGTTGCGGCGATTGAAGCATACGGGCGCGACGTTGACCCCGGTGGTGCGTGGTACGACGAGATGCTGATTGCCGAGAACACCATCGTCGTCATTGGTTACAGCTACGCGCGTGGCGGCACCGAAGTCGGCGTGTTCGACATTTCGCGCACGGGGCAACTGGCCTATCGGGCGACCTATCACCTACGTTCCAACGACTACTATTCGTCGCGCAACTACGCGAGCCGGCTGATCGGCAGCAAGCTGATCGTCTATTCGCCACATATCCTCAGTCCATGGGGTGACCCCTATGCGGCATTCCCGGCCATGCGCCGCTGGCGGGAGGGCGCGCAGGCGAGCGATTTCAGGCGGATTGCGCCGGCGACACGGATTTACCGCAGCGACGAGCCGCTCGACCCCTTTGCTGGCGTCGCGCTGCACAGCGTCACGGTCTGCGATCTCGCCAAGCCTGAAATCGACTGCCAGAGCACGGCCGTGCTGGGTCCACCGGGACGCGTCTTCTACGTCTCGCCGACCGCGGTGTTCGTCTGGACAACGGCGTGGCGAGGTGCGCCGCAGGCCGCCGTCGCGACATCGGCGGTGTTCCGCATTCCCCTCGACGGTTCCGCGCCGAGTGCGCTGAAGGCCGTGGGCAGTCCGATCGACCAGTTCTCGTTCCTGGAAGGCGACGGCATGCTGAACGTGCTGCTACGTTCCAATGGCCGCGGCGACGGGATGTGGGCAGCCGAGGTCAACGCCGGCGACCTGGCGTTGCTGCGGGTATCGCTGGCGAGTTTCTCCGATGGCCGTGAGAGCGCTCCGATGGCGGCGTATCGCCACTTGCCGAAGGCAGCGGGTTACGCCATCCAGAGTCGCTACGTCGGCCCGTTTCTGCTTTACGGTGGCGGGACCGGCTGGCATGCGCCGCAGGCGACGAACCGTTCGCAGGTCTACGCGGTGCGCTATGCGCAAGGCGAGGTTTACGAGTTGCCTTTGCCACACGCCGTTGACCGTCTGGAGGCGCTCGGCAGCAATGCGCTGGTTGTCGGCAGTGACGGCAAGGATCTGCATCTCACCAGCGTGCGCCTCGGGTCGCTACCGATGACCGTTGGCCAGTACACGCGCCGGGACGCCGCGCAGGGTGAAACGCGCAGCCACGGTTTTTTCTACAAGGCGGAAAGCGAACTGGACGGTCTGCTCGGCCTGCCGATCGTCGGAGGTGGCGAGTCCGGCGTTCGCCAACTCGGCAGCGAGTCGGCGGCCCTGCTTTTTCTGCGCAATCGCGGTCTGTTGCTGAGTGAACTGGGAACGCTCAAGGCTCGCCCGTCCGCCAGCGACCGCAACGATGCGTGTCGCGCTTCGTGCGTCGATTGGTACGGCAACTCGCGGCCGCTCTTTGTCCGCGGCAGGGTCTTCGCGCTGATGGGTTACGAGATCGTCGAGGGGAAGGTCGACGAGACGCGGATCGTCGATACGCGACGAGTGAACTTCGCCCCGCAGGTCCTGCAGATCGCGCCTTAGGCCGAGGTGGGGAGTAGCGTAGCGCGGCGGGCGATGCCGTCCCGGAAATGAAAAACCCCATGCCAGGGCGTCGGCATGGGGTGTGTGCGAATGGCGAGCAGATTACCTGGCGATTTTCAGAACTGGAAATCCTCCTCGTAGAACTCCATGGCACCACGCGGTCCGGCGGCCTTGTCCTGTTCGCCCCTGCGCAACTCGACGCGGCGGATCTTGCCGGAAATGGTCTTCGGCAGTTCGCCGAATTCGAGCCGACGCACGCGCTTGTAAGGTGACAGACGGCTGCGCAGAAAGACGAAGATCTCGCGCGCCAGTTCCCGACTCGGTTCATAGCCTGCGCGCAAGGTCAGGAAGGCTTTCGGTACCGCCAGACGCAAGGCATCGGGACTCGGCACGACGGCCGCTTCGGCGACCGCCTCGTGCTCGATCAGAACGCTTTGGGTGTGGCTCTTTTGAGCCACGGTTTCTCGGCGATCACGCAGCCCACTTGACGTCATCGTTCTGGGGTGCCGACGCATAGTTGCGCTGGCGCTCTTGGCGATAGTGAAAGGCCATGTACTGCTCGAAGTCGCCGCTGGCACGAAGGGAGCGTAGGCGGAGCACCGCTTCGGCACCGTCCAGACTCCAGCGAGCGCCGGTG
>Ga0208938_1000675_pt1 | contig 23540 bp, 27 predicted proteins | sample AD_UKC125_MetaG_FD_184434 | JGI IMG/M metagenome (GOLD analysis project Ga0208938, IMG submission 184434) | Active sludge microbial communities of municipal wastewater-treating anaerobic digesters from USA - AD_UKC125_MetaG (SPAdes) (version 2) | ecosystem: Engineered > Bioreactor > Anaerobic >...
GCCCGCCGAGAACAGGGGCGCTTGAGCGAGCCTGCTACTCCGCCGCCAGCAACTCCAGATCCCGCGCCGCAGCCGAGAGCACCGCGGTGACGCCCGGCCGCGTGGCATGCTCGGCGAGGCTACGCAGCCGTTGGACGCACTCACCCACTCGGTGGGGTGCGGTGTCCAGCAGCCAGAGGGCTTCGACCGCGATGGCCTGACCCACGGTGTGGTCAGGATCGGCGCCGTTCTGGCAGGCCCAGCAGAGCGGGCACCTGCCACACACCTCACCGACCATGGGGACGACCGTCGCGCACACAGAGCAGGCACGCCCGCGGGAGGGGGTCCACTCCATGTCGGTACTCACACGCGATACCTCACTGATCGGCGACATCTCGATGCTACCCGCGGACCTGCGGGCCAGCCGATGGGTCATTCCAGCGAACACCCGACGGCGCGAGGTCGAAGTCGCAAGATCCTGGCTCGCTCCATGCAACGATGTCGATTGCGTTCGATCACGAAGGAGCGGGCATGGGAAACATGAGCCGACGATCATTCATCGCGGTGAGCGGTGCCCTGGCGGCGACGCTGGGTCTACCGAGATCGATGGTCGGAAGTGCTTTGGCCGCGCCATTGGCCCCGGCCGATGTGCCGTCGACTCTGCGCGAGACGATCCGGCAGTCCTCGACCGGCAACCGCGCCTACCGCACCTTGCTCACCGCGCCCGGCGAGCCCTTCATCGTGCGCGAGGATCTGGTGGGATCCGCGCCGTCCCCGGGCCGTGCTGCGAGGCGTCGCTCTCTGGCCTACCTGGGTCACACCTCCGACATCCATATCCAGGACACCCAGTCGCCCGCCCGGCTGGAGCCGACCAACGAGTTCAGCATGACTCTGCTGCCAGGCACCTGCCGGCCGCAGCAGTCGATGTCGCTGTTCGTGCAGGCCCAGATGGTGAAAGCGTTCAGCGAGGCCGCCAACAGCCCCGTGACCGGCGCCCCGATGGCGGCGGTGGTCAACACTGGCGACTCCTCCGACCAGATCTCCAACATGGAGACCCGGTGGTACATCAAAGTCATGGACGGTGTGCCGGTCATGGCCAACTCCGGTGCCCAAGGTGAGTACGAAGGAGTCGAGGTCTGGCCGGAGGCCACCTACGCCTACCACCCGGACGATCCGGCCGGGGACGTGTGGGGGGTCTACGGATTCCCACGCATTCCGGGGCTGATGCAAGCGATCGTCACGACCGAGATCGCCAGCCCAGGCATGCCCGCGCCGTGGTTCTCGGTGTTCGGCAATCACGATGTCCTGCTCAACGGTTTCGTCGGGCAAGACGACTCCTTACGTTCCCTGGCGACCGGGCACACGAAGTACTGGTCGTTCCCATCGTGGATGACCGACCAGTTCACCGGGATGGCCACCGACACCAGCCCGCTGCAGCGCGGTCTGGACTTCCTGCGCCAGCAGTTCGGCCTGGTCGGTGGCTTCAAGCGCGTCGAGGCGGATCCGGGACGCCAACTTCTGCAGGGCCAGGACTTCATGGCTGCCCACTTCGAGGACACCGGCGCTGGACCGGGGCCGGTCGGCCACGGTTTCACCCAAGCCAATCTCGACGAGAACACCACGTTCTGGACCACGGACATCGGCCCGAACTTGAGGCTATTCGGCCTTGACACCTGTAACCGGCTCACCGGGGCGGACGGGGCGGTGCCCAAGAACCAGTTCGATTGGCTGGAGGCGGGTCTGCAGGAGTGCGTGGCGCAGGACAAGCTGGCGATCGTGCTCAGCCACCACAACAGCCTGACGCTGGAGAACACCGCCGAATCCCCCTTCCACCCCGGCGAACCGCTGATCCACGCTGACGAGTTCATCGCCATGCTGGTGAAGTACCCGAACATGGTGGCCTGGCTCAACGGCCACACCCACACCAACACGATCAAGGCGCATCCGAACGCCGACAACACCGGTGGGTTCTGGGAGATCACCACCGCGTCGTGCATCGACTACCCGCAGCAGCAGCAGGTCGTGGACTTCTGTGACAACCGCGACGGCACGATGTCGATCTTCGCGGTCGTGCTCGACCACGCCTCACCGGCTCAGTGGACCGCCGGGGACCTGTCCCAGGTGGGCATTGCGACCCTGAGCCGGGAACTGGCCAGCAACGACTGGACGGCCACGCCGTTCGCCCTCTTGGGATCGGATCTGGACCGCAACGTCGAACTGGTCTTGCCGGCGCCGTTCGATCTCGAGAAGATCTCCGACGCTGATCTGGACAAGGAGATCATGAAGCGAAGAGCCACGGTCCTCAAGAACACGAAAGGGGCCGGGGCATGAAGAGGATGATCGCCGTCCTGGCGCTGATCCCGCTGGCAGGGTGCAGCCAGATCGCGCAGTTGCAGCCGGTCGCCGGCGCGGAGATCACCGCGGTACGGATCGCCACCAATGATGTGCTCGTGCAGGAGAAGGTGCCGATCGACGTGGCACCCACGTGCGAGCTCGCGGGGGATCTCTACGTCTGCACGGGTACCACCCGCACTGGCGGTGCTATTCGGTCGGAGGCCCAGATGAAGGAAGCCTTCGGGGCGACCAAGACCGAGTACGGCGCCGATTCACCCGCGGTGATCTCGCTGAAGGTCACGGTGAACGCCAGGGAGATCTTCAACGGACAGGTCCAGACCGTGCTCGCAGATAACGCACAGGAGGCGAAGTGACTACTGAAGTAGCGCGGCCCACCCCGGCCACCTATCGCTTTTCCGCGCTTTTCCGCGCATTGCTGGTCATGTGGCGCACCGCTGGCCCAGCGCTATTGTTCATCGCCGTCAATACGGTGGTGCAGGCCGCGCTGACGTGGGTCAACACGCAGTCGGGGTTCAGCCTTGGCTTCTTCGTCGCGTTCGTCGTCTCTGCGGTCAGCGCAATGCTGCTGTACGCGGTCCTCACGTCGTGTGCCCTGACGGCGGTCGACCGGGATGGCATGTCGGTGGTGGGCCGGGTCAAGGCCCACCTCGGCGCATTCACGGGCTGGGCGCTGCTGCAGTGGCTGCTGGTGCTGCTGGTGTCGTTGATCCAGCCCGTCTTGGTGCTGCTGGTGGCAGCGCTGACCCCGTTCCTGCCGATCGCGGCGATGGATGGCCAGCGCAACGCCCTCGGGGACAACTTCGCCACCCTGGGACGGAAGTTCCAGAGGTGGCTGATCACCTCCTTGATCCTGCTGATCGCTGGCCTGATCTACTTCCTGCTCTCGGCGGTCAACGTGTTTTTCATCAAGGGCACGCCGGCCGCCATCTTCTTCTGGCTGGTCATCGGGCTTGTCGCGTGGTGGACCCTGACCGCGTGGACGCTGGTGTACCGCGCGGCCCGAAAGAGTTGAGAACACACTGATCAATCGGCTCCTGCGGAGGATCGCTCTGGCGCCGCCACGGGCGGTAGCGGCACGTCGCAGTGCACTGTTGACCTGCCACGGTGGCCCGCTTCGGGGGCAGGATGTGGCCATTGCCGGTGCCCACCTTCCGTGCCGGGACCACGGACAGGCTGGCTGGAGGTCCTTGACCGGCGCAGGCCAGTGGCCAACTCTGAGGATGCGGCAGGCCCGTCAGGGATCTTGAGTTGTGCGGGGTCCGCTGCAGCGCGAACCACGTCCGCGCCGGACGAACGGATCCGTCAGAGCGGCAAGGGCTGGGCAGAAGGTGCGAATCCGTTCGGCGTGTCGCAGCGACAACTGCCCACTTGCTCAGCCTGCCTGACTCTCGGCGGGATTCCTCTGAGCTGGCCAAAGGACTGTGTGGTGGGGTCGGCCGGGCAGGTGGTGAAGATCAGCCCCAGGATCTAATCGATTCCGGTGACCGGACCTACCTCACGGTGGTCGTCGTACTCGAGTTTCAACCCCGTGCCGCTGATCCCCGCTCGTAAACCGCCCTGGATCAGCGCGGCAGCCTGCAGTGCGGCGATCTCAACGGGCAGACCACCGGGGCGGATGTTCGAGATGCAATTGCGGTCGGCGTCGGTCAGGCCGCTGGTCGGGGACATCTCAAAATAGAGGCTCAGACTGTCGGGTGCGGAGGATCCCGGTCGCTCGCCGAGAACGATCGCCGCAGAGCGGGTGCCGAGTGCTGCTCCCACGTCGTTGAGCAGACCGACCCGGGCCAGCGGTGCGATGACCACCGGCGCCACGCTCACCGACAAATCCGCAAGGAGCGCCCTGAGCAGCGACACCGCGTGCCGGTTCGCGGCGGTCGCTGACAGCCCGTCGCTGACGATCAGCGCGAGGTCCGCCCCCATGGTCATCGACGCGAGCTCACGAGCGGATTCCTGCGAAAGGACCCGGCCGTGGTCGGGCCGTCGCAGATAGTCCTCCCGATCATGAGCGGCGGTGCTCACGATCACCGACTCGATGGCTGCGGTGCGCAGATCGGCGGCGATATGTTCGGCATTGAAGCTGGCCCGCACCGCATCCCGGGCCAGCGCCAGGTCGGCCGCCATGGCGAGCAATCGACTGGTCGGCATGCTCACGCCGCTACGTCCCAGACCGATCCTGGCGCTCATAGAGTGATCTCCCGCAGGGGATGCGGACCATCATCCACCTGCAGCAGGCCGAGTCTGTTGGTGATGCCGCGGGCCTGCAGCCAGAGGTCGAATTCGGGCGCCGGACGCTTGTCCAACTGCCGGTGGAGGTAGGCGATGTCGTGATAGCTGGTCGACTGGTACTCCAGCATGACGTCGTCGGCGCCAGGCACTCCCATGAAGTACGTGCAGCCGGCCACGCCGAGCAGCGTCATGAGGTCGTCGGAGTCGTTGGAGTCGGCTTCGGCGTGCGCGGTGAAACACACATCGACGCCCATCGGCAGGCCGAGCAGTTTGCCGCAGAAATGGTCCTCCAGACCGGCCCGCCTGATCTGCTTGCCGTCGTAGAGGTACTCCGGGCCGATGAAACCGACAACCGTGTTGACCAGCAGTGGCGAGAAGGCCCGGGCGACCCCGTAGGCGCGGGCTTCGAGGGTCTGCTGGTCAACGCCGTGATGGGCGTCAGCGGACAGGCATGACCCCTGCCCGTCTCGAAGTACATGACGTTGTTGCCGACCGGTCCGCGCCCCAGCGACCGGGCCGCGTCGTGCGCTTCTCGCAGCATGCCCAGGGAGATGCCGAAGCTCTGGTTGGCGGCCTGGGTGCCGGCGATGCTCTGGAAGACCAGATCCACCGGGGCGCCGGCCTCGATGGCCAGAAGTGTGTTCGACAGATGTGCGAGGACACAACTCTGGGTGGGAATCGAGTAGGTTCTGATGATGTCGTCGAGCATCGTCACCAGTTCGACGGTGCGGCGCACGCTGTCCGTCGCCGGGTTGATGCCGATGCAGGCGTCCCCGCAGCCGTACAGCAACCCGTCCACGATGGAGGCGGCAATCCCGCGTGGGTCGTCGGTGGGGTCGTTGGGCTGGATGCGCGAAGACAGCCTGCCCGGCAGGCCCAGTGTGTTGCGGAAGGCAGTTTCGACCTGACATCTGCTGGCCACCGCCACCAGATCCTGGTTGCGCATGATCTTGCTCACGGCGGCCGCCATCTCCGGGGTGATGCCCGGCGCGAGGTCGGCCAGCACATCGGCGTCGGTGGTCTCGGCCAGGAGGTGATCCCGGAACTCACCCACCGTAAGGGCGGCGATCGGCGCGAAGGCCCTCGTGTCGTGGGTGTCGAGGATCAGGCGTGTCACCTCGTCGACCTCGTAGGGGACCAGAGCTTCGTCGAGGAAAGCCCGCAACCCGGTGTCGGCCAGGCACACCTGGGCAGCGACCCGTTCCTGTTCCGAGTGCGCCGATACCGCCGCCAGATGATCGCCGCTGCGTTCCGGGGTCGCCTTGGCCATCACCTCTCGCAGATCAGCGAACGTGTATGTGTGCTGGCCGATCGTGGCGCTGCGGCGCATGCTCCCGATCGTCGCGGCTCCGGTCGCGGGGACGCAACTCGTCGCCAACCGCAGCGGCGATTCACAGGTCGCGCAGGACCTCTTCGGGCTCCTCGCCCTTGTAACGCACGAGGTTGATTGTGGCCAGGACCAGACCGCCCCACAGCACCAGCATCGCGATGAGCATCATGATGATTGCTGACCCGCTCATTGGTCCTCCCCAAGGGGTTCGACGAGACTGACCTGTTTGTTCCAGGGGATGAACGTCGCCACGACCGCCAGCACCATGACGGCGATCGCCGAACCCCAGCCGAACACGTTGACGAACCAGCCCGGGTAGTCGCCGTAGGGCGACGCCACCGTGTCCTGGAACTCGCGCACGAGCACGAAGGTGAGGGCTGCGGGTGTCACTACCGAGACCAGGACCACCCACCATCTCCCCAGTTGCAGGGAGCCGGTGGCGTTCATATGTGCCCGCAGTCCTGGCAGGTCGCGCAAGACCCAGGTCACGACGACCATGCTCACCACGGCGGCCAGCAGGATCCCGAACCGGTTGATGAAGTGGTCCATGGTGTCCAGGATCGGTACGCCGGTGGTCGTGGCGAAGGCCAGAATGCTCAGCAGTGCCGCGGGGAAGCCGACGATCAGACTTGCTGACACTCGGCCCAGCGCGAACTTGTCCCGCACCGCCGAGATGACGACTTCGATGACACTGACCAAGGACGTCAGCCCGGCGATGACCAGGGAACCGAAGAAGAGCACGCCGATCAGGCTCCCCCCGGGCGCCTCGGAGATGATCGTGGGGAAGGCGACGAAGGCGAGTCCGAGTCCCTGGTCCACGACCCCGTCGACGCCCACCCCTTTCGCCTGGGCCATGAAACCCAGTGCGGCGAAGACGCCGATGCCGGCCAGCAACTCGAAGCCGGAGTTGGCGAATCCGACGACAAATCCTGACCCGGTCATGTCCGTGCGGCGCCCGACGTACGACGCGTAGGTGATCATGATGCCGAAGCCGATGGACAGCGAGAAGAAGATCTGACCGAACGCGGCCGCCCAAACTCCGGTATCGGCCAGGGCGCCCCAGTTCGGGTTGAAGAGCCCGTTGAGACCCTCAGCGGCGCCTGGCAGGAATAGGGATCGGATCACCAGGACCAGGAACGCCAGGACCAGCAGCGGAATGAAGAACACCGAGGTGGCACCGATGCCCTTCTGGACGCCGGCGACCATGATCGCCAGAACCACCACCCAGACGATCACCAGGGGCACGAGCACGCCCGGCACGAAGTCCAGGCCGACGCCTGGATCGGCCACTCGCAGGAAGTCGCCGGTGAGGAATGCGCCCGGGTCGTCGCCCCACGCCTGGTCCAGGGAGAACACGGCGTACCGCAGCGACCAGGCGATGATGGCGGCGTAGTAGACGGCGATGACCGCGCAGATCCCCACCTGCCACCAGCCCATCACCTCGGCGCCACGGCTCATCCGTCGAAAGGACAATGGTGCCGAGCCACGGTAGCGGTGACCGATCGCGTAGTCGAAGAGCAGGAACGGCAAACCAGCGGTCAGCAGGGCGACGAGGTAGGGGATGATGAAGGCCCCGCCGCCGTTCTCGTAGGCGACGTAGGGGAACCGCCAGATGTTGCCCAGCCCGACGGCGGAACCGATCGCCGCCAGGATGAAGACCTTGCGAGAGGTGAAGGCGCCGCGGCTTGCTTGATGGGCGTCTGGTGCACCGAGGGTGTCGGCTGTGGACATCGTGCCTCCTGGTCTGCGGACCTGGGACTGTGTGGGCATCGCCATGTCCATCTTGGTCCCTCTGTCCTGTACCCAACGTTTGGGTCGTGAAATCGCCGGGCGAGTGGCGATTGGCCAGAAGGTGCTATCTCGCGCGGCGTGTCGCAGCAACAGCTGCCGAATTCCGGCGACGTTGCCCCTTCCCAGCGCGTTTCTGAACAGCAGGTGGGAGAAGCTCGCAGCCTCGAGTGGCCCGCGCCATTGCGGACAGCTCACCGGACAGCGCGTGTCCCGCGGATCTCGTTGGCAACCGCGACTCCGACCGCCAGCAGCGTCGGGATGAGTGCGGGCACCGAGGGGTCGCTCGTGCCGAGGATGCCCGAACCCCAGGCGATGGCCCCGCTGAGGAAGCCCAGCGTGATCATGACAGCCGATCGGACCGGCTGACCCCCGGCTCGGGCAGCGGTGGGGCCCTGGCAGATCGTGTGGACGGTGGTCAGTACGGCGCCGGTGTTGGCGGTGATCCAGCCGCGCACGGCCGGCACCTTCAACACTGCCGTCGCCAGCCCGGCAAGTCCGGCGCTGGTCAGCGGCACGAGGACCTGTGCAGGGCTGTTGAGCACCTGGCGCAAGAACGAGGCCAGGATCATCAGCAGGATCATGAGGATCATCGGGAAGGCCACCTGCAACCAGCGTCTGCTCACCAGGAGGCGCTGGATGAGGGTCGACACCGCCACCCCCACCACTGCACCCAACAGCGAAAGAGCAGCCAAGGTCGCCTTGTCGGGATCGCGCGGGAGTTCGGTGCCCAGCACAACGAGGTTGCCCGCCTGGTTGGACGTGAAGACCCCGTAGACCTGGAACGAATACGCGTCGATCACGCCCACGGTCCACGACAGGGCCAGCGCTGCCAGCCAGGCACGGCCGAAGAACCGCCAGGTGTCGATGTCGTCGGTCATGGTCAGACGGTAGTGGCCAGGGTCGGCCTTCGGGCTGACCTGTGGCCGGGCCCGAAGCGCCGCCTAGCGCACTTTCTCGGTGCGCAGGCCAGCGGTCCGTGAGGCTCGTCCACTCGAGGTTGATGTGGGTACCGTGGTGGTGGGGTGAGGTCATGACCGAACAGCAACCGTATGAGGTGCTCGAAAAGCACTCCGGGTTCGAGGTGCGGCGCTATCCCGAACACCTGGTGGCGGAGGTGGATGTCAGCGGGCCCTTCGGGGTTGCGGGTAACCTGGCGTTCGCGAAGCTGGCCCGATACATCGGGGGTCACAACCGGGCGTCCCGCAAGGTGGCCATGACCGCGCCCGTGGTGCACGAACAGGACCCCCGAAGTGGTGTCTTCGTCGTCGGCTTTGTGATGCCTTCGGAACTGATGACAGAGGACTTCCCGCAGCCCATGGACTCCTCGGTGCGGACTCGCCGGGTGCCGGCACAGACTGCCGCGGCCTTGACGTTCTCGGGCCGCTGGACGCGCGGCTCCTACGATGCCCACACCGATGAGTTGATGGACCTGCTAGCGGAGGCTGGGCTGACGGTGGTCGGTCGGCCTCGCTACGCGCGGTTCGACCCGCCGTGGACACCACGGCTCCTGCGTCGCAACGAAGTCGTCATCCCCGTGTCGGTCTGAGCGCCTGCCGCCGACCCAGTACCGTCACGCAGCCTGGGCCCGGGCAGGATATGGCTCAGGCGACGAGAGGGCCCAAGATGTCGAATGTATTGCCATCGGACGTGCTGACGTTCGAGCACGGCCCCGCGTGGTCCAATCGCATTGCGCTGGCACCGCTGACCAACAAGCAGAGTCACTCTGATGGCGCGCTATCCACTGATGAGATCGAATGGTTGGTGGCGCGAGCCCGCGGCGGCTTCGGGCTGGTCCTGACGGCGGCCGCCTTCGTGTCCCCCGCTGGGCAGGTCTGGGATGGGCAGTTGGGCGTCTGCTCACCAGAGCATGATCCGGGCCTGGCGAGGTTGGCCGACGCCATCAGATCCCACGGCGCGGCCTCTGCCGTGCAACTGCACCACGGTGGGCGTCGGGCCGAACGTCAGATCACCGGCCGCCCCGTCCAGTGCCCCTGGGACGACCCGCGCCACGATGCTGTGGCCATGACCGCCGACGAGATCACACAGGTCATCGGGGATTTCGTCGCCGCCGCAGTGCGCGCCCAGGACGCCGGATTCGACGGCGTCGAAGTGCATGGCGCCCATGGCTACCTGATCGGGCAGTTCCTCGACAGCACGCGCAACCATCGCGACGACCAGTACGGCGGCTCGTTCGAGAACCGCCTGCGCGTCCTCCTCGAGGTGCTGGCGGGCATCCGGGCGGCCACGGCCTCGACGTTCCAACTGGGACTGCGCCTGAGCCCAGAGGGTTTCGGTATCCCGCTGGCCGATGCCCAGGGCTACGCGCGCGAGGTTCTGGCCAGCGACCTGCTCGACTACGTCGAACTGTCGTTGTGGGACGTGTTCAGCCGTCCGCGAGGCGGTGACGAGGGCCTGCTCATCGACCACTTCGTGGACCTGCCGCGAGGGGCTGCGCGGCTCGGCGTTGCGGGCAAGGTGCTCACCACGGCTGATGTGTCGTGGTGCCTGGATCGCGGTGCGGACTTCGTCTCGGTCGGCCGGGGTGCGATCCTGCAGCATGACTTCGCAGCCCGCGCCCTTGCCGACGCGGACTTCGAGTCACGCCCCGCACCCGTGTCGGCCGCCGTGCTCACTTCCGAGAAGGTGGGCCCGGCCTTCATCGACTACCTGACGACCGACTTCCAAGGCATCGTCGGCTGACGGGCTCAGCCACCGTCCCTGATCGTCACCGTGCGGTCCTGAGCGTCGGAGTGGACGGTGGGGCCAGCGGGGCCGGCGGGGCGGAACGTCACGTCGCTGGGTTCCAAGGTCCCGATCGGCAGATCGGAGGTGGCCTTCGCCACCAGCGTCGTAGCGTCGATGAGGAACAGCCGGACCTAGGCCCTGCCGGTGCTGGTATCCGCGATCGTCCCCGCGGCCAATGCGCCCGTGACTGTCGAAGGTCGTCACGACGACCAGATCGATGGGTAATGCAGGTGTGCCGAGCCACGTCGAGGTGACGACGGGGGAGGGGTTGCTCGGCGTGTCGGGCGGGTTCGTGTGGGGCTGGTGTCGCACACAGGCACGTGCCATTGCGATGGCGCGGAACCGGTGAGAAGTTGAGTTATGACCTCCCAGAGATTTGTCATCGTCGGTGCGGGACTCGCCGCTGTGAAGGCCGCGCAGACCCTACGAGAAGAGGGCTTCTCAGGTGAGGTGGTCATGGTTGGGGCCGAAGCCCATCCTCCCTACGAGCGGCCACCGCTGTCCAAGGACTATCTGCAAGGCAAAGCACAACGCGACAGCGTCTTTGTTCAGCCCGCGTCATGGTTCCAGGAGCAGTCGATCACCTTGCGGCAGGGTACGTCGGTCCAGGGGTTGCAGCTGGGCGAGCGCCAGGTGCAACTGTCTGATGGGACCCTGTTGGCTTACGACGCGCTGCTGCTGGCGACCGGTTCGACCCCGCGTCGGCTGAATGTTCCCGGCGCAGATGCCACGGGAGTGCACTACTTGCGCACCCTCGACGATGCGGACGCGCTGCGGGCGGGTCTGGACACAACGCAGCATCTGGTGATCGTGGGCGGGGGGTGGATCGGGCTGGAGGTCGCCGCCGTCGCCCGCGAGCAAGGGGTTGCGGTGACGGTTCTGGAGCAGGCGGAGCTGCCCCTCGTGGGCGTGCTTGGCCCGGAGGTCGCGCAGGTGTTTGCCGATCTTCATCGCGCGCACGGCGTAGATCTGCGCTGCGGGGTCGGGGTGCAATCGTTCATCGCGACCGATGGCGCCTTCGCCGGGGTGGAACTCGCTGACGGCACCGTCCTCACGGCGGATCGGGCGGTGGTGGGCGTCGGGGTCACTCCCAGCATCGAATTCGCGCGTTCGAGTGGATTGGACATCGGCAGTGGCATTCTCGTGGATGCCACACTGCGCACGTCAGGCCCTGCGGTCTTCGCGGCCGGGGACATCGCGGAAGCCGAGCACCCTTTGCTCGAACGGCGGATTCGGGTGGAGCACTGGGCGAATGCTCTGAACCAGGGGCCACATGCCGCGCGGTCGATGCTCGGTGGCACGCAACCGTACGATCGGCTGCCGTACTTCTACACAGACCAATACGACCTGGGGATGGAGTACACCGGCTACGCCGGACCGGGGGATTACGACCAGGTAGTGGTGCGGGGTGATACGTCAGGCCTGGACTTCATGGCCTTCTGGCTGTCAGGCGGCCGAGTCCTGGCCGGGATGCACGTCAGTCGGTGGGACACGATCGGCAGCGTGGGTGATTTGATCCGCTCGGGTCGGCGGGTGGATCCGGCCCGGTTGGCTGATGACGCGGTGGGCCTGGCCGAGGTGTAGGAAGGCGATTCGGCACTTGTCGCGATTCCTCGCGGCGTGTCGCAGCACCTTCTGCCCAATTGCTCATCGAGTCAGCACGGACGGCTACCGGATCAGTCTTCTGGCTCGGACGCCACCTCTTTGGCAGTTGCTTTGATGTCCTCGGTGGCAACCTTGTCCACTGCTGACTGCACGATCCGGTTGGCCTTGTCCATCGCCTTGCGGATCTCGACCACGCCCGGATCGGACACCAAGGCAATCAGTCCGGAGTGCCCAGGATCGATCGAGTACTGCAACTCCTCGGCGAGCTCGCTCTTGTGATGCAGTTCCCGGGCCTTGCCCACGGCTGCCCCACCGACGCCCAAGACGGCGGCGCTAGCCAGGATCGATGGCGGGAAGACCACGCCGAGCACGACTCCGCCGACAACGCCCCAACCGAGGCCCCGACGAGTGCTGTGATCAGTGGCCTTCTGGACATGGAGTTTGCCGTCCTCATCCTTGGTGACGACCACCACGGCCTCGATCTCCACCGACCTGCCGTCCTCGACCGACTTGAGTGACTCGTAGGCTTCCCATGCCGCATCGACGTCGTCGAAATCGGCCACGATCAGGGAGTATGCCCCGTCGGTGACGGCCATCGCGTCCACGGTCAGTTCGGTGTCGGCGGATTGGGGGTTGTTGTCGTCGGACATGGATTCTCCTCAGGGTTCGACGTCAGCAACGCTACCCCCCGATCGCGACCCAACACCGGCGGACAGCCAACACCGGTAATGAGTCGAGATCGCTGATCACCCCTCGTGCCAGCAAGCTGAGGACCTCGTCGATCGGGGGTCCTCACCGGCAATCGCCAGCTGCAATGTGATGCCCTGTGTGACCAGCAGGTGTTGTGCTTTGCGGAATCGCCGACGGTCGGGTGGCGGGCCTCGGGCCGTGTGCCGATGGGTAGGCCTTGCCCAACGTGACGTTGCAGAACCCCCGGCGGTCTGCCCGGTTCCGGCCCACCGTCACTGGCTGCGCTGCATCCTCGCCATCCTTGCCAAACCGCACTGGGTGGCCCGCCGAAGATCCACCATGGGGAGCCCGCGCCTGGCATGGCCATCTCGGCACGTGTCGGCGCCGAATGGCCTTGTATGACATCTGGCGTTAACTGGTGTCATGCGAGCGACATACATGTACGGCGCGGGCGATGTCCGCGTGATCGACGCCCCCGATCCGAATTTGCAGGAATCGACCGATGCAGTGGTGCAGGTGGTGCGTTCCTGCGTGTGCGGCAGTGATCTGCATCCCTACCATTCGAAGCCGACCTCAACCAACGGTTCACCGATGGGACATGAGTTCATCGGGGTGGTGGAGCAGACCGGCGAAGAGGTGACGACGGTGCGCCCCGGTGACTTCGTCATCGCACCGTTCGCGGTCTCCTGCGGTCACTGCGAGTTCTGTCGAACGGGTCTGCAGACGTCGTGCGTGAATGGCGGGTTCTGGGGCGATCCACGTCTGGGGACTGCGGGCGGCCAGGCGCAAGTGGTGCGCGTTCCGCTCGCCGACGGCACTCTTGTCGCCGTGCCCGGCGTCGACGCCGACACCGATGAATCCCTGCTGGCGAGCCTGCTCACGCTGTCTGACGTCTACGGCACGGGCTGGCACGCCGCCGTGCGAGGTGGCGTTGCACCCGGTGCCACGGTGACTGTGATTGGGGACGGAGCGGTCGGGTTGCTGGCTGTGCTCTGCGCGAAGCAACTCGGTGCCGAGCAGATCGTCCTGATGGGTCGCTACCCGGCGCGCACCGACCTCGGCCGTGAATTCGGTGCCACCGACGTGGTGGCTGAGCGCGGCACAGAGGGCATCGCGAAGGTGCGGGAGATCACCGCTGGCGGCAGCCCCGTCGTGCTCGAGGCAGTCGGTCACATGCCCGCGTACGAGCAGGCGGTCGGGATCGTACGGCCGGGCGGCGTCATCAGCCGGGTCGGCGTCCCGCAATACCAGGATGCGCCGGTCGGTTTCGGCAGCCTGTTCGGGCCCAACGTCACACTCACCGGGGGCCCGGCGCCGGTGCGCGCCTACATCGAGACCTTGCTGCCGGGGGTTCTCACAGGTCAGGTCGATCCGGGCCGCGTCTTCGATCTGACACTGGATCTGGAACAGACACCCGAAGCCTACGCAGCGATGGATGACCGCACTGCCCTCAAGGTGATGCTGCGGCCCTAGCCGCGCACCTCCACCTCATCCCATTCGTAGCCCACGACGATGTCCCGGCCGCTGGCCTTGGCCTGGTACAGGGCGAGGTCCGCTCGGTGCAGTGTCTGCTCGATCGGCTCCCCGGGCACCCGTTGCGCGCAGCCGATGGACACGGTCTGTTCGCCCGGGGTGGCCAGCCGGAGCTGATTGAGAACTGAAGAGGCGCCCTCCAGCGTCAGGTCAGGCAGCAACGCGGCGAACTCCTCCCCGCCGTAGCGCGCCAGCACCAGGTGTGGATCGAGGCAGGAACGCCAGGCTCGGGCACAGTCGGACAGCAGGGTGTCCCCCGCGGGATGTCCGTGGCGGTCGTTGTAGGCCTTGAAGTGATCGAGGTCGAGCATGGCCACGGTGAGGGGAACATCCCTGTCCGCAGTGCGTACGGCCATCCGGTCGAGTTCGAAATCCCACGTACGACGGTTCGGCAGCCCGGTCAGGCTGTCCTTGCGGGCCAGTTCGGCAAGCAGTGCCGCCTGTTCCTCCACCATCGAGATCAGCATCAGAGCCCCCCAAAGGATCAACAGGATGACAGCGATGGAGGCCACCGCCAGCAGCCGCGCACCCGAGCCCACCTCACTCCACACGGAGAAGGCCAGCAGCGTGGGGGCGGTCAACGCGGCCACCGCGAGGCCCACAAGGCGGGCCTTGGTGCGGTGACTCGTGGGGCTCGGCCGGGTGATGGTCCGTGCGCCACGCGACGTGGCCGCAGCTGTCAGCAGCAGTGATGAGGCGAGGAACAAAACGTCCACCCAGGCCGGTGCATCCGCCACCACGCCCTGCGCCGCGAGACTTTGGAAGACGAGATCGGCGGTGAGCATGCAGGCCAGCGACACGGTCAGTAGCCCCAAGGTTCGGTTCATCTTGTCCACGCCGACCAGCATCCGGATCAGCACGGACAAGGCGATCACATCCAGCAGAGGGTAGGCCAGCGCGATGAGGGTCGTCACCAGCGGAGCGGCCGAGTCCGTCAGCATGGGCATGATCACGACGGTGGCCACCACACAGCCCGCGGCCACGGTCATGACGGCGGTGTCCACCCAGGTCTCGCGATTGTGGCCGGGCTGGCGTCGGCGGACCAGAACCACCAGCGCCGACACCAGGGCGCCGTAGGACGCGAGGTAGAGCACATCGGCGGGACTGGGGAAGGGCTCCTTGTCAAAGTAGTAGAGGTACATGTCGTACACCGCATCCCCGGCGACGGTCAGCACCAAGAAGGCCCAGAGCCACCACCAGACAACTCGTGCTGCGCGCGGCATGCGCAGGATCGCGATGAGGAACACCACAACAGCGACGAAGCTGGTCGCGTGAATGAGCATCACGCGTTCGGTCGACCCCACAGGCAACAGCATCACCACCAGGCACGCCACTCCGCCGAGCCATACGCCCATCGCCCACCTGTGACGGGCCACAACCTGCAGCAGGCGCGGCGGAGATCCAGGGCGGGCACTGGCGGGCCCGAAATGGTCCATAGTCATCACCTCGTTGCCAGGGGCGGTGGCGGTTTCGTCCGCGTCAGGGAGTTCATCGGCACGAAACCCGGATTCCTCAAGGGCACTTGCCAGGCGCGCCGCAGGCAGTCACGGGATCGTCACTGGCGTCGCGGTGATCCAGGCCACATGATCGACTTCGACCGCGCAGGTTCCAAGGACGGGCGTCGAGTGCAGTGACGGCGGCTCCATAGTGCGGATCAGCGGTGCTCACGCCGGTACTTCGCGAACTCCTCACGCATTTGGTCATCGTCCATGACCAGGGCGACTGTCGGGCAGTCCTGCGGACCCGTCCGGGCGTCGGGGTGGCACAGCGTGCAAGGCTCACCAGATCTCAGTGGGCACCGAGCGGCGACCACGCTGCGCTGATCCTGTGTCCTCACGGTGCGGCCCTCCTGGTCCCAGTTTAGGCCGCGAGTCGACCACCGGCCGGACGCTGCCGGTCTACAACGCTGTGGACAGGTCCGCGATTCCCGACCAGGCCAGCGCCATCGACGCCGTCCTACAGCAGGCGCCCGGGCAACTCAACTTCCTCAGCGGTCTATATGGGCCCTACCCCTTCGACTCGACCGGTGCGGTTGCCGACCGGGCAGCCGGCGTCGGGTACGCCCTAGAGGTACAGGGCAAGCCGCACTACGCCGGCGGCTTCACGACCGGCAACCCAGGGATCGGCTTGGGTACCCAACTGCACGAGATCGCCCATCAGTGGTTCGGCAACAACGTCACGCTGCAGAACTGGTCGGACATCTGGTTCAACGAAGGGTGGGCCAACTGGAGCCAGTGGTACTGGTCGCAGCAGACGCAGGGTGGCCAGGACCCAGCCGCGCGGTTCGACGCGCTCTACGCCAATCCCTCCGTGGACTGGTCGATCGCGCCAGCGGTTCTGGACGGCGACCCGGTCAACCTGTTCGCGAGCTTCCCCACCTACCAGCGCGGGGCGATGACGCTGCAGGGATACCGGGAGATCGTGGGGGATGAGCGGTTCTTCGAGCTCGCCCGCACCCTGAACGTGAGGTTCGCGTACGACACGATCAGCACGTCCGAGTTCATCGCCGAGGCGAAGCGCGCCAGCGGTCTGCGGGGTGCGCAGCTGACATTGCTGGACGACTACTTCCAGCAGTGGCTCTACGGCGAGAGCCGGCCGACCATCCTGCCCGAGTCGTTCCTCTGAGGGTCAGCGGGTGACTAGCTGAAAGACCCACAGGCCGACGCCGATCCCGACGAGGATCGCGATCAGCTGCACGATGGCCATCGCGGCTTTGGTGGCGTTCGAGTTGGTCACTGCCCCTCCAGGATTCGGCGTTTGGCTGCCGCGAACTCCGCATCGGTGATGGCACCGCTGCTGTGCAGGGCGGCGAGGCGCTCCAGGGCGTCGGGCAGCGAGTCCTCAGAACTGACAGGTGGGGTGGGGCCTTGCCGCAGCGGAGCACGGACGCCGTGGGGGTAGGGATCCACGGGGTTGTCACTGGGGGCGTCGGCCCAGAACAGGGCCTTGGCGACGTCGCGGTTGAACAGTCCGAACAGCGGCAACGCGCCCATTGCGACGAAGACCACCCCGCAGATGATCCACCCCCACACGACGCCCGTCGCGGCCATCGGTGGGTTCAGCCCGTACTGCCAGAAGTTCCAGCCCAGGCTGAGGAACAGCGCCGACCAGGTGAGCAGGGTGAGCCGCGGGCCCGGCAGCTTCGACGAGGTCACTGCGTACATCCAGAGGCCGATCAGCCCCACGATGAGCCCCAGGGGTAGCAGAGCCGCGGCGCCCTCCGGGCACGGTGTGGTGATGGCGTAGGGCCCCCCGGATGCGCACGTCCCGCCGATATCCATGACGGCGCGCATGCTCAGGAACACGAGCGTCATCCCGGCAGCGACAATGGTGAGCCCCAGGAACATCACCACGACCCGTCGCACGGTCGCCGCACTCATGGTCCAATGATGCCCGGTGTCGGCGTATTCGGGCAGCAGCCGGCCTGGTGCATGTATCCATTCGTGCCCTTCCGTCGGTGCGACGAACGGGTCTACCCTGGGGCAATGCTGATCAAGTACGCCGTGGGAACCGCCGTCGCCGGCCTGCTGATGGCATCTGGAGTTCCATCCTCAGCGCGTGAACTGCCCCCTCGATCGATAACCCATCAGAACTCGCAGTACTGGACGTGGGCGGGGCCGCGGAACTGGGTGTCGGCCGATGGTGCCTATGGGATCACCATCTCGTCGGGAAACGGGCAGATGACGTTGGACTACGGATTCAGTTCGATCGTGTGCGCCAGCGCGGCCACGGCTCAAGGATCGGTTACCGCGTATTTCGGGCAGCAGCTGGCGACGCTCAGGCAGTCGTTACGGGCCAACTGGCGCCGGGTGCGGGTGCGGGCTTCGGCCATCGGGCAGTTGCCGGAGTCCGCCTACGGTCCGCTGTACTTCCAGCAAAGGGCGCAGATCAGCGGCGTCGCGAACGGCACCCCCATGCGTGGCGTGGTGTCCTACGACTACTCATTGGCGTCAGGCCCGACCTACTGCTACTCGCGCAGTGTGTCCCGGGTGGTTCCCGCCCAGGATGGGCGCCGCTCCCTGCGCCAGCTGCAGTCTGTGCAGGCGTCCTTGGCGTATTTCGGCCCAGGAGCACCTCTCGACCCGGTCGAGTAGGGGGCGCCGCCGTCCTCTGCCGGCGGGATCTGCGCGGCGTTTGGTCGTCAACCGTCCCGGGTGAGCAGCATGTGGGTCAGCCGAACAACCGGCCCAGGAACGTGTTCTTGCGGGCGGCCTCGCGCTGGGCAGCGGTACAGCGGCATCGCTGATCCTTCGGCACGCCTCGCAGCACCTCGTTCTTGTGCTGTCCGCATCCGGCCCACGTCGTCTTCTTGCACAGCTTGCAGGTCGTCTGATGGCACACGAGCGATTCTCCTGACGGTCGGGTTTCATCCACTATACCCATGCGGGGTATTTCACATGCCGTGCTCGCACAATGTCCGATAGGGATTCTGCGCGCCCGTGGCCGGGCCGTAGGCATCGCATCCGATCTGCAGGTGAACAGTGGGTGCTGGGGTACCGAAGGCGCCGCGGGAGTCGACGGCGACGACCGTGACGTCGATGCTCTTGGGCGGGTTGTTCGCATAGATCATCGGTCCACTGATCCGCACGTCGCGCTGATCGGCGCCGTACTCCACGTACCACGCCGATTCCCATGTCTGGATGCTGAAGTCGTCGGTCACCAGGACGTAGTAGCCCGCGACGGGATTGTCGCTGTAGGAAACGGGTGCATCCCAGGTCATGTCCAGGACGATTTCACTGAGCTTGCCCGGATTCTGCAGAGCAACTGTCGAGGTGATCGCCGGCGGCCCCAGGGTCTGGTTGCTGCCGACCTGGAAGAGCATCGGTCCAGCGAGGGATCCGGAGGTGCGGGGTTTGCTGGGGGGAGGTGTGACCGGGGTCGACGGGGTCCCCGGGTCGAAGGTGACGGTCAGCGGCAGCGTCGCCGGCTTGGCGGCTCCATGGCGCAGAACCCGCAGTCGCATGCTGAACGTGCCCTTGCACCACGCCCCGCTGGTGCAGATCGGATTGATGGGCAGGCGGGCGCGACCTCTGCGAACGCTGGTCCGCGCGCGGCTGTGGACCAGCCATTTGCCCTGCTGATAGACCTCAAGGCGCACCTTGTGCCGCGGGGTGGACGGCCTGACCCCCACGAGGATGGCGATGCGCCGGGTCTTGTTGGCGTATTCGCTGCTGGGGAACGAGCGCTGCGTCTGCGTCGATCCATCGACCCATTGCCAGCTGTACACCTGTGTTCTGGCGCTGACTGTATTTCCTATGGGGCCGGCGGCTACGGGGCCCGCGGTCATGGCCAGGGCGGCGGTCAGGAATGCTGCGGTGATCACACCAGGAACGTTCATGGTCCACCCCTTCACTGCGCGCTGCTGTGAGCGTCGCCGAAGGGCGGTCCTTTGGCGGCTCCCCCCGGCGTGCCACCACTTCCAGTGTACTCCCGCTGGGGCGTCCGGATGTCCGAGGTGTTCAAGAGCCGCGATGGTTGGCCTCTGGCACGCCCAGAACTGAGCAGACAAGCCCTCGGGACCAGACTCAGGTCAGTTCGAGGCTGGTGGTCCATCCACTGACGTGGACTCGTTTCATGCAATGGAGGCTACCGAAGCCAAGAACCTTGACTGCCGCTTCAATGGAGCTGGCCTCCCTCTCGCACCAAGGATCGGGACCACGCGCTCAACAGAGCAGGCCGGCACGGTTGCGCGCCGCGCGGCGTTAGTGCAACCAGCGGAGTTCAGGCTGCGAGCGCTGACTGGAGTGTCGTAACCATGAGCCGCTCACCTCTCGTTGGATGCGAGATGCGTCGGTGGTGGGAACGGTTTCGACATGGGAGCGCTGGGCTGTCTGTGGCCGTGAGCCTGAGCCTGGTCCTTGTGCCGGGTTCAATCGCAGTCACCCGACACCGTCCCAAGAAGCGAGTGTTTGTGAGACGGTTTGACCTGGATGCCTCGGCTATGTCAGGCGACGGCCTCGAAATGGATCCTTAGTCCAAGGGCACGCGCGACCTTGCTGATCGTCGCGAAGCTCGGGTTGCCGTCGCTGGACAGCGCCTTGTACAGGCCCTCTCTACTCATGCCGGTGGTCCGTGCGAGTTCGCTAAGATTGCCAGACCGCGCGATTGTCCCCAGGGCCTGCGCGATGAAGGCTGGGTCGTCGCCGGCCTCTTCGATCGCGGCTTCGAGGTACGCGGCGGCCTCCTGGCGGTTGTTGAGGTAGTCGGCCGTGTCGTAGGGGGTGAAGACCTCGCTCTTGTCACTCATCGGCGTTCTCCTTCTTCCATGTCTCGGCGAGTTCGTGGGCGGTCTCAATGTCGGCGGCTTGGGTGGACTTGTCTCCTCCGCAGAGCAGCAGGATCAGGTGTCGCCCGTGTTGCAGGTAATACACGCGGTACCCAGGACCGTAGGGAATCCTCATCTCCGACACTCCCGCTCCAACGGGTGGGACATCACCGGGATTTCCGGCCGTGAGTCTGTCGATGCGGACCTGGACCCTGGCGGCCGCCCGACGATCCTTTAGACGTCGCAGCCAGTAACTGAACGTCGCACTCTGGATGACCTCCGTCACGTGTTAACTGTAGTTAACAGTTTTGCGTGCGGGCAAGTCGACTTCCGTTGAGTGTTGTGCCATAAATGAAGGTTTCTGAGACATGCGGCACCGCGTTCGCTCCCCGTCGGTGGGGGGTGTGGTCACGCGACCCCGTCCAACAACGTTTTCGCTGTGCAAGTGACCGGATCGTGGTACCTTGCGCGAAAGGGTAAGAACCGGGGGAAAGATCATGAAACATCGCTGATCAGTCATCGCGCTTGTGCTTACGTCTGCCTTTGCCGGGGTGAACCCCGTCATGGCTGCGGCACCGAATGATCCGGCAACTATTCGAATACCCATGACTGTGGTCGGGTTTGACCCTGAGGTTGCGGCCGCCAACGGCTACCCCGCGGTGCCGCCTGTCTCGGCCTTCAGCACGGACGTAGTCACTGGGAATTGCGGATACTCGTCCGTGAGCCTGCGCGATGTGGGTTCGAAGAAATACACGGTTGTAACCGGCTTCGGGGTGGCTCCTGCCGCGGTGTCCTACACCTGGTCGGTGCGGGTCACAGGACCCAAGTGGGACAAGACGCATCGCTGGAGCGGGGGCCTTGCTCTTCGGACAACTTGGCAGGGCCAAGTGACGAACGTCGTTAACACCGGAGGTTGGTATGTCGCGAAGGCCACCGGAACCGCAGTGCTTTCCAATGGCTTCGTCTGCTCATCCGGGGGCCCAGTGACCGAGGAAGCGATCTACTGAAAGGTATGTCGAGACTCCTTTGGCGGGACGGCTGGCAGCGGCGATTGCCCGAAGTGCAGCCAAGTGACGTCCTCACACAGTTGCTCTGCTTGCGGGACGGCTTGCGTCTCACCGCTCTGACGTCCGTGCCGCCCCTTGCCAACAACACATGGCTTACCGGTTCCCTGTCTGCGAGTGATGAGGAGCGTGAGAGTCTCGCGGCTCTCGTTGAGCAACTGTGGGCTAGCTGGCCGCTGACGAGCGGGACGCAGTCGCCCGGCCACGATGAGGAATGGCGACGAGTTCAGCTATTCAAAGTGCGATTGGATTCAGACCATGTCGTCGGCCGATGGATGGCCGAGCAGTTCGACCCCCTGCTGCACCGTGTGATGGACCAACAGTTCACAAACCCGAAGGTAGTGCCGGAACACCTGGCGGAATCAGCCGTCTCTCGAGCCGTCGAATGCGGCCTCGAGCGGGTGCTGGTGCTTCCTTTGAGTCGGGATTACTGGGACTGGAGACCCCAGGCACACGTGCTCGTCGTGGCAGAAGCCACACGCACGAACACGGCCAGGTACCAGACGGCCCTGGCGTCCATTTGGACGAGACCTTAGCCCGCCGATCCACCGATCGCCTCTATACGTGGGGCGGTCCTTGGAGTTGATCTACATAAGGATCGGACGAATTCCAAGGCTGGACGTCGGGGCCCTGCGGATGCCGTGGGTGTCGCTCCGGACAGCAACAAAGCTCACGTTCGAGTCCGATGCAAAAGAATCTGGTTCAAGACGCATCACCAACACCAGCACTGAGCTCTTCGTTCAGATCGGTCGAGTTCATCGACTCGTATGGGAGCGTCCGCCCGCGGACTACTTGCAAGTGCGCGCCTGGACCGAACCCGTGGTCGCCGACACTCCCGGAGCTAACCACTCCTCTTCTGTGCGGGCGACCACGCCTGGGGAGCTACGATCCCCCATGGTGCGACGTCGTGGTGCTCACGCTTCTGTCGAAGCCACGCCTCGTATGCCGCGCCGTATGCGTCGAGTTCCGCCTCGGTGTCGAAGGCTCGAGTGGCGTGCAAGTCAGTGGCGGTGTCGATGTCGGTGGCAGTGAACAGGCCCTCGCCCCGGTCGTTCAGAGACTGAAGGGAATCTGGACTGATCCTCTGACCCCGATAAATCACATCGAGGCTTTGCGGTTCGATGTGCACCATTCCCTCGCTGCGCCAAACGCCCTGGCCGTCGGCGCTTCCGACTGCGCCCAAGCCGAGCACTGCCGCTATGCCAACAAGCGAGGTTACGCCTGCCATAACCGTCCTGCGCCGACGGCGTTGAGTCACTGTGCAGACCACTGCTTTGCTCGTGTTCTGTGACATTTCCCCCTCCTCCAGATCAGGTAGACGCCTACCCCGTCGCCAGCCCGCTCGGATCGCGCCTGATCCTTCAGCTCTACCTTGACGTTGAGCGTCAATGACTCTTTCGGGCGCCACGCCGGTCCCCGCTCCACGCGTTCACCCGGATGGCAGACGTTCGAGGGCCTCAGACGTCGCCGAAACATGGACCGTCACATACCGTAGGAACTAGCCGAACGGGTGCGGCGAAGTCTGTCGACGGGGGTTTCGGGGGAAAGACAAGGAAACGCCATGCGACAGCACATGATGACCGCTTCCGTACTCGCCGTAGTCGGCCTCGGGACCACGTTTCCGACGACGAGCGCAGCGGCAGCATCCAACCCGGATTCGATCAATAGGGCCGCAGTCAGCCAGTCTGCAGGAGGCAACCTCGTTGTGGACGTGCCCGCCGCTTTGATCCGCTATGGGCAGCCCGGCTTACAGCCTCAGGTGAGGACGTCGGCCTCGTGGCATCTGTCACTGGCATCGGTGGGACGACTAGCCTCGAAGCGTACGCGATGATCCCTGGCTGCCCGGCGCTCACGTACGGAAGTCGGGACTATGACGACGCCAATTGCGGTGGAGCTTATCTGGCTTCCTTCCCGACGGACGCCATCGCGCGATACGGCGACTATGGCCACGGTGACA
>Ga0208938_1000677_pt1 | contig 23459 bp, 21 predicted proteins | sample AD_UKC125_MetaG_FD_184434 | JGI IMG/M metagenome (GOLD analysis project Ga0208938, IMG submission 184434) | Active sludge microbial communities of municipal wastewater-treating anaerobic digesters from USA - AD_UKC125_MetaG (SPAdes) (version 2) | ecosystem: Engineered > Bioreactor > Anaerobic >...
CGGGTCACGGTGCGTCCTGCGCCGGATGGGTTGGCGTACCTGTCCGTGTTGGGTCCCCTGGCGGAGGTGGTTGGGGCGTATGCGACGTTACGCCGTGACGCGCACACGATCATTGGCGGGCAAGACCCCGGTGGTGAGGGTGCGGACGGTCGTGGGTTGGGGGCGGTGATGACGGACTTGGCGTTACGCCGGTTGTCGGGGCGCGGTGTGGGGGAGGGTCAGCCGGTGATGGTGGACCTGGTCATCACCGACCGGTCCCTGCTGGGTGCCGGTGACCCGACCCGGCCTACCAGTGAACCAGCCAATGTGCCCGGGTACGGCCCGATCCCAGTACCGGCCGCCCGGGCCTGGCTGGGCAACCCTCACACCCCCGCCAAGATCAGGCGGTTGTTCACCAGTGTGGATGGGCGGGACCTGGTCGCCATGGAATCCCGGTCCCGGGCATTCACCGGGGCCCTGGCCGACATGATCCGGTTACGGGACCAGTCGTGTGCCGCACCCTGGTGCGACGCCCCCATCCGCGACATCGACCACACCCACCCGTACCGGCACGGCGGGGCCACCAGTTACGTGAACGGGGAAGGGTTATGCCGGCGGTGCAACGACACCAAAGAACAACCCGGCTGGCACGTCACCCTCCACCCCGACACCCAGGCAAATGGCGCACCCCAGCGCGCCAGCCACGACCCCGACCACGCCGAACAGGTCGACACCACCCGGCGTGTCACCTGGACCACCCCCACCGGACACACCCACACCACCAGCCCACCACCCCTACTCGGACCCGGCTGGCACCCACCACCCCAACCAGCCCCCGCCGACGACAAGGCTGAGGACGGACCCGGTGTCCCCAGTCCCGGCTGGCATGCCCCCGGCAACCCCAACCAGGGCGAAGAGGCGGGCGCCATCCGGAACGTCACGTGGACTACCTCCACCGGGCGCACCCATGCCACGAGCCCACCGCCCCTGCACGAACCCGGTCGGCACCTTCCCTCTGATCTTGCCGACGACACCAGCCGACCACTGCTCGGACCCGGCTGCCACCCACCCCCTCATCTCGTCGACGACCGGCCCCCGCTATCAACCCTCGTCGACATCATTTGGACCCCGAACAGCGGCCTAGAAATTCACCTCGACGCTGCCTAGCCCAGCACGAGAACGGCACCAGCGGTTGGGTCACCCAGGCGCCGGCGGCCACTTCCAGACCACGAGACCCGGCTCCCCGCTCCGCGCGCAGGAGGACCAACACGCCCCAGCACCACCATCCCCGGCCTTGAGCGCGTCCTCACGATCCCGGCCCCCACCGCAGCATCCACGTCGCGGAGCAACCCGGCGAACGCCGCCGACGTGATCGCGGCGTGCCACTACCACCACAAGGGAGCCGCCTACCTGTGCCACAGCGGCCTCCCGGCGAGGCATCAGCGGACTTGCAGTGGGAAAGGGACACTCCGCCCCCCGACAGTCGAGGTGCGAAGTGGACGCTAGGCACTTCAGGCGGGAAAGGAGTGACCGGTGCGACGAACCAAAAGGGCGTGGCAACGACGGCGACGGGCGACAGTCAGTCCACCGGCGGCTCTTCGGATGACGGTCCGACGCCGCCGGACGGCGGGTCGAAGCGACACCACGACTGGGCCCACAGGCCCGCGCCGATGAGCAGCACCGACACCACCGCCAACAGCCCCAAGCGCCAGGCCCGGTCGTGATAGACGAGCAGGTCGAGCCCGCCCAGGACCACGGCGAGCTGGCCGGCATACCAGCCGGTGAGCAGCGCCCCGGTGAGCGCCCCGGCCTGGGCGAGCACGAGCGCACGGGCGGCCCGGAGCGGATCGAGGCGCGGGCGCCGACCACGCAAATACGACCGCACCGGCCAGGCGACCCCAAGCAGCAGACCGCCGAGAACCAGCAACAGCACCCCGGTGAGCAGCGGCGGTTCGGGGATGAGGCGCCCGGTGCGCTGCCACAGCAACGCGCCGATCGTCGTCAGCCCGCCCGCCACGAGAACGACGGCACCCACCCGGCCCAGGCCGAGCCCGCGGCGCGTCATCGGTGCCCCCGCCCGTCGCTGGGCCCGAGCATCCGCACACCCGAGGTATCGAGGTCCGCGACCACCGACGCGAGGGTCACGACGGCGCCGCCGGCCCCGAGCCGCAGCGACGCCGACGGCGCCACATCGTGCCAGGGGACGAGGACGAAGGCGCGCTCGTGCGCCCGCGGGTGCGGCAGGGTGAGCTCCGGGCCGATCGCCAGCCACTCGTCGGGACTACCCGGCTCGCCGTACTGGATGAGGTCGAGGTCGAGGGTGCGCGCCCCCCAACGCACCTCCCGCACGCGCCCGTGGTCGGCCTCGATCGCATGCAGGGCCCGCAGCAGCCGCGGCGCCGACCACCGGGTCAGGGCCGTGGCGACGAGATTGAGGTATGCCGGCTGGTCCGGTCCCCCGATCGGCTCGGTCTCGAACCACCGGGAGGCCCGCACCCCGCTCAACCCGGGGCACGCCGCCAGCGCGGCCAGCGCCGCTTCCAGGGTTTCCTCAACATGACCAAGGTTCGCCCCCAACGCAATCACGACCGGCACCGGAGCGCGGTCACGCGTCACCGACACGCTCACGTCACCGAACTCCACCCCCACCGGCGCCTGCGGCTTATGCACGGTCACCGTGGCCACGTCGACGAGCCGGTGCCCGAGCACGTCGCCGGCAATCCGCGCAGCGAGCGTCTCGATGAGATCGACGGGTTCGCCCTCGATACGGGCGAGCACCGAGGCGCCGATCTCGCCATAGTTGACCGTGTCGGCCACGTCATCACTCCCGGCCGCGCCCGCGAGGTCGGCCTCGATCTCGACGTCGACGACAAACGGTTGACCGTCGCGCCGCTCGTGGGCAAAGACCCCGTGGTGGCCGATGCCGCGCACCCCGGTCAGGGTGATCCGATCGCTCATGCCCGCTCCTTTGTCGCACCCGCAGCGCCCGGTGCCGCCCACAACTCGTGAGCGACATCGAGGGCGTCCCGGGTGCTCACCACGTCGTGAACCCGCACCGCCCACACCCCGGCCGACACGGCATAAGCGCTGGTCACCGCGGTGGCGACGTCGCGTTCCAACGCCGGTCGAGGCACACCACCGGCCCGCCCGACCGCGCCGAGGAAGGCCTTGCGGCTGGTCCCGAGGAGCACCGGCAACCCGAGGGCGACCACCTGGCCCAAGCCACGAAGCAACTCCCAGTTGTGGGCGGCGGTCTTGGCGAACCCGATGCCCGGGTCGAGGATGAGGCGCTCGCGCGCGATACCGGCCGCGGTGAGGGCCTCGACGCGCTCGGTGAGTTCGACGCACACCTCACCGACGACATCGGCATACACGGCCTTGCGTTGCATGTCGACGCTGTGTCCCCGCCAGTGCATGACGACGAACGGGACGCCCGCCGCGGCGACGACGCCGGCCATCTCGGGGTCGGCCAACCCGCCGCTCACATCGTTGACGTATGCCGCCCCCGCGGCGAGCGCCGCCTGCGCCACCTCCGCGCGCATCGTGTCGATGGAGACCACGGCCCCGACGTCGGCGAGGGCACGGACCACCGGCAGGACGCGGCGCAGTTCCTCGGCCACCGGCGGGCGTTCGGCCCCAGGGCGGGTGGATTCACCACCCACGTCGAGCAGGTGCGCGCCCTGGGCCCTCAGCTCGAGCCCGTGGGCGATGGCAGCCTCCGGCGTGAACCATTCACCGCCGTCGGAGAACGAGTCGGGGGTCACGTTGACCACGCCCATGATGAGCGGGGCCGCCGGTGGCAGGCACCCGACCCGGCCACCGCCTAAGGTCCACGGGGAACTCACGACGAACCTCCTGAACGACGCCGGCGCCGATTCCACAACGACCGCACCGAGGGCCCCACGATGAAGGCCTCGGCCCGGCCGGCGGCCACCGACACGCGCACGAAATCGGCGACCCGGGGGTAGATGACGAACCGGGGATACCACGTCGGGGCGAACTTGGCATTGAACTTGTACAGGCTCTCCAACTGGAACCAACGGTTGCCGACGACAAGGATCTTGCGCCACGTCTTGAGGACCGGGCCGGCGCCCAAGCGGGCCCCCCGCTCAAAGGTCGACCGGAACATGGCGAAGTTGAGCGACACCCGCCGGATGCCCAGATGGGGGGCGGCGGCGAGGGCATCGCAGATGAGGAGTTCGTTGACGCCGGGGTCCGAGTGCGGGTTGCGGCGCATGAGGTCGAGAGACATGCCGTCGGTGCCCCAAGGGGCGAACTGGAGCATCCCCTCGACGGCACCCTCACGCCGGGCGAAGACGACGACCGCCTCGGGGTCGCGCTCGGCGTCGAGGACGCGGCTGGTCGCCATCGAGAACCCCCGCTCGGTGCCACCGGCCCGCCACGCATCGGCGTCGGCGCGCGCCTGGGTGCGCTCGGCGGGCGGCACCTCGCGCACCCGCACCATCTGGGTCGTGTACCCCTGACGGCGGATCCGGTTGACCATCTGACGCACGTTGCGCATCGAGCGCCCGGCGAGGGTGAAGGCGGCGGTGTCGATGATGGCCTCGTCGCCGATTTCGAGAGCTTGGAACCCGGTCTCGCGGATCCAGATGGTGCCGGCAAGTTCGGAGCAGGCGAGCACGGCCGGGGTCCAGGCGTACCGGTCCGCGCGGTCGAGGAAGGCCTTGATGGCACCCGGCCATGCCTCGGCATCCCCGAGGGGGTCGCCCGAGGCGAGCATGACCCCGCCGACGACCCGGTAGGCGATCCCGGCCTTGCCGGTGTCGGACCAGATGACCTGCTTGTCGGCGCGGGTGTTGAAATAGCCCAACGACTCGGGAAAGCGCTCGAGAGAGTCGCGGATGCGCGCGTCGTCGGCGGCGGTGAGGGTGCCGACTTGTTTGGACGGGGAGAAGAACATCGCGAGCGGGGTGAGCACGGTGACGATGCCGAGGACTCCGAGGACGGTGTTGACCAGTTCGGCGCGCTGGGTGATCTGGCCGTCGTAGGTGGCGTCCGGGTTCTGCCAGAGCAGCCCGCTGACGACATAGAGGAGCACGTTGCCCACGCCGGGCCAGTGGTACCCGATGACGCTGTGCCGGTTGAACCAGACGAGGAGCAGCCCGACGACGAGCGACCCGAGCAGGAGCAGGGCGAAGACCTTGGGTGCCCCCCAGCGCGTCCGCGGGTCGGATTGGGAGGTGAACTCCCGCCGGTACGCGATGAGGAAGCCCAGACCCACGACGACGACGAGCGTCGCGACCGGCGTCAGGCGGGGGTCGGCGAGCAGGTGGGAGAGCAGCGAAAAGGACAGCAGGATGACGGCGAACCACCAGGCCCGGCTCTGCCCACGCTTGATGGACCGCCCGAGCAGCAGCAGGAACAGCCCGGCCATGATCGAGGCGACGGTGGCGAAGCTGTAGGCCGCGCCCGGGATGTAGTCGGCGAGGATGTCGATGGTGTTGCGCCACGGCCGCCACACGGCGGAGGCGATGTTGAGGAGGGCGACGAGGTAGATGAAGGTGCCGATCCGCGCCGGCGCCTTGGAGGGGGCCAGGAAGCGCTGGAGGACCTCGCGGGAGGGGCCGGCTTCGCGAGCGGCGGGGGCGTCGACGTCGGGCGCCTTCGTGGGGCGGGGCCGGCTCAAGGACGGTATGCCGTCCGCGGCCTGCGCGGCAAGGGTCGCCTCCCGCTCGCGGGCCACGGGTGAGGCCTGGGCGGGTTCGGCGGCGGCGCGTTCGGCCTTGATCCGCTTGCGCTTGGCGCGGGCCGACTCGGCCGGCGAAACGCCCGGACCGGGGCGGTCTTGGGGGTCCGGAGGATCGCTATCTGCCGGGTCGGGACCGGCTGAGGTGGGTTCCTCGGAGGTCACGGCCGGCCGCCGGTGAGCAGCGCCATCGCCTCCGCCCGGGTCGCGGGATTGCGCAGTTGCCCCCGGACCGCGGACGTGATGGTGCGGGCCCCGGGTTTGCGGACCCCTCGCATCGACATGCACAGGTGCTCGGCCTCGACGACGACGATCACGCCCTGCACGCCGAGATGCTCCACGAGGGCATCGGCGATCTGGGTCGTGATCCGCTCCTGCACCTGCGGGCGTTTGGCGAACACGTCGACGAGCCGGGCCAACTTGGACAAGCCGGTGACCCGCCCGTCCGGCGCCGGGATGTAGCCGACGTGCGCGACCCCGTGGAAGGGCAGCAGGTGGTGTTCGCAGGTGCTGTAGAGCTCGATGTCGCGCACGATGATGAGTTCTTCGTGGTCGATCTCGAAGGTCGTGGCGAGCACGTCCGCGGGGTCTTGGTTGAGCCCGGCATACAACTCCGCGTAGGCGCGGGCCACCCGGGCGGGCGTCTCCCGCAACCCCTCACGGTCGGGGTCTTCGCCGACGGCGAGCAGCAGTTCACGGACCGCGGCCTGAGCGCGGGCCTGGTCGATGGTAGCCATGGGGGCTCAGGCGGGGTGCGCGTCGGAGCCGGCGGCACTCAGCGCGGCCGCCTCGGCCGGGGTGAGCACCGGCGGCTGGTCGCTCACGGTGCGGTGCTCGCTGGAGAGCCACTGCTCCCGCAACGGGCGCTTGACCAGGCCGGTGAAAATCGCGGCCACCTCGGCCTGCCCGAGGGTTTCCTTCTCGAGCAGTTCCAGGACGAGTGTGTCGAGGATGGCGCGGTTGTCGTTGATGACGTGCCAGGCCTCGTCGTGCGCGGACTCGATGAAGCGGCGCACCTCCTCGTCGACGACGCTCGCGACCTCTTCGGAGTAGTCGCGCTGGTGACCCATGTCGCGGCCGAGGAACACCTCACCCTGGCTTTGGCCGAGTTTGACCGCCCCCACCCGCTCGCTCATGCCGTACTCGGTGACCATCTTGCGGGCCATCGACGTCGCCTTCTCGATGTCGTTGGCGGCCCCGGTCGTCGGGTCGTGGAAGATGATCTCCTCGGCGACCCGGCCCCCGAGGGCGTAGGCGAGCTGGTCGAGGAGTTCGTTGCGGGTCGTGGAGTACTTGTCGTCGACCGGCATCACCATGGTGTAGCCCAGGGCTCGCCCGCGCGGCAGGATCGTCACCTTGGTCACCGGGTCGGTGTGGTTCATGGCGGCCGCCACGATCGCGTGCCCGCCTTCGTGGTATGCCGTGATCTTGCGTTCCTTGGCCGACATGATCCGGGTCCGCTTCTGCGGGCCGGCGATGACCCGGTCGATGGCCTCATCCAACACCTCGTTGTCGATGAGTTTCTTGTCGGAGCGGGCGGTGAGCAGGGCGGCCTCGTTGAGGACGTTGGCCAGGTCGGCACCGGTGAACCCGGGGGTGCGGCGCGCGACGGCGAGCAGGTCGACCCCGGCAGCCATCGGCTTGCCCTGGGCATGCACCTCGAGGATGCGGTGCCGCCCGATCATGTCGGGGGCTTCGACGGCGATCTGCCGGTCGAACCGGCCCGGGCGCAAGAGGGCCGGGTCGAGGATGTCGGGGCGGTTGGTCGCCGCGATGAGGATGACGTTGGTCTTGACGTCGAAGCCGTCCATCTCGACGAGGAGTTGGTTGAGGGTCTGCTCGCGCTCGTCGTGACCGCCGCCGAGGCCGGCGCCGCGGTGGCGGCCCACGGCGTCGATCTCGTCGACGAAGACGATGGCCGGCGCGTTGGCCTTGGCCTGCTCGAACAGGTCACGGACCCGGCTGGCACCGACACCGACGAACATCTCGACGAAGTCGGACCCGGAAATCGAGTAGAAGGGCACCCCCGCCTCCCCGGCGACCGCGCGGGCCAGCAACGTCTTGCCCGTGCCGGGCGGGCCGTAGAGCAGCACACCCTTGGGGATCTTGGCGCCCACGGCGAGGAACTTGCCCGGGTCGGCGAGGAAGTCCTTGATCTCGTGCAACTCCTCGACGGCCTCGTCGGCGCCGGCGACATCGGCGAACGTCACCGACGGGGTGTCCTTACTCGCCAACTTGGCCCGTGACTTGCCGAACTGCATGACCCGCGAGCCGCCCCCCTGGGCCTGGGTCATCATGAACCAGAACAACCCCACGAGCAGCAACACCGGGAAAACGCTCATCAGGAACGTCCAGAAAAAGCTAGTGCCCTTGATCTCGTCGTTGAAGTTGGTGGGGACCTTGGAGTTGACGAGGGTCACGAGCGAATCGGCGCGGGCCTCGATGAACTCGGTGCGCACCTTGGTCGCCGCATTGACCCCGGCGTCCTTGTCGGAGAACGTCTCACCCTTCTTCAGGTCGAGGTTGAGCACGTTGTCGCTGGTGAACAGGGCCTTGTCGACCTTGTCCTGGTTGAGGAGCTGCTCGGCCTGGGCCGTCGTGATCCGCGCATACCCCCCGCTGGAGTCCATCGAGAAAATGCCGACGGTGATGGCGATGACGACGAGCACCCAGAACAGGGGGGCTCGAAAAAGGCGCTTGAAATCCATGGACGTTGCCCAGGCCCGGTGGGGCCCCTCCTTCGATCATCGGGTCAGTGCGAACAGCCGGCGACCACAGCCCACCGACGAGTACACGCTACCGGGCACCAGAGCCGGAGCCGGCGGCATACGCAAGGGGTGAAACGCCAGGGCGGGCGTCTTCGTTCCCGGGATCGGCGGGTATGCCGCCCGCTCGCCGAGAGCCCACGCCCGCGGCCCGCTCCTCAGCTGTAGACGTGCGGGGCCAAGGTGGCCACGTCGCGCAGCCCGCGGTAGCGCTCGGCATAGTCGAGGCCGTAGCCGACGACGAACTCGTTGGGGATGTCGAAGCCCACCCAGCGCACGTCGACCTTGACCTTGGCCGCGTCGGGTTTGCGGAGCATCGTGCAGATCTCGACCGAGGCCGGGTTGCGGGATTCGAGGTTGGACTTGATCCACGACAGGGTCAGGCCGGAGTCGACGATGTCCTCGACGATGAGGACGTGTTTGCCGGAGATGTCCGCCTCGAGGTCCTTGAGGATGCGGACGACACCGGAGGACTTGGTGCCCGAACCATAGGAGGAGACGGCCATCCAGTCGACGGGCACGCTCATCGGCAGGGCCCGCATGAGGTCGGCCATGACCATGACCGCCCCCTTGAGGACGCCGACGAGGAGGAGGTCCTGCCCGGCATACTCGGCCGCGATCTCGGCGGCCAACTCGTCGAGTCGGGCGTGGATCTGGTCCTGGGTGACATGGACTCGTTCGAGGTCGTCCGACATCTGGGCAACGTCCACGGGGACTCCTGGGGGTGGGGTGGTCGAGGTGGAGACGAGCGGTTCCCAGCCTAGCGCTCGGGTTTCCCGGGGGTGACGGCCACCTCGGCGCCGCGGCGGTGGACCCGCAGGTTGCCGGGCACGTGCGCCGGGCCCTGCCCGCGCCACTGGGTCACGAGGGCGTCGCAGGCGTCGGTATGCCGCGCGCTCACCTGCCCGGCCGGGGCCCCGGCGTCGATGAGGAGGCGCCGCCAGATCCGGGTCCGGATCGGGGTCGGGTATGCCGCGAGCGCCGCGACCGGCCACGGCCCACCGCCCAGCGCGGCGACGGCCTCGTCGGCGAGCGCGTCGAGGAGGCCGGCGTCGGCGCGGGCCTGGCCCGCGGTGCGGGCCAGGGCCGCGGCGACGCCCGGGCCGAGGTCGCGTTCGAGGTCGGCCACGGCGCGCCGGGCACGCACCCGCGTGAACGCCGGGTCCTCGTTCATCGGGTCCTCCCACCAGTGGATGTCCTGGTCGTCGAGGGATTGCCGGCATTGGCGACGGGTGATCCCCAACAGCGGGCGGCGGTACCGGCCGCGGGCCGGCGGCATCCCGGCGAGAGACCGCAGCCCCGAGCCGCGGACCAGCCCGAGGAGGACCTGTTCGGCCTGGTCGTCGAGGGTGTGCCCGAGGAGTACGGCGACCGCGCCGGCGTCGATCGCGGCGGTCTCGAGGGCGGCATACCGAGCCTGGCGAGCGGCGGCTTCGAGCCCGTCGGGGCCGGGCGTGACGCTGGCCGCGACCACCCGAATCGGGTCGAGGGCGAGCGCACCGAGCCAATCGGCCACCATCGACGCGACCGCGGCCGAGTCGGCCTGGAGGCCGTGGTCGACGACGACGGCACCGGCGCGCACCCCGGCGCGCGGCGCCTCGTGGGCCAATTCGACGGCGAGCGCGAGAGAGTCCGCGCCCCCGGAGCAGGCGACGAGGACGAGGGGAGCCTCGGTCGATGGTGCGAATTCCGCGAGTGCCGAACGGACGGCATACCGGATGGCGGCCGTGCTCGGGTGCGGACCGGCCATCTCAGCCGTGGATCCGGCGCACCCACGCGCCCGGGTCGGCGATCTCCGCCGGCGACGGCAAGGTGTCGGGGGCGGTCCACACCGCGTTGAACCCGTCGACGCCCACCTGGTCCTGGACGGCGCGCACGAAACGGGCCCCGTCGCGGTACTGCCGCATCTTGGCCTCGAGCCCGAGGAGGCGCCGTAGCACCTTGTCGAGGAGGCCGACGCCGTCGCGGCGCCGTTCGAACCGCTCCCGGATGACGGCCACGCTCGGCACGTGGGCCGGGCCGACATCGTCCATGACCACATCGGCGTGCCCCTCGAGGAGGGACATGACCGCCGTCAACTGCGCCAGTTCGGCCCGCTGCTCGGGCGTGGTGAGCAGGTCGGCGAGCCCCAGGCCACCTTCACTGACGGCCTCCCGCAACCGCGCACCAACTCCCTTGACCAACTCCTGCAACCGGTCGGGGTCGGGGGCCAGGTCGACGACGAGCGCGCGTGACCCGGCGATGAGGTGTTCGCGCAGCCACGGCACGGCCGTGAATTGCACCCGGTGGGTCTCCTCGTGGAGGCACACCCAGGCCCGGAAGTCGGCGGCGTCGAGGTCGAGGTCGCGCTGCACCTGAAGCAGGTTCGGGGCGACGAGCATGAGTTGGGGGGTGCCGCCGGGCGCCAGGTCGTACTGCCCGAGCACCTTGCTCGCGAGGAACGCGAAGAGGGCGCCGGCCTCGCCGCCGGTGAGTTTGCCGCCGATGCTCGCCACCAGGGGGTGCGGGGTGAACTCGCTGCGGCGGGCGAGGAGCTCGTCGACCGCCGGGGCGAGCAGGTCACGCATCGAGTCGGCATTGCGAGCAATCCACGTCGGCCGGTCGACAACGACCGCGGCGGGCGCGTTCGGTGGGGTGTGCAGCCGGGCCGTTTCCGCGACCGGGGTGTATGCCGCCCGCGCCGCCTCCCGGATGGCGCTCACCTCCCGCGCCGCCTCCTGCGGGGTGAGCCGCGGTCCGGCAGAGACGAGGGTGCGCCCGGTGCTCTTGGCGAACTCCCAGTCGATGTATTCGGGCACGTGCGTCCTTTGGTCGTCAGCGACAGCCACATCGGGTGAGGGTGGCCACGAATCGGTCCAACGTGGTGCGCGCCTGGCCCGTTCCCGCTGGTGGCACCCGGTCGGCGGCGACCGCGAAGGTGAACAGCCGCCCGTCGACGTCGGTGGTGACCCCGGCGAGGGCGGTGACCCCGGTGAGGGTGCCGGTCTTGGCGCGCGGCACGCCGGCCACCGACGCGGTGTCACCGGCGGTGAACCGGTCGGCGAGGGTGCCGGTCAGGCCGGACACCGGCAGGTCGGCGACGACTCGCCGCAGGGCGTCGCGCGCCGGTTGCCCCTTGGTCGGTGCCGCGGTGGCGAGGGCGAGCACCTGGTCGACGGCGGTCAGGGTGGCCTTCTGTCCGGGGCCGAGGCCGCAGCCGTCGGTAAGGGCAAACCCGGTCGTCGTGATCCCGGCCTTGGCGAGTTGGTCGGTGACGAAGGTGCCGGTGTTGCCGTCCGCGGGCACGGTCTGCCCCGCTGCGACCATCGCCTGCCGGAGCAGGTTCTCGATGAGCGCGTTGTCGCTGTCGGCGATGGCGTGGTCGAGGACATCGCCGATGGGTGCGGAGCGGACCACACCGAGCACGCTCGCGTTCGCTGCCGGTGCGGCGCCCGCGGCGGCGGCGGTGACCGTGCGCCCGGTGGCCCGCAGCGCGGCGACGAATGCCGTGAGGGCGTCGGCATCGCTTTCCTGGCGCGGCACCACCCCGTGGACCGGGCGGTTGTCGGCGAGGCCGATCATGCCCACCGTCCGGGTGAACCCCGCGGCGACGTCCCCCGCTTTCCACGCGCTGGGCACCCGGGGCCCCGCGGCATACGAGGTGTCCAACCGGACCGTGAGCGCGCCGGGAGGTGCGGCGGCGTTGACCTCAGCGGCAAGGTCGGCCAACCCGGCCCGCCCGACGGTAGCGTGCGGGTCGCCCGCGCCGGTCGCGAGGAGGGTGTCGCCGCCGGCGACGAGGACGAGGTCGCTGCCGCCCGCGGACACCACCCGCGTGGCCATCGTGCCCTGGGCGTCGAGGTGGTCGGTGATGGGTAGGGCGGCGAGCACCTTCTGGACCGAGGCCAAGGTGCGCGGAGTGTCGGCACCGGCACCGTAGAGGAGTTCGCCGGTGAGCCCGTCGCGGACGACGGCACCGGCCCCGGAGCCCAGGCTCCCGTCGGCGAGGACGGGGCTCAGGGCCGCGGTGACTGCTGCCGCGGTCGACGCCGGAGCGGTCGACGACGACGGGGACGCCGAGGGGCGGGGCAGCGGGACCAGCCCGGACGGCACCGGCGCCGGAAGGGTGAGGATGCCGGGGACCTTGTCGTACGCGTCGGCCACGGCATACCCGCCGCCGGCGAGCAGGAGTACGGCGACGACGGCAATGATGACCCGTTTCACGCACCCCTCCTCTCACGATGGGCCCCCTGATGAGGGAGACTGCTTTCCGCAAGCGTAGGTGACCTATGGGAAGAAGGACGCAGTGGAGTTCGACGTCACGATCGAGATCCCCAAGGGCGCGCGGAACAAGTACGAAGTCGACCATGAGAGCGGACGCATCCGCCTCGACCGGATGCTGTTCACGTCGATGGCCTATCCGAGCGACTACGGCTATGTCGAGGACAGCCTCGGCGAGGACGGTGACCCGCTCGACGCCCTCGTCCTCCTTGACGAGCCCACATGGCCCGGATGCCTCGTGCGGGCCCGGCCGATCGGCATGTTCCACATGCGCGACGAGGCCGGCGGCGACGACAAGATTCTGTGCATCCCCGCGGGCGACCCGCGCAAGAGCCACATCACCGAGTTGGAGCACATCAACGAGTTCGACCGGCTGGAGATCCAGCACTTCTTCGAGACCTACAAGGACCTGGAGCCGGGCAAGTCGGTCGAGGGTGCCCACTGGGCCGGCCGCGCCGAGGCCGAGGTCGCCGTCCGCGAGGCGTTCGACCGGGCCCGCGACGCCGGCGTCTCGACAGCGCGCTGGCGCTCGCCCGAGCACGCGACCCAAGGGTTGAGCGAGCACTCCAAGACGCGGCACACGGAAGCCGAGTTGCAAGAGGCGATCCGCAAGGCCGTCCTCGAGTTGGCGACCAAGGACCGTCCGCTCCACGACGCCGAGTGAGGCCACGCCCGTCGGCGGGGTGTGTCACCAATCGACCAAGTCGGCGGTGTCAACAATCGACCAATAGGTGGGTTGTGGACACCGCCGACGGCGTTTCAGTAGGGCCGGTGGTCGTGGATCAGGTTGGCCCTGAGCAGCGCGGCGGGGTCGGCGAGGATCGCCGGGGTGGGGGCGTCGGCGAGGAGGGTGTGGTCCTCGGCGAACACGAGGGCCCGATCGGTGAGGTCGGCGAGGGTGTGGAGGTCGTGGGTGGCCACGACGATCGTCTTGCCGGCCTCCCCCAACGCCCCGATGAGGTCGATGAGCCAGTGCTGGGTACGCGGATCGAGAGCGGCCGTGGGCTCGTCGAAGAGGATGACCTCGGGGTTCATGACGAGGACGGAAGCGAGCGCGACCTTCTTCTTCTGGCCCCCCGACAACTGGAAGGGCGCGCGCTCGACGAGGTCGGTGATCTCCAGGAGCCGCAACACATCGTCGAGCCGTTGCTGCGCCTCCTCGGGCGGCAACCCTAACTGGAGGCAGCCGAATGCGATCTCCTCCCGCACGGTCGCCGAAAACACCTGAGTGTCCGGGTTTTGGAACACGATCCCGACCCGGGAGCGGAAGTCCCGGTTGAATTGCTCCTCCATGAGCGCGGTCTCGGTGAGGGCCTTCCCGAACGCCGCGACGTGTCCCGAGGTCGGGTGGATGAGCCCGGCGAGGATCTTGAGCAGAGTCGATTTGCCCGAGCCGTTGGCCCCGAGGAGCGCCACCCGTTCCCCGCGTCGCACATCGAAACTCACCCCGGACAGGGCCGCGAACCGTCCGAGATAGGTGTACGTGAGGTTGCGCACCGCATAGACCGGTTCGCTCGCCGGCAGTTCCTCAGCGCAGGACACGGTCGACCCCCAGGATCACCACGGCCGCGGCGAGAGCGGCAAGGACGACGAGGACGTCGGCGGCGACGAACCGGGACCTTTCCAGCGCATAGTGCCGGCCGGCATACCCCCGCGCCACCATCGCCTGGTGGACCTCCTCGGCGAGGTGGTGGGACTTGCCGAGCAGGGTCCCCACGGCCGCGCCCACGAAGCGCCGGTCGCCAGCGCCGTGGTCGGGTGGGCGCACCGTGCGGGCCTTGCGCGCCATCAGCAGGTCGGTGATGTTGCCCAGCAGGACAAAGAGATAGCGGTAGGCCATGGCGATGATCGTGACGAAGATGCGCGGCACGCCGAGCGCGCCCAGGGCGCCGAGCAACCGGTTCCAGGGGGTGGTGAGCGTGACGAGCAGCACGAGCGAGACCGAGCAGGCGACCCGCAGCACGATGAGCGCAGCGGCGAGCAACCCCTGGCGTGTCAACCCCTGGGGTGCGCCGTGCCACGTCCACAAGGGCACGACGATCTGCCCGGGCGTGACCACCGACAGCGTCGCCGGGGCCACCGCAACGGCGGTGAACGCCGGCACGACGAGCCATACGCGGCGCACGAACGAGCGCATCGGCACCCCGCCCGCCCACGCGACGGCGACGATCGCGGCATACCCCACGACCAAGGTGAGCGGGCTGTGGACGAGCGCGACCGCGACGAGGAGGGCGACGAGGGCGACGAGTTTGGCGCGCGGGTCGAGGCGCTGCAGGGCCCCCCGCGACCCGTCGATCTCGGCATACATGGCCCGGCGGAACACCTCCGCGCCGTCACCGAGAGTGCGCTCGAGGAACGACGCCCGGCGGCGGCCCACACGGCTACCGGGGCGCAGCGGGGCCTGGGGCTGGACCAGCCAGGCGGGAGTGTCGGCCCGGCTCCGGGGCGGGGCGGCGCCGCGCGTCACGAATCAGTCCTGGACCGCGGAAGCCGGGGTGGCGCGGCGCCCGCGGAACACCCCGACGAGCCGCCCCATCGCATAGACGGCGGCCCCGATGACGGCGATGCCGACGAGCGCCGACAGCCAGTAGCCCAGCGTCGCGTGGGCGCCGCCCGCGCCGTAATCGGCGAGCACCGTATGCCGCCAGAAGCCGGTGTAGCGCGCCATCCCGGCGGGGATTGCCTGCAGGCCCAGGGCGCCAAGGTCGAGATCCGCAGGGGCGTCCTCACCGAATGCCCCGCCGGGGGCGAGCAACCCCAGGGGGGACAGCACGACGAGGGCCGCGACAAACCCCACGGCGACCTTGGCGGGGGTGCTCCATCCGACCCGCGCGGGCCGGGAGGCGCCGGCGTCGGGGGAGGTGACGAGGTCGCCGTGGGTGCCCCGCAGTGCCTCGGGGTTGGCCTTGGCCAGGTAGGCGAACACGGCTCCGGTGAGGATGCCCTCGACCGGTCCGGCGACGACGAGATGGGCCAGGGCCATGGCGGGGATCGTCTGGGCGAAGGAGTACGGCGCGTAGAGCGGCATACCGTCGGCGGTGTGGAAGAGCGCGGGCTGGATGCCGAACTCGACGGCAGCAGCGAGCGCCGCGGCGTTGATCCCGAGGAACCCGGCCACCCCCGCCGCGACGACCCGCCGGGTGGACCGGAGGGCGCTGCGACCGGCGAGCACGCGGTAGGCCGCGATCCCGACAAACGGCATGACGATCGCCATGTTGAGCACGTTGGCGCCGTAGGCGAGGACCCCACCGTCCCCGAACAGCAGCGCCTGGAAGAGCAGCGCCACCGACACCGCGATGACCGCCGCCCACGGGCCGAGCGCGATGGCGATCATGACCGCCCCCACGGCATGGGCGGTGGTGCCGTCGGGGATCGGGATGTTGAACATCATGACGAGAAAACTCACCGCGGCGAACATCGCGAGCAGGGGCACCTGCCGCGTGGTGACCCCTCGGGACACGCGCCGGGAGGCGATCGCGAGGGTGGGGACGGCGAGGACGTATGCCGCGGCGCACGTTTGCGGGGAAAGGTAGCCGTCGGGGATGTGCATGGCCGCTCCGTCGTGGGGTCGTCAGTCCGGGGCGACTCTAGTGCAACTCGTTTGCAATAACGGCCCGGGTCGCACCCTGCGGAACGCCGCGGTTACCGCCCCCCGGTCGCCACCGCGGTGCCCTGCCCGAGGGCGCAGACCGTCTCGGTGCCGTCAGGGGCGACGGCGCTGACCGTGACCATGCAGACCGCCTGACCGCGCTCGGCGTGTTGGACGACGGCGTGCGCGCGCAAGGTCCCCTCCCGGACGCCATTGACGAGGGTCAGCGAGGTGTTCGTGCTCACCAAGCGCGGCCCGATGGCCGTACCGGCTGCGAAGGCCGCGGCGTTGTCGACGAGGTAGGCGTAGACGCCGCCGTGGACGAGCCCGGCCTGTTGACGGTGCTGGTCGGCAATGTCCAACTCGAGGACAACACCCTCGGTGTCGAACCTCGTGACCCTCGTGCCGAGCAAGCGGCTGAAGGGCTGGGCGGCGAGAACGGCGACGGCGTCGCTGAGTCCGAGGGTCATGGTCATCCTCCCGTTTTTATTAGAGACCTCTCTCTAGTATGCCGGGTGCTCCCGCTAGGGTGGACACGTGGGTCGACGAGCCGTGCATGACCGTGAGGCTCTCCTCGACGCCGCCATCGAGTTGTTCGCCCGCGGCGGCGCCCAGGCGGTGACCATGGCGGCGCTCGCGCGCCACTGCGCCGCCCCGAGCGGCTCGATCTATCACCGCTTCCCTGATCGCGCTGCCCTGCTCGCCGCGGTGTGGCTGCGAACCACCGAGCGGTTCGTCGCCGAACTGGTGACCGTCCTCGGCGATACACCCGATCCCGCGCGGGGCATTGAGGCCGCCGTCTGGTGCGTCGATTGGTGCCGCGCCCATGCCGCCGAAGCCCAGGTGCTCCATGCGGGGGCAACGGCCTTTGCCCCAGAAGGGTGGAGCGCGGCCGATCGGCACAACTGGGACAGCGACAACACAGCCCTGCGCACCCTGTTGGCGCGCACGGCCCGATCCGTGGCCCGGCAGGCCGAGATCCGGGCCGATGAGGCCGCTTTCGCGATGTTCGACCTTCCCCTGGCGACGGTGCGGCCGCACCTCGCGGCCGGCCGCGGCATACCCGAATCGGCCTCCGACCTGGTGGGACGCTTGGCCGCCCGCATTCTGGGATCGCCCGCTTGAACCGCTCTGGCCGGGCGGCGAAGCCAGCGGCCGGATCGGCGCGAGGTCAGTAGCGGGCGCCGTACTGCACGAGATCCGAACTGTAGTAGATCGAACTGATCTTGACGACAGTGCGGCTGTTGGGCGCGTGGATCATCTGCCCGTTGCCGATGTAGATGCCCACGTGGTGGTTCGAGGGGCCACTCGTCCCGAAGAAGACGAGATCGCCGGGCTGCAACTGGCTCAGCGGGATCTTGGTGCCGTTGTTGTACTGCCACTGCGACCCGTGCTCGAGGTAAATCCCGATCCTCCGGTAGGCCATCATCGTCAGGCCCGAGCAGTCGTAGGCGTTGGGCCCTTCGGCGCCCCAGACGTAGGGCTTGCCGAGTTGGGCATACGCGAAGTCAACCACCGCTTGGCGGCTGCCGGCGCTCGGGCGCGGTGACGCGGACCCGGACGACCCGCCCGAACTGGACGACCCCGACGATCCCGAGTTGCCGGCTGCGGCGGCGTCCTTGGCCGCCTGGTCGGCTGCAGCCCGGGCCGCCGCGGCGCGCGCCTCGGCGTCGCGGGCCTCCTGCTCACGCTGGGCCTTGAGCGCGGCTTGGCGCTCCAGTTCGGCCTGGCGGGCCGCTGCTTCGGCCGCCGCCTGCCGCGCCAGACCGTCTTGTCGGGCCTGCTCGATCTGCACGGAAGTGTTGCGCAATTGCGCCAACTTGGCGATCCGGGCCTGCTGTTCGGTGGCGATCCGCGCCTGCTCGGCGTGCGCCTGGTCCGCCGCCGTTCGGGCCGCCGCCCGGGCCGCTGTCGCGTCACCGGTCGCCTGCTGGAACTGCTGCTCGGCTGCGTCGGCCCGCCGTTTGGCCTCGGCCGCTGCGTTGGCCTGGCCCGAGGCATCGGCCAGGGCCTTGCGGCGCACCGAACTCAACTCGTCGATGACGGCCGACCGGTCGGCCAACTGCTGCGGACCCCCGCTGCTCAGGTAGGACTCGATGTCCCCGAGCCCGCTTTGGGTCTGATAGACCTGCGCGGCATACCGCCGAATCACCGCGGCACTCTCATCGGCCTTGGCCGACGTGCGCTGGGCCTCCTGAGCGGCATCCGCGGCCGCCTGCTGGGCCGCGTCGAGACGCAGTTTGGCGGCATTCCACTTCTCTTCGGCCACGGCGACGCCCTGGTCGAGTTGGTCGAGGCGGGCGCTCGCGGCGGCATACTGCTTCTGAATCTCGTCAACGGAACCGGCGGCGGCACTCGCCGCGGCCTTGGCCTCGTCGACTTGCTGCTGGGACGGGGTGCCCGGGTCCGAGGGGGCGCCGAAGGCCGGGGCGGTGGCGATCACGGCCGCGGTGAGGAGCGCCGCGGCCACGGCCGGAACCGTGCGGCGGGGAAGCATCGGGATCATGGTGGGCCGCTTCAGTAGACGCTGATGAGGACGGGGACTAAGTCGTTGGTCAGGTGCCCGCGGTGGGTCAGGCCCGCGGCCCCCGCCGCCGACTGCCGGTATGCCGTGTTGCCGTCACCGATGCCGTCTCCCGTTCGCGCGACCTCACCCGTGGCGACGAACGTCACCTTCGCGCTCGGGGCGCTGCCCCGGCTCGCGCCCATCGGAGTCGCAGCGACGGACTCGTGAACCCCGGCGAGCGCGCGGGACGCTGGACCACGCGCGGGACGTGGTCTGCGAGGGGCGGCGATCACGGGCGAGGCCTTCTTTCGCAGAGGGTCGAATGAGACTCGGCCGGACGAGAATACGGCTCAGACTCATCACTTTTCTCTGTTGTCACACCAATAACCAGGCGCCCCACCAGCGTTCGCGAATTACATCAATGTGTTTTCGAAATGACACCGATGTATTTCCACTGATGCCCGCGGAATCACACCGGTGTTAGAACACAACATCACGATTTGATTACAACACCTGGCGTCCGCCCCCGAACGGGATCACCGGCCCGCGAGTTCGCCACCGGGTCGCGTCGCCCTCGGTGGCGCGGTCCTCCCGCGGCATACCCGTCGGGCGTCCAGTGGGTTCGACCGCGCGTGCGCCTCGACCAACAGAAATGCCCCCGACTGAAGTCGAGGGCATCATCTGAGCCGCCTGTCGGAATCGAACCGACGACCTATTCATTACGAGTGAATCGCTCTGGCCGACTGAGCTAAGGCGGCATGCGCCCACCCGCGGGCGAGCGCCGGTCGAGTATACGTGCGAACCGGCACCCGCGACCAAATCGGGACCGAACGGCATACCGGCCGCCGGCCCGGCGTCGGCCGCCGTCAGGGTCACCACCCCACGTCCACGGCAGCGGTGGCCCTCAGCAGCGCAACCCCTTCTCCGGGACGGTCCCCTTGAGGAACCAGGCGTCCACGGCCTTGTCGACACACGAGTTGGAGCGCGTGTAGGCCGTATGCCCGTCGCCGTCGTAGGTGATGAGGGTGCCCGTCTCGAGCTGATCGGCCAACGCGACCGCCCATTCGTAGGGTGTTGCCGGGTCTCGGGTCGTCCCCACGACGACGATCGGGCCCGCACCCGGCGCGGTGATCTTCTGAGGCGCCGCCGGTTTCGTGTCGCCGGGCTGGGGCCAGTCACCGCACACGAGCGAGCCCCACGCGAGGAATCGGCCCCATAGCGGTGCCGCCGCCGCGGCCCGGTCCGCCTGCCCCTGCCGGTCGGCAAGGTCGGCGGACTCGGGCTTGTCGAGGCAGTTCACGGCATACATGACCTGGAGCATGTTGGAGGAGTAACCGCCGCCGACGTTGCGGTCGGCATACTGCTCCGCCAACCGCATCAACCCGGTGCCATCACCCGCGAGGGCGGCCCGGATCGCCGACGTGAGGGACTCCCACATCCCCTGGTCGTACATCGCCACCGCCACTCCGTATGCCGCCCAGCCCTCGGTCAGCGCCGGCACGCTCGAGTCGCCGGTCTTGGTCAGGGGGGTGGCATCGAGCCGCCGCAACAGGGCATCGACACCCTTGATGACCTCGTCGACGCTGGTGCCGAGCGGGCATTGGCCCTGCGCGATGCAGTCCGCCGCCCACGCCCGGGTGGCCCGGTCGAACCCAACGGCTTGGCCCGTGTTGATCTGTTCCGCAGTCAGACTCGGGTCGAGCGCGCCGTCGAGGACGACGCGGCCGACATGCGTGGGGAACAGCCCGGCATACACGGCGCCGAGATAGGTGCCGTAGGACTTGCCCAGGTAGGTGAGCTTTTCCTCGCCGAGGCGCGACCGCAGGATGTCCATGTCCTTGGCCGCCTCGACCGTCGACACATGCCCCAGGAGGGGGTTGCCCTTGGTCTTGCATGCCTTCGCGAAATCCGCGGCCAGGGCCCCTGCCTCTTCGCGCTCGGCCGCGTCATCCGGTGTCGGGTCCTGGGCCAGCCACCGGTCCATGGCCGCATCGTCGAGACAGGTGACCGGCGCCGATCGGCCCACCCCGCGCGGATCGAACCCCACGATGTCGTAGGCCCGCAGCACCTGAGGCGTCACGACCGCCCCCGAACCCGCCGCCCGCGCATAGTCGATGCCCGACCCGCCCGGACCGCCGGGGTTGACGACGAGCGAACCGAGACGTTGCAACCCCGACGTGCGCGACATCCGGAACACCGCGATCTCGATGGTCGGGCCGTCGGGCTTGCCGTAGTCGACCGGGACGGTGAGTTTGGCGCATTCACCTCCCGAGCAGGACGACCAGGCGAGCTGCTGCGCGTAGAACCTCTCGGTGCCCGGCATCGAAGTCGGCGGGGTTTCGGCGGTGGTGCTATAGGGCGCGCTCGATTTCTTGGCGAGGTTGCGCAACGGGTCGAGGGGATTGCACCCGGAGAGCACGAGGACTGCGCTCAACCCGGCGGCGAGGGCAATGAGGGAGCGACGCATGAGGCCGACCCTACCCAGCGACCCTGACATCCCGCGCGTCACGCGGGCAGGCGCAGGTCGAGCGCCATCGCCTCCAGGGCCAGTTGGGGTGAGACATTGGCGCCGATGCGTTCGCGCGCGGTGCCGATCGCCTCCATCGCGAGCAGCAGCCGCTCCGCGCCGATCGCCCGAGCCACCTCCTCCACCACGCGCCGGGCATCCTCGTTGACCAGGGCCGACCCGGTGCCGAGGACGAGCATGAGAGCGTCCCGGTAGACGGAGAACAAATCGACGAGCGAGCGGTCGAGCATGTCCCGGCGGAACCGGGTCGCGCGCGCCTTCTGCTCCCTTTCGAGGGCCGAGACCTGGGCCCGGACATGCGGGGGCTGGGTGCGCGCGCCCGGGTCGGCCCCGAGAACCTCGAGGAGCCGGGCGCGTTCGGCCGCATCCCGCTCCGCCGAGGCCGCCTTCGACTCCTCGGTGGCGATGGCGTCGAGGTCCGCGGCGGCATCGACGGCATCGCCGACCCCCCGGATGCGAGTGGTCAGACCGATGACGTCGTGGCGCCGGATGCGGGCCTGTTCGTCCCGTGCCAGCCGGCGCGCCAGGCCGATATGCGACTGGGCCGCGCGGGCGGCATACCGGGCCATCGCCGGGTCCACGCCGTCGCGACGTTCGAGCAGCGCGGCGACCGCGGCCACCGGGGGGGTGCGCAACCGCACCTGCCGCGCCCGTGAGCGAATGGTGAGCACGACGTCCTCGACCGAGGGCGCGCACAGCATCCACACGGTGCGGGCGGCGGGCTCCTCGATCGCCTTGAGCAGGGCGTCGGCGGCGCGCTCGGTGAGCCGGTCGGCATCCTCGATGAGAACGACCCGGTAACGACCCACGCTCGGCCGCAACGCCGCGAGTTGGACTAAGTCGCGGGCCTGTTCGACCTTGATGGAGAGCCCCTCGGTGGCCACGATGTCGACGTCGGCGTGGGTGCCGTCGAGGGCGGTGCGGCATTCGCGGCATACCCCACACCCTCCCTGCGGGCATTGGAGGGCCGCCGCGAACGCGCGGGCAGCGTTGGACCGCCCCGACCCCGGCGGGCCGGTGAGCAGCCACGCGTGGGTCATCGCGGCCGGGTCGGCGACGGCGTGCCGCAAGGTCGCCACCACCGGGTCCTGGCCGACGAGGTCGTCCCACACGCTCGGGTGACCCTGGGCGCTTTCGTATGCCGCGCGCCGGGCTTCGGGGGTCGGCGGCCCGCTCACAGCGGCAACCAGCCGGCGACCGTGCACGCCTGGTGGACGCGCAGGTGGATGTCGCCCGGGGCGAGGGTGCCGTCGATGACGAGGTAGCGGCTCGGGTCGGCGCCGGCAAGGGCGAGGAAGTGGCTGCGGACGGCTTCGTGGTAGTCGTCCGCCTCGGCCTCGAGCCGGTCATGGGTGCCCTCACGGCGCCGGCGCCCCTCGGCCGCGTCGATGTCGATGAGCACGGTCAGGTCGGGGAACAGGCCGCCGACGCTCCAGTGCTGAATCTGGGCCACCTCGTCGGCGCCCAGATCGCGTCCTGCTCCTTGGTAGGCGATCGACGAGTCGGTGTAGCGGTCGGTGATGACGACGGCCCCTCGGGCGAGCGCGGGCCGGATGACCTCGTCGACGTGCTGGGCCTTGTCGGCGGCGAAGAGGAGGGCTTCGGCGCGCGGGGACATATGGTCGCCGTGTAGGACGAGGCCACGGATTTGGGTGCCCAAGGCGGTGCCGCCCGGTTGGCGGGTGACGACGACCTCTCGCCCGACCTCCTCGAACGCCGCCGCCAGCAGCCGCACCTGGGTGGACTTGCCCGCGCCGTCGCCGCCCTCGAAGGCGATGAAGGGCCCGGCGTTCGTCATGCCACCGAGCCTAACCGGGCCGTGCGACAGGTGGCCCTTTTGGTGAGCCGTCGGGCGCGTAGCCGTACGCGGTCTCTCGGTTCTTGGGGGCGCTCCACCTCGTGGGTCTCAGGTCGCGCTGACCCTGCGCGTTCAGCCGCCAGGACCTCGCTCCCGACGCCCTTCCCTGCATGAGGCGTTGTGATCACCCCGCCTCTCGCAGGGTCAACCGCACGACGAGACCTCACGCCCCGGGGCCGGCCCCGCGGCATACCCCACCCACGACCCCCTCCCCTACGCAAAACGTTGCGATCACCCCACCTCCCGCAGGGTAGAGCGCCTGCCATGC
>Ga0208938_1000680_pt1 | contig 23433 bp, 20 predicted proteins | sample AD_UKC125_MetaG_FD_184434 | JGI IMG/M metagenome (GOLD analysis project Ga0208938, IMG submission 184434) | Active sludge microbial communities of municipal wastewater-treating anaerobic digesters from USA - AD_UKC125_MetaG (SPAdes) (version 2) | ecosystem: Engineered > Bioreactor > Anaerobic >...
AAAAGACTGCGCCGAACAGCAGGAGGATCCCCAACGCGGTCTGGTTGGCGCCCATGTCGGATGGGCGCGACGTTGCATTTCCGCTGTGCGGTGGCGGCCCGGACAGGGCCAGCAGGGCGATACCGCCGGCCGCCAAGCCAATCGCGGCCCCGATTCGCCAGCCGATTCTCTCCTTCAGGAAGAACCAGCTCATCAAGGCAACCACGGCAGGAATGGACGCCATGATGACGCCCGCATAAACAGCACTGGTCAGGCTGACGCCATGGATCATGCAGAGGGTGAACAGGAAATTGCCAAAGAGTGACTCCAGAAACAGCAGGCGCCGGGTCTGGGGTGTCAGCGTCGGTTCGCCGGGTGGTTTTTTGAGCCAGCCCAACATGGCCAGGGCCCCGATGCCAAAGCGCAACCAGGCCAGCAGAAAGACGGGAATGACCGCCGCCAGAGGCTTGGAAAGGGCCACGTAGCTGCCGACCAGGGACATGCTCAGCGCGAGGCAGGCATAGGCGACGAATCGTTGGGGCTGCTCCGGCTTCACTAGACTGCGGTCGTTCAAGAAAAAAGGTGTTCCATCATGCCCGAAACCAGTGCAAATTCTGTTCGACACGTATTCGTCTATGGCACCCTTCGCCGCGGCGACGACAACGACATCACCCGGTTGCGGCCCCCGCCGACGTACGTCGGTACTGCGGTCATTGCCGGAACGATGTTTGACCTGGGAGCCTATCCAGGCGTGCGGCTGGGTGACAGTGGGCGCGTTCTGGGGGAGGTCTATGCGATTTCCCCGGAGCTGGAGGCTGTGCTGGACGAGATCGAGGCCGTGTATCCGCAACAACGGGACGAGTATTTCAAGCGGGTGATCCCTGTTGCGGTGCAAGGGCGCACGTTGCCGTGCATCGTCTATGAGATCAATCCTCAATATGTGATCGATCGCCGCGTTCTTTCTGGGGGTGACTGGGTCAGGGAGCGGCAGCGCCCATGAGAATCAGGCTGTCGCTTTTCAATATGCGGAACAAGTTTTGCAATACGAAATACAAGGATGCTGCACTGCGGAAATATTTCTTGATATGAGAAATAGAATTTCTCATTGAGAAATCAATTGTCTAACCTATTGTTTTTAAAAGAAATAAAAATAGTCTTCTATAAGACATAAGAGCAAAAAGATGTCTTATAGAAGAGTTAAAGTACAGGCATCGGCACTCCTCTTGCAACGCCAATGAGTCCGTCCTGTTATCAACTCAACTCTGGAGGTTTTCATGTCCAACAAGTCCACCCAACCTAGCCGCGCCGAGCAGATCGCCGCCCTGGAAAAAGATTGGGCGACCAATCCGCGCTGGAAGAGCGTGAAGCGCGGCTACAGCGCAGCCGATGTGGTTCGCCTACGCGGCAGCCTGCAGCCGGAATACACGCTGGCCAAGAGCGGCGCAGAAAAGCTGTGGGACAAGGTCAACGGTGGCGCCAAGAAGGGCTACGTCAATGCGTTCGGTGCCATCACCGCAGGCCAGGCCATGCAGCAGGCCAAGGCCGGCCTGGAAGCCGTGTATCTGTCCGGCTGGCAAGTCGCCGCCGACGGCAACACCAGCGAGACCATGTATCCCGACCAGTCGCTCTACGCGTACGACTCGGTGCCCACGATGGTTCGCCGCATCAACAACACCTTCAAGCGCGCGGACGAAATCCAGTGGAGCCGTGGCATTGAGCCCGGTTCTTCCGAGTTCATCGACTACTTCTTGCCAATCGTGGCCGATGCCGAGGCTGGCTTCGGCGGGGTGCTGAATGCGTTTGAACTCATGAAGAACATGATTGCATCCGGCGCTGCTGGCGTGCACTTCGAAGATCAGTTGGCTGCCGTGAAGAAGTGCGGCCATATGGGCGGCAAGGTGCTGGTGCCGACCCAGGAAGCCTGCGAAAAGCTGATCGCTGCCCGTTTTGCTGCCGACGTCATGGGTGTTCCCACGATCGTTCTGGCACGGACCGATGCTGAAGCGGCCAACCTGATCACCAGCGACCATGACGCCAACGACAAGCCCTTCCTGACGGGCGAGCGCACGCAGGAAGGTTTCTATCGTGTCAAGAACGGTCTTGAGCAGGCCATCAGCCGCGGCATTGCCTACGCACCGTACGCGGACCTGGTGTGGTGCGAAACCGGTGTGCCGGACATCGGCTTTGCCCGCGAATTTGCACAAGCGGTGCAAGCCGCCTGCCCTGGCAAGTTGCTGTCCTACAACTGCTCGCCTTCGTTCAACTGGAAGAAGAACCTGAATGACAGCCAGATTGCCAAGTTCCAGGAAGACCTCTCGGACCTGGGCTACAAGTACCAGTTCATCACGCTGGCTGGCATTCACATCAACTGGTACAACACCTTCCAGTTTGCCCACGCGTACGCTCGTGGCGAAGGCATGAAGCACTACACCGAAATGGTGCAGGAACCTGAATTCGCCGCCCGCGACAAGGGTTACACCTTCGTCTCGCACCAGCAGGAAGTCGGCGCTGGCTACTTTGATGATGTGACCACCGTGATCCAGGGTGGGTCTTCGTCGGTGAAGGCGTTGACCGGCTCGACCGAAGAAGAGCAGTTCCACTGATCTTTGCCGCTGCATGCCAAGGGCCGTGCTTCCGCAAGGAAGCCGGCCTTTTTTCTGTGGCGACCATCACGCAATCTGGAGTTAAAATCCGGGGCAAACCCTATACAAGAGTGAGAAAGGCAATCTGGTTATGACACCGCGAACTACACCGGCAACATTCTCAAGCGAATAAGGCCGTAGTCCGCGCGCCTTGGGCGCAGGTAGCTACCAAATTCGAAAAAGCGCGGGCATGTCCGCGCTTTTTTCTTTCTCGGAACTCCTTTCCTCGAACACACCATGATTCAAATTTCGCTCCCGGATGGTTCTCAACGTGAATTTTCTGGTCCCGTGACTGTCGCTGAAGTGGCGAGTTCCATTGGCGCCGGGCTTGCCAAGGCCGCATTGGCTGGGAAGGTCGATGGCCGGGTGGTCGATACCAGCTTCCGGATCGAGGGCAACAGCGCACTGTCGATCATCACGGCCAAGGACCCGGATGGCTTGGAGGTGATCCGCCATTCGACGGCGCACCTGCTGGCCTACGCGGTCAAAGAACTGTTTCCGGAAGCGCAAGTGACGATTGGGCCCGTCATCGAACACGGCTTCTTCTACGACTTTTCCTACAAGCGCCCCTTTACGCCTGAAGACCTGGCGGCTATCGAAAAGAAGATGACCGCCTTGGCCGCGCTTGACGAACCCGTGATACGTCGGGTGCTGCCCCGCGACGAGGCTGTTGCGTATTTCAAGAGCCTGGGAGAGCACTACAAGGCCGAAATCATTGAAAGCATTCCGGCTGATCAGGACGTTTCCCTCTACCGTGAAGGCAAGTTTGAAGATCTCTGCCGGGGGCCTCACGTGCCGAGCACCGGCAAGCTCAAGCATTTCAAACTGATGAAAGTAGCCGGCGCCTACTGGCGTGGCGACCACAAGAACGAAATGTTGCAGCGGATCTACGGTACTGCGTGGGCTACCAAGGAGGAGTTGCAGCAGTACCTGACCATGCTGGAGGAGGCCGAAAAACGTGACCATCGCAAGTTGGGACGCGAGTTGGACCTCTTCCACATCGACGATCACTCGCCCGGCACCGTTTTCTGGCATCCCAAGGGTTGGACGGTTTGGCAGGAAGTTGAGCAGTACATGCGCCGTGTTTACCGGGACAACGGTTACCTGGAGGTCAAAGGGCCGCAGATCCTGGATGCTTCGCTCTGGGAAAAGACAGGGCACTGGGACAAGTACCGGGAAAACATGTTCACCACGGAGTCGGAAAAGCGTGACTATGCGCTGAAGCCAATGAACTGCCCTGGACATATCCTGATCTACAAGCAGGGCATCAAGAGTTATCGGGATCTGCCGCTTCGATTCGGTGAGTTTGGCAACTGCCATCGCAATGAGCCCTCCGGTGGGCTGCATGGGATCATGCGGGTGCGTGCGTTCACGCAGGACGATGGCCACATTTTTTGCACGGAAGACCAGATTCAAGCCGAGTGCGTGGCCTTCACCACGTTGTTGCAAAAGGTGTACCGGGATTTCGGCTTTACCGAGATCATCTACAAGTTGGCAACGCGTCCGGAAAAGCGCATTGGAACCGAAGAAAGCTGGGACAAGGCTGAGCAGGCGCTGGCTGCTGGGCTGAAGGCATCGGGTTGTGACTTTGAGTTGTCGCCGGGCGAGGGCGCGTTCTACGGCCCGAAAATTGAATACACCCTGAAAGACGCATTGGGCCGGCAGTGGCAATGTGGCACGATGCAGGTTGATCCCAACATGCCGGAGCGCCTGGACGCAGAGTTCGTGGGCGAAGACGGGGCACGCCACAGGCCCATCATGCTGCACCGTGCCATCGTGGGAAGCCTGGAGCGGTTCATCGGCATTTTGATCGAGCAACATTCCGGCGCTTTGCCTGCCTGGCTCGCGCCGGTGCAGGTGACGGTGCTCAATATCACCGATTCTCAAGTGGATTACTGTGGTGAAATAGTCAAAACGCTGAGAAATCAAGGGCTTAGAGTGGGGCTCGACCTGAGAAACGAGAAAATTACGTATAAAATACGTGAGCATTCGTTGCAAAAGCTTCCTTACATCCTCGTTGTTGGCGACAAGGAGAAGGCGGCTGGAGTCGTGGCCGTGCGCGCCCGCGGAAACAAAGACCTCGGGGTAATGTCTCTTGACGCGTTCGTGCAACTCATCACGTCGGACGTTGCGTCTAAAGTTTAAGTTTTTTTGAACATGCTTTAGCCAGCGTGTGCTGGGTTGGTTTTGCTACTGTTTGTATAGTTTTTGAAGGATTCGAGTCATCGCTACTGAATTTCGTGATCGTCGCCACCGTGAAGAGCGCAAGCACCGCTTGAATCGGGAAATCATGGCCCCTGAAGTCCGCCTGTCTGGCCCGGACAACGAGCCGCTTGGAATCGTAAGCCTCATGGAGGCGTTGCGCATGGCGGGAGAGCTTGACGTGGACCTGGTTGAGATTTCCGCCGTTGCGAATCCGCCGGTCTGCCGTTTGATGGATTACGGCAAGTTCAAGTATCAGGAGCAAAAGCGGGCGGCGGAGGCGAAAGCCAAGCAGACGGTCATCGAGATCAAGGAGGTCAAGTTCCGGCCTGGGACCGATGACGGGGATTACAACATCAAGATGCGCAACATCAGGCGTTTCCTTGCAGAAGGGGATAAATGCAAGATCACGTTGCGTTTCAGGGGGCGTGAGATCACGCACCAGGAGTTGGGGATGGCGCTGCTGAACCGGATTCGGGACGAACTGGCTGATTTGATCATCGTCGAGCAGTATCCGAAGCTTGAAGGGCGGCAAATGATCATGATGATCGCACCTGGAAAGCGCAAGGCGGCGGCCAAACCGGCTGCCGAAGTGGCGTCAGTGCCATCGGTTTGATTTTGAGGTGGCCTTAGGGCCGTCTCGGATCGGGAGTCAGCGTCATTGCTGGTTTCTGTGTCAAAGAGGCTTCTCTTTGACAAACGCAGGGAACGAAGAAGGTTGCCCTGCACAAGTGGCTCGGGGCCATCAAGGCTGCAAACAGTTTGCGGACGCCTCACGAGCACAAAAAAAGGAGCATTCACATGCCCAAAATGAAGACCAAGAGCAGCGCGAAAAAGCGCTTTCGTGTTCGTCCTGGTGGCACCGTCAAGCGCGGTCAAGCCTTCAAGCGTCACATTCTGACGAAGAAGACCACCAAGAATAAACGCCATCTGCGTGGGGCTGTCACGGTGCATGAAACCAATATGGTTTCCATGGCCCAGATGCTGCCCGGTCGTGGCATTTGATTAACGACGAACAAGGAGAACACTCATGCCTCGCGTCAAACGTGGTGTAACGGCTCGCGCCCGCCACAAAAAAGTACTCGCCCTTGCCAAGGGTTTCCGTGGTCGCCGCGGTAACGTCTTCCGCATCGCCAAAGAAGCGGTGATGAAGGCTGGGCAATATGCCTATCGTGACCGCCGTACCAAAAAGCGCGTCTTCCGGCAGCTCTGGATCGCCCGTATCAATGCGGCAGCCCGCCAATGTGGTCTGACCTACAGCCAGTTTGCCAATGGGCTGAAGAAAGCCAACATTGAAATCGATCGGAAGGTGCTGAGTGATATCGCCGTGCATGACATGGCGGCTTTCGCTGGCATTGTGGAGCAAGTTAAAGCAAAACTGGCCGCTTGATTCAAGCGGCTTAGGAGCCGGGGTCAGATCCTGAGTTTCCGCTGAAGCACCTGGGTGCGGGAGCGGTGAACTAGGGACTGGCCCCATTTTCTTGGGCTGGAGCGAACAGGAACTCCGGCCCTTTCGTCGTCAAGAGAAACTATGAACGAACTCGACGAACTGGTTGATAGTGCACGTGCAGACTTTGCACAGGCTTCGACTCCGGCTGAACTGGAAAACGCCAAGGCCAAGTATATTGGCAAGTCCGGTCGCTTGACCGATCTGATGAAGGGACTGTCGGCGCTCAGCGTGGAAGAAAAGAAGAGCACGGGCGCAGGCATAAACATGGCCAAGCAAGCGATCGAGGCCGCACTTGGTGATCGTCGGCAGGCACTTGCGGATATTGATTTGGAGTTACAACTGAGGGCCGAAGCCTTGGATGTTACCCTGCCAGGGCGTCGGCGTGGACATGGCGGATTGCATCCCGTCTCGTTGACCATGGAACGCATTGAGTTGATTTTCGGATCGATGGGCTTCGAGGTGGCCCAGGGGCCGGAAATCGAGACAGACTGGTTTAATTTCACTGCCCTGAACACCCCGGAAGATCATCCTGCGCGCTCAATGCACGATACCTTCTATGTTGAAGGCGGGCCCCAGGGAGCGCCGAATCTGCTGCGGACCCATACCAGCCCGGTGCAGGTACGTCACGCCTTGCAGCATGTCAGGCAGCACAAAGACAAGATGGATGCTGGCCTGTCGATGCCGGAAATCCGCGTAATCGCTCCCGGCCGCACTTATCGAGTGGACAGCGATGCGACCCATTCGCCCATGTTCCATCAGTGCGAGGGATTGTGGATTGGCGAAAACGTGAGCTTCAAGGATCTCAAGGTCGTATTTACCGACTTCTGCCGGACATTTTTCGAGTCGGACGACCTGGCACTGCGGTTTCGGCCCAGCTTCTTCCCGTTCACGGAGCCGAGTGCTGAGATCGACATCCAGTTTCCTTCGGGCCCTCTTGCCGGGCGTTGGCTGGAGGTGGCGGGGTCCGGGCAAGTACACCCGAATGTGGTGAGAAACATGGGCCTGGACCCAGAACGTTTTATCGGATTTGCTTTTGGCATGGGGCTTGATCGGTTCACGATGCTTCGCTATGGCGTGAACGACCTGCGCCTGTTCTTTGATGGCGATATCCGCTTCCTCAGTCAATTTCAATAAGGCCTTGCGTATGCCCTTGTTGGCACGCTAAGAGCTGTTCATTGCCAATCTAGAACTATCCATGCAATTTCCTGAATCCTGGCTGCGCGAGTTTTGTAATCCGCCGCTTACTACCCAACAGTTGGCTGACACCCTGACCATGGCCGGACTGGAAGTCGAGCAGCTTGATCCAGTGGCGCCACCATTCAGTGGCGTGGTCGTGGGTCAAATCCAGTCGATAGAACAGCACCCCAACGCTGATAGGCTGAGAGTCTGTCAGGTTGACGCCGGGCTCGACCGCATGCTGAACATTGTGTGTGGCGCCCCAAACGCACGGGCTGGTATCAAGATCCCTTGCGCGATCATCGGCGCGAATCTTCCACCTGGCGAGGATGGCAAGCCCTTCCGTATTCAACTGGGCAAGCTTCGAGGCGTTGAGAGTCAAGGGATGTTGTGCTCGTCCAGAGAACTTCGCCTTTCGGATGACCATGGAGGGCTCCTTGAACTTCCGGATGATGCGCCGGTCGGAGGAGACATTCGGCGGTATTTGAATCTAGACGACACGCTCTTCACATTGAAACTCACGCCGAATCTCGCGCATTGTCTGAGCGTCTTTGGAATCGCGCGCGAGGTGTCGGCGTTGACCGGCGCAGCCTTGAATACGCCCGCATTCAAGCCTTCGCGGTTGATGCATGGCGACAGGCTACCTGTCACTATCAGTGCCCCTGACCTTTGTGGGCGGTTTTCGGGCCGAATTATCCGGAACGTGAACGCCAAGGCAAAGACCCCGTTCTGGATGGTCGAACGTTTGGCCCGTTGCGGGCAACGAAGCGTCGCTCCGCTGGTAGACATTTCGAACTATGTGATGTTCGAACTGGGCCGACCCTCCCACATATTCGATCTACAACGCCTACATGGTGGACTTGATGTGCGCTGGGGGCGATCTGGCGAGACGCTCAAACTGCTCAATGGCAATACGGTTGAGGTGGATTCATCCGTGGGTGTGATCGCCGATGACGAGCAAGTCGAATCGCTGGCAGGAATCATGGGAGGTGACTCAACTGCGGTATCGGACCAGACACAGCATGTTTATGTTGAAGCGGCATTCTGGTGGCCCCAGGCGGTTGCCGGGCGGTCGCGACGGTTCAATTTTTCAACGGATGCCGGCCATCGGTTTGAGCGCGGTGTTGATCCAAGCCTGACTGTTGAGCATATCGAACGGATCACTGAATTGATCGTTGCCGTCTGCGGCGGCGAGCCGGGCCCGATTGATGACCAGGCGCCCAACGTGCCTCCGCGCCCGGCGGTGACGATGCGCGTCTCCAGAGCCAGCAGAGTCATCGGGATGCCTCTCACTCGTCAACTGTGCGCCGATACTTTGAAAGGTTTGGGTCTCGAGGTGACCCTTGGCGACGACACCGTAACCGTGGTGCCGCCTTCGTATCGGTTCGACTTGCAACTTGAAGAGGATCTGATCGAGGAAGTGGTGCGCCTTGTCGGCTACGACAAGCTTCCGACCACGCCGCCGTTGGGCCCGATCATCCCCAAACTCCTTTCCGAGTCGAAGCGCGGACCCTTTGTCGCTCGCCGCGTGCTTGCCGGCATGGGCTATCAGGAAACGATCAACTTCAGTTTTGTAAACGACGACTGGGAGCGTGACCTCGCAGGCAATTCAGCGCCCATCCGGTTGGTCAATCCGATTGCCAGTCAAATGAGCGTGATGCGCTCGTCATTGCTGGGCTCGCTGCTCCAGGTGTTGAAGTTCAATACTGACCGCCGAGCGGATCGCGTACGGGTCTTCGAAATTGGGCGGGTCTTCTTGCGAGACTCGTCGGTTGAGAGCACAGAAGCATCAGTTGCCGGATTCGGCCAGCCCATGCGTGTTGCGGGCATTGCCTACGGAGCGGCTGACCAGCAGCAATGGGGTTTGAAAGCGAGGCCGGTGGACTTCTTTGATATCAAAGGTGACGTGGAAGCATTGATCGCACCGCGAAAGGCGGTCTTTGAGCCCGCTGAGCATCCGGCCATGCATCCTGGGCGCTGCGCAAGGGTCCTTGTCGGCGGCGTACCTGTGGGATTTGTCGGTGAGTTGCATCCTCGCTGGCGGCAGCGGTGGGAATTCGCAGCCGCTCCTCTGATGTTTGAGCTGGATTTCGATTGCGTCCTCGAGCGCGAAATCCCCAGGTTCGGTTCAGTTTCACGACATCAGTCCGTTGAGCGAGATCTCGCAGTCGTGGTACATGAGCGCGTGACCCATGCTGCCTTGATGAATTCTGTTTGGTCGGCGCAGACTGGCGGATTGCTCAGGGATGCGGTGCTCTTTGATGTGTACCGGGGCAAGCCGGGCGAGCGCCTCGATTCGTCAGGCGATCCGGTGGCTGGTCAGGACCTGGCGGAAAAGAGTCTCGCCATCCGCTTGCGGTTCAACAGCGATGAGGCAACACTGACCGAACCGCAAATCGACAACGCCATGAAGGCGATCATTGATTCACTGGCTACTGGTTCGGGCGCGCGATTGCGCGGTTAGGTCGCCGGGAGCCGGCCTGTCACTTCATCGTTTGAAATTCTCAAGAGGAAGCTATGGATTTGTCCTTTGAAAGCATGGAGACACCCGCGCTGACCAAAGCTCAACTTGCTGAGTTGCTGTTTGAGCAGATCGGGCTGAACAAACGGGAATCGAAAGACATGATTGAAGCTTTCTTTGACCTGATTTCGGATAGCCTGGTCGAGGGGCATGATGTGCGAATTTCCGGATTTGGCAATTTTCAGATCCGGACCAAAGCTCCGCGACCCGGACGAAATCCACGAACGGGAGAATCCATCCCCATCGAAGCCCGCCGGGTTGCAACATTTCATGCCAGCCACAAGCTGAAGGACCAGATTCAGGGAGATGCCAATTAGTGCTGGTGAGTTGGCTTTTTTTTCAGTGAAGGGCGCGGAATGCATGGCTTCCGCTGGCCAGTTGGAGTAATCTCGCAGCTTTCCCGAGAAGTACATTGATTTTCATGGAGAAAGCGCTCCCCCCCATTCCGGCAAAACGTTACTTCACCATTGGTGAAGTCGGGGATTTGTGTGGCGTCAAGCCTCATGTGCTCCGCTATTGGGAGCAGGAGTTCACGCAGTTGCGACCCATGAAGCGACGGGGAAACCGGCGCTACTATCAGCACCATGAGGTCCTGATGATTCGTCGGATCAGGGACTTGTTGTATGAACAGGGTTTCACCATCAGCGGCGCGAGGAACCGCCTTCAGGAATTGAGCCAAGCGGATCGGGAACAACGCCGTGATAGCGATGGGGCGTTTCCCGCTGTCGACGGGCTTGAAGGTGAGAGTTCCGGACTCGATGATTTCGATGACAGCCGTCCCCACGGGGAGGATGGTTCTAACGTGAAAAATCTCCAGTTCATCAGGCGGGAACTGTTCGAAATCAGAGAGTTGCTTTCCGGGATTCGCCTTTAGGCACGCTATAATTCGAAGCTTGTCGGCGTGTAGCGCAGCCTGGTAGCGCACTTGCATGGGGTGCAAGGGGTCGCGAGTTCGAATCCCGCCACGCCGACCATTTTTTTCCGAAACGGGTTATAGCAATGCTGCTGTAGCCCGTTTTTGCTTACATGCCAGCCAATCCTCAGGACCGGATCCGACGCCAGTTGGATCATGATCGCTCACCGCATCCCGAACAGTTGCTGAGCGATGTGGCCGCGTTGCCACCCCTCCCCGGTGTGTATCGTTACTTCGACGCTGACGGACAATTGCTCTACGTTGGCAAGGCTGGAAACCTGAAGAAGCGGGTGTCCAGCTATTTCCGCCAAGACCATGACGGCACCCGAATCGGTCACATGATCAGTCGGATCGCCCGGATGGAGACGACCGTTGTTCGGTCAGAAGCTGAAGCCCTGCTGCTCGAAAACAATCTCATCAAGACACAGAATCCCAAGTTCAATATCCTGTTCAGGGATGACAAGAGTTACCCGTACCTGAAGTTGAGCAGTCCACGCAGTGATGCGAGCAATGGGCCGCCAAAGTCGATAGCCGATGCCTTTCCCCGAATCGCCTATTACCGAGGCGCAGTCGATCGGCGGCACCAGTATTTTGGTCCGTACCCGAGTGCCTGGGCGGTCAAAGATACGATCTTGCTCGTGCAAAAGGTGTTCCGGCTGCGTACCTGCGAGGACACGGTGTTTGCCAATCGCACCAGGCCCTGCCTGCTTTTTCAGATCAAACGGTGCTCGGCGCCTTGTGTGGGCCACATTGGTGTGGATTCGTATTTGGGTGACGTGGCCAGCGCCAGCGCGTTTCTGAGGGGTGAGGCACGGGAGGTGCTGTCGGAACTCGAGTCCAGAATGCTCAGCCGCGCGGAAAGGCTTGAGTTCGAGGAGGCTGCGGAAATACGCAACCAGATCAGTGCGTTGTCCCGAGTTCTTCATCAGCAGGCTGTCGACACCACCACAGATCGTGATGTCGACATTCTGGTGGCGCGCCTACAGGGGGGGCGTGCGTGCGTCAATCTGGCCATGGTACGAGGTGGGCGCCATCTGGGGGATCGGCCTTACTTCCCGTCACATGTCGAGGATGCACTGGCACTTCGGGAGATAGACCAAACCATGAATATGGCGGGCGACGTGGAACGCGAACCTTCGAGTTCGGATTCAGTAGAAGCATTGGTTTTGGAGTCCTTCATTTCTCAGCACTATGACGGCATACCAGTTCCGCCATCGCTGATTACAAGCCACCGAATTCGGCAGTCCGTGGTCGACCTGCTGGCAGAAACCAAGGGCGTAAAGGTCAGCGTTGTTCACAACCCGCGCGAACAACGTCGGGTCTGGCTTGAAATGGCTCAAAAGAATGCGGAACTTCACTTGGCACGGTTGCTTGCCGAAGAAGGGTCACAACAGGCCAGGACGCGAGCTTTGGTCGACGCCTTGGACTTGACCCCAGATGATCTTGATGCTTTCCGCATTGAGTGCTTTGATATCTCCCATACCTCGGGAGAAGCGACGCAGGCTTCATGCGTGGTCTTCCAGCACCATAAGCTGCAAAACAGTGAGTATCGGCGCTATCGGATCGAAGGTGTGGGGGCGGGTGACGATTACGCCGCCATGCGCCAGGTATTGATGAGGCGATACAGCAAACTCATATCCGAATCTGAGCCAGACGGTGAGCCGAAGGCGGGGCGCGAGATCGGGCGGATTCCTGACCTGGTGCTGGTGGACGGTGGAAAAGGGCAGGTCGCGATGGCTCGCGAGGTTTTTTCGACCTTGGGGCTCAATGTCTCGCTCCTTGTTGGCGTGGAAAAGGGTGAAGGACGCAAGGTGGGCTTGGAGGAGCTGGTGTTCGCTGATGGACGCGAGAAAATCTACCTCGGGCACGATTCTGCTGCCTTGATGCTTGTGGCCCAGATTCGCGACGAAGCGCATCGGTTTGCCATCACCGGCATGCGCGCACAGCGCGCGAAGGTGCGGGTGGGGGGCAGCCGGATTGAGGAAGTTCCCGGCGTCGGTCCAAAGAAGCGTGCGAACCTGTTGAAGCGGTTTGGAGGCGTACGTGGCGTCGCGGACGCGAGCATCGAAGACCTGATGACCGTGGACGGTATCTCGCGTGAGCTGGCGGAGGCCATCTATCGCGCATTGCGATAAACCCGCTGGGTCTCGTTGCGGCAACATGCCACAATCACCGAATGTTCTTCACGATTCCTACAATCATGACGTGGACTCGCATCGTGGCGATTCCTTTGATTGTGGGTGTGTTCTATCTCCCCGAAAGTGTTGCCTCTGTTTCCAACAAGAACCTCCTGGCAACAGTGATGTTCGTGCTGTTTGCGGCGACCGATTGGCTGGACGGATACCTGGCCCGAAAGCTCAATCAAACGTCCTCATTCGGCGCCTTTCTTGATCCTGTCGCCGATAAATTTCTCGTTTGTGCCTCGCTGCTGGTGCTGGTTCATTTGAACCGGGCCGACGTCTTTGTCGGCCTCATCATCATCGGGCGGGAAATTGCCATTTCCGCGCTGCGTGAGTGGATGGCGCAGATCGGTGCTTCAAAAAGTGTGGCGGTCCACATGATCGGGAAACTCAAGACCGTCGCTCAGATGGTTGCCATTCCGTTCTTGCTGTTCGACGGGCAATTGTTTGGCGTGGTGAATACCCGGGTCTGGGGCGTTTGGTTGATCTGGATTGCTGCCGTGATGACCGTCTGGTCCATGGTGTATTACCTGCAGAAGGCATTGCCTGAAATCAGGGCGCGCGTGCAGTGACGGCGCATCATCGATACGCCGGTCTGATCAGGCTGATGCCTGCAGTTTTTGTGCTGATCTGGAGCACGGGCTTCATAGTGGCGCGCTACGGAATGCCCAATTCGCCCCCGTTCAAGTTTCTCGCCGTCCGGTATGCGCTCTCAATTGCGTGTTTCATGCCCTGGATCTGGGCCTCTGGAGTCAAGTGGCCACAAGGGGGCTCCCAATGGATGCATCTCGGAGTGACCGGTCTGCTGATGCATGCTGGTTATCTGGGTGGCGTCTGGGCGGCGGTCAAGGCGGGGATGGGCTCGGGTCTGGCGGCTTTGATCGTCGGCGTCCAGCCGATTCTGACGGCCATCTGGTTGTCGTTGTTCAGCCAAGGGGGCGCTGGCGGACGGGTGACTAAGCGCCAGTGGATGGGTTTGCTTCTGGGTTTTGTTGGGCTCGTCCTGGTGGTGTCAAGAAAGTTTGATCACGGGGCCCCGGGAGATAGCGTCAACAGCGTCAATCTGGCCTTTGCACTTGGAGCCCTGCTGTGTATTACCGCCGGGACTCTGTATCAAAAGCGATTTGTCGCGCCATGTGACGTGCGCACCGCCAACACTGTGCAGTTGGCTGCTGCGCTGATCGTGACTTTGCCTTTGGCGCTTCTGGAGCCCGATTCCATGTCCTGGAACCCTGAACTCGTCGGGGCCATGGCCTGGTCGGTCCTTGGACTGACGCTCGGGGGAAGTTCCCTGCTGTATCTGTTGATTCAGCGGGGGGCCGCCGCGTCAGTTGTCAGCCTCATGTACCTCGTTCCGCCCGCCACAGCCATGATCGCCTGGATGTTGTTCGCTGAACCGCTCACGCCCGTGACGCTCGCGGGCATGCTGTTGACGGCCTCGGGCGTCAGTCTGGTCATTCGTCCGTCCAGCGCTTGACCCAAGGGGGCACCCGACCGGAATTGGATGGACAAGAATGAAAGCGCAGCGGGGAAGGGCTCCAGGGAACAGTTTCAGTGTGACTGCCAATTGAGGGCGAAACGAAAGCGTCTAGAATCCGCACCCGGGTCGTCGCCGAGGATATTGACACCGTTTGGGCACGTGGCTCTAATCATGGCAGCAGGGGTTGGTGCAGGGGACGACATCATGCACGGCAACAATCTAGTCGAAGCGACCCCATACCTGCTGGCCGCATACGATTATCATTTATCAGAGAACGAGGGGCTCCTTGTGAATAAGACCGAATTGATTGAACACATTGCAAAGCATGCTGATATTTCCAAAGCGGCGGCCACGCGTGCACTGGACTCCATGGTCGGCGCCGTGAAGACGACTTTGAAGAAGGGCGGATCGGTTTCTTTGGTGGGATTTGGCACGTTTGCCGTGGGGAAAAGGGCAGCGCGCAGCGGCCGCAATCCGCGAACCGGCGCAACGATTAAAATCAAGGCCGCCAAGGTGCCAAAGTTTCGTCCAGGCAAGGCTTTGAAGGACGCCTTGAACTGAATTCGTTTCGGGTGGGGTGCTTAGCTCAGCCGGTAGAGCGGCGCCCTTACAAGGCGTAGGTCGGCGGTTCGAACCCGTCAGCACCCACCACCACTGCAAAGGCGAACTCAACGTTCGCCTTTGCTGTTTTTGATATTGAGAGTCTGCGCATGTTTGATTTCGTCCGGAAGCACACCAAGATCATGCAGTTCTTGCTGTTCCTGCTGATCTTTCCATCGTTTGTGCTGTTCGGTCTGGAGGGCTACAACCGCTCACAGAACAAGGGGCAGGCCGTCGCACGGGTCGATGGCGTCGACATCACCCAAGCGGAGTGGGATTTTGCGCACAAGAATGAAGTGGACCGGGTCCGTGAGTCCATGCCAACGCTGGACGTCAAGTTGCTGGATACCCCGGAAGCCCGTTATGCGACACTGGAGCGCCTGGTCCGGGACCGGGTGCTTGCGGCGGCTGCAACGAAGCTGAAACTGGTGACCTCGGATGCCAAATTGGCGCGGGATTTGCAACAGAACCCGACCATCGCGAGCCTGAGAAAGCCAGACGGCACGCTCGACATGGAGCGCTACCGCCAGTTGCTGGCCAGCCAGGGCATGACGCCGGAGATGTTCGAAGCTCAGGTTCGCACGGATCTGTCATCGCGCCAGGTTCTCGCCGGCATTTCGAGCAGCGGCTTTTCGTCGGCCGCCGATGCGAATGTCGCGTTGAACGCCTTCCTGCAGCGCCGGGATGTCCAGGTGGTCCGCTTCAATCCCGCTGATTTCAATGCGAAAGTGGTGCTCACCGACGCAGAAATCGAGGCCTTCTACAAACAAAACGAAGCCCTCTTTCAGGCCCCGGAACAGGCGAACATCGAATTTGTGGTGCTGGACCTGGACACCATCAAGAAGACCCTGGCGATCAACGAAGCCGACCTGAAAACCTACTACGAGCAAAATGCCACCCGCCTGAGTGGGCAGGAGGAGCGTCGCGCCAGCCACATCCTCATCTCGGCGCCCAAGACCGCCAGCGCTGAAGACCGCAAGAAGGCGCGCGCCCGGGCTGATGAGTTGCTGGTGGCAGCCCGCAAGGCGCCGGATAGCTTTGCTGAGCTTGCCCGAAAGAACTCGCAGGACACGGGTTCGGCACCCAACGGTGGCGACCTTGAATTCTTTGCGCGCGGCGCCATGGTGAAGCCGTTCGAAGATGCGGCGTTTGCCATGAAAAAGGGCGATATCAGCGATGTGGTGGAGTCGGAGTTTGGCTACCACATCATTCGGTTGACGGACATCAAGGCACCCAAAGTCCGTAGCTTTGACGAAATGAAGCCGCAGTTGGAGGCCGATCTGAAGAAACAGCAGGCTCAACGCAAGTTTGCCGAGGTGGCGGACGCATTCACCAATGGGGTTTATGAGCAGTCCGACAGCCTCAAGCCGGTGGCCGAACGCCTGAAATTGGAAATTCAGACGGCGAGCAACGTTACCCGGACTCCCGCACCCGGCGCGACAGGTCCCCTGGCCAGTCCAAAGTTGCTGAACGCACTGTTTGGCCCGGATGCAATCGAAAAGAAACGCAACACTGAGGCGGTCGAAACGGCACCGAATCAGTTGGTGGCGGCCCGCGTGGTCCAGCACACCCCTGCTCGAACCAAGCCGCTAGCTGAGGTTCGAGAGGCCGTGCGGGCGCGTCTGGTCGCCGAGCGTGCGGCTGAACTGGCTCGCAAGGAAGGCGCTGCGAAGTTGGCCGCTTGGCAAACCAACCCGTCGTCGGCGGAGTTCCCGACCGCTTTGACCGTTTCGCGCGAGCAGACGCAGCAGATGCCAACCAAACTGATCGACGCTGTGCTTCGCGCGGACTCTGCGGCACTGCCAGTGCTGGTCGGCGTCGATCTGGGGGCGCAAGGCTATGCCGTGGCACGGGTCAACAAAGTCATCGCGTACGAGCCACCCAATGAGGCCGCCCGGCGCCAAAACCTCAATCAATACAGCCAGTTGTGGACGGGCGCCGAAAGCCTGGCGTATTTCAATGAACTAAAGGCTCGCCTCAAGGCGGAGATCCTTGTGGCCAAGCCGGCGCCCGGTGCAGATGGCGCTGCGCGGACGCAGGTTCAGTAGGATAACGGGCTATAATCAAATGCTTACGGTGGCTGTAGCTCAGTTGGTAGAGTCCCAGATTGTGATTCTGGTCGTCGTGGGTTCGAGTCCCATCAGCCACCCCATGTAAAGAACACGCCAGCTTCGAGCTGGCGTTGTTGTTTCTGGCCGTTGCGGACGCTTGCCGCGGGCCGCTGGATGTCAGGGAACTGTCCGCCAGGCTGGGCACAATTTTCCGCTATGAGCACACGGGTACTGATTGCCGGCGGCGGCATTGGGGGGCTGGCCGCGGCGCTGGCCTGCACCAGGGCGGGCTGTGATGTTCGTCTGTTTGAACGCGCCGCCGAGTTCGGCGAGGTGGGTGCGGGCATCCAGATCGGCCCCAACGTGGTTCATGTGCTGCGCCGACTCGGCCTTGAAGGCGCGCTGGCCGAAGTGGCTGCCTTTCCCCTGCGCTTGCAGGTCCGAAACGCCGTCTCCGGCCGTGAACTCGGCGTCTTGCCTTTGGGCCATCGGTCCGTGGAGCTCTATGGTGCGCCTTACGCGACGATCCATCGGGCGGATCTGCATGCCTTGCTGCGAGCGGCCTTGGAGCGCGACGGCCGGGCTCGGCTTGCCCTGGGCAGCTGGCTTGCCTCGTATACGGATGGCGAGCACCTCGTCAGCCTGGAAACCACCGAAGGCCTGGTGGTGGAGGGCGAGGTGCTCATCGGAGCGGATGGCCTCTGGAGTCGCGTTCGGGAACTGATGTTGAATGATGGGGCGCCCCGCATTTCCGGTCATCTGGCCTACCGGGCGATGTTGCGGCAACAGGATTTGCCTGAGCGGCTGCGCAGCCAGCAGGTGACTGCCTGGCTGGGCCCACGCCTGCACGTGGTGCAGTATCCCGTGCGGGGGGGCGACTGGCTCAACGTGGTGGCGATCGTGCATGGAGAAGTCAACGGCGAACTGCATGGGTGGGATCATTCGGCCAACGCGGTGGACCTGCAGCATGCGATGGGCGTGACCTGTGCCGCCTTGCAGGACCTGATCGCGGCGGTGCCGGCTTGGCGGCTTTGGGCGCTGTGCGATCGTCCGCCGATGCAGGGCGCGTGGCAGCAGGCTGCGGGCCGTGTGGCCCTGCTGGGTGACGCGGCCCATCCGATGCGTCCCTATCTTGCGCAGGGCGCCGGCATGGCGATCGAGGATGCCGAACAGTTGGCGCGCTCACTGGCCCTGATGGACCAGCCGGTCCGCGAGCAGTTGCAGCATTACGCCGGTCTGCGTTGGCAACGCTGTGCCCGGGTGCAGGCGCGCTCCATCCGAAACGGGACGATCTTCCACTCGGAAGGGGTTGTGCGTTGGGGCCGTGACCTGGCGCTCAGGGCCTTGGGCGAGCGTCTGCTGGATGTGCCCTGGTTATACCGTGGCCCGGTCGCGTCGGGATATGCTAAAAATTGATAGCATGTTATGACCATTTCACGCCGGGATCAGGCAGAAATGGTTCATAAATTGGTGCGCAAAGTCCAGATTTCCGGAAACAGCACCACGTCCAGCATCTTGCGCAGGTAGCTCACACCCCCGGTGCCGCCGGTGCCACGCTTGAAGCCGATCACGCGCTCGACCGTGGTCACGTGCCGAAAGCGCCACAGGCGAAAAGCGTCTTCCAGATCGGTGAGTTCTTCTCCCAGCTGATACAGATCCCAATAGCGCTTCGGGTCCCGGTACACGGTCAGCCAGGCTTGCTCGACGGCGGGGGTGGCGGCGTACGGCTGCGTCCAGTCACGCTGAAGCTGGTTGGCGGGCACCTCCAGGCCGCGGCGGGCCAACAGCTTCAGTGCTTCGTCATAAAGCGAAGGGGCCTGGTAGGCACCAAGGACCAGTTCCAGCAGGTCGGGACGGTGCTCATGCGGCTTGAGCATCGCGGCGTTCTTGTTGCCGAGGGAGAACTCGATGCAGCGGTACTGATAACTCTGGAACCCGCTGGAGCTGGCGAGAAACGGGCGGATCGCGCTGTATTCGGGCGGTGTCATGGTGGCCAGCACATCCCATGCATGCACCAGCTGTTCCATGATCTTGCTCACCCGTGCCAGCATCTTGAAGGCCGTCGATAGGTCGTCGGCAGCCACGTGGGCGACGGCCGCGCGAAGTTCATGCAGCATGAGCTTCATCCACAACTCGCTGGTCTGGTGCTGAACGATGAACAGCATTTCATTGTGGTCCGGCGAGCGCGGGTGCTGGGCGCTGAGGATGGCGTCCAGCTGCAGGTAGTCGCCGTAGCTCATGCTCCGGCTGAAGTCGAGCTGGGCCTTTTCGTCGTGGACGATGCGCTCGGTGGCCGATGGGGATGGGGTGTGAGGGCTCATGGTCAGGTCACTGCGTGTTTCTGGTTGAATTCCGGTTGCTGCCACTCGGCGTTTTCTAGCACCTGCCGGAGGTGTTCCACGGCCTGCCAGACCTCCTCGAAACCGAGGTAGAGCGGCGTGAAGCCAAAACGCAGGATGTCGGGATGGGTGTGTCCGTCGCCCGCTCGAAAATCACCGATCACGCCACGGGCGATCAACGCCTGGATGATGGCGTAGGCGCCGGTACTGCGGGCGAGGCAGACCTGGGAGCCGCGCTGGGCGGGGTTGCGCGGCGTGACCAATGTCAGGTCGTGGCCGGCGCAGCGGGCTTCTACCAGGTCGATGAAAAGATCCGTCAGTGCCAGCGACTTGGCGCGCAAGGCGGACATGCCGCCCATCGGTTCGGCGGCGAGCAGCGTGTCCACGCCGCACTCGAGCGCGGCCATGCTGATCATCGGTTGCGTGCCGCAAAGGTAGCGACCGATGCCGGGGGCGGGGCGGTAGTCGGGCGTGAAGTCGAAGGGGGCCGCGTGGCCCCACCAGCCGGCCAGCGGCTGCCAGAAGCGGTCGGCATGGCGAGGCGCTACCCAGACAAATGCCGGGGCCCCGGGGCCGCCATTGAGGTACTTGTACCCGCAGCCAACCGCGAAATCCGCCTGCGCCCGGGTCAGGTCCACCGGCACCGCGCCGGCGCTGTGCGCGAGGTCCCAAACGGTCAGAATGCCTGCCGCATGGGCGGCAGCGGTGACCTGGGCCATATCATGCATGGCACCGGTGCGGTAGTTCACATGGGTCAGCATCAGCACGGCGACGTCCGGGTTCAGCGAGCCCGCAATCTCATCCAGCTCGACCAGCTGCAAGCGACACCCACGCTCGCGGCACAGGGCTTCGGCGATGTACAGATCGGTCGGGAAGTTGCTGCGCTCGCTGATCACGGTCTTGCGCTGTGGCGCATCCTGGCGAACCATGTTGAGCGCAGCGCTCAAGACCTTGAACAGGTTGGTCGACGTGCTGTCGGTCGCGACCAGTTCGCTCGGGCCGGCGCCGACCAGGCGGGCGATCTTGTCGCCGATCCGTCGGGGCGCCTCAAACCAGCCCGCGCTGTTCCAGCTGCGGATCAGGCCTTGCCCCCATTCCTGGGTCACGACTTCGGCTACCCGCGCTGCGGATGTCCTGGGCAGGGCGCCCAGGGAGTTGCCATCCAGATAGATCACGCCAGGCGGCAGTTGGAATTGATGGCTCAATTCATGCAAGGGGTCTTTGGCGTCTAGGGCGCGGCAGTCGTCAAGGGAAATCGGGTTCATGGTGTCGTCCGGAGGGTGCTGAATGGGGGGATATCGATCAAGGCAGTTCGCGCAGCACCGCCCGTACGGGGCTGGCGTCGGCGGCCATAAGCTTGAGGGGCAGGGCGATCAACTCATAGTCGCCTTCAGGAACCTCGTCGAGCACCAGGTTCTCCAGCACCCGAAGGTTCAATCGGCGAATCACCTGGTGACTGTCGAGGGTCTTGCTGTCGGCCGGGTCGATGCTTGCCGTGTCGATGCCGACGAGCAGCACGCCCAGTGCGGCCAGGCGCTCGATGGTCTGCGGCGCAAAGGCGGTCAGGTGCGGGTCCCAGCGGTCGACCGGCATCCGGGTATAGGTGCGGACCAACACCCGTGCGGGCAACCGATCAAGGGCATGGGCGAGGTGCGACCATTGCACCAGCGGCCCGGCACCGATGGCGTGGATGACGCGGCAGGGGCCCAGATAGGGTGTCAGGTCGAGTTCGCCGGTGCTGGCGCCTTGGGCGTCATAGTGAAGCGGGGCATCGGCATGTGTGCCCACGTGGGGAGACAGCGTCAAGGTGCTGACATTCACGGGGCAGCCGGGTCCCAAGGTCGTGGCCCACTGCTGCTGATAAGGGGTGTCCCCGGGGAAGACGGGGGTTCCGGTCTGGACGGGTGCGGAGATGTCCCAAAGCGTTTTCATGGTTCCGGAAGGTAGCGGCGCTGGACAATCATGGTGTCGGTTTTTTCCAACATGCGCGAAAAATCGGTGTCCCTGGCATTGAATGTAAAATGAGAATCGTTATCGTTTGACGCAATGATGTTCGCTGAACTTCAACCCCCCGCCGGTTCGAGTGAGGCACCTGATCAGGGGCTTGATGAACTTCCGCGTCTGGTTGAGGCCCGGATTCGCCGTTTGGTCGATCCGGTCGATGCCAATGAGCGTGAACTCATCTTGCGCCTGCTGGAAATCGGTTTCCTGCCTGGCGAACGGGTTCGGGTGATTGCGCAAGGCTACCCGGGTCGGGACCCGCTGGCGGTACGGATCGGTCACACCACCTTTGCACTGCGGCGCTACGAAGCGGCATTGATCCGGGTGGTTCCGCTTTCTGTCGCTGAAGGAGTGGTGCGATGAGCCCGCATCCGACCCGTGCGCAGCCGCCGCTGCGTGTGGCTTTGCTGGGAAATCCGAATTGTGGCAAGACCGCCTTGTTCAACCTGCTGACCGGCAGCCGGCAGAAGGTGGCCAACTACGCCGGGGTCACCGTCGAGCGCAAGGAAGGGTACCTGCTGACGGCGTCGGGACGTCGGGTCACGGTGCTGGACCTTCCCGGGGCCTACAGCCTCAATGCGCTGAGCGAAGACGAAGCGGTCACCCGCGACGTCGTGACCGGCCGCGCCGACCATGAAGCGCTGCCGGACCTGCTGGTCTGTGTGGCCGATGCCACCAACCTCAAGCTGAATCTGCGCCTGGTGCTGGAGGCGAAGGCATTGGGCCTGCCGATGGTGCTGGCGCTCAACATGAGCGACATGGCCACGCGCGAAGGCATCAGCATCGACCGCGCGGTGTTGTCGAAGGAACTCGGGCTGCCCGTGCTTGAGACGGTCGGCGTGCGCCACGACGGCGCCCGGGAACTGCTGAATTTTCTGGACCAGGCGGACCCGGCCGATGCGGCCCGAAAGCTTGAAGGCGCCCCTGCGCCGGCAATCTGGCAGGCTTCGGATGTGGCCGCGGTGATCGCGACCCAACAGGCGGTGCGGCGCATTCTGGCGTTGGCGGTGCGGGAGCCGGCCGACAGTCTGCACGCCGACGACGCGATCGACCGCATCGTGCTGCATCCCTTGTGGGGCATGTTGTTGCTGGCCGTGACGCTGTTTCTGATGTTTCAGGCGGTATTCAGCCTGGCTGCGGTGCCCATGGACTGGATCAAGGCCGGCGTGGATGCGCTGGGCAACCTGGCCCGATCGGGTTTGCCCGAGGGCCCGCTGCAGAGCCTGCTCGTTGACGGCATCCTGGCGGGGGCTGGCGGCGTGCTGGTGTTCCTGCCGCAGATACTGATCCTGTTCTTCTTCATCATTGCGCTGGAGGATTCAGGCTACCTTCCGCGCGCCGCCTTCCTGCTGGACCGCGTGATGGGCACGGTGGGCCTGTCTGGCCGATCGTTCATTCCCTTGCTGTCCAGCTTTGCGTGCGCGATTCCCGGCGTCATGGCGACCCGGACCATCAGCCATTGGCGCGACCGCTTGGTCACGATCATGATTGCGCCGCTGATGACCTGCTCCGCGCGGCTGCCGGTGTATGCACTGCTGATCGGTGCATTTATTCCTGCGCGCACGGTTTGGGGCGTGTTCAATCTGCAGGGTTTGGTGCTGTTCGCACTGTATGTGGCGGGTATTCTGGGTGCGATGGGCGTCGCCTCGGTGCTCATGCGCCTGCGCAAAGATACGGGTCCCTCACCCTTGATGATGGAGCTGCCGTCGTACCGGTGGCCCAATCCTCGCAACCTCGCGTTGGGCCTGGTGGAGCGCGCAGCCATCTTCCTGCACCGGGTGGGCGGCATCATTCTGGCGCTGATGGTGGTGCTGTGGTTTCTTTCGACCTTTCCCGGCCCGCCGCCGGGCGCCACCGGGCCGGCGATTCAATACAGCCTGGCCGGGCAGATCGGGCGTG
>Ga0208938_1000681_pt1 | contig 23421 bp, 20 predicted proteins | sample AD_UKC125_MetaG_FD_184434 | JGI IMG/M metagenome (GOLD analysis project Ga0208938, IMG submission 184434) | Active sludge microbial communities of municipal wastewater-treating anaerobic digesters from USA - AD_UKC125_MetaG (SPAdes) (version 2) | ecosystem: Engineered > Bioreactor > Anaerobic >...
CTAGACCCATGGATACTGCAACCAACAAACTATTTCTTCTGTTTAAATCTACTTCTTGCAATAGTTTAAATCCTCCAACAGCAATCATACCAAACATCATAATTCCAGCTCCACCTAATACAGGATTTGGCATTATAGCTACTAATGCTCCTAATTTAGGAAATACACCTGATAACATAAGTATTATTGAAGCCAAAATTACAACAAACCTACTAGCTACGCCAGTAAGAGGTATAATTCCAACATTTTGACTGAAGGAAGTATTAGGACCAGCATTGAATATACCAGCTATAAGACTTCCAACACCATCAGCCAATATACCTCCTGATAACTCTTCCCCAGTTATATCATGTTCACTAGCTGTAGCAACAGATATTAAATCACCTACTGTCTCAACCGTCGTAACCAAATAAGGTGGAATAAAAGCTAATATAGCTGACCAATGGAACTCTATTCCATACTTAAAGGGCTTTGGAAATGCAAGCCATGCCGCATCCTTCACTGGGGTAACATCTAATAGCCCCATAGGTATGGAGATTAAATATCCACATATAATACCTATAAGTATAGCTCCAGAACTAGCAAAGCCTTTTCCTCTTTGATTCAATAATATTATTATTGCCATAACGATAAAAGCCAATAATAAAAATTTAGGACTACCGTATTCTGGATTTCCAACTCCTCCCGCAACCCAGTCCACAGATACAGGCAACATTGTAAGTCCTATTAAAGAAACTACAATACCAGTAACCACAGGTGGGAAAAACTTTCTTAATGGTTTAATAAAATAACTTAAAATAATCTCCAAAAACGATCCTGCTAAAGTAGCACCAAAATATCCTGGCAATCCAAAAGCACTAGCCACAGCAATACCAGGCCCTACAAATGTAAAATCTGTACCCATAACACAAGGTAATCTAGAACCTATTTTACCAATACCATAAACTTGAATAAAAGTAGCTATACCTGCTACAAACAATGTAGCGCTTACCATAAAAGCCATATCCTCTACTGATAAACCAATAGCCTGTCCCACTACAAGAGGTACTGCCACAATACCACTAAAAGCTGCCATAATGTGTTGAATTGCCAAAGGTATTGCCAACCTCAAAGGTGGCTTATCATTAATACCATAAGTTAGTTCTGAATTTTGCACTTCATTTAGTTTTTCATTTGACATATACATCCCTCCTAAAAGTTGATATAACATATTTCTACAACATTCTACAAATACCTTTGGTGTTTTCATATAATTTTTTTAGAATAATTTGTATTTTATTGTAACTATTTAACTAATATTTACAGTGAAAAACCCTCTTTCTTTTAATAATTCTTAATTGTTAAAATTGTAAATATTCTACAAAACTATGTAAAATATTTATCAATCTAGTGCAAAAAAACTCACCGTTCCACTCTGACATAATTCTATAGAATAAAAAATCCCTATCTTTAGCAAAAGCAAAGCTAAAAATAGGGATTTAAAATCCATTGGTAGCCCCAAGGGGAATCGAACCCCTGACTTCGCCGTGAGAGGGCGATATCTTAACCTCTTGACCATGGGGCCATAGTATTAAATTGGCTCCGGGACTAGGATTCGAACCTAGGCTATGTGATCCAGAGTCACAGGTGCTACCAGCTACACAATCCCGGAACTATCATCGAACAATATATATTATACTCCTATTTGCTATAGATTTCAACAATTTTTCTTAATAAAATCTATAGCTTTATCCATTCTTTCTATAACAGTTTCCTTTCCCAATATTGATATAATATCAAATAGCCCAGGTCCTACTGTCCTTCCTGAAATAGCTAATCTAGTAGGATGGATAATATCTCCACCTTTTATCCCCAATTCAGCAATTAAATCTCTATAAACTTTTTCCACAGTTTCCACATCAAAGGATGGTGCATTTGCTAATGCAATCTTTCCTTTCTCTAGTAAATCCACAACTCCTTCTTTTTTAAACCTTTTTTTGACTCCCTTAGGATCATACTCCTCAATATCTTTAAAAAAGTATTCACTAGCATCTGCTATTTCTGGAAGAAGTTTTACCTTTTCTCTAACAGCATCTACTACTCTCTTAATGTATTCATATTTTTCCTCAACTTCTTCTTCCTTTACCAATCTTTTATCTATTAAATAAGGAACTGCTTCCTGAGTAATATAATCTAAGTCTAATTCCCTTAAGTAGACCCCATTCATCCAAGTAAGTTTCTCTACATCATATATAGCAGCAGTTTTGTTTACCCTATCTAGAGAAAATTTGCTAATAGTATCCTCCATACTAAATATTTCCCTATCATCACCTGGAGACCAGCCTAATAAAGTAAGATAATTAACCAAAGCTTCCTTTAGATATCCCTTCTCTCTAAACTCCTCTACTGAAGTAGCACCATGTCTTTTGCTTAGCTTACTTCTATCAGGAGCAAGAATCATAGAAATATGGGCAAAATAAGGGATATCATATCCTAAAGCTTTGTACATTAATACCTGCTTAGGAGTATTGGATAAATGCTCTTCTGCCCTTATAACATGGGTGATATTCATATGATAATCATCTATAACACAAGCAAAATTATAAGTAGGTATTCCATTGGATTTTAATATTATATAGTCGTCCATCTGACTATTATCAAAGGACACTTTCCCTCTAATCATATCCTCTACCTCTGTAGTCCCATCCCTTGGAGTTTTGATTCGAACCACATAAGGTTTGCCTTCCCTTAGATTTTTTTCCACTTCTTTCTCTGTAAGTTTTAAACATCTACCAGAATATCTAAATGGCTCCCTAAGTTTCCGTTGTTCTTCCCTGTCTCTTTTAATATCCTCCTCAGTACAAAAACAATAATAAGCCTTTCCTTCCTCTAATAGCCTTTTAGCTTCCTTTCTATATAAATCTAGTCTATCTGATTGGTAAATTGGCCCTTCATCCCAATCCATTCCTAACCATTGCATACTTGAAAGTATCTGGTCTACAGAGTCCTCCTTAAGCCTTTCCCTATCCGTATCCTCTATTCTTAGGATAAATTTCCCTCCATATCTTCTAGCAAAATAATAATTAAAAAGTGCAGTCCTAGCTCCTCCTATGTGTAAATATCCCGTTGGACTAGGAGCAAATCTAACTCTAATATCTTCCACTAAAAAGACTCCCTTCATAATAATATTAACTTATAGTCTATTATAACACTTTTGAACATTCGATGAATAATTTAAATCCATATCTACTCTTATTTCCTAAATTATGGGGGTTATAAAAACCCAAGGAACAAGTCCTTAGGCCTTTGTAGTTATAATTTTATATTTTCAGAATCAATTTTTAATTTCATCAAGAGCTCATCGGTAAAGTAGTTGATATTTTCCTTCCACATATCATAGTTAGTAATCTTGTTTAGGGTAATATTTATCTTTCTATTTATACAATCTATATTATCGTCATTAATAAACTCTATCTGTCTATTCTCTATAAAACTCTTAGCTATAAGATCCATAACATATTCTATAAACTTTTCTTTTTCTTCTTGGCTAAATCGAGAATTTAATATTTCATTTTCATTTAAATTATTTAGAAATCTATCCCTTAAAAAAACCAAAAATCCTTCAAAAGCCTCTGCATTATTTCCTACTTCAATTTGGAATATAATTTTAAAAAATAGATTCCATTTGAAATCCTTATTTATTATCTCTAAAATTGCTTCTCCAATCCTTTTGCAAAACTCATCCTCATAATTTATTTCCCTTTCAAATTCAATATATCTATCAAAATGTATTTCCTTATCTTCAATTTCATATAATCTCTCTAAAACTTGAATAAACACCGCATTATAGTTATTCTTTCTACAAGAACCATTCTTCCTTAAAACATATGAAACTATTACATCACAGGTTTTCCTATAGTCTACTACAAATCCAAATTCCTCTTTAGTCTTCTCCGAATATATCTCATATATTATCTTGGATAGGAGTGCCTCAAGTTGCTCCCTTCTCTTTTGCTCATTGGATTCGTCCATATCCCTTAAGTGATTGTATAATATCATAAGTTGCCCATCTATCATATTTAAATTTTCTCTTAGGGAATACATTACCTCTTTAAACAGATCTTCTGTTAACAGATATTTGTAATTTTTATACAATACTTTGTGCTCTACCTCACCCCAAAATACGTTTACAAGGGATTGGATCTGCAATTCAAAATTAATCATATTGTCCCCATTTATATACTTTCCGTCTACCTTATATATATCAAACCCATTTTTCTGTAGTTGGGGCTGTTTGTCATCAAGTTTTAATAAAATATTAGGCTTTTTTTCATTGTAATAATAGTTTTTCTCCTGGGAAAGGTTAAATAGTTCTAATAATTTTTCATATACATCCTTTTCATCTTCAATAAATCTACACTCTATTCTTACGCCTATCAGATCCGATAAATTTTCCAGGAGCTTTTCCGGTGATTTATATTTTAAGTAAAAATCATTTCTCAGTATTTTTTCCTTTAGGCTCATAGATGATTTGACTCTAGATGTGATGTTTAGCACATTATCATAGCCTAAAAACATATCTTCAAAAAAATCCTCTAGTTCTCTAGTGCCTTCGTGAAGAATATCCTTATGGCTTTCGACCAACTGAATAGTATCATCGATAAAATCGAATATCTCCAAACGCATTTAATATGGCCCCCTTTAAAATTTGGCTCTTTTATATCACCCATTATATATTATATCATAGATAAATAATAAAAAGCCTACCATAAGAATGTTTTCCTATAGTATATTTCAACTATATCATCTATAAAATAGTTCTATAATTCAATTTATTTATATTTAGAGATTTAGTTATTGATAAGATTATATATGGAATGTAAATAAATATAATAACAATGGATATAATAACAAAAACCTTAGTTTAATAAAAATTCCTTCCACTAAACTAAGGTTTATCTATTGTTATTTTATTTTCATCTTTTCTATTTTTGTTTCTCTCATAATCCTTTTTACATTATCTATATTTACCTTTCCCGTTTCTTTTTCCATTGCATTAGCTGTACCACATGCAGCTGCTAATCTTAACATGGTTTCCAAATCGTATTTTCTAAGTATGGATACAGCAAATCCCGCTACCATTGAATCTCCCGAACCTACTGGGTTTACAGCATTTACTTTAGGAACTTTAACCTTATAAGCATAGTCTCCAGAAAAGGCCATTGCCCCTTCAAAACCAAGAGAAACTACAACTATATTTATACCCTTATCTAGCAAATGTTTAGCGCCTTCAGCTATTTCATCTTCATTAGAAATAGTATATCCCACAAGCTTTTCAAGTTCTTCTTTGTTTGGCTTTACCAAGAAAGGTTCTCCTTCAATGCCTAATTTTAAAGCCTCTCCACTTGTATCCAGAATGAACTTCTTATCATGTTTCTTGGCTATACCTATTAGTTTCCTATAAGTATCCGCTCTTACACCTTCAGGTAAACTACCAGAAGCACATATTATTTCAAAATCATCTATGATATCCTCATAGAATTCGTAAAAATCTAATATTCCCTTTTCCCCAATATGTGGTCCATCTTCCAATACTTCGGTTTGGCTTTTATCATCAGACAATATAGCAATACAGCTTCTAGTTTCTCCATTAATATTTATAAATTTATGTTTAATATCCATTTTATCTAGTTCATCTTCAATATATTCGCCACTTCTACCTCCCAAAAATCCCGTAGCCATAACTGGTTCACCTAAAAATTTAATAACTTTAGTAACGTTAATTCCTTTCCCTCCAGGAGTATATTGCACTTCCTTAGCCCGAAAAACTTTTCCTTTTTCAAATCCATGAACAACATATCTTCTATCGATAGAAGGATTTAAAGTAATGGTCAAAATCAATTTATATTACCTCCTTACATTGGAACATCCCTATCCTCTATTATTGCTTCCACAGATTTCAATTTTATTCATTACTACTTTCTTTACAGCTTCTTTGCCAGGAGTTAAATATTTTCGTGGATCATTGGCCGTTGGATTTTCTTCAAAATATTTCTTTATGCTATTGGAAAAAGGGATTTTTAATTCAGTAGATATATTTACTTTACAAATACCTAGCTTTATTGCTTTCCTTATAGCTTCTGGAGGTACTCCTGAAGCCCCATGAAGTACCAATGGTACATCGATTATTTCTTGCATCTTTTTAAGTCGTTCAAAATCCAATTTAGGCTCTAGTTTATATACCCCATGAGCTGTACCAATAGCCACCGCAAGAGAATCCACATTGGTCCTTCTTACAAAATCCAATGCCATAGCTGGATCGGTTAACAAAGCATCTTTATCATCCACTATCCTATCATCTTCCTGTCCACCAACAGTCCCTAATTCAGCCTCCACCGCTACACCATATTTGTGAGCATAATCTACTACCTCTTTTGTTGTACTTATATTATCCTCATATTCTTTTAATGAAGCATCTATCATAACGGATTTAAAACCAGCATCTATGCATTTCTTTAAAAATTCCACATCTGAACAATGATCTAAATGTAAGGCAATAGGAATATCATACCTATTAGCTCCTACTTTTGCCATGGCTACTAAATAGTCCATTCCAGCATATTCAATAGTACCAGGAGTAGCAGCAATTATCACAGGCGATTTCATCTCCCATGCTCCTTCTAATACAGCTTGCATAGTCTCTAAATTGTGTATATTGAATGCTGGAACTGCATATTTGTTTTTCTTTGCATCTAATAGTATTTCTTTTGTTGAAATAATGTCCATAGTATTAACCTCACTTTTAAGGATTGTTTTGTTCATATATAAATTATTTCATTATAATAAAGTTATATTATTTTTTGTTATACTTTGAATACACTTTTTATTAAACTTTTTCTAGTCTACGTTATTAATTTGTTTTTTATTATCTGAATTATTTCATCTACTTCTTCTGAAGAAATTATATTGTTCACAACTTCTTCATCCTGAAGTAAAACCATTGTATCTGACAACATTTTTAAATGAGATTCATTATCTATAGCACCTAATACAAATACTAATTTTACAGGATCTTTATCAGGCACATTAAAGATTATGCCTTTTTTGAAAACCGTAAGACTCATGCACATTGATTTTACTCCATCCTCTGGTCTAGCGTGAAATAATGCAATTCTAGGAGCTATAACAATATATGGGCCATATTTTTCAACAGATTTTATCATAGCATCTATATACCTTTTCTCTACCTTTCCAGTATTTACTAACAATTGTCCAGAAATTTTTGCTGCTTCTTTCCAATTCGTTATCTCATCATCTATTTTGATTGTTTTTTTATTTAACAAATTTAATAGCAATGATTTCACTCCTTATATATTCCTATAGTCATAAATATAATATATTCCATTTATAATCAATAGACTATTTTATTTTAATTATGAAAAGCAAAATACTATGATTATTTCAATAGTTGGTCAGGCCCTTGTTCATTTTTATCTAATCAAGGGCCTTTATCTTAGAGATAATAAATTACATAAAAATAAATATTATATGGATTCTATTTCTTTATTTTTCTGGTATCGTAATTCTAAATAGCTAACTAAAATGTATACTCCAATAACAACTAAAATACCAATATAAGGATTCTTTAAAAGCATAGTTAATATCATTACATCTATGCAATCATGACCTACCCCAGTAGCCCCTACTGCAGCAAAATCAAACATTGTATATAAAAGACCTGATAAAAATGTTAGTAAAAAACCATAAGTGAGTCCAGAAATTACTGAACCACGACGACCCCCTGTTGCATTTCCCATTATTCCAGCTACTCCACCAGTAAAAAAAGCTCCAATAATTGATACTAATGGGGTTACCTTAAATATCGCTGAACTCGCGAACATTCCTATTATCATACCTATTATCGCCATAATAAATCCAATCATCAAAGAATTAGGAGCATATGCAAATAGTACTGGAACATCTAATGCAGGTATAGCACCGGGAACAAGTTTATCAGCAATTCCCTTAAAGGAAGGCACTAACTCACCTAAAAACATACGAACACCTTGTAAAAGAATAAGAACACCTGCTGAAAATCCTAATGCTTTTAACAATCCAAATACAATAAAGTTTTGATCACCTGCGTGTTCTGAAACCAACTCTGGACCAGCAGCAATCACTACTATTAAGTAAAAAATCAACATAACTATTGAAACTGATACTGAAGTATCTTTAAAAAAATCCAAGGTTTCAGGCAATTTAACATCTTCAGCAGATTTAGATTTATCACCAAATATTCCACCTATATACGCAGATGTGGTTGTACCTAATGTAGTTAAATGAGCTATTGCAATATTATTATTTCCTGTTACTTTCCTAACCATTGGTTGACATATAGCAGGTAGTAAAGTAAGTATCAATCCCTGTAGTATGGTTCCAAATATTACAATGTTTACTTCATTAAATCCTGCAACATACAAACTATACGCAATTGCAACTGAAGAAATCCACATCATATGTCCGGTTAAGAAAATATACTTCAATGGGGTAAATCTTGCCAATAATACATTTACTAAAAATCCTATTGCCATAATTAATGCACTAGTAGACGCTATAACAGGAACTGCTGTTTGAATGGCACCTACAATGGCTTCTGATGAAGTTGCGAATCCAGATAAATTAAAAACTTCAGTAAATAAATCTACAAACGGTAAAATCTCACTAACAATTACACTTGCACCAGCTGATAATACTAGCATACCTAAAGCTGTTTTCAAAAATCCAGATAATACTCTACCAAATGACTCTTTTTGTAAAATTAAACCTATCATTGCTACAATTCCAATTATCATAGCTGGTGTACTCAAAATATCGAGTATTACACTTAACATATCTTATCCTCCTTTATATTAATTATTTTTATTAAGATAAGATAATATCTTATCTTTAATTTCTGCTTCATCAACAATATTGTTTACAAATATAACATTATCTTGCCCTTTAAAATTCTTTTTAAAACCATCTGTAGTAATGATTATATCTGCATTTCTGCTCTTAACAGTTCCCATATCCCAATGTTCTACTTTGCATTTTATCCCTAGTTCCTTCATTACATTATCAACTGTCATTTTTAATATTAAACTTGATCCAACTCCTAAACCGCATACAGTTACTATGTGCAGCATTTCGTTCTCCTCCTTTATTTTTATAAACAACCTATTTTATTTTTATAGTTTTTGATGTGTTCATTATTAATAGCATCTCCTTCATCAAGATTAGAACTTACATACACAGGGGGAATATAACCATTTTTGACACATTTTTCAATAGTTTGTGCTATAATAGCTTCCATAACAGCCATTCCTAAAACTGTAGAAGTCCCACAAAATTTATGATCCATTCCATCCATTGAAAGACAAGCATCACCACTGACACATTTAATATCAATCACAACATCTGATATATCTTTCAAAAGTTTACCAGAACTATGACGAGAAGTTACGCTACCAGTAAATTCTAGTGAAGTTAAAGCTATTACTTTCATGCCTTTGCTTTTTGCCGATAATGCCATATCTACTACAGCTGCATTTCTTCCAGATATTGAAACAATAATCATTGTATCTTTTTCATCTGTATTTTCTAGTTCTAAATAAACAGGAGTAAAACCTTCCACTCTTTCTTGTATAGTACTTAATTTTGCCTTTGGATACAGTGACATATGAGGAATAAGCAATGGGTTAACTTGCACCAGACCACCAGCTCTATAAAAAACTTCCATTGCAAACATCTGCGAATGTCCACATCCAAAAACATGTACCAGTCTTTCATTCATAATTGAGTTAGAGCAATACTCAGCTGCCTTTTCTATGTTTTCTCTCTCCTCTTCAAACTGTGCATCTAATTGTTCTTTTATAATTGAATAATATTCTAAATATTTCATATTCATCCTCCTCGTATAATAACTCCTTATTTTATAATATATTTTTTATTTAAACTCATAAATTTTAACACCTTTAACCACCCTATTAACAATACCTCTTGGACTTGGATTATCTGGTTCTATGCCTAATTTAATTGAAGTTAACAATGCAAATATTTGAGCGTACAATATATAAACTATAACTGAATAGACATCATACCATGCTTCTTTCTTATTAGTGCTTAAAAACCAATTGCTATCTGAATATTTCTTTAACTCTTCATCATAAATTTGTGAAATAGCAATTACTTTATGATTACCAGCATCTTCATAAATTTCTCTTACAATATCTAAATCATACTTCCTTACATATTCATCTGCTGAAATATATACAAATATTAAAGTATCATCATTTACTATAGATTTTGGGCCATGTCTAAATCCTAATACAGTTTCACTGTGAGAAATAATTTTCCCACTAGTCAATTCTAATAACTTTAATGCACTTTCCTTTGAAAGTCCATGTAAACTACCAGAGCCTAAGTACACAACCCTTTCAAAATCGTAATCTAATAGTTTTTCAAGCTCTCGATAACCATTATTTAAAATGTCTTTACCTATATTGACCATTTCTATTACTTGTTTTTTATTATCTTCAAAATTTTCCATATCAAATATAAGTAATGCTGTGAGTGTCATGCAGGTAAAACTACTAGTCATAGCAAAGCCTTTATCATTTGACTTCTCTGGCATCAAAAGTAGTAATACGTTTTCATTATTTTTAGATATTTTTGCTAACTCCCCTTCTTGATTACAGGTAATAAATATATGGCTAATATCATCCACCAATTGATTAGCTAAATTATAGGTTGCAATACTTTCTGGACTATTGCCAGAACGAGCAAATGAAACCAGTATAGTTGGAATATCTTTTTTAAAATACATTTGAGGATTAGTAACTATATCTGTTGTAGGAATAGCTTCATAAATATACTCTTTATTTTCATTTAAATAAGGTACTACAATATCTCCAATATAAGCTGAAGTACCTGCTCCAGAAAATATTACCCTGATTTTTTCTTTCCTCATCCTATCTTTCATAAAATTTTCTATAGTTGCTTTATTAGACTCAACTATCTTTAAAGTCTCCAACCACAACTCTGGTTGTTGGTATATTTCTCTTGCTGTATTAATTCCACCTTTTTCTTTCCATATCTCTTCTCTTAAACCAAACATTTGCCTCCTCCTCACTTGTTATAATGTCGTTATGTTGTCATTACCAGATAATACAAAAATTATTTTTCTAGTACAACATGGTACTTAAACCTATCACCTCTTGCAATTCCCTTAGTATATTCAATTACATTTCCATTTTCATAAGTAAGCCTTTCAATCATCATGCTAGGTAATCCTACAGAATAATTAAGTAACTTAGCTTCATCCTCCCTAGTCAATACAGGTTGAAAAGTTTCTTCTGCATAGGTAAACTTAGCATTATATTTCTTGGTAAATATATCATACATTGCATGTTTTTCTAGTTCTTCCTTAGTTATGCCAGGGAATCTATCACAGGGTACATAACTAGTCTCCACCATCATAGGCTCATCATCAGCAAGTCTCAATCTAGTAAATACATATATCTTGTCACCAATATTCAATTTCATTTTTCTCGCCAGCTTTTCGTTACATTTTGTTATTCTAAAATCCAAAACCTTTGAACTTGGTGTCTTGCCAATTTTTTTCATTTCTTCTGTAAAACTATAAAATTCAAGTAAATCTTGTTTAAACCTCTCTGGAGAAACAAAAGTACCCTTTCCATGTAATCTATATATATATCCTTCTTTCTCCAACTCCTGTATAGCTTGTCTTACAGTAGATCTACTAACATCATATGTTTCACACAATTCCCTTTCCGACGGCAATCGATCGTCCTCTTGTAAATTGCCTTCTTCTATCATTTCTATAATTATATCCATTAGTTGATAGTACAGGGGTATTCTACTATTTTTATCTATCTTTTTCATTTCCTCACCTTTGCATCTCGTAATGTGGTCCGTACCACTACCATTATAATATACCATATTAAAATAATTGTCAACTAATTTTGGATACAATATTTCAAAAAGCAGATCTACTCAAAGAGAAGATCTGCTTTTCTCTGCTATTTTTCAACTTTGGTTAACTTAATTGTCCACTCTGGTCCAGAGCTTACTCCATAAGTTTCTGCAAAACTATCCATATTTAAAGCCACCGATACGTTTAATAAACTATTATAATAAATTAAAGGCTTACCTTCTTCCACATCGCCAAAACTATTTACAAAAGGTACTTTTGCCTTGTACACTACCATATCCTCTTTAAGAATTTCTACTATAAATTCATCCCCAAACTTTGGATCTAATTTTTCAAATAATTTATCAGGAATATTAGACCAAATATTGCCATATTGAATGTCTAATACTGGAATATTGCCCATTATTGTATTACCCTCAATAGTTGCTTTTTGATAAGGTATCATAACCACTTCTCCATCAAGCTTTGGCCCTACATCTTCAAATTTGATTTGACCTGAAGCAAGCCTTGCTCCTACATAGGAAAATATGTCTCTCCCATGGAATGTATAGGATTTTTCCGAACCTTTTAGTCTATGCTTGTTAGCATCAATCTTTCTCACTTCTTCTACTCCCATATCTTCAGCAACTAGACCAAATAATCCATTGTTTGGTCCAACAAAATAGTAGCCTTCCTTGGTCTTAAGTACAATTGAATCCCTATCCGTACCCACTCCTGGATCTACTACTCCTACAAATACAGTACCCTTTGGCCAATATTCAGCAGTTTGTTTAAGTCTATAGGCCCCTTCCCAAATATTATAGCTGGGAATTTCATGGGTTACATCAAACATCCTAAGGTCTGGATCTACTCCAAAGGCAACTCCCTTCATAGCTGATACAGCACCATCTTTAAGACCAAAATCTGTCAAGAATACCAAAGCTGACTTTTCAACTAACTCTAACTTTACTACTGTTCCTTCTTCAGCAAAAGCAAAACTAAAAGTAGAAAGAACCAATGCAAAGGCAATCAACATACTGGTAATTCTTCTGCTATTCCGCTCTCCAAACCTAAACATAAAAAACCCTCCTTAGTTTTTTAAATATTAATAATCTTACAAATATATTATACCACAACTTGGATATAGAAGAAGCCAACCTATAGGCTGGCTTCTTAATCATTTTGACCATTCAACAAACCACTTAGTATGGAAGTCCTAACTATTATACCTTTTAATCTATTATCATCATCTACTACTACAATAGGATATTTGGTCTTTACCGCTTTATCGATTAAATCCTCTATAAATCTATCCTCCGTAGTAGTATAATAATCCTGTTTTAGTATATCCTTTAGAGAAGTTTTTTTATCTTTTGCTGCCTTTATACAATCATCAATAGTGACTATACCCTGTATTTTCTTATCCTTATCTACAACAAAAACACTAGAAATTCCGTTTAATTCCATTTCTTTTATTGCTACTCTTATACCATCTTTTATTGATACTAACGCATTTGGTCGTTTCATAATATCCTTTACTTGAACTACCTTAGTACGATCTATATCCTTTACAAAATCTTCTATATATTCATTTGAAGGGTTGTTTAATATCTCCTCAGGTGTACCAATTTGAACTATGGAACCATCCTTCATTACCGCCACTCTATCTCCTAGTTTAAAAGCTTCATTAATATCATGAGTAATAAATATTATAGTCTTTTTAAGTTTCCACTGTAAATCCAATAATTCCAATTGCATATCCCTTCTAATAAGAGGGTCTAGAGCACTAAAGGGTTCATCCATCAATAATATATCCGGATCATTGGCCAATGCTCTCGCTAAACCTACCCTTTGTTGCATACCTCCACTTAGTTCATCGGGCATCTTGTTCTCCCATCCCTTTAATCCTACTTCCTCTATGGACTCTAAAGCTATTCTTCGCCTTTCATCTTTATCTATATTTCTTATTTCCAAACCATATTCTACATTTTCCAATACAGTTCTATGGGTAAAAAGCCCAAACTGCTGGAAAACCATAGCTATTTTTTCCTGTCTAAACTTCATCAATTTTTCCTTGTCATATTCTACTATATTTTCACCATCTACTATTATCTCTCCAGAAGTAGGCTTGTTTAACAGATTCAAGCATCTAATTAATGTGGATTTGCCACTACCAGATAGCCCAATTATTACAAATATCTCCCCTTCATTGACAGAAAAGGATACGTTTTTTATCCCTATGGTTTGACCTGTTTTCTCCAATATTTCATTCTTATTCCAACCTTCTTCTAACTTTTTCAAAGCAATATGGGGTTTATTTCCAAATACCTTTACCAAATTATTCACTACTATCTTCTCTGACACTCCTATCACCTCTATGCCTGCACTATATATCCTTATTGTTGGATATGCTTTGAGTAATCCTATCAATTATAATGGCTAAAAATACTATACTAATTCCCGCATCAAATCCCATAGCTACATCCGTTCTATTTATGGCTATTAGCACATTTTCTCCAAGTCCCTTGGCCCCTACCATAGAAGATATTACAACCATAGACATAGCCGCCATGGTAGTTTGATTTATTCCTGCCATAATAGTAGGCATAGCTTGAGGTAGTTCTACTTTAGTCAATACCTGCCATGATGATGAACCAAAAGAATAAGCTGCTTCTCTCATCTCCTTTGGAACTCTTCTAATACCTAAATTAGTCAATCTAATACAAGGCGCTATAGAATATATGATAGTAGCAAATACCGCCGGAACCGTTCCAAGTCCAAAGAATATCATTGCTGGTATCAAATGCACAAAACTAGGCATAGTCTGGGCTCCATCTAATAAAGGTTTTATAATAGCCTCTGCCTTATCATTACGAGCCATGTATATACCTAAAGGTATACCTAAAATGATAGCTATCAACACTCCAGTAATTACTATAGATAAGGTAAATATCATATCATCCCAAAGTCCAAGCATCCCTATTAAAAATATCATTACGGCAAACATTAATCCCGTCTTCCAATGGTTAGTTTTCCATCCTAATAGGAATAGCAGTAATATAAACATAAACCAAGGAATAAAAGATAGTACCTTTCTTATACCAGAAACTATTCCATTTATCCCCTTAGCTAATCCATCAAAAAAACCTTGAAAACTTTCCGTAAGCCAGGATACAAATTTCTCCACATATACTCCTAATTCTATCCTAAGCCCTTTAGGAAATTGGTTGACCCCTACTAAAAATCTATCGTCTTTAGAATCTAAAGCCTCTCGTATTTTGATCTCTATATCCTCAGGAACCCAACTAGTCCACAATTCTTCATACTCATTAAAGAACCAGTTTACAGTTTTGTCTATATCTAGATCATTATCCTGCATATAGGCAAGCAGTTCACTAGTTATTTCAGTACTAGTTTGATAATTCTTTAAAAATTCAACTACTTCTGGTGCCGTCTCCAATAGATCCTTGTTTACAGCAATGGTTACTTTTACTCCTGGAAACTCCGTTCTATATCCATCTAGCCATTTTTCTTCATCATAGGGTTCATCTTCCAATAAGGTTAAATCATATTTCCCCGTTATCCACGTAGGATCCCAATAGTACCCAACCCAAGGTTCTCCCTTTTCGTAGGCAGAAACTATGGATGTATTTAAAGCTGTATCAGAGCCAGGATTAAAGTATTCGTAAGTTTCCTCTAAATTATAGGTTTCCATCTTAGTCCGAAGAATCTCATCAGAAACCCAATTAGGTGGTGCACCATATATCCTACCTTTATTAGGATTATCTGGATCCTTAAACAACTCCCAATACTTAGGTAAATCCTTTATAGACTTCAAATCTGGGGCTAAAGGCTCTATGCCTCGTTCACTATCACCTTCTATTATATATGTTGGTACATATAGTCCTTGAGCATTATCATCAAAATTGACAGATAGCTCTACTATCTCCCCATTTTCAATACCTGGATAATATACATCCTTTACATTATCAGTCCAAGATTCCATACATATATCAATATCCCCTTGCCTAAGTCCCCTTATAACAATAGGTGATGAACCAGTAACAAAATCCGTCTCAAACCCATATCCATTTTCAATTATGAATGCTGCTATTCCATTGTGAATCCTTATACTATCCCATCCAGCATCAGCAAACAACAGCTTTGGTTTTTCTGCATATACAAAGCCAAAAAAGCTAGATTGAAATATACCTATTATAAGTAACAATGATAATACAAAAATTAGTTTTTTGGATAATTGGATAATAAATCACTCCTTCAGTTTTTTAAAAATTTCACATGTTTGGAAACTTTAGATGTGGATTATGGGATAATCACAATAAAGAAATTATAACAGAGAAATTTAGATAATGGGTAATATTATAACGTATGATAGATTTTATGTCAAATTAACACAGATTTAAAATTTTAGAATAGTAGCCTCTATATTTAATTTAAATAAAGGATGCAAATTTGCATCCTTTATTTAAATTACTATTCAATAACTTTTTTAGTCTTATTAAAGACTAAAATCCCAATGAATCCACCAAAAAAACCGCTCAATAATCCACTAATTCCATTACCAAATCCATTTTGCAAAGGAGTAAGAGGCATAGGTACTAAAAATCTACTTATTAAGCACATATTTAGACTACCTATAACTACTATTCTATATACATTTAGCTATAGCGTTAATAAGCCACTCCTTAAATCTGTCCTCATCTACGCCCAAACACACCTTTACATTAGATTTCTTTCCCCAATAATTATTCAAATCTACAACAGTACATCCCTTGGTCAAAGGCGATGAAGTTTCCACTGCTACGTAACAATCCTGGATCTTAAACATTTCTGGTTCCACTATATAAGCAATAGCAAAACTATCGTACATTTTTAACCCCTTATGTAAACTTCCACCTCTGTAGTGCTTAAATAGGGAATATATCATGTCCCCAGTTTTGTTAAGCCTTCTTATCCTCTCGCTATCTTCTTTATAAAGAAGGGCATTTTCGCCTAAATCTAAGCCACACATGACTATAGATAAACCACTTCTAAACACTATATCTGCCGCCTCAGGATCTGTAGCCATATTGAACTCCCCCATTGGTGTCTTGTTCCCTCGAGTAGTCGAACCTCCCATAAGTACTATCTCTTGGATATTCCCCTTTACCTCTGGATATACGCTAAGCAATAGTGCTATATTAGTAAGAGGACCTATAGGCATCAATGTAATAGGGCTATCTGACTCCATGATCACCTTTTTCATAGCTAAAATTGCCTTATCCTCTAAAGGCTTCCTACTAGGTTCTTTAAATTCATATCCATCCAATCCTGACTTACCATGAATTTCACTAGCATCCTCTAATTCCAATACCAAAGGCTTCTTGACCCCCTTAGCTACAGGTACATCTTTTCCAAAAAACTCCACTAGCTTTAAAGCATTGTTAGTAGTTTTCTCTACATCTACATTTCCAGCAACCGTTGTAATAAGCTTCACATCTAAAGTTTCATCGAACAAAGCTATAGCAATAGCTACTGCATCATCAATCCCTGGATCCGTATCAATGATTATCTTTCTCTTATCTAAAGCATTCATTCAAATATCTACCTCCAAAGCATACTATAGTATTAGATTATATCATTTGTTTTAAGTTTAATATACCATATGCGGGTATATAATATATATGATATTAGATTTCAAGGAGGATTTGCTATGAATATTATTATCAGTAAAGAAGCAAAAGAGCATCTTAGTATGATGGGTAAAAATACCATGACCATATATAAAGAAACTGTAGGGAGTTGCTGAAGCCCTATGCCAGAAATATTTGTAAGGCTTAATGAGCCGGAGGCTCTAGATGATTATAATATGTATGAAGTAGATGGTATAAAAGTATATCTATATAAAAAAGCCATACCAACAGGTAATATCATAGAAATTAAACCTGCAAAGTATAGCTCCGATTTAGCCAATAGGGAATTTGATGTATACGGATTGAAATTAAAATAAATATTCAGGCCCGAAATATTTTCGGGTCGAAATTTTCCCCCTAAACAGAAACAAAGTGTTTTCATTGCTTTCATCAATACTTATTTTCCTTCCCATAGATAATTTCTATTGGATTTGCTTCTTGCTATATGCTAATCTATTTGAGAGTATATTATTCTTTTATTATTCAAAATTAATTATCAAAGGGGAGATGTAGATGAAAGGAATTATAAAAAAACTACCAATACCAGCTGTAGCTTTATTACTAGCTTTAGCAGCTACAGGAAACCTAGTACTATCCTATGGCAATATGTATAGGAATATATTTGGTATCTTTGCAGCAATCATTTTAATTTTAATATTAGCTAAAATTATTATATATCCCAAAAAGGTAGCTGAGGACTTAAATAACCCAGTTATAGCTAGTGTTTTTCCTGCCCTTTCCATGGGGATTATGCTCATGGCTACCTATATTAAACCATTATTTCCATCTTTAGCTTTTGGCATATGGATTATAGGATTAATATTACACATGATTTTAATCCTTTATTTTACCATTAAGTATGTATTTAACTTTAACATTAAAAAGGTATTTCCCAGTTGGTATATAGTCTATGTTGGAATTGTAGTAGGATCTGTAACTGCTCCTGCTTTTGAGATGACAAATGTAGGGAAAATTTTATTCTGGTTTGGTTTTATATCCTATTTAATATTATTACCTATCATACTCTATAGGATTACTAAGGTTAAGGAAATTTCAGAACCAGCATTACCTACAATAACAATTTTAGCTGCACCTGCTAGTCTTTGTTTAGCAGGCTATATGAATTCATTCCAAAATAAAAATATGTTTATCCTTTGGTTATTACTAGCTTTGTCACAGTTTACCTTGCTTTGCGTATTGATACAGCTTCCTAAACTATTGAAGCTACCATTTTATCCAAGTTATTCAGCCTTTACTTTCCCCCTAGTCATTAGTGCTCTTTCTTTAAAATTAACCAATGCATTTCTGATTAATGCTGGGAAAGAAATAGCCATATTAAAATATATTGTAAAGTTTGAAGAATTGTTAGCTGTAATAATGGTGCTTTATGTATTGTTAAGATATATAGTATTTCTATTTTCTAAAACTGAAAGTGCTAAATAATATATAAATAATAAATACCACTGGTTAACCAGTGGTATTTATTATTCTATTTCAACTTGTCCATCTTCTATTAACTTTTCTGCTACCCATGCTGCAACTTTCCCTGTTATAGTTATGCAATGTTCTTTTCTTTCAGGACTTTGAAAATTATCTCCTGCCCATTGTCTAGTTATAACTCTACAACATGTTGAACCATATTCATCTTTAATATAATCATGTAATTCTGCAGCTATTGGGAACATTTTTTCATCCATTGATTCCCCATGTACCCTGCCATAGACCATGCCAAGAGCCATTTGTCCACCACTTACTGCACCACATAAGCAACCAGATTTTCCCATCCCTATTGGGAAACCTGAAGCCATTTTTACAATATTATCATCATAAGGCTTCCCAAGTAAATTATTGATTGTTTGAACTACTGCTTCGGAACAGAAGAATTCTCCTCTCTCAAAATATCCTTCTGCCTCTTTTCTAACCTCTTCTATAAGTTCTGCTTTAGTCATTATTAGCACCTCCTAAAATTTGCTCATATTAATTTTATGATAATATTCCCTTTAAAACAAATTGATATTATTGATAGTATGATTGTGAAGTATAGGTAAAACAAATACATCACAAAATCACTAAATATCTAGGCCTGCAATCAATGAAATCTAGTAAACCAGCCCTAAATGAACCGAACCCATTGGTTAGATTTTTGGTCTAACTTTTGGAGATCAGTTCAAAAGGACTGGTTTATTACAACAAGTTAGTAAGTTAGTGCCGGGGGCAGATATTTTGTGCCATGGACGGATATTTCGCAAGTTAGTGCTAGGCACCTACATTTTTTATTTGTATAAATAAAGGTTTTTTAAAAATTAAATAGAATATTATCTATATACATCATTAGGAAGGTGGTATAAAATGAAGAAAAGTTTTTCAATAATATTAATAGCTATTGTTATTCTTTTATCTGCCATAATGGTATTTAGTTCTAATCTTTTAAACCAAAATTTATCCCCATATCAATTTGAAAAAGCCATAGTAGAAGATATAAATGAAGAAAAGATTGAAGAAGACCATGTAATTCCAGATCTATACTTAGGTTATCAACAGATTAAAGTAAAAATAACTACTGGCAAATACAAGGGAGAAAGCTTTTATATAAAAAATCCTATGAGTAGATTGTACAATGTACATACAAAAATAGGCGATAAAATTGTCGTAAGTATTCATGAAGAAAACAATACCATCCAAAGCATCTCCCTCTATAATTATCAAAAAGAAAAAGTAGTATATGTGCTTGTAATTTCCTTTTTTGCTCTATTGATTCTACTGTCTGGATGGAAAGGTTTATACGCAGTCATTTCCTTAATATTTACAGGAATAGCGATAATTTTCTTTATGATGCCTATGTTATTTAAAGGATATGAACCTATTCCTATAACTATACTAACTGTTGCTATAACTACTATAGTAACATTATTGCTAATAGATGGCCCTAGTAAAAAAACCTTATCAGCTATTCTAGGTACTATAGTTGGTGTCATAATAGCAGGGGCTATCTCATATATTGCTAGCAATATTGCTAATATTTCTGGTCTTACCTCCAATGAAGCTGAAGGATTAATATATATAGCAGAGCATCGAAATGTAAAGATAAAAGGCCTTACTTTTTCAGCCATCTTAATAGCATCATTAGGAGCTATTATGGATGTAGCCATGAGTATTGCATCTTCCATATTTGAATTAGAAAAAAATAATCCTAAAAGCAGCTCCAAAGAACTATTAAAATCAGGCATGAGCATAGGAAAAGATATTATGGGTACCATGTCCAATACCTTGATATTAGCCTTTGCTGGTTCATCATTAAATATGATACTTTTTATAATAGCATACGGTATGCCCTACAGGCAAATAGTAAATTTAGACTTTTTAGTCACTGAAATAATTCAAGGAACTTCAGGAAGTATTGGAATAATACTTACTGTACCGATTACGGCTATTATCGCTTCTAAAATGGCTAAAAAAGTTAATAACGAAAAATCTTCTGCAAAACTAAAATCTAAATAAACAAAAAAGGTATAGAGATATCTCTATACCTTTTTTGTTTATTATATATCAGCTAATGGCTTCATATTATCTAAACTATCCCATATATAAACCTTTATATCTCTAACTCCCTTGGGATAATTTTCTGAATCTAAAATAAATTCTATTACATTTTCTCCAACATTCAATTTTTCATCTCTATATACTACCTTGTAAGGTCTACCATTATCGTCAATTAATTTTAATATTATAACTCCACCTACGGCATTTTCTGTAGTATTATCTACATTTACTTTAATTGTTAGTTTATCATCTACTTCAGTTTTGTCAACTTTTCCTGTAATTAATGGATAATATCCACTTAATCTAACTATCTCTGATGTGTTTCGTACCCTTAGTCTTGGCCCTTTTGGATCTGTAGAGGCAAGTCCTACGGCAGAAACAATATCTCCAACTTTAATCTTAGGATCCCATTTACCTAATCCATATCCATAATCTGGATTTCCACCTATATATCCATTCACATATACTCTAGCTTCTTCCCCTGATTCATCTTTTATATATAAACTATTATCTTCAGTATCAATTCTAGTAACCTTACCTTGTACCTTGACTAGCCAACCCTCATTTTCCTTCTTCATACTATCAGCTGTAGACATTTCTATTGGTTCTACTTCTTCTATCGGATCATCTAGTATTATTAAATCTTCTGCTTCATTTTTAATCTGTAATTGATAATCTCCTTCATATTCTCCGGCAGTACCTATAATTCTTACCTTTGTTCCTAATGGTAATTTAGTTTGAGACACTCCAAATACGGTCATGCCGCCTGTTTCGTCTTGGACATAGATTACTTCAAAGAAAGCATTAGGTATATTATGTTCTTTTGCATAGGCTTCTGACATAGCAGTTATTCTTCCTTCTATGGCAAATTCTTGTCCAAAATTATCTGGCATGCCATCTCTTACTTCTTTAATAGTCTTTACTTCTACTTGTCTTTCTGGTTTTAGCCAATCTAATATATTACTAGTAATCTGGATATTAGAATATCTATTATCTCCAGACATTTCAAAATCTGAGAAAAATGTGGAACCACTGGCTATGACCTTTCCTCCACTTGGAAGAATTTCTGCTGCTAAAACATGAACATTGCCTTCTTCTATTGGGATAAATCCTGTAGGGGTATTACCAGCATTTTCGTTCTTAGTAGTAGAATGACCTTTAACAAGGAAATCTACATTTTCATCATTACCACCATCTTTAAGAAGTACTGAACATCCACTGTAGAAACTATATTCGTCTCCTTCGCCAAGGCCTGAAGTCAAATTATATTTTTCTGATACATAATTTTCTAAATATAGTCTATATTGTTGTCCACCATTCTTTTCATAATCCACAACTTGATCTGAGTTGAATATTACATTAGAGCCTATGGCATCTAATACTGCATTCCCTTGGATAGAGTTCTGATAGTCTCCTGTTCCATCACCATAATTGGCTCTAGATGTAAGGATTAAGGAGCCACCTCTGTCTGTAAAGTTTCTAACTGCTTGAATTTCTTCATCATTTAATTTAGACCTTTTTACTTCACCTTTATCCCTTGGCTGTGGTGAAGTAATTATTAAAATATCTATATCTTCCAATACACTATCTGTAATGGTATTGTGATTTTCCACCATAATCATCTTTTTATTCTTTAGCATTTCCTTTAGACTTTCAATCATATTAGCATAATCCCCGCTTACATAGTGGTTACTATGAGCATAATCCACCATAACTTTTACAGCGGAACCCTCTGGCACTGTCTCTACTCTTTTGCTTGCAGTAAATGTTTTCTCTATCCCTGCTATAGTAGCTACAGCATATATATTATACTCTCCAGCTTTATCTGGTGTCCACTTAATTGAAGCCTTAGCCGTTCCACCTTGACCAATATTGGTTACTGTATCTTCACCTATTTTGTTTTCAGATGAGATACTGCCTACATAAAACTCTACTTTTGCACTACTTAAGATACTGCTTCCATTATTATAAACAGTAGCCATTAAATCTATAGTATCCCCTAGTTCGAAATAATCGGAGGATACATCTAATCCCGATAGGCCTACTGGCAATACTTCCCCTACCCATATTGGGGATGTAACTGAAATATCTCCATTGGCTTGAACTACCCTTACATAATAGTAATCATACATTGGTTCTAGTTCAAAATTCCAATCCACATTATAGTCATCAAATTCCTTTGATGCTGATACTATTCCACCATTGGATATTAATTGTACTTTTTTAATTTTTTGTTCT